>Ga0306917_10000115_pt1 | contig 27176 bp, 27 predicted proteins | sample tim00Cox00000000_FD_203313 | JGI IMG/M metagenome (GOLD analysis project Ga0306917, IMG submission 203313) | Lab enrichment of tropical soil microbial communities from Luquillo Experimental Forest, Puerto Rico - timezero.00C.oxic.00.000.000 (v2)... | ecosystem: Environmental > Terrestrial >... | reverse complement strand
ATTTCTCGTCGGTCCGTCGAGCAAACTGACGAGAATTTTTACACCTTATCCGGGATAATTACAATCTAAAGGGAACGCTAATACCAGCGCCGTTCCCGCTCCGCGATATCACGCCGACGGGAATCGTGAGCAATTCCAGATAACTGAGAAATTTCAGGGAAGGTCTTCCGCCGGTTGGTGCTGGCTTTGTGTGTGTAAAGTTTTCCGGCGGTACGGATCGGGTTATCCCTCGAATGCCGTTTGTTCGCCGCTGCACGATCCCGATCTTGCGAACCCAACTATGGGCTTGTCGCCGCCTTGCAAGGGCTGAAACACTTTGAAGAAGCGATCGTCCGCCACGAAAGGGCCATAGCTATCGATCCCGCATATGCCCAGGCGTTTGTTACGGCCTCGCCGGCGCGCTTCAGGCGCTGAACCGGCAGTGAAAGCAATCCCTTACTTCGAAAAGGCTCTCAGCATCGGTGTTCGGCGCCGTCGAACGGTCTCCCCTCTGGAAGCCGATCATGCCCAGTATATACAGAGCGGCGCGGCAGCGCGGCGCAAAGGACAAGCACGCCGCGTAACAGCGCGTCGACCTCCTCCAGCCGCCTTCGTTCGAGCAAATCGCATGCCTGGGAGGCGCGCGGTTTTCGCGCCACAGTCAGGCACGAAAAAGATAAACCCCGCCGAGGCGGGGTTTATCGTAACCGGCCGCAGACCGGAAGTTCAGGCTATCCGACGGCGGCGTCGCAGCCATCCCAAGCCGGCCAGGGCCGCGCCGAGGATCGAGAGGGTCGCGGGCTCGGGGACGGCGGTTGATGTTGTCCCCACGAGTTCGAACCAGTCGAAAGCAATAAAGTCACCCGACCCATTGCGATCGAGGTGCAGATCGACTTCACCCGCCAAGTTGGCGGCGGCCAACTCTGCGGCGTTAAGCGTGAACGAGTGGATTGCCGTCACAAAACGCCCGTCCGCGAAGGAGAACGGGACACTAACTTCGTTGATGTTGGCAGCCAGCGCGCCAAACACATCGGACTGGAAGTCTCCTCCGGCGAAGCTGAGTGTTGCAGAGGTCAGGGTCCCGGTGAAGGGAAGCAACACATCCGCTGTTGTTGACGTGTTCGGACCGTTGCCTGGGAAGATAGAAGAGTACACATCCGTAATCTGGGCGCCGTTCGTCGCGGCGATTTCAGCAGCATCTCGGTTGTTCAGGCGACGGCAATCCCAAGCAGGGTACGCAGGGCCTTCCTGGCCATTGTAAAATCCACCGACAGCTAGCGGATAAATGGGTCCCAACTTTCGCCGGGACGGCTTTCTCCTCACGCTTTGATCGCCATCGGGTCGGCCGCACGAGCTCACCGCGCACCGGCGGCAGCGGAATGCATATCCGCTATGCGTTACATAAGAATATGATACGCTGATCTAGACCCTCCGCATCACCGTCTCCCGCCCTGCCACGGTGCCGGTTGTGCGGTCCCAAATCTGCCAGCACTGTAGGTCTCCATCCGGATCCACAGGCCAGCCGTGATATGCTCAGCCCGCCAGCTCGATCATAAGGCCGTCCTGGCCGGGCTCGACGCCCTCCGGCAGCTCGGCGCTGAGCTCGCGGTAATCGAGGCTCTGATCCATGTGCGTCAGCACCGCGCGCCGCGGTCTGACGCGCGCGATCCACGACAGCGTCTTCGCGAGATGCGCATGGGTCGGATGCGGCTCGCGGCGCAGGCAATCGACAATCCACAGCTCGATGCCGGCAATCGCCGCGAACGCGGTCTCGTCGAGGTCGGTGACGTCGGTCGAATACGCAAGACCGCCGATGCGCAGGCCGAGGGTTGTGCTGAAGCCGTGGTCCTGCGCAAACGGCACGATCGGAATGCCGGCGATCTCGAACGGCCCGACAATCTCGTGCGGCACAAGCGTAGGTTTGTAATACCGGCCTGGCTCCGGGATCGGTTTCAGTACATAGCCGAAGCGCTGGCCGATCTCCGTCAGGGTCTTGGCGTCGGCGTAAAGCGGGATCGCGCTTCTCATCAGCCGGTTGACCGAGCGCAGATCGTCGATGCCGTGGAGATGATCGGCGTGCGCATGCGTGATCACGACGGCATCGAGCCGCGACACCCCGGCGTCGATCAGCTGTTCGCGCAAATCGGGAGACGTGTCGACCAGGATAATCGTGCTGCCGATTTCGACCAGCACCGACACGCGGCGCCGGCGGTTGCGCGGATCGGCCGGATCGCACCGGCCCCAGTTCGGACCGATCACCGGCACACCGGTGGAGGCACCGCAGCCGAGGACGGTCACCCTCATTGCGCCGGCAGCGCCGCCTTCGTGAACAAGCGAAAGAAATTCTCGCGCGTCAGCGACGCGAGGTGCTCCGGCTCGACGCCTTTCAGCTGTGCGACCGCAGCTGCGGTGGCCGCGACAAAAGCGGGCTCGTTGCGCTTGCCGCGATACGGCACCGGCGCGAGATACGGAGCATCGGTTTCGACGAGGAGCCGGTCGAGCGGCAGATCGCGGGCGATCGCGCGCAGCTCCTCGGCGTTGCGGAACGTCACAATGCCCGAAAGCGAGATGTAGAAACCGACCTCGAGCACGGCCTCGGCAAGCGCTCGCCCGCTGCTGAAGCAGTGCATCACACCGCGCAGCGGCCGCTCTTCTTCGAGGATCCGCGCGATCTCGCGATCGGCTTCGCGGGCATGAATGATCAGCGGCAAACCGCTGGCGCGCGACGCGGCGATATGTGCGCGGAACACCCGCTCCTGGATGTCGCGCGGGCTCAAATCGTAATGAAAATCGAGGCCGGTCTCGCCGATGCCGACGACCTTGGGGTGGCGCGCCAGCGCGTCCAGCTGGTCGGGAAGAAGTGCGGCGTGATCCGCCGCCTCGTGCGGATGCGCCCCGACCGAGCACCAGATCCCGTCATAGGCTTCGGCGATCGCGCGCACCCCGTCGAACTCGTCGAGCCGCGTGCAGATCGTCAGCATCTCCGCGACGCCGGCGGCCCGGGCCCGTGCGACGACCATGTCGCGCTCCGCGGCGAAATCCGGAAAATCGAGATGGCAGTGGCTGTCGACCAGCATCGGCGGCCCTTGAACCGTCACGGCACCGGCTCTTCGACGAAGCGCGGGAAAATTCCTTCCGGCTTCCGCAATGGGGTTCCCGGGGCGAGCGGCGCCGCCGTGAGAGCAGTGAAATCGCGGGCGCTCTCGGGCACAGCAAGCTGGTCGAGGAGCTTGCCGGCGGTGCCCGGCACGAAAGGCTGCGCCAGGATTGCCAAATGCCGCAGCGTTTCGGCGAGAGTGTAAAGCACCGTCCGCATCCGCGCCGGGTCGCTGCGGCTGAGCACCCAGGGGGCTTGTTCGTCGACATAGCGGTTGGCTTCGCCGACGACACGCCAGATCGCCTCCAGCGCGAGGTGAAATGCCTGTTCCGAGACATGCCCGCGCACCATCGCGAGAAGGCTCCGGCCCGCGTCGAGCAGTGCCGTCTCGGCCGCGGTCAGACCTCCCGCTTCGGGTACAACAGCATCGCAATTGCGGTTGATCATCACCAGCACGCGTTGCGCCAGGTTCCCGAAGTCATTGGCGAGGTCGCCATTGAGCCGCCCCACCACGGCACGATGCGAGAAATCGCCGTCGCTGCCGAACGGCAATTCGCGCAATAGAAAATAGCGTGCCGGGTCGACCCCGTATCGCGCGACAAGGACCTCCGGGGGGATGCCGTTGCCGAGCGATTTCGACATCTTCTGCCCTTCGACCGTCCACCAGCCGTGCGCGAACACGCGTCGGGGCGGCTCGAGCCCGGCGGCCATCAGGAAGGCGTGCCAGTAGACCGTGTGGAAGCGCAGGATGTCTTTGCCCACGATATGGATGTCGGCAGGCCAATAAGTCGCGTAATCGCCGCGCTCGACCTCCGGATAGCCGAGTGCCGTGATGTAGTTGACGAGCGCGTCGAGCCACACATAGATCACGTGCGCCGGGTTGCCGGGCACCGGGATGCCCCAGCTGAAGCTGGTCCGCGAGATCGACAGATCTTTTAGCCCCGACCGGACAAAGCTGATCACCTCGTTGCGCCGGCTGCGCGGCGCGATCGCCTCGGGATGGGCCTCGTAAAACGCCAGCAGCCGTTCTTGCCAGGCTGACAGCCGGAAGAAATAGTTCTCCTCCTCGACCCACTCGACCTCGGCGCCGGTCGGCGCAAGCCGAGTTCCGCCTGGGCCGTCGATCAGCTCGCTCTCGTCGTAGAAGGCTTCGTCGCGCACGCAGTACCAGCCCGCGAAGCGGCCGAGATAGATTTCCCCGCGTCGCTCGAGCTCCCGCCACAGCGCCTGCACGCCGCGGATGTGGCGCTGCTCGGTCGTGCGGATATAGTCGTCGTTGCTGATGTCGAGCAGCCGGTCCATCTCGCGAAACGTCGCCGAGACGCGGTCAGTAAATTGCTGCGGCGTCAGGCCGAGAGCCTGCGCCGAACGCTCGACCTTCTGCCCGTGCTCGTCGGTGCCCGTCAGGAACCTGACCCGATACCCGTCCAGTCGCATGAAGCGCGCCAGCGCATCCGCGGCCACCGTCGGATAGGCATGGCCCAGGTGTGGCGTGTCATTGACGTAATAGATCGGCGTCGTGACGAAAAAGGGCCGGTTCGCGGTCATGCTTGTCTCCAAAGCCCAGATATGGGCCGGGACCGATCGCGATCCAGTCGGCGAGCGGCTTGATGTTTCTATCGCGCCAGTTCTTCGACCGCAAAGAAGGCGCCGAGGATGGCCTGCTTGCGATCGAGGTTCAGCTGCTCGGTATTGGCGAAGTCACGGTCGATCTTATCGCGCAACGCCGCCCAGCGCGGCGGATCGGCCCGGGAGGCGAGGCGGTGCATGACTTCCCGCTCCTCGGTCAGCAAGTCGCCGCCGTGGAGCACCCCACGGGCGGATTTGATGACCATCCGGGCCAGAAACTCCGACAGCAGCTCTTCGCTCGCGCGATAGGCGTCTTCCGCATCGGCGCGGGCGAGTTTGTCGGCGAAGGCGTGAAGCGCGGCAATATCGATGTGCGGAATCTGCGCGAACATGCCGAGCATCGACCGGTAGAGCGCGAGCCCGCCGGCATCGGCGAGCTCGATCGCGCGGCCAATGCTGCCTTTCGCCAGCCGCGCTAACGCCTCTGCCTCGGAGCTTTCAAGCTCGGGGCGGTACTGTCCGACCAGCTCCAGTACCAGCGGCTGCGGCAGCGCTGTGAGGCGGCAGCGGCGGCAGCGCGAGCGGATCGTCGGCAACAGTTGCCCCGGGCTGTGGCTGACCAGAAGCAGCAGCGCCCGACGCGGCGGCTCCTCGAGGATCTTGAGCAGCGCATTGGCGGCGTTGCGGTTCATTTCCTCGGCGCCGTCGACGATGACTATGCGCCAACCCTCCTCCGCCGCCGTCAGCCGCATAAAGCCGGCGATCTCGCGTACATCCTCGACGATGATGTCGCTGCGCCGCCGACGGCGTCGCGGATCATAGGCGCGCTCTACGGTCAGAAGATCGGCGTGACCGCCCGAGGCGACGCGGCGGAACGCATTGCTCGCGGGGTCTACCGCCAGCCCGCTATCGGCACGATCGCCGGGTTGGGCGAGCAGGAAGCGGGCTAGCCGGAAGGCGAGCGTCGCCTTGCCGATACCGCGCGGCCCGGTCAGCAGCAGCGCATGCGGCAGCCGTCCTCCTTCCGCAAGCTGTCGGAGCTCTCGTTCGGCGTTCTCATGGCCCAGCAGATCCGGGTTCTCGCGTGGCGCAAGCACGAGCCCCACACCCACCCGCTACTCTCGTCTCCCGGTGGCAAATTCCACACCGAAACGCTCTTCGAGCACCGCGAGCACAGCGCGGTGGACCGTCTGCGGGTCGCCCGCAGCGTCGATCAACATGCAGCGAGCGGGGTTGTCCGCGGCGATTTGCCGGAACCCTTGACGGAGTCTTTCGTGGAAATCAGGGTCGAGGCGCTCGAAGCGGTCCGCACTCGATCGGGCCACCGCGCGGGCGAGCCCGACTTCGACCGGTAAATCGAGGATCAGTGTCAGGTCCGGCCTGAAATCGCCGAGCGCAAAGCGATGCAGCATTGCGAGCTCGCGCAGGTCTACCCCCCTGCCATAGCCTTGGTATGCCAGCGTCGAGTCGGCAAAACGATCGGCGACGACCCATACGCTTTGCGCGAGAGCGGGCGTGATCAGCCGGGAGACGTGGTCGTGGCGGGCGGCGATGAGCAGCAGGGCCTCGCTGATCGCGTCCCAGCGCTCACTCTCGCCTTCGAGCAACAGTCTCCGGATCGCCTCGCCGCCAGGCGAGCCTCCAGGCTCGCGCGTCTCCCGTACCGGGATTCCAGCCCGCTGCAGCGCCGTCACCAACAGCCGGACTTGCGTCGACTTGCCGGCGCCCTCGCCGCCCTCAATCGTGATGAACCGGCCCCGGATCTCTGTTACCCCAGAAGCTGCAATACAACTCGCTTGCCGCCTCTGCTCGTCATCCCGGCGAAGGCCGGGATCCACCGTGCAGCGGCACGAGCGCTCCGAAAACCCTGGAACCGCATTGCGAACGCTTGGAGACTTCGGAGTGACGGAAGCCTGGGTCCCGGCCTCCGCCGGGCCGACAAGAGAAATGCTCGCTTACCGGAGGCACCGTCGCGATACATCCACGACCTCTCAGTGCCGGTTGCCCCACACCAGATAGCCGGCCAGGGTCGCGATGCGGCCGAGCGGGTCCATGCGGGGAATGTCGGCGGCGGTTACCAGCGGCACTTCAGTTGGCGGCACATCGGGAGCGGTGACGATCACCTTGCCGACGGTCTGGCCCTTGGTGATCGGCGCGGCGATCGGGCGATCATACTGGGCCGTGACCTTCATGTCTTTGCGCGCCTTTCGCGCCAAGGTTATCCGGAGATCTTGGCTGACCGTCAGCGGCACCTTCGCCTCGGAGCCGAGCCAGACCTCGGCCTCATCCACTTTGACGCCCGCCGCAAACAGCCGATAATCGTTGAACTCGCGGAACGCCCAATCGATCAGTCTTTCGCTCTCCTGCGCGCGCGCCTTCATCGTCGGCAGCCCGCCGAGCACAAGGATGACGCGGCGGTCCTCGCGCTTGACCGAAGCGGTGAGGCTGTAGCCCGCCTCTTCGGTATGCCCGGTCTTCAGCCCGTCCGCACCCATTCCCTTATAGAGCAAGGGATTGCGATTGCCTTGCTTGATATTGTTGAATTCGTACTCGGTGTCACCATAGTAGTGATAATATTCAGGAAAATCCTTGATCGTCCGCATCGCCAATGTCGCCAGATCGCGCGCCGTCATGTAATGGTCGGGGTCGGGAAGCCCGCTGACATTGGCAAAGTGACTATCTTTGAGCCCGATCTCTTTCGCCTTTTGGTTCATCAAATCGACAAAGGCTTCCTCGCTCCCGGCCAGACCTTCAGCCAGCACGAGGCAGGCGTCGTTGCCCGACTGGATGATAACGCCTTTCAACAGATTGTCGATCGAGAGGCGGCCGCCGAGCGGGACGAACATCTTCGATCCTTGCAGCCGCCAAGCCCGCTCGCTGACAGGCAGCTCGTCCTCGGGCTTGGCGCGACCTTGCTTCAGCATGTCGAAGACGACATAGGCCGTCATGATCTTGCTCATCGACGCCGGCGGCATGCGTTCATCCGCACCTTTGTCGAGGAGCACCACGCCGGTGTCCGCTTCGAGAACCAAAGCGTGTTTTGCCTGGGTCTCGATGCCGGACGTCGAGGTCGAGGCTGTGGGAGCCTCGGCGGCGGCCACCGCTTTTGCCTTGTGGTGCGCATGCGCGGCCGTAGCAGGCCGCTGATCAACGACGCCCGCAGCAACCAGCGCGGCGGCAATTGCCGCACCAAAGACGCGCGCTCTATGGTCGCTCATTTCGCCCACCTTCCTTGTGCCCTTGTTCCATAGCTCCATGCTTCGGGATCGCCGCCGACGGCCGGAATGAAGATCCGCAACGGATCACGCGTGCGCCATGCTGTCGGCGAGATAGCCGACGGCGGCGGCGAAATAGGTGGATTTGTTCCATCTCATGATCGTGCGGAAATTATTGTAAACGAGAAAAGCGGGGCCGCCCGCACCATCCGGCATGACGAGCGAAGCTTCCCACTCGCGAGCCGCCAGCGGGCCGCCGCCGCTGCTGCGGACCCCGAGCCGGCTCCACTCGTCGGCCGGCCGCTTCATCTCGAGACCGGTGAAGCGGGTGTCAAAGCCAGCGGGCAGCATGACCTCCCTGCCCCAGCTCTCGCCGCCGTGCCAGCCAAGCCGCGCAAGATAATTTGCTATCGACGCGAGCACGTCGCCGCGGTCGTTCCAGATATCGCGCCGGCCGTCGCCATCGTAATCCACGGCATATCCGAGAAAGGTAGAGGGCATGAACTGGCACTGCCCCATCGCTCCCGCCCAAGACCCCATCATATGGTCGGCCCCGATATGCCCCTGGTCGATGATGCGCAGAGCGGAGATCAGCTCGCCGCGGAAATAGGAGCTGCGCCGCCCGTCATAACCGAGCGTGGCAAGCGCCGAGACCACCGCGTAATTCCCCATCACGTTGCCGAAATCGCTCTCGATCCCCCACAAAGCGACGATAAACCTCGGCTCGACATTGTAGCGCCGCCAAATCCCGTCGAGCAGCGCGTGGTTCTCGGCCAAGTGCTCGCGTGCGTCCTCGATGCGCTGTGGTGTGACGACCTTTTCAAGATATTCGCCGAACGTCAGCTGCCGTTCCGGCTGCTTGCGATCGAGTTCGATGACGTGCGACAGGAACTCGGCGTTGCGCAGCGCCCGCTCTATCGTCGACGTCCGGATCCCCTGCGCTGCGGCGTCGCGGCGGACAGTGGAGAGAAACGCATAGAAGTCGCCTTCGAGGGCGGCCCTCGCATGTTCCGCCAAACCCGACGTGGCGAGCAACGGAACCGCGAAGATGACCCGACGGCTGACACGCAGTGGTGCCATTACAGAAACTCTCTGATGCTTCACAGTCCTTGCCGTCTCTTGCCACGGGCGAGCTGAAGCCGCAACGCTCCGCGGCGTTTGCCGCAGATCCCTTCCCATTCGCCGTTCTTGCGCGACCCCCGCTCCGAGCTCGGCGTCGAATCGCCGCCACAAAGCGAATTGAACTTCCCTTGTCCCTCCTTGGGCCAAGGCCTATCCTGGCTTCATGGTATGCAAGGGAGGATGAGATGGGGCAGGTTTTGGGGCTGGGCGTTACCCACTTTCCGCCGCTTTCGGGCACGGACGAAAGTTTGGGTTGGATTCTCAAACGCGCCCTCGAAGATCCCGCAGTGCCGGAGCGGCTGCGGCACCCATCGGGCTGGCCGTCGCCGATGCGCGAGGAATACGGGAATGATGCCGGACTGAGTTCGGCCCGGCGCCACCGCGAGGCGCTGGTTGCCGGCTTCCGCAATGCACGGCGGGTATTGGACGAGTTCAAGCCCGATTTTGTCGTGATCTGGGGCGACGACCAATACGAAAACTTCAAGGAAGACGTCATTCCGCCATTTTGCGTGTTCGCCTACGAATCGCTGAAGACGACCCCTTGGCAATATCGTCGCGGCGCCAATGCGTGGAACGAGCCGGCGGATACGACCTTCCATTACGAGGGCCATCGCGAGGGCGGAAAACATCTGGTTACGAGTATGCTGGAAGCCGGGTTCGACGTGTCCTACGCTTACAAGCCGCTGCACCACGACCTCGGCCACGCCTTTCTGAATACGCTGTTGTTCATGGACTACGACCGCAAAGGCTTCCCCTACCCGGTCGTTCCATTTCAGGTGAATTGCTATGGCCGGCGCGTCATCGCGCAAGAGGCGGGCGTCAGGGGTTTGAGCGAATTTCCTTCGGAAGACCAGCTCGATCCCCCCTCCCCTGCCCCATGGCGCTGCTTTGATCTCGGAGCAGCCTGCGCGCGGGCCGCCGAGAAGAGCCCGTACCGGGTGGCGCTGATCGCCTCGTCGAGCTGGTCGCACGCGTTCCTCACCCCCAAGCACTACCTGCTTTACCCCGACGTCGAGGCCGACCGCGCGCTCTACGAGGCGTTGCAGGCCGGGGATTACGCGAAATGGCGGCAACGGCCACTAAGCGCCATCGAGGACAGTGGCCAACAGGAGGTCCTCAATTGGATGTGTCTGGCTGGAGCGATGAACGAGCTCGGCCGGCGGCCGACCGAAACCGCCTACGTGCAAAGCTACATTTTCAACTCGAACAAATGCTTCGCCGTCTTCGAGCCGTAAGGCCATGCCCGAGCTCCCAGGAAAAGAACTGGCGCGGGAGCTGATCGACAAGAGCCGAAGCCAGAGCCGCGCGACTCCGGTCGAGGAGGTGATCGAGGCGACACGGCGAGGCGGCCTCGACAGTGACGCCGCACACCGCCTGATCGGACGGCTGTGGACGATGGAGCGGCTGTTTTATTACATCTACGGCGGCTGGGGTCAGGGTCTCGAAATCAATGACTTCCCGCCCTCGGTCAAATACCTGTTCTCGAAGCAGATCGTCGACGAGTCGACGCACGAGATGCTCTATCTCGATGCGCTGCTCCACAAAGGCTACGTCGCGACGCAGAAGGATGCGTTCCGGCATCCCTACGGTCGTTTCGTGCTCGATTCCTCTCTGGCCTATTATGTCTTTTCGTTGCGTAACCTTGCCACCTACCCGCATCCGATCCGCATTGCGGCGCTCAATCTGGGGCCCAAGGTCCTCGAGCTCGGCTGGATGGAGGGGCTTGCGGCGTCGCTCGCCGACCCTCAGCTCAAAGGCGTGTTCGACAGCCAGTTCGTCGAAAACCGCAGCCACATCAATATGGGCAGGCGTATCGTCGAAGAGTTCATCGAGAAACCGGTGGAGGCCGATCTGTGCCGCTGGGCCTGTGCGATTGCCAAGCGCGACTACAACAGGTTTCTGGGGGAGCTCTGCGCCTTTGTGCTCGGCCGCGAAGCGCCGCCAGCCCCGGCGCCGTGGCGGCAGGTGACCGATTAAGGGAGACGGGCATGCCCAGCCTGAAGATCGACCACGAGCGCTGCACCGAGTGCCGGATGTGCTACATCGTCTGCCGCGAGATCGACATCAACGCGGTCTACGTGGCGCTGGAGCCGCTGCACCGCATCGAGATCGACATCGACAAATGCACCTATCCGGGCTGCACCGCGTGTCTGATGTATTGCCCGGCGGAAGGCTCGATCATCGAAGTCGACAGTGGCCGCTCGCTGGTCCCACCCCCGCCCGAAGCCTGGCAGGAGGCGACAAAGTAAGCACGGGGAGGCAGACATGACAGAGCGATTGGCGTTGGGGATTGTCCCCGGCATCGGGTGGCGGGCGCGCGAAATCGAATCGGTTGCCCGCGAAGCTGAGGATGCCGGCTTTGAGGCGATCTTAAATCCTGAAGTCAACAATGATGCGTTGGCGACGGCGCAGCTGATGGGCTCGGTTACCAGCCGTATCAAGGTGGGGCCGTGGGTTTCGAGCATCTACCTCCGCCACTCCTACGTCTGCGCACAGGCGGCGGCGTTGATCGCCGACGCGACCGGCGAGCGGCTGATCCTCGGCCTCGGCGTCAGCCATCCGTTGGTCAACCGCACCTTCGGCGTCGACTCCGCCTCACCGCTCGAAGCGATGCGCCACTATGTGACCGAAGTGCAAACCTGGCTGCGCGGCGAGGGCCCGACGACGCATCTGCCGCAGCACCCGGCACCGTGCCGTGTTCCGATCCACATCGCTGCGCTGACCTCGAAGACGGTGGAACTCGCCGGCGAAGTGGCCGACGGTGTCATGCCGTATCTCTGGTCGACCGCGCGTGTCGCCGCCGCTAAGGCCTGGATCGCGCGCGGACGGGCCGGATCACCGGGCCGCGCCCCGCTTGAGCTGTCGCTCGGACTGCCGGTCTATGTCGGCGACGATATGACGGCGGTCCGCGACCTGGCGCGCCAGAACCTCGCATTCTACGCCGCGCTGCCGTATTATCAGCGCGTGCTCCGACTGCAGGGCTTCGCTGCGGAGGCGGCCAAGGCCGAGCAGGGCGACGCGGCCGGGGCGTGGAGCGACCGCCTGCTCGACGCGCTCTGCCTTATCGGTCCGCTCAGCCATTGCCGTGAGCGCCTAGCCGCATACCGGGAAGCTGGTGTCGGATTGCCTATCCTCTACCCGCCGATCGGTGTTGAAGCGGCGCGCGCCACGATCAAGGCGTTCCGTCAATAACACCATCGTTGCCGCGAAAGGCTCGTTAAGCGGAGGAGACGAATGCATCCGATCCTCGAACAGTTCTTGGACAAATGGGTGTGGCCCACGATGCCCGGTGCGCCAGGCGCCGAATTTCGACTGCGCCTCACCAGGGAGAAATGCGTCAAGGGCTGGGAGATCTCATTGCAGCGCACGCTCGGCGAGATCGAGGAAGAGCTCGCCAGCAACGACGAGGCCTGGAAGAAGGAGAAGGCACTGCGCGGCTATGCCGCCGAAGGCGTGCACATGTCGATCAAGCAGATGTCCGGGCAATTGTTGTCGGTCGATATCGCCGATCAGGAGCGCTACATCGACTTGCAGCGCATGCGTGCGCGCCAGATCTGGGACGAGTGCAAGCACAGCAAACTGCACGCTGATGTCCTGCTCGGCAAAGGCTGGATCAAGGACGAACGCGAATTGATGGATATCGCGCAGGCCAATACCCAGCCGCTGCCGGCCTATTTCGGCATGTCGATGATGTTCCCGCACATTCACCCGCTGGCTCGCGCTGCACAGAACTATTACCAGGAGGCGAATGCCTGCCTCGGCATCATGGCCTATCTCGACCGAGTCCAAGACCCTCTCGTCCGGCACGAGCATTTGAGCCAGCGCGACGAGGAACTGATGCACTTCATGGAAGGCAAGTTCCAGATCGATTTTCTGTGCGGAACGGCTGAGACGCAGAAACCGGTAGAAGAGGCGCTGGACTATTTGCTGCACCAGGTCGGCGGCATCCAATGAAAGTGCGGATCGACTACGCGATCTGCAATTCCTGCGGCCTCTGCCGCGAAGTCTGCCCGGAAGCGGCGATCCGCCCTACCCTGCTCGAGCCGCGCCACCTCTACGAGGTGCAGGAAATGAAATGCACCGGCTGCGGCGAATGCCTCGAATACTGCCCCGCCCCGGGTGCACTGGTGCAATATGAACCCCCACCCCTCCCTCACCCGCTTGCGGGGGAGGGTTAGGGAGGAGGCAGCGGGAATGGAAGGAGAAGTATATGGCGCGGCAATACAAACTGATGTCGGCGGACGGGCATCTCGAAGTGCCGCCGGAGCGTTGGGTGCATCGGGTGGCGCAGAAATACCGCGACCGCGCGCCGCGCACCGTTCATCTGCCAGATGGCGGCGACGCGCAGCTGATCGAAGGCCAGCCTCTGCTCGAGGCGAATTTTCTCGACCTGCGCGCCGGCCGCGCCGAAGGTACGTGGCAGCCCTTCGGGCTCAAAGTAGCGGACGCGGCCGGCACCGGCTCCCCCGAGCAGCGGGTCAAAGAGCAGGACGAGGACGGGCTCGACGCCGAGGTCCTGTTCCCGGCAATGGTTGCGGGGCCGGTGTTCTGGCGCAACATCAGCCATGACGAGGTCTATAAGGCGGTCATCCGCGGGTACAACGACTGGCTCGCCGAGGAATACTGCGCGGTCGCACCCGATCGGCTGTTCGGCATGGGCGTCATGCCGATCACCAATGTCGAGGACGCGATCGCCGAGATGGCGCATTGCAAGAAGCTAGGCCTCAAAGGGATCCAGCTCGGCGCATTGCCGAGCGGTAAAGGCTACCCGACGCCCGAGGACAACAAATTCTGGGCGGCGGCAATCGATATGGACATGCCGGTCACGGTGCACGTGGCGTTCAACCGCACCGGCGCCCGCGCCTCGCAGCCGACTTTCCGTTACCCGAAAGAGGATCCGGTGATCATGGAGCGGCTGCGCCGGCCGTTTCTCGAATGGATCTGCAATTTCGGTCTGGCGCCGTCGGTCAGCGTCGCGCAGCTCGTCCTTGCAGGGGTCTTCGAGCGCTTCCCGAAATTGAAGATCTACTTTGCCGAGACGCGCCTCGGCTGGGTCCCGTTCTGGCTCGAACACGCTGACCTCTGGTACCAGCGCCATCTCGGCTGGGCCCAGGAATACCTCGGGTTCAAGCCGCTGAAGGAGCTGCCGAGCCATTACGTGCGCAACCACGTCTATTTCAGCGTGCAATACGAGCGCGTTGCGGTCGAAGAGCGCCAGCATGTCGGCGTCGACCGCATCATGTTCGCGACCGACTTCCCGCATATCGAGAACGAATGGCCCAATTCGCGGCCGATCATCGACCGGATCTACGCCGACATCCCGGAGAAGGATAAGGCCAGGATCTGGGCCGGCAACGCCGTCGAGTACTTCAGGCTCGCCGCCTGACGCCCTCTCTCCTGCATTGCGGAGAGAGTCGCGCCTTCAGTTCGCGAGAAACGCCTTGGCTTCGGCCAGTTCCGGGCGGTCGGAATCGGCGTTCGCCAATGTGACGAGCTTCTCGTAAGCATGCTGCGCCTTGGCCGTATCGCCCGTTGCCTTGGCCGCCCTTGCGACGCCGAGCATGCTGCGGAAGCGGTTCCGGTCGTTACTAAGGGATAGCTCGTATTCCTTGAGCGCCCCGGCCGGGTCGCCCAGCTCAAGCAGCAGATCGGCGAGCAGCTCGCGCGCCGGCAACACCTCGGCCGGGGTTGCCGGGTGCTTGTCCATTGTCGCATCGAGATCTGCCGCCGCGCGCACCAGCTCCACTGCCTGTTTGTCATCGCCCTGCGCATGCGCAAGGATGCCGGCCGCGCCGAGCCGTTGCACCTCGACCTGCTTAGCCCAGTAATCGTCTTTGGCCTGTTCGAGTTTTTCCTTCAATGACTGAAGCTTGGCGATTTCGGCCTGGGCTTCGGCAATATTCCCGGTGTGCGCCGCGCCGAGGGCCCGCGTGAACGAGATCATCGCCTCCGCCCATGGAAAGCGCTCCCAAGGAAACGGCATTGGCGGCGGCGTCAGCGAAGCGGCCTCCGCCCAGTTCCGGCGCTCGACCGCATAGCGGGCCGGTATTGCCGCAATCGCATACGCCATCGGCAGGTTCGGGCCTTTGGCTTTGCCGAAAGACTGCAACTCCTCGACGACCTGTTTTGCCGCGCGGTCCTGCCCGGTCTGCAGGTACGCGTATTCGAGATAGTCCAGCGAATGCACCGTTTCGCCATCGAACGCATCCGGGCCGAGCTCTTCGCGGACATAGGCGAGTGCGGCGCCGGAGGCCGCGCGGTTGGCGTCGATCGATTGCTGCCACAGGCCCAGCCGCGTGAAGATGTGCGACGGCATATGCAGCGCATGCGGCACCGCCGGCGCAATGCCGGCATAACACAGCGCCGCGGTCAGCCCGTCTTCGGCGAGCTCGGGCGAGTCATTGGCGTGAATCAGGTAATGCGCGACACCGGGATGGTTAGGGAGCTCGGCACGCACCTGTTCGAGGATCACGCGTGCCTTCTTCTGATTGGCGTAGGTCTTATCGGTGGGCGGCGCCGTCGCGAGCAAAGCGAGGGAGTAGAAGACGCCGGCTTCGCGGTCATCGGGGTATTTCAAATGAACCTGCTCCATCGCTTTTTCATAAGCGATGGCGCGCGTGCGGTGGTCGATCTTGTCGTTGTCTCGATAAAAGATGGCGATCGCCGCGATATAGTCGCGCTCCCGATCCGTCTTGGGCTTGGCGGCGACGGCCTTCTCCACCGCCTCCGAGCCCGCCTTCAGCGCCGCTGCATTGGGCGGGTACCACAGCGGATACCAACGGCTCATCGCCATGCCCCAATAGCCGATCGCGCAATCTAGTTCGATCTCGGTGACGGCGGTGAAGGCTTTGACCGCCTCGTCGTACCAGAAGGAAGGCAAGATCCAGACCGCTTCGTTGAATTTTCTCTGCGCCGCCGCGCCGCACGAAATCGGGAAATTGACCTCGCTGACTTTGACGCTGGGACCCGATTTGTCCCCGCCCTCCGCCCGAGCTGAGGACCAGCAGGAAAGCGCGATGACCGCGGCTATGGAAAAGATAACGGGAACGCGATTTCGTCTCATCGACACCTCCCTGGGTACACGCACTCCGACCGAGTGGCGCAATTTAATTGCTGCGCTCGGGAGAGGTTAGTGTGAACTGGCTCACACTTCTCGCCGCTTCGGCGATAAATTTCTGCAGCCCTGGCACTCGGCAGGCAGTCACCTCTCCCCGCTTGCGGGGAGAGGTCGGAAGCCGCATAGCGCGGGTTCTGGGTGAGGGGGGACAATCGGCGCTGTAGGTGTTTTGCCGTCGCGGACCGCCCCTCACCCCGGCCCTCTCCCCGCTTGCGGGGAGAGGGAGTACCACAAGTTCGAAGGCGAGGGCGCAGGGGGCCTCTGGGCCATGCGGCCCGGATTCCCGCTTTCGTCGGAATGACGGAGAAACTATTGATTCCGGCTTCTTCCAAGTCGCCACGCCATAGGGGAGAGGAAAAGAATGGGTGAGTTTGCGTTAGGACAGCCGGTGCCGCGGTTTGAGGACCCACGGTTGTTGCGCGGCGGCGGCCGCTATGTCGACGACATGGTGCTGCCGCACATGGCATTCGGTCATGTGCTACGTTCGTCGCACGCGCACGCGCGGATCCGCTCCATCGATACGAGCACCGCGAAAGCCGCGCCCGGCGTGCTCGCCGTGCTGACCGGCGCGGATTGGGAGGCCTCCGGCTGGGGCGATCTTCCGACCGCCTCGGGAAACCGGCGGCGCGACGGCTCCCCCGCCTACCGCCCGCGCTATCCGGCACTGGTCAAAGACCGTGTGCGCTGGGTCGGCGATTACGTCGCCTTTGTCATCGCCGCAACCCGCGATCAGGCGGCCGATGCGGCGGAATTGATCGCCGTCGATTACGACCCGTTGCCGGCGGTCGTTTCGACCGCTGAGGCGCTCGAGCCCGATGCGCCTCGCGTCTGGGACGACAGCCCCGACAATGCCAGCTTTACCTATCTCGAAGGCGACAAGGCGGCGGCCGATGCCGCCTTCGCCCGCGCCGCGCAAGTCGTCCGCCACAAATTCGTCATCAACCGCGTGACCGCGGCGACAATGGAGCCGCGCGGGTGCATCGGCGACTACAACGCCGCGGCTGATCACTACACGATCTACACGACCTTGCAGCGCACCCACGGGTACCGCTCCGAACTCGCGCAGCAGATCCTGAAGGTTCCGGAGAGCAAGGTCCGCGTTGTTGCCGGTGACATCGGCGGCAGCTTCGGCATGAAGTCGGCGATCTACAACGAGGTGGCGCTGGTCCTGTTCGCCTCGAAGCTGATTGGGCGGCCGGTCAAATGGACGAGCACGCGCTCGGAGGCCTTTCTCGCCGACGCGCAGGCGCGCGACAACGTCACCGAGGCCGAGCTGGCGCTCGACCGCGACGGCCATTTTCTGGGGCTCAGAGTCAACACAACCGCCGCGGTCGGCGCCTATCCGCAGGCCGGCTCCAACGCCTTTGTCAACAATCTCGGAACTCTGGCCGGGGTCTATCGCACGCCGGCGGTATATGCTGACGTCACGGCCGTCTATACGAACACCAACCCGATGCGTGCCTATCGCGGCAACGGCCGCCCCGAGGCGGGTTATGTCATCGAGCGAATGGTTGATCTCGCGGCCGAGGAACTCGGCATCGACCGCATCGAATTACGCCGGCGCAACATGATCCCGCCCGAAGAGATGCCGTTCAAATCGGGCCTCACATTCACTTATGATTGCGGCGAGTTTGAGAAGGGCCTCGAGATGGCCCTCGAGCTCGCCGATTTCGCCGGCTTCGAGCATCGCCGCGCCGAGGCGCGCGGGCGCGGCAAACTCCGTGGCTTCGGCATCTCCAACACGATCGAACGCGCTGCGGCGGGCGGGTTCGAGGCCGCCGAAATCCGCTTCGATCGCGGCGGCACCGTGACCTTGCTGTCAGGCTCGATCACGCAGGGCCAAGGGCACGAGACGGTCTACAAGCAGCTCTTATGCGACCGGCTCGGCATTCATCCCGACCAGGTGCACTACGTCCAAGGCGACACCGACAAGGTCGCGATCGGCGAAGGTACCGGCGGCTCGCGCACCGCCGCGCTCGGCGGCTCCGCGGTGCATCTGGCGACAGAGAGGATCGTGACAAAGGCGCGGGTGATCGCCGCCGCAATGCTCGGCGGCGATCCCGACGAGGTCCGCTTCGAGGACGGCCTGTTTTCGGCGCCGCGCTCCAACCGTACGCTGACGATCGGCGAGATCGCCAAAGAGTCATTGGACTCGCGAAATTTGCCGGAAGGCATGGACCTGGGTTTGATCGCCGGTGCCACATTCAGCTGCAAGGAGCAGAATTTCCCGAACGGCTGCCACATCTGCGAGCTGGAAATCGACGCGGAGACCGGCGAGGTCGAGATCCTGCGCTACAGCGTCGTCGACGATGTCGGCACAGTGCTGAACCCGCTGTTGCTCGAGGGCCAGATCTGCGGCGGCATCGCGCAAGGCGTCGGCCAGGTCCTCATGGAAGACATCCGTTTCGACCCGGCGTCGGGCCAGCTTCTCACTGGATCGTTTATGGATTACGCAATGCCGCGCGCGAGTGATTTGTCGGCCATCCATTGCGACAGCAACCCGGTGCCGACCAACACCAACCCGCTCGGGGTCAAGGGTGCCGGCGAGGCCGGCAATGTCGGCGCATTGCCCGCCGTCGCCAACGCCCTCGTCGACGCGCTCTCGCCCTTCGGCATCCGCCACATCCAAATGCCCGCCACTCCCGAGCGCCTCTGGCGCGCCATCCGCGAAGCGCGATGAGCGACTTGAAATGAACGAGGCGGGTATTACGCGGGTGACCGTGAAGGTTGGTGAGAACCTCCCCAAAGGGGCGACCGACTGGCAACGCCTGGACACAATGACCGATGAGGAGGCTACCGCTGCGGCGGCAGCCGATCCCGATGCGCAGCCTTCCACGCCGGACCAGCTCGCGAAGTTGCACCGTGTGTCGCGGGTCAAGGTACTGCGTCAGCGCCTCGGGATGAGCCAGACAGAATTCGCGCGCACCTTCCATTTGCCGATAGCCATGCTGCAAGACTGGGAGCGGCATCGCAGCACCCCCGATGCTCCCGTCCGCGCGTTGCTTCTCGCGATCGAACGCGATCCCGAGACGATGAAACGACTATTGCAGGACGAAGCTGCGTGAGGCCCGCTCAGTTCGCTCGCAAGCTCGGGATAACGCCCCGCGCACGAGGCGATCGCCGCTCCCGCTGTCGCGGGGAAGCGATAGCCAGCGGCGATTGTTGCGATCATAAAATCGCCAAATTTGCATTACATATTGCGAGTTACAACGGCTCCGCGTGAGGCGGGCCCGGCCGCTGTTCGGGTTGAGGACGGCGGTCACGCGAGGGTCCCGCGGGTGCGCGGACCTGCAACCTTTGGATGAATCTGCTGCTGATTCGCTGCAGATTGCACAAAAGTGGACTTTAGATGCAATTGTTGATTGTAGCCCCGATCTGGCCTTGGAGGCGACGTCGGCTCCCTCCCCTCCACCGCGGTGAGCCGCGTTGACACTGCCGGGGCGGGTCGAGCATGGTGCGGACGCCTTTCGACACTTCGAGCCGCTTTGGATTAGCCATGACCGACGCCGACCTTGCCGCCACGATCGACGCCGCGTGGGAGGCCCGCGAGACGCTCGGGCCGGCGACGCGCGGGCCCTGGCGTGAGGCCGTCGAAGAAGCGCTCGACGGGCTCGATGACGGCCGGGTGCGCGTAGCCGAAAGGACTGCTCGCGGCTGGCACGTCCACCAATGGCTCAAAAAGGCGGTATTGCTGTCGTTCCGCCTCAACGACATGGTCGAGATCCCCGGCGGCCCGACCGATCCCGAGCGCGGTGCGGCGCGCTGGTGGGACAAAGTGCCTTCGAAATTCGCCGGATGGTCGTCGAACCGCTTCCGTAGCGCCGGGTTTCGCGCGGTGCCCGGCTCGATCGTGCGGCGCTCGGCCTATATCGCGCCCAATGTCATCCTGATGCCGAGTTTTGTGAATGTCGGCGCTTATGTCGATGCCGGCACGATGGTCGACACCTGGGCGACGGTCGGCTCCTGCGCGCAGATCGGCAAGAACTGCCACCTCTCGGGCGGGGTCGGGATCGGCGGCGTGCTCGAGCCGCTGCAGGCTGAGCCGGTCATCATCGAAAACAATTGCTTTATCGGCGCGCGCAGCGAGGTCGTCGAGGGGGTCATCGTGGAGACCGGTGCGGTGTTGGCGATGGGCACCTTTATCGGCGCGACGACCAAGATCGTCGACCGCGACACCGGGGAGATCCTGATGGGCCGCGTGCCGGCCTATTCGGTCGTCGTGCCGGGCTCGCTTCCCGGCAAGGCTCTGCCAGACGGCCGGCCAGGCCCAAGCCTCTACTGCGCGGTCATCGTCAAGAAGGTCGACGAGAGCACCCGCGCCCGCACCTCGATCAACGAGTTGCTGCGCGAATGAGCGAGGCCGCCCTCGATCCGGCGGCGCTCGCCGCCGAGCTGATCCGCCGGCCGAGCGTCACCCCGAAGGACGAGGGCGCGCTCGAAATCGTGGCCGCCGAATTGGAGCGGCTCGGGTTCACCTGCCACCGGCTGGTCTTTGGCGAAATCCATAATCTCTACGCGCGCCATGGCGTCGGCCGCCCTAATCTCTGCTTTGCCGGCCACACCGATGTCGTGCCCGCCGGTGCAGCCGAGGCATGGTCTTTCGACCCGTTTGCCGCGAGCCTGCGCGACGGCGCGCTGTGCGGCCGCGGCGCGGTCGACATGAAAGGAGCGATCGCCGCCTTCACCGCGGCGGCGCAACGCTATCTGGCCGACCGCGAGCGGGACTCGCGCGGCTCGATCAGCCTGCTGATCACCGGCGACGAAGAAGGTGACGCGATTAACGGTACTTGCAAGGTGCTCGAATGGCTGGCCGCGCGCGATGAAGCGATCGACGCCTGCCTCGTCGGCGAACCGACCTGCGCCCAGTTTCTCGGCGACATGATCAAGATCGGCCGCCGCGGCAGCATGACGGGCCGGCTGACGGTGCACGGCGTGCAGGGTCATACCGCTTATCCGCATCTCGCCGACAACGCGGCGCACGGGCTTGTCGCGATGCTGCACGCGCTGACCACCGCCGGGCTCGATGGCGGCTCCGGGCACTTCCAGCCCTCGACATTGCAGATCTCGACGATCGACATCGGCAACCCGGCCTCCAACGTCATCCCGGCGACGGCGCGGGCGGTGTTCAACATTCGCTTTAATGATCGGTGGACGAGCGAGAAGCTGAGATGCTGGCTCGCCGAAAAGCTCGATGCGGCCGGCGGGTGCTACTCGCTCGACGTTTCGGTCAGCGGCGAGTCGTTTCTCGTCGCGCCGGGCACGCTCAGCGACCGCCTCGCCGACGCGATCCGCCGCGTCACCGGCAGGACACCCGAGCTCAGCACCACCGGCGGCACCTCGGACGCGCGGTTCATTCAGGCTTATTGCCCAGTTGCCGAGTTCGGTCTTGTCGGGCAGACGATGCACAAAGTAGACGAGCGCGTCGATCTCGCCGACCTCTCGGCGTTGACCGAGATTTATTACACTTTTCTTTTGTTGTTCTTTGAATGATTATGGTTCCCGAAGCCGTCATGGCCAGACTTGATCCGGCCATCCACGGCCCCGAAATTGCTGACTTTGACGCAGCGGGGAGCGTGGATCACCGGGTCAAGCCCGGTGATGACGATTATGACTAGGGCTGGCCCTGGTACACGCGCCCAAGCTCTCGGGCCCGGGCCGCTGTTCTCAAACCTGACCGCGGGTGTCTGATGCCGACGAGGGCGTGGCCGGAGGCGCGGCTGGCGCTGGTCGGGGCGCTGAGGCTGGCGCGCGGCGATCGCGGCGGGCTTGCCTGCTTCAACCGCTCGCTGGACGGCTTCTGGCGTTCGTTCGGCGCCGCCGTCATCGGCTATCCGCTCTACCTCCTGCTGCTGGCGATGCGGGTCACGGTCGCGGAATGGGAACGGTCGGGCGGCTTCGTCATCGTCACCGTCGAGACGATCGCCTATGTCATCGGGTGGGTGGCATTTCCGCTGATCATGCTGACCGTCACGCGATTGATCGGCCGCGCCCACCGTTACTTCGATTTCATGGTGCCCTACAACTGGTCGCAAGTGCCGCAGAGCGCGCTCTTTGTTCTGGTTGGTCTTGGAACCGGGAGCGGCGCCTCAGACGCCGCGCCCGCTCAGGCGATCGAGGCTGTCGCTGCCGTCGCCGTTCTTGTTTACGAATGGTTTATCGCTCGGGTGGCGCTCGATACGACCGCCGCCGCCGCAGCGCTGATCGTTGTAATCGACCTTATCCTCGGCGTTCTCGTCAGCAACATCGCCGGCAGCCTCTATTGAGAGGCTTGAGGCAGCAAGTGCTCGATCTCGCTCGTGATCCGACCATCGCCTGGAGCAACTTGCGTCGGCCAGGCGCCGGCGAGCTGCCCGTCGGGCCCGATCAGATATTTGTGGAAGTTCCAGCGCGGGGTGCCGGCCTCGCCAACTACCTCGGCAATCCATCGGTAAAACGGATGGGCTTCGCTGCCGATGACCCGGCATTTTCCGGTGAGCGGGAAGTCGACCGCGTAGTTCGTCGCGCAGAACTCCTTGATCTCGGCTGCCGATCCCGGTTCTTGCTGGCCGAAATCGTTGGATGGCACCCCGAGCACGACAAGACCACGATCGTGATAGCGCTGCCACAACGCTTCGAGATCACGGTATTGCGGGGTATACCCGCAGAACGACGCGGTATTGACGACGAGCACCGGCCGGCCGCGCCATGCATCAAGCGGCAGCGGCTTGCCGTCGATCGAGACGAACTCGAACCCGTAGGCATCATCGGTGTCAGCCATCACGATCTCCAAGCGCCGGAAAGGTTGCTGCGGTGCATATTAGCATAGCGCGACTCTCGTCACGCCGCAGCGCTGGGATCTCAGCTTGCTTTTGATATTTCTGCTGAAGGGCATCGTGGTCGGTGTCGTCATCGCCGTCCCGGTTGGTCCTGTCGGCGTCTTGTGTGTCCGCCGCACGATTTTCGAAGGCAAGCTGGCCGGGTTCATTTCGGGGCTCGGTGCCGCCACCGGCGATGCCATGTTCGGGCTCCTCGCCGCGTTCGGCCTGACCTTCATTGCCGATCTGCTGATCGGCTATCAGCAATGGCTGCGCATCGCGGGCGGATGCTATCTGCTCTATGTCGGCGGCTCCGCGATGCTCACCCAGCCGGAGATGAAACCACGCACCGATCGGGATGCCGAAGGCCTCTTGCGCGATTATCTGTCGACCTTCGCGCTGACGCTCACCAATCCGATTACGATCCTCGTTTTTCTGGGCATTTTCTCGGCCATCGGGCTCAGCGGCGACGAAGCGACGCTCGAACGTGCTGCGATCCTCGTGCTCGGAGTTTGGCTCGGATCGCTGATATGGTGGCTGGCGGTGAGTTTTGGGCTGGGCAGTTTGTTTCGCTCCTTTGAGCCGCGCTATCTCGGCTGGATCAATCGCGGCTCGGGGACCATCCTCCTGGTCTCCGGGGCGGCGCTGCTCGCCGCTCCCCTCTTGAAGCATATGAGCTGACTGCATGGTCTATTTGCCCCCTGCCTTCACCGAAGCTCGATCGGAAGTGCTGATTGCGCACATCGAGCAATACGAATTCGGCCTGCTCGTCAGCCACAGAGCGGCCGGTCTGGTGGCGAGCCATATTCCGTTCCTGGTGGAACGCGATGGGGCGGTGCTGCATCTCCATGGCCACCTTGCCCGCCCCAACCCGCAGGTCGGCGATCTCGCCCGGGCCGGCGAGGTGCTTGCACTCTTCCACGGGCCGCACGCCTACGTCTCGCCGAGATGGTACGCGACGGGCCCGAGCGTGCCGACCTGGAACTATGTCGACGTGCATGCCTATGGGACCGTGCGCCTCGTCGACGACGACAATTGGTTGCGCCGTTTCCTTCACCGTTTGTCGGAACGCCACGAAGCTCGCAGCCCCGACCCTTGGCGGATGCAAGATCTGCCCGAAGCCTATCTGCAGGGCATGCTGAAAGGCATTATCGGGCTCGACATCACCGTCGCCCGGCTCGAAGGCAAGTACAAGCTAAGTCAGAACCGCCCGGTGGCGGACCGCCCCGGGATCATTGCCGCGCTCGAGGCGCAAGGCGATGCTGATGCGGGCGCCGTTGCCAGCCTGATGCGAGCACGCGAGCCTATGTGAGACCGGCTGCCCTCAATCGAGCCCCTCACGGGTCAGCGCCTCGGCCGCCTCGCTATCGGCGCAAGCGAGCACCGCCTCTGCCACTCGACGGCTGAAGCCCGCCCGCGCAAAGGCGCTGAGTTCGCGCGTGTGGTCGGCGGCAGCGGACCGCCGATAGGGCCCGAGCCGGCGGCGGCGAGCGAACGCGCAGGCGGCGGCGAGATCGGGATCCACCGCGGCGCGCAAGTCAGACAGGGCATCGGCTATGTCTCCCGCCGCTACCCCTTTCGCTGCCAGCCGTGCCCGTATCGACCGCAGCGACTCGCCCCGCCGCTGCAGCGACTGCACCCGTCCTGCAGCATAAGCTGCGTCGTCCAGCAGCCCGGCCTCGCGGTAGCGGCTGACGAGCTCATCGATCAGCGTTGCCGTCGCTTGCGCGGCCTCGGGAGAGTGCCGGCGCACCCGGCGTTTCAACACCCGCCGCAAATTCTCGGCGGAGCTCGCGTACCGGCCGAGATAGTGGAGCGCCCATCGTTCGAGCAGTTCGGGTTCGATCTCGCGCCGATCCACCTTTGTGGCCCCTTATCTCTGCAATCGGCTATGGTCTTGCGGGTTTGTTCCTGTCAACTGCGAGACACAGCAATAAGCCGAGCATCCCGCCTCAGCCAGTCAAGACTCATTTCCGATGCGGAAAGGCAACCCCGGTACCAAGTCCTGATTCCGCTCGTCATCGGCTGCGCCTTCTTCATGGAAGGCCTCGATTCGACGATGATCGCCGTCGCGATCCCCGATATGGCCAAAAGCCTAGGCGAGGAGCCTCTGAGGCTCAATTTGGTGATTGCCACTTACCTGCTGAGCCTGGCGGTTTTCATTCCGGTCAGCGGCTGGATCGCCGACCGGCTCGGGGCCCGGCCCGTCTTCTGTGCTGCGATCGCGATCTTTGCCGCAGGTTCGGCGCTGTGCGGTGCCTCGACCAGCCTGCCGATGATGCTGGTCATGCGCGTGCTGCAGGGTTTTGGCGGCGCGATGATGTCGCCGGTCGGCCGTCTGATCCTGCTGCGCAGCTTTCCGCGCTCGCGCCTCGTCTCTGCGATGAACTGGATGACGATCCCGGCGATGATCGGGCCGACCGTGGGCCCGATCGTCGGAGGATTTCTGACCACTTATTTTTCCTGGCGCGCGATTTTCTATCTCAACCTACCGATCGGCGTCATCGGCGTGACGTTGGCGCTCTGGCGGATCGAGGATTTCCGCGCTCCGGCGCCAACCCGGTTCGACTTGCCCGGATTTTTTATCGCCGGGCTCGGCCTCGGGCTGCTCGAACTCGCGATCGAGAATGTCGGACGCCCGCTGGTCCCGGGACCCTTGGGTGCACTCTTCTTTGTCGCCGCCTTTGCCATCCTGCTGCTCTACGGCCGACATGCGCGACGGCGTGCGGATCCGATCCTCGATCTCCGGCTGCTGCAAATCCGCACGTTCCGCATCGGCACGGTCACCGGCGCCTTTTGTCGAATGGGTCTCGACGCGACGCCGTTTCTGCTGCCGCTCTTGTTCCAGGTCGGGTTCGGGATGAGCCCGCTCCAATCGGGTCTTCTGTCCTTCTCGTCGAGCCTCGGCGCAATGCTCGTGCGAGTGCTTTCCGGCACCTTTTTGCGCTGGTTCGGCTTCCGCCGGCTACTCGCCGGCACCGCCTGCCTCGCCGCTGCGGTGACCGCCGGCTGCGGGCTCTTGCGCCCGGATACGCCGGTCTGGATCATCGTATTCCTGGTCCTATCTTCCGGCTGTCTGCGCAGCATCCAATATCTCGGCCTCAATGCGATCAGCTACGCCGATGTGCCCGCCGGCGATTTGAGCAAGAGCACCGGCGTCGCGGGTGTCGCGCAACAGCTCGCGCGCGGCTTTGGTATCGCGATCGGCGCCGCACTGCTCGCCGTCATTGCCGGTCCGCGGACGCTGACGATCGGCGATTTCCGCCTCGCCTTTTTCCTTATTGCAATGTTTCCTCTCGTCTCCGCGCTTGGCTTTCTGCGCCTGTCGCCGGTGGACGGCGCTGAAGTCAGCGGCCACCAACGGGCGCCGCGCACCGCGTAATCCTATGACGGCCATCGCTAAGGTGCAGACGTCAGCGATTGCCGGGGCGGCGGCGGGAACGGGCTGAAATTGAGCGGCGCGTCCTCCTCGATGCGCTCGCGGGTCGGTAGCTGCGCGGTATCCCATCCGCCGCCCAATGCCTGGATCAGCGCGGCGCTGGCGACCAGCCGGCTCTGCCGGATGTTGACGGCGGTTTCGGCATCAGCGAGCGCGGTCTGATCGGCGACGATAACACTGGTATACGCGACGGTGCCGGCCAGATACTGGTTGTTGAGGATCCGTGCGGCCTCAAATGCCGCGGCCACGGCCTTGTCCTGAACCTCGGCCTCCTGCGCGAGAATACGCATGGCCGCGAGCTGATCCTCGACCTGCTGGAACGCAGTCAGAACGGTCTGCCGGTAATTCGCGACGTCTTGGTCAAAGACGGCGCGGGTCTCTTCGACTATCGCGGCGCGCGCACCGGCGTCGAATACGGTTTGTACGAGGTTCGAGCCGAATGCCCAGAAGCGGCTCGAAGTAGCCAGCAGACGGTTCAGCAGCACCGCCGAAGTCCCGTAATCGCCCGAAAGCGTGATATCGGGATAAAATGCCGCCACCGCGACGCCGATCTGGGCATTGGCCGCGGCCATCTGGCGCTCTGAGGCGGCGATGTCCGGACGGCGTTCCAAAAGCGCGGACGGCATCTCTGGCGGTATCGCAGGCACCGCGATCCGCGCTTCCGTTGGCGGGATCGAAAATTCGGCGGGCGGCTTGCCTATCAGAACCGCGATCGCGTGCTCGAGTTGGGCGCGGGTCACGCCGGTTGCAATCGCCTGCGCCTGTGTTGCTTGGAGTTGCGCCTCAGCCTGGGAGACGGCCGACTGGTCCGCGGTGCCGTTTTGATACTGGTTGCGGGTGATCC
>Ga0306917_10000111_pt1 | contig 27410 bp, 25 predicted proteins | sample tim00Cox00000000_FD_203313 | JGI IMG/M metagenome (GOLD analysis project Ga0306917, IMG submission 203313) | Lab enrichment of tropical soil microbial communities from Luquillo Experimental Forest, Puerto Rico - timezero.00C.oxic.00.000.000 (v2)... | ecosystem: Environmental > Terrestrial >... | reverse complement strand
GGGCAGCTAAGTCCTTGAATTGTCAGCTATCTTGTTTGTTTTCATTGCCTTGCGGCGGTTTACGAATCGGCTGCTCTACCACTGAGCTACCTCGGCCCTTGATAATAAAGGACTTACGGCTCGACAAAAACCCAGCAAACAATTTTGCGTTAATCTTGCGTTGTAGTCTATCCGGATTTCGGGGTTCCTCGACTCTGCTCTGAAATCAGAGGGTACCATCTTCATTGGCAACCGATCTGCTTCATCGTCAATCATCGTGGTCATTATTTCTTACTTTCACACTATTCCGACTTCCCTGCTGCAACCAAGACAAACCGCGATGTGATTTTAGCTTCGTCTCCGACTGTTCGCAAGCGCCTAAAATTGTTGGCCTTGACGCAGAATCGCCGTTTAACCGTTACATCAACTTTGGGGAGGGTCGGTGCGAAGCCGGGCCGCCGATCTTTGTTAATGGGGCAGTCGTCGAGGCAACGATACATCTCGGCTCAGTTTCAGTATTCGGACTGCACAAGGCTGTCAAGAGCTTACCAGCGGAGGAGCAGCCGATTGCCAACCGACGCAGACTCGGCTGCTCCCGCAGCTCTTTCCTGGAACACGAAAATCGAGCAGTCCTTTCACGCTACCGCCAAAGTCACAGATGTCATGCGGACTCGTTGATAGTGGTACAATATATGTTACCATCGACACGATGGTTGACATCCGCGAATATCACGACCGAGGCGGTCACAGCCCCTTTCGCGATTGGTACGACAGGTTGAACGCCGAGGCTGCGAGAAAGGTGACAACGGCTCTATACCGCGTGGGATTGGGAAACTTCTCCAATGCCAAAAGCGTTGGGGCAGGCGTTTACGAATGCAAGATCAGTTTTGGTCCCGGGTACCGCGTGTATTTTGGGAAAGAAGGTGAACGGACCGTTATCCTTCTTGGCGGTGGCACAAAGCAGCGCCAGCAAAACGACATCAGGCTTGCCCTCGAACGGTGGGAGGATTGCAAGCAAAGGAAGAAGCAATTGAAAGGGAAAGAAGAGGAATGAATATGGCTTTGACACGAGATTTTAGAGAAACGGTTCAAGCGCGCGTGAAACGCGACGCCGCTTTCCGAAAAGGGCTTCTTGGCGAAGCTATCGAAAGCCTTCTCTCTGGCGAGGTCCCTGTTGGCAAAGAACTATTGCGTGACTACATCAATGCCACCGTCGGCTTTCCCAAGCTGGCCACCGATACGAAGATTCACGTAAAGACGCTCCACCAAATGTTCGGCCCGAAAGGAAATCCGACTGCTAGCAATCTGTTTGAGATTGTTTCCTATTTGCAGCACGCGGAAGGCGTGCGTTTCGAGGTCCGATCCACGTGTGCCGCTTTGCGAGCGAAACGGCGGCCATCATCTCAAAGAACAAAACCCACTCCTTCTGTCGCCTTGCGCCATTGACATCCTTGCGGCGGTCAATGCCTGCCATTCTCGATTGACCCGACCTTTCGATGCCTCCGAACGCCAAGCGACCAAGACGCGTATTTGCCGCGGTTGTGAAGCACGAGCGCCTGCATGTTTTGAAACGATCGCCATTCACCATTTGTCAGCAGAATCTCCAACCTGTGGAAAAAAGAGGGGCAACCCCCGACTCCCTGCTCGTTAGACGACACCCTTATCCTCTCGCAAAACTCTGTCCACCTGCAGGCAGCCGATCTGGTGTCGGCCATTTTCGGTGCGGTGCACTATTTCTTTAAGCCCATGGAAAACTGGATGGACGGCTTGAGCGTGAGACTCTTCGGATTGTTTTGGTGTTTTACGCCGCGGCGCACGGCGATCCTGTGGTTTGCCATTGGTTTTCATGCGATGTCCGACTACGCAAACATGGTGCTGCTCGCGCAGCCGAACACGGGGAATAATGGACAGAGCCTAACCGGACACTTGCTGACGTCTCTTACCACGGCCTCGCGTGGCTTACGGGCGGCCCGCGTGGAACGGAGGCGAGCGCACTGGAGTTTCTTATCCTCGCGCTTCTGTTTGTCGCCTTTGCGCGGGTCTATCCAAGGATCGAGGCCAATCAACGGCATCCGATCGGGAATTCTCAGCAGTAAGTTGATGCAAAAATCTGCAAGGTGCGCGAAAGTACGAAACGGGCCCGAAGGGAGAGCAACTAAGCATCGAGCTGCAGAAACAACTGGCTAGCCGTTCAAGCAACGTAACCCCCTGTTTACCGAAAAGAGTAGACATATGATCCCGGGAAGATCAACCTAAACCGATAGGTTGACGCCATCCGTCGAGTGGTAGGGAGCAAGAAGGGGCAAGGATAGGAAGAATCTTCGATGCAAGGCAATTTTATGAGTACAGCATCAGGCTTCGTAGCTTCGGCTTTGATTTTTCTTGCGGTCGCCGTAGCCCCGGCTCTCGCTCAGTCCTCAATCGAGCTCGACCATATTACGGTAGTGGTTTCGCCAAACGCGCCAGAGCGTGCCGCGCTGCAGCGGGCCGGCTTCGAGATTGCGCCAAGAGTTAACCGCAACGACGGACAAGGCACCGCATCTATCTCGGTGGAGATCGAGAATTCTTATTTGGAGTTGGTATGGCCTGATTCCACTGTTCAGCATCGCACTTCGGCGAAGGACACCCTCAAATGAGGCTCTGCCATTTCCGACTTGGTCTTGGACGGCGGAGTGGATGCCCAAGGGTTCGCAGGTGGAGATGCTCACGCCCCGGGAGGACACACGCAGTCCAGCGCTTCTCACTGAACCACGTGCTTTGACCGACACCGCCGAACAAGAGAAACGTGCATCGCGGTTCCACCATTCCATCGGCGTCCATCGGGTTACCTCGATTTGCCTTGTATCACCGAAGACGTACCAACCCATAGAGCCGCTCGCGTACCTGGAGAAACGGGGCGTTCTGATCGGGAAGCAAGGCGATGGCTGGCTTGTGGAGCTGACGTTCGATGACGGAAAAGAGAAAAAATCGAAAGATTTGAGGCCCGACATCCCCGTTGTGATTCAGTACTGAGACAATAGCGCTATGGTCTTCCGGACCTTTCTTGCGACCTTCATAACAATGGTGTTGCCGTTGTTGTTGATCGCTGCCGGAATACTTCTGATCCTGAAATCGCGCAGCGCGAGAGCAGACGCAAATGCGAGGTTCTATACCGGTGTTTTCCTCCTCTCGCTGCCGTTGGGCCTGATTGCGTACCTCGCGTCCGGAATGCTTGCCGCGATTCTTCATGGAGGAGGCCATTTTTACTGCGTGCCTTTTGGTGGCTACACTGCTTCCAACGACGCGGCCCTAGCAATTAGCGCTGTAGTATGGATGGTAGTGGTCTTTATTTGCTTAGCGGTCATACTTCATCCGCGGAACTAGGCCAAGAGGAACCACGAAGCCGCGATTGCGAAGAAGGACTTCCGGGAATGGCTAACCAGTGGCGGGAGCCCATGTGTTGTAAATGGGCTGTTCTCGTGAGGATTGTTCATAGCTAAGACGTAAGAGCCCAGGATTTGAAGTGATGTGAACTCTCTTATGTTGGAGGTTATTATGGCTCGTCGCGTGATTTGGACAATCCTTCTGCTCACGAGCTCTAGTGTTCCTGGCTTAGGCCAACAAAGCACGGTTAAGTCTGATCCGTATGCACCGCTACGATTCTTTGTCGGTTCGTGGCGCGGGGACCAGAACGGTCAACCTGGTCATGGCACCGCCGAGAGAACGTACGCGTTTGTCCTCAACGATCGTTTTCTGCAGGAGAACAACACATCCACGTATCCACCGCAGGAAAAGAACAAGAGCGGCGAGGTCCACCACGACATGGGGATGATTGGCTACGACAAAGCCAGAAAGAAGTTCGTGTTCCGCCAATTCCACGTGGAAGGGTTTGTGAACACCTACGTGGAGGAAGAGGGCAGCGACACCAAGAAGATGGTTTTCACCACCGAGAACATTGAGAACGTCGCACCCGGGAGGCGCGCGAGAGAAACCTATTTGATTCTGAATGAAAATGAGTTTATCGAGCGATTCGAACTTGCTGAACCCGGGAAGGACTTTGCGCTTTATTCGGAAGCACATCTAAAGCGAATGCCACGGCAATGACTGATCTGGAACCAAAGGGGGCGATGATTTCTTTCAACTCACTAGGCGCAGAGGCGCTTGGCCTGGCCGATGACCTATCTGCTGATTTGGGGACGAGGCGCGGCTTCGCCTTGAAGTATCTGATCCCGTAAGCCAAGAAAAGGAATAAACGGAGGTGAACATGTCTATCCGTTTTGGTCGATTTTATCGCCGCCGTCGGGATTGGGCTCTTCCCGCTTGCTTCCCGGCGCAGCAAGCGTGGGCAACGAGAAGCTTCCATTCTTCGTCGGCACAACTTGAGCTGAGAAGGGGGTTGAAGTCGAATGTATGAAACTTCGGAATAGACATCTCGAAGCACATCTCATTTCTGTCCTTGTTTCGACCGCATTTCTTGCCACGCCATCGCAAGCTGAGTCCGAGTTTTCCATTGCCGACGGTAAAACAACGACAAGCTTGCCATTCGAGTTGATCGACAATCGCGTTTTTGTCGAGGTGCGCCTGAATGGGCAAGGACCATTCCACTTCATTCTAGATACCGGCGCGGGGGGATTCTCAATCGATGATGCCGTCGCCCAAAAGCTGGGCCTTGAGGTTGAAGAGGCGGGACAAGGGACCGGTGTTGGAGAAAAGGCCGTCCGCGCGGGCCGGACGCGCATTGCAGAGGCTCAAATCGGCGATCTGCGTTTCGAGGAGCTTGAAGTTGGCGTATTTCCGGGCGGGGATTCTGGCAACGTGTTCGGCAAGAAACCTCTTGATGGCGTCGTCGGCTTGGAGGTTTTTCAGCATGTCGTTGTGAAGCACGACTACATCCGGCGGGTCTTGACCTTCACTCTGCCCGACAGGTTTAGCTATAGCGGACACGGCGTGATTGTCCATTTCGACCGCCCACGGTACATTCCCATTGTCAATGCTGAGCTCGATGGCGTGCCGGGAAAGTTTGGTATTGACACTGGCGCGCGGTCTGCACTCCTCGCTTATGGCCCTTTTGTCGAGCAAAACAAGCTCAAAGAGAAATACAATGCAAAGTTGGAAGGCATCACCGGCTGGGGTATCGGTGGTCCGGTGCGATCGCTTCTGGCGAGGGCCAAGGAACTCAGAATCGGCAGGGTCGTAGCACGCAATCTTGTTATTCGGCTTTCAACTCAGAAAGGAGGGTTGACCACATCTTCAGAGATGGCGGGTCTCATCGGCCCCGATGTGCTCTCGCAATTCGATCTGATTGTAGATTACTCGCGCAATCGCATTATTTTCGAAAAGAACCAGCGCTACGGGAGGCGCGACTCCTATGATCGCGCCGGAATGTGGATGGGACAGGACGCGGAGCACTTCAAGGTCATTGACGTCATAGCAGGCGGTCCCGCCGATGATGCGGGCATTAAACGAGGCGAAACGATTCTCGCCATTGACGGCGTCTCTACAGACCAACTGGTCTTGCCGGACGTGCGTGAGAAGATCCGGCGCGAAGCTGTCGGCCGGAGAATTACCCTGGCAGTGATATCCAACGGAACGGAGCGCACCGTGGTCGTCACCTTGCGTGATCTCGTCTAGGAAGCCGGTCTTGTTTGCGAGAATTGTCCGACGTCCTCGACATGGGACAGGTTCTCGATTTATCTGCGGGGTCGACGTGAAGAAACCGGTGAACCTCCATCGACCGTCTGCCCCACGGTGTTTATCAGCAAACCGTTGGTAGACGATGCCAGTATCAGGCTCACCAGTCGACGGCTTGGCTTTCTTTGTGCTGTCGGCGGGCTGCGGCGATTCCGCCCGGAGGCGGCTCGTCAAGGATCAGTGGCCACAGTAGCTTTGCTGCATTGCCGATTCTCGTCATGAAATTTGGGTGAAGTATTTGCAAGAAACACGAATCCCACGTGGCGCTCGGGTATAAAGCTCACCAGCGCGCTTATACCTTGTGAACCGCCGTTGTGCTCAACAACCGCATGGCCATTCCAATCATAGATAGCCCAACCCAGCGCATAAGAAAGGGAGGAGTTGATTGCGATTTGTGGAGTAGTCAGTTCGCGGAATGCGGCCGGAGACACGATGGCTTTCCCATCGAATCGTCCGCCATTGCTAAGCATCCGCAGCCACAGCGTCATATCGTACAAGCTGGCGGCGATATTTCCTCCAGGAGCAAGGGCCTCAAGGCTCTGCGGAGGAGGCACAGGATGCCAGGTTTTGGTGTCCTCGCTATAGACGTAGACGGTAGCGTGGTCAGGGCCTGCGCTGAGTTGTTTGAGGGAGGTGACGCTCGCGTTCATTTGTAACGACTCAAAAATATCGTCTTGGACTACGCGCTCCCACGTAGAATGATTGACCTTGCCGATGATCTCGCCGACCGCAGAATACATCGCATTCGAATACTGAAACTTGCTACGAAACGGGAACGCTGCTTTCGAGGCAGTTGCGATCCTTACATATTCTTCCCGCGTCAAGACTCCCGGCTCCGCAGCCAAATCCGCGTAGGCGAGCAGACCAGTGCGATGACTGAGCATGTCCCGCAGAGTCACGCCAGCATCGGCAACCGGGTCAGCCATCCGTAGGATAGGTACTTGTGCGGAGAATCATCCAGCGAAAGCAACCCTTTGTCCTGACTCAATACTGCTGCCATCGACATGAACGCTTTGGTGCAGGAGCCTATTGGGAACGCGGTATCAGGAGTGACAGCAAGTCTTTTTTCAAGATCACGTTGGCCCACCTCTTGTGTGTACACCACTCGGTCGTTCTCCACGATAGAGAAGGAATCCGGGAATGTGCTGCTGTTGCTGCTGCTCCGTGAGGATCCTCGCGATATTTGCGAGCTTTGCTTCCAGGGCATCTTTTGTCTTCGGGGGAGAAATTTGGACCACGATATTGGTCACCATCGAGGCCGGGAAGATCATCACGGTGAGACAGAAGAACCTGAGGGTTCGCATGTCCTCCTCCTAATTGGACTTACGGGGGGAAATGAGCAAAGAGTTCCGGAGCACTACACCCTTTGGTAAATGAGTGCCGCATGTTCCTCAACTGCTCGCAAGGTCACATCGTTTCCCTCATGAGCGGTGGTTGACTTTCCGCTAGCCGAATCCGCAACTCGGAACTAATCGCCTAGGTCCGATAAAAAAGTGGTCTCACTTACGATTTTTTGACGAGTCGCGTGTCGATGGGCAAACGTCGCACTCGAACTCCAGTCGCGGCGAAGACGGCGTTGGCTACGGCTGGCGCGAGAGGTGGGACACCCGGTTCGCCCATGCCTTCGGGACGTTCGGTGCTCGGGACGATGTGAATTTCGATTACCGGTGACTGATCGATGCGCAGGACTGGATAGTCGTGAAAATTGCTCTGCTCGACAGCACCGTCTTTGATGGTGATCTCGCCGCCAAGAACCGGGGTCAGCGCAAAGTTGATTGCACCTTCCGCCATCGCACGCACGCCATCAGGATTTACTGCCGTACCGCAGTTTACGGCGCTGACCACGCGGCGAACGCGCAGGGTACCATCCCTCTCCAAGGAAACCTCAGCGACGTGAGCGATGTAGCTGCCAAAAGATCGATAACAGGCAATGCCGCGGCCCCGACCAGGCGGTAGCGGCTTGCCCCAATCCGCCTTTTCGGCTGCAAGCTGCAACACGCCTCGGAGCTTCCGCTTGTTGGGGCCCTGCTCGCCTCCGGTCTTTCCGTCGTCCTGCAGCAAGCTCATGCGGAACTCGTATGGGTCGCTTCCAGCGGCGTGCGCCAATTCATCGATGAAACATTCCACAGCAAATGCCTGGAACGAGCTTTCCACAGATCGCCACCACGCGCGTGGCACTACGGAATGAACAGGAGCGAAGTCGATGCGAACGTTGGGACAGGAATACGGAGGGTCGGCGCCACTTACTTCCTCAGAGTGCTGTGGATCTTTCAAACTTTCCGGCGAGTCGAACACCGGACGTATGGGGGTACAAGCAACGCGGTGAGACCACGCCGCGAGTCTTCCCTGTTTGTCGAGGCCGCCGGTCAGGCGCTGGTAGGCGTATTCCCGGTAAAAGCCATGCTGAATGTCATCTTCGCGCGTCCAAAGCAATTGGACCGGTTTCTTGACTTCGCGCGCCACCTGCCACGCCTCTGCGGCATAATCCCACTGCGCGCGCCTGCCGAAAGATCCACCTGAGAGCGTCATGTGGACGATGACTTTGTTCTTCGGAAGCCCTGAGAGCGTTGCGATTTCATCCTGAATCACGTTGGCCCATTGCGTGGGCGACCAGAGCTCGATCTCGCCATCGCGCAAATGCGCAGTTGTATTCATCGGCTCCATGGTGGCATGAGCAGCAAATGGCAGTTCATACGTCGCTTCGATTTTCTTCGCCGCGTCGTCCAGGGCTTTGGAAGCGTCTCCTCGGTCCACTGAGATGAACGTTGGCGCACCAATCGCCTGTCGCTCCAGTTCGCGGCGCAAACTATCCGTTGACTCATTTCCGCCGGGTCCCTTGTCCCAGCTTAGTTTTAACGCCTTGCGCCCCTGAATGGCTGCCCAAGTCGATTCGGCTACGACAGCCACTCCTCCCGCAGTATTCAAATTGCGGACACCATAACTACAGATGTCGAGGAGCCCGAGAGGCGCAACAGGGAAAACGGCTCGAACTCCGGGAGTCTGCTTGGCACCAGCGCCGTCGAAGCTCACAAGCTTTCCACCAAAGTGCGGGCAGCGCGCGATAACTGCATACAACATATCCGGGACTCTTACGTCGATGCCGAACCCAGCGCTGCCGTCCACCTTGCTTGGCGTATCAACACGCGGAACGGGCTTGCCGATGAGACGAAAATCCTTCGCCTCCTTCAGAGGTAAGGCGTCGGCGCTGATCTCAGGGAGCTGAGACGCAGCTTCGACAAGTTCACCGTAAGTGAAACGACGTCCAGTCGGGAGGTGAATCACTGCGCCGCTCTCAGTGCGACAATCCTTCATCTCCACATGCCATTGCTCGGCAGCCGCTCTCACCAGCATTTCACGCGCCTGAGCACCAGCTTTTCGCACGCTGTCCCAACCTGCGCGCGTGCCGCCACTGCCACCCGTCGCCAAGCTCTGATAGATGTCCGGAATCGTCGGAGCCTGCTCGATGCGAATCGCGGAGAAATCGACTTCAAGCTCCTCCGCCAGCAATATGGTTTCCACGGTTCGTTGGCCTTGCCCCATCTCGGGCTTCTCTACCAAAACGGTGACCTGATTATCCGGTGTGATGCGAACCCATGCATTGGGTGAGAAGAGCTTGGTTTGCGAGTTTTGAGAATCTTGCGCGTAACTTCGCCCGGGCCAATAGAAGCCCACGATCAGCACGGCGCCAGTGGCAGCACTGGTTTTTAGAAACTCCCTCCGAGTCACTTCAACTTGCGCAATCATTATGCTGCCTCCCCGGCCGCGCGCTGAATCGCGCGCCGAATCCTGTGGTATGTACCGCAGCGGCAGATGTTCCCGGACATCGCCTGATCGATTTCGTCACCTGTTGGCTGCGGATGCCTGGCCAGGAATGCAACTGCCTGCATGATCTGTCCTGACTGGCAATACCCACACTGAGGAACTTGCTCGGCTATCCACGCTTTCTGAACTGGATGACTCCGATCGAACGACAAACCTTCGATGGTCGTGATTTTCTTTGCGCCCACGGACACTATCAGCGTTTGGCACGAACGGACGGCATTGCCATCCAAGTGAACGGTGCAGGCGCCACAAAGGCCCATGCCGCAACCGAACTTCGTGCCGGTCAACCCCAAAGTATCCCGAAGGACCCACAGCAGCGGAGTTTCGGGAGAAGCATCGATTTCGTATGTTTTGCCATTTACTGTCAAATTCATTCGCGTCATGTCGTCACCAACCGCATGCAAAGCAAAGCCACCTTCACCATAAGCAACTACCTCTGGGCTGGGTAGGGTTTTGGGACGAATCGTCGATGGCGCGGGATGAATCGTAGTGCGTACTGAGATTTGTTCCGATTTGTAAATTTCGAGTTAGGATCTGTCTTAGACTTTTGCCATGGTATCTGGAATCACCGAAGGCTTCTATGGCTCTCCCGCTTGAACAGAGGAACAATGCCGCCAAAAGACTCGTAATCATTGCGGGTTGGGCGGCGACGGTCCTCTTATTCGCGAGCCAATGGTACGCTTACGATGCCGGTCATGGTTTTAGCGATCCATTAGTTTTTTATTTGGGCTGGTCGTGTTACCTCTGGGGAATCCTCACGCCTTTGGCCGTGTGGCTTGCCTGGCGCTACCCCATTCAGCCAGGCACTTGGAAGCGCGCGGTTCCTTTGCACCTTCTGGTCAGCATACTCTTGACGACAATTCAGCTTTCCGCGGAAGCATCTATCGCATGGTTGCGTCACAGCGAAGACGGAACGCTTACCGCGATGCTGGCACATTACCTTAGACAACACATGCAGATTGGCCTTTTGACGTATTGGTTCCTTCTTGGCGCAACGCACTTCTATCGCATTTACGATCAAGATCGAAAACGCCAGCTCCGCGCTGCCCAGCTCGGAGCGCAGCTTGCCGAAGCTCAAATGGAGAACCTGCGGACGCAGCTCCATCCTCATTTCCTTTTCAACACCCTGCAAGCGGCGGTCACGCTGATTCACGAAGATCCTCAGGGGGCTGAGGACATCCTTTTGCGCTTGAGTGAATTGCTCCGCGTTTCTTTGGACGAAATGCGCACTCATGAAATCCAGCTCGCTCGCGAAATGGAGTTTCTGGGACACTACATCGACATTCAACAGCGGCGTTTTGACGCACGGCTCCGATTTGAAGTTCATATTGACCCCACGTTCCTCGATTGCGCCGTACCGACTCTAATTCTTCAGCCCCTTGTGGAAAACGCCGTCAGGCATGGCGTAGGCAAGCATAAGGACACGGACGTCATTACCGTCCGCGCCTTTCAAGAACAAGAACGGCTCTACCTGGAAGTCGCAAATTTCAGTAGCTCGTTGGAAGACACACCGGAACGACTTTTTTCGCGGGGCGTCGGCCTCTCGAATGCACGCGGGCGTCTTGAGCAACTGTACGGAAGAGAGCAATCGCTGCGTCTGTTCAATCTGGAGCCGACGGGCGTCTGCGTGCAGATTTCTATTCCCATGAGGCGTCTCCCATCGGGCCAAAACGTGCCTCCAAAGGCTGTGACGGTATGAAAATTCGCACAGTGATTGTCGACGATGAGCCTCTGGCGCGCCGCGGACTCTTACGATTCTTAAAGAACGATCCCGAAGTAGAGGTTGTCTCCGAGTGCGGCGATGGGCAATCCGCGGTCGGGGCTATTCTTGGAAAAAGACCCGACTTGGTTTTCCTTGATGTGCAAATGCCTGAAATTAACGGCCTCGAAGTGGTTCGCCGGATCGGCCCTGCGAAAATGCCGGCAACCATCTTTGTTACCGCCTATGATCGTTACGCGCTTCAGGCGTTCGATGCTAACGCGCTCGATTATGTGCTCAAGCCCGTTGCGCAAGGACGCTTTCAGAAAGCGCTTGCCCGCGCCAAAGAGCGCATCGGCGAAAGCTCCAGGTTAGACGTGGCTCCACGTATCGTCGCGGCTCTCGAGGAAATCAAACGGCAACATGAATATCTGGAGCGACTGCCTGTTTCGGAAAATGGGCGCATCCTTTTTGTAAAGGCGAAAGAGATTGATTGGATTGAAGCGAATCGGAATTACGCCCGGCTCCATGTAGGTGCGCGCACGTACGAAATCCGCGAAACACTGGACTCTCTGCAGAGTAAGCTCAATCCGCGTGACTTCCTGCGGATTCACCGATCAACTATTGTGAATGTATACCTGATTAAAGAAATCCAGCCCTGGTTTCATGGCTATCACTTAGTGGTGCTTCGGAATGGGCAGCAACTGCGCATGAGCCGTTATCAAAGCGACGTCACCAAGAAGCTCGGTCTCACAAGCCACTCGCAACGGTAGCTGATACTCATTTTCGGGGATCGCTATGCCGACGCACCAGCCTGTGCTGGTGCGTCGATGCCAGCACAAAATTCATTGTCTTTGGTTCCGCGCGGCCGCATGCCTTGAGATAACGATTGCATCCCTTATTGACTTTCTATAGAAAGCCGTCTACCTTCCTACAGATCTTCTATAGGAGAGATAGTGGCTCTCTGAGAGCCATGATCTACTCGTATCTCAGCGCGACGACTGGATCTACACGCGTAGCGCGCCGCGCGGGAATATAGCTAGCGATCAGCGCCACGGCGCCTAACAGGAGCGCGATGGCGGCGTAAGTCAGTGGATCGCTCGGCGGAACCTGATAAAGCTGCGAGGTCATAAAACGTGTCAAATAGAACGCTCCAGCCAGGCCAACCGCGATGCCAATGAATGCAATGCTTGCGCCATGACGAATGACCATCCTCAAGACGTCCTTCGGCTGTGCGCCCAAAACCATGCGAATTCCAATCTCGTTCGTACGCTGCCCTACCGCATAGGAAATCACGCCGTAGATCCCCGCTGCAGCGAGAAGCAGGGCCAGCGCTGCAAACGAACCCAATAACGTCATAGAAAAACGCCAAGGCAAAAGCGTCTCCGACAGCAATTGGTCGAGCGTACGTATTTGCGACAGTGGCTGGTCCGGGTCGAGCGTACGCGTCACTTGCCGAATGGACTCAATCATCGCGTTTGCGTCTTGTCGTGTTCGAACCGTGAGCACCATGAATCGGTAGGGAAACTGAGCGTAGGGAAAATACATGGTAGGTCGGAGAGCCTCAGCAATGTCACTGTTCACGTCAGGGACAACGCCTACGATCTCCCACGGCGATTGATCCTTCCCCATGTATACAATCAGGTGCTGCCCGAGTGGGCTGACATCTTCCCAGTACCGCTTCGCCATGCTCTCGCTGATGAGTATGGCCCGCGGCGCGCCTTCGCGATCACGCTCCTCGATGCCGCGGCCTTGCAAAACCGGAATCTTCATCACGGATAAATAAGTCGGGTCGATAAATCGCACCAGGGCGAAGACGCTGTTCGATGGCGGGTGTTTGGGCTGGCCGACAATGTCAAAGCTGTTGTCGAAATTCGAGCCAGTAAGCGGAAGGAAACTCGTTGAACCGGCTCCTTCGACACCCGGAATTGCGCGCACGCGCGCAAGAAGTTCATCGTAGAACAGCCGGACTTGGGATTCTTGAGGATACTTGTCTTGGGGGATCGAAACTCGCGCGGTCACAACATGGTCTACGCGAAATCCGAGATTTTTGCCGCTCAAGCGCACGAAACTCCGGGTCAAGAGTCCCGCACCAATGAGGAGCACGAGCGAAATGGCGATTTCTCCGCCGACCAGAATGCTTCGGAGCAGTTGCGCCTTCGTACCCGAAGTTGGGCCCCGGGAACTGCCACTCCACGTCAGATTCCCATTGAAAGCCACCGCGCGAATGGCTGGAGCAAGACCAAAGACAAGCCCAGTCACGACGGAAACGCCGAGCGTGAAGAGCAGGACTCGCGAGTCAATTTCGATAGTGTTGTAGCGCGGCAAACTGACCGGCCGCAAGGCCAGTAGCATTCGGCTGACCCAGCCCGCAACGAGCACGCCCGCTGCGCCGCCCGCCAAGCTCAGCAGCGTACTTTCGGTGAGCATCTGGCGAATTAGCCGAGACGTTCCGGCGCCCAGCGCGACGCGAATAGAGAGTTCCTTTTCTCTTCCAGTTGCTCGGACAAGCAGCAAGTTCGCAACATTTGCGCACGCGGTGAATAGCACAAACGCAACCGCAACGAACAAGGTCAGTAGAGCTGGTCTGATGTCGCCGACTAGGGCAGTTTTCACTGGGACGATGTACGTTCCGCGGCCACTATTCGTGTCGGGATTCTCTCGTTTGAGCGCGGCAGCGATCCCGTTCATCTCCGCCCTTGCCTGCTCCAGCGTCACTCCAGGCTTCAGCCGACCGAATACGTCAAAGTAATGGGAGTCCCTCCAGTGCATGCTTTTTGCATCTATGGTTTGCTCGAGCGGAACCCATAGTTCGGTCGTCTCTTCAGGAAACGTGAGCCCATTAGGCAAAACCCCAATAACAATGTATGGAATCGTTCCGAGGTGAATGGCCATACCCGCAATATTCGGGTTGCTCCCGAACTGACGTTGCCACAGTGAATAGCTGAGCATCACGACGCGGTCAGCGCTTTCGCGATCATCCTGCGGTTCAAATTCCCGGCCGAGCGCCGGCCGCAGACCCAGCATTCCGAGCATCCCCGCCGAAATGGCGGCTCCTGTCACGCGCTCGGGACGATCCGTTTTCGTAATATTGAAGCCATTCAAACTCACGGCGCCGATTTGTTCGAACACATGATTCCGCGACCGCCAATCGAGAAAGTTCCCTGGCGCTGCGGCATTGCGTGTTGAGAAATCATTTGCCATGTTGCTTTCGAAAACTTTTACTAACCGATCCGGCTGCCGATAGGGCAAGGGCCTCAACAGGACGGCATCAATGACGCTAAAGATAGCCGTGTTGGCTCCGATTCCGAGCGCCAGGGTCAGAATCGCGGTCGCTGAGAATCCGGGGCTCTTCCGTAGCGTCCGCAAGCCGTAGCGCAGATCCTGAGCGAAGTCCTGCGTCAGATTCACGCGCCGCATGTCCCGGCACTCTTCCTTTACTTGCTCTGGCCCACCGAACTCCACCAGCGCGGCTCGCCGCGCCTCTTCCTTCGACATCCCCGCCGTTTCGTTCTTCGCTGCCTCACGCTCCAGGTGAAACTGCAACTCCTCGCTCAGTTCCGCATCCACTTCTTTCCTGCGGAACAGCGACCGCACCCGCAATTGGAATTTCCGCGCCCACCTCATCGCGCACCTCCCCGATTCCCTAGTCTCACGATTTCCATCTGCGACGGACCTTATTCATAGCGCAGCGCGACCATTGGGTCGACGCACATCGCCCGCCGGGCCGGGATGTAACAGGCCAGAAGCGCAACGCAGGCGAACACCAGCGGCGAAATCATGAAGATAGCTGGGTCCGTTGGGCGGACCGCATACAATAACGATGATAGGAAGCGCGCGAGTGCTAAGGCTAATGCAAGCCCGATGGTCGCACCAATAAGCGTGAGAAGCATCCCTTGGCCAACCACGAGCGCAAGAACGTCGCGGCGCTGCGCTCCGAGGGCAATCCGGATGCCAATCTCGTGTCTGCGTTGGCTGACCGAGTACGCGAGGACTCCATAGATCCCGACCGTCGCTAGACTCAAAGCGATCAGCGCAAATACCTCAAGCAGCACGGTGCGGAAGCGCGGCTGCTGAACTGACTCGGATAGGAGTTGCTCTAACGTACGAATGTGCGCCACAGGAACGTCCTTATCGAGTGACCACACGGTGTTCTGAACTGCGGATGCCAGGACTGTGGGATCACCGAGTGTCGGTGATGTGCGCAACACGACGTACATTGACTGCCAAGCGAATTGTTCAGCAGGCCAGTACAAGACCATTTCCGGTGCTCCATCCAGGCCACTGTATTTAACATCGCCGACCACACCGACGATTTCCATCCAGGGATTGTTCGGGCGCTCCGCCCCACCGGTCTTTATCCTTTTTCCAACGGGACTCTGGTTCGGCCAGTAGTGACGCGCCAGCATCTGATTGATAAGCACGACCTTCGGGGCGTCGGCACGGTCGCCACCCGTGAAATATCGACCTGTTATGAGGGGAACACCCAGCGCCCGAAAATAATCGGGGCTAACGAATACGAGGTCAGCCAATCCGAGATCCCGCTCAGAGGTCTCCGCTTGACCCTCGACCGTGAAATAATCGGTGATTTCAAGCAGATTCGGTGGCAAAGCCATGCCAACTGCGGCGGATTCGACACGCGGCAGTGTCTGCAACTTCTCCAGGAGCTGCCGGTAAAATGCAATGGTCTTATTGTCGTCGTAGTGGCGCTGCGGAAGTGAGATTTGCATGGTTAAGGCGTTACTGGCATTGACTCCCGGATTCACGGTCTGCAGGCGGTAAAAGCTCTTCAGCATCAGGCCGCCGCCAATTAACAAAACGAGAGACAATGCGATCTCGGCCACGACGATAACGCCGCGTGCCCGACTCCGATGATGACCTTCGGCGAGGCTCCGCCCTCCTTCCCTCAGCGATTTGTTCAGATCGCTTCGGCCACCCGCTAACGCCGGCACGAGCCCAAAGAGAATTCCGCTGGAGAGAGAGAGCACGCACGTAAATACAAGAACGTGCGCGTCGATCCTGACTTCGTCGAGGCGGGGAAGACTGCTCGGGCCGAGATTGATGAGTAGTTTTACTCCCAATTTCGCAAGCAACAGGCCAAACAGTCCGCCCATAGCGGCAAGAAGGATGCTCTCGGTGAGTAATTGCATTGTAATTCGAGCCCGGCTCGCACCCAGGGCTGCGCGAATCGCGACTTCGCGTGCCCGCACAGAGGCGCGAGCCAACTGCAGATTAGCCACGTTCGCGGAGGCGATCAGCAGCACGAAGCCAACCGCTCCCAGGAGCACCAGCAGTGCCGGACGCACATCGCCGACGATCGCCTCCTCGAGCGGCACGGCTCGGAAGGTCATGTGAGAGTTGGTCAGCGGATTCTGCTCTTCGATGCGCCGAGCAATTGCGGTGAGATTAGCCCGAGCTTGCTCGAGAGTCGCACCCGGCTTCAAGCGTGCCTCGCCGGTAAGGTAGTATGGCCCTCTGCGGTTCGGCGGTTTGATTGCGAGATTCACCCAGAGCTGTGTTTCGGAACTGGGAAGGAAGTTCCGAGGCATGACGCCGATGACGGTAGAGTTCGAGCCATTAAGCACGATCTGCTGACCGATCACGCTCGGGTTCGAGCCATAGCGGCTCTGCCATAGACCATAGCTGAGCACTGCCAGGCGCGGGCTGGCCTCAAGATCTTCGTTCGGCAGGAAGGTGCGGCCCAAAACGGGCCCTACGCCGAGGACTGAGAAGTACTCGGCAGTTACGAAGCCACCCAAGACTTGTTGAGGGATGCCGGAGCCCGAGATGTTGAACCGGTTCCCTGAGGAGAACGCCGCCACAGCGCCGAACGATTGGTTTTGCGAGCGCCAGTCGAGGAAGTCAGCGTCGCAAAGGGGGAAGATCTGCTCAGTTTTCTGGTTCACCGCCGAGATCACTACGAGGCTGGTGGGGTCGGGATAAGGAAGCGGGCGCAACAACACGCCGTTGACCACACTGAACAGCGCGGCGTTAGCGCCAATACCAAGCGCAAGGCACAGTATCGCCACGAGAGTGAATCCCCGGCTTCGCCACATGAGGCGCAGGCCGTACCGGAGGTCCTGAACGAAGTTCTCCAGTGCATTCACTCCACGCTCGTCCCGGCACTCTTCCTTCACTTGCTCCGCACCGCCGAACTCCACCAGCGCGGATCGTTGCGCCTCTTCCTTCGACATCCCGGCCGCTTCGTTCTTCCTCGCCTCACGCTCTAGGTGAAACCGCAACTCTTCGCTCAGTTCCGCATCCACCTCGCTCTTGCGGAACAGCGATCGCACCCGCAATCGGATTTTCCGCGCCCACCGCATCGCGCACCTCCTGATTCTTCATGCCTTTCCCAGAACCAGTCCAATGGCTGCAGACAGCCGGTTCCAATATGCCTCTTCGCAGCTCAAACGCTTCTGCCAGCTGAATGCTCTGGCATTTCCTCCCCAAGAATCGCGCGTCGCATCAAGATAAAGGTCGGCGACATATACGCATCGTGTGACTATTCGTATCTCAGCACTACCATTGGGTCGACGCGCATCGCCCGCTGGGCCGGGATGTAACACGCCAGCGCGGCGATTGCCGTCAGGAGCAGCGTTACGCAAGCAAAGGACGCAGGATCGTAAGCGCCGACACCGTAAAGCAAGTGCACGAGCGCGCGAGAAAGCGCCAGCGCTGCCACCACGCCAAGTGCCGCCCCCGCCAAAAACAACCTTAGCCCCTGCAGAAGAATCATTTTGAGAACATCTCTGCGGCTAGCCCCCAGCGCCAGGCGCACGCCGATCTCCTGCGTTCTCTGCGTTACGGTAAAAGACAGCACCGCGTAAATCCCGATCGAAACGAGCAGCAAAGCCATTCCCGCAAGACCTCCTAGCAAAGACGTCTGCATCCGGCGCGCCGCCAGATTGTCATCAATGAGGTCTTCCAGCGGCATGGCCCCGGTGACGGCCTGTTCCTTGTCTACTGCCCACACCTGTTGCCGGACCTCTTCCACGACCGACATGGGATCGCCAGACGTCCGCACTGCCAAAAATGACGGCTGAAAGAAATCCTGCTGCTGATAGGGCATATACATTTCGGGCCGGGCAGCCGCTTCCAGGCCCGCCTGGTGAACATCGTCAACAATACCGACGATCGTGATCCAAGGCGCAGCCGCTGCGTAATCTCCCTCCTTGAATCTCCTTCCGACGGCCTCTTCAGCTGGCCACCATTTGCGCGCCATCGCCTGGTTGATCAGCGCGACAGGCTGTGTGCCTTTGCTGTCGCGTTCGTCGATCAGCCTTCCCTCGATGAGTTTCATGCCAAGGGTGCGGACGTAGTCCTTGCTCACGATACGCGTGTTGGGAATCGGCATCTGTCCCGGCGCGGGTTCCGGATGTCCTTCGATCGTTATTCCGTTCGCTCCTCCGTAATTGGTCAGTGGAACCCAGGTCGTATAGCCGGCAGACACAACTCCCGGAAGGCTCCCCACCCGCGCCAATACCTGGTCATAAAAAGCCGCGCGTCTCGCAAAGTCCGCGTACTTGGGGCGCGGCAACGGAGTCTGCACGACCAGCACATGCTCGGCACGAAAACCGGGATCCAGATGGTACAGGTTCCCGAGGCTGCGAATCATCAGCGCCGCACCGGTCAGCAGCACAACCGCAAGAGTTACCTCGCACACGACCAGGGCGTCTCGGATTCTCTTGCCACCGGTTCCGACACCTCCGCTCTGAGCGTTTCCCTGCTTCAGAGATGCGACATCAAGCAGCGAAGTCCTCAAAGCGGGCATAATTCCGAACAGGACTCCCGTCCCCAGCGAAATCAGGGTGGTAAACGTCAGCACGCGTCGATCAATCCCCGATCCATCCAAGGGGGCAATGCCGGCAGGAATCAGGGCCGCCAGAAATTTTGTACCCCACACGGAAAGCAACAATCCCGCCGCGCCGGAAAGCAGTGCGAGCAAAACACTTTCGGTGAGCATTTGTTGAATCAGCCTGCGGCGCGTCGCTCCCAGAGCCAAACGCAGGGCCAGCTCCCGGCGTCTTCTCGTAGCTCGGGCGAGCAGCAGGTTTGCAACGTTGGCGCAAGCAATCAGCAGTACGAAGCACACGGCTCCGATGAGCATCAAAATCGCGGGGCGTATGTCGCCCGAAAGCTGGTCTCGCAGAGGCACTGCGAACGCGCCGGTTTTCGAATTTGTATCGGGGTGCTCTTTCTCCAGTTGCGCGGCGATCGTCGCCAGATTGGCGTTTGCCGACTGGAGCGAGACTCCCGGTTTGAGCCGCGCCACAACTTGAAGAAAATGGCTCCCGTGGTTTGCCAATTGTTGCGGCGTGAACTGCGCGTTGGTCCACAGCTCCGTTTCCCTACTGAGGAAATGCACACCACGCGGCAAGACGCCAATGACGGTATATTTCGCCTGACTAAGCGTTAGATCCTTCCCGATGACCTGAGGATCACCGCCAAACCTTCTCTGCCATAGGCCGTAGCTGAGTATTGCCACGCGCCCGCCGCCGGGGTCATCGTCATCGGGACGAAAGAGTCGCCCCAAAGCCGGTTGGACTCCCAGCAAGGAGAAGAGATTCGAGGTCGCTCCCCGGGTCTGAAGCTCCTCTGGGCTTCCTTCTCCCAGAAGCGTCAACGATCCTTCGAATCCAACGGCGGCAATATCCTCGAAGACCTGATTGCGCGATTTCCAATCAGCAAAATTTCCGGGAGCCGGCGTGTTTTTTGGGAAACCAAAGGAGGAACCGTCTTCCCAAACCATCACCAGGCGGTCGGCATTCCGGTAAGGCAAAGGACGGAGAAGAACATTGTCAGCAATACTGAAAATCGACGTGTTCGCTGCGATCCCCAGCGCAAGCACCGTAACCGCAAAGATCGTAAAGGTGGGGCTCTTTTCGAGACCCCGCAAAGCGTATCTCGCGTCTCGGTATACGTGGTCGAGAAAAGCGGTCCGGCGCGTATCACGGCACTCCTCTTTCACCAACTCCACTCCGCCGAATTCACGGATCGCTGCGCGGCGCGCTTCTTCGCGGGACATTCCGGAACCCACGCCGTCTTCAACTTGGCGCTCCAGGTGAAAACGCATCTCCTCGCTCAGTTCGGCATCCACCTCGTTCTTACGGAACAGCGATCGCGCCAGCAGTCGGACCTTTCGCGCCCACCGCATCGCACACCTCCTGACTCCTCATGCCTTTCCCAGAACCAGTCCAATGGCCGCAGACAGCCGGTCCCAATTCGCCTCTTCGCGTCTCAAATACTTCTTCCCATCCGCGGTCAGCGCATAGTACTTCGCCCGCCGGTTGTTCTCTGATTCGCGCCATTCCGCCTGAATCCATCCTTGCTGCTCCAGTCGGTGCAGAGCCGGATACAGCGCGCCTTGATTCACTTGCAGCACATTCTTGGAAACCTGCCGGATGCGTTGCGCGATCGCCCAGCCGTGCATCGGTTCGAGCGCAATCGTCTTCAGGATTATCAGATCCACGGTTCCCTGCACCAAATCAGTCGGTTTGCTCGTAGTTATGCCCTTCCCCTCAGTTAATGACAGGAGTCTATGGAGCACTGTACCAAGTGTCAAGCAAATTGTGGAGTGCCCAGCGAAACTGATTTGTCGCAGCTGGCCATGTTGGAGTCAATCGGGCCCTTGGACCGAGTTCGCCAAACGTGACTCTGCTTTGGCAACCATGAAGAATCCGTGTCATAGTCGTGGATATAGCCAACATCCGTTCCGAAAAGGACGGTACCCCCTGCCGTCACCCAGGATCGCAATTGATCAACGGCGGTTTTCACGAACTGCTGGCGCTGAGACGTCCGATCACTTTGGAGCTCGTATCGCCATAGCTTCAGGGTTGGTATGATGGCAACGCCTTTGTTCTTCATCTCAGTGAGAGTGGCGTCATCCAACTGGCCGGCATTGGGAATGCCGTGCGCCAGGATGTGCGCCCCTCCGTGCACAGCGCCCATCAGTCCTTCGCGAGTGTGTGGATGCGCAAACACCAGTTTACCTCTGGAGTGAGCCTCATGTGCTGCGGCTTCGATCGCGCCCTGCGGGAGCAAGACGGTCGGCGAACCTAAACTTGCAGCATACACCTTGATACCATCGACACCGGAATCAAGGAGCTTCTTTGCCTGTGCGGTCGCTTCAGCGGGTTCCATGACCTCAGGAAACTGGATTCTCATCGTCCCAGTCACATCAAGAATGCGAAGCTCAGGTGCACCGCCTTTCGGAAACAAAATCTCACCAGTCGAGCGAATTCGCGGGCCGAGCACTTCACCCGATTCGATCCGGTCACGGAGCCGACGCGTGTTCTCCCAGGCCGAGCCAATGTCAAACACGCTGGTGCATCCCCAACGCGTAATCATGTCCGTCATTTGCTCTGAAAGCTCGGCAGCGGGAATCGTCTGAATATTGGCCCATTTGCGCTGGACGAAATGAACATGGCTGTTCCAGAAGCTAGCAGTGATCGTCAAGCCAGAGCAGTCAAGCTTCTGGATCTGTGCAGGCAACTGGACCGCGCTTCTTCGGCCTACGGCTGCGATGGTGCCGGACCGTATGAGAATGATGGCATCTCTGATGGGAGGCTCAGTCGGACCGACATAGACCGTGCCACCGACTAAAGCCCATGACGGTTCTGCGACAGGCACTTTGGCCTGCGTGAGCAAACGAACAGGGCAAGAGAGCAACAAGGCGGACGCGATGACAGCGACGACGATGAAGAGTCTGCGGCTCATAAACGCATGGTCCCTCAGGGTGGATTCTGGCCCATTGATTTCTCGATGTCTTGCGGCGCGTAGGGCAACGCTGGGTTGAGAATTTCGTGCCCCTCAGCGGTTATCAAGACCGTGTCTTCTACAAAGAAACCTTCGCCGCCAGCGCTGAAGAGCGGCTCATAGCAAATGATGTTGCTTTTCCGGAAGACTTTTGGCGCGCCTTCTGCCATGTCCAGTCATGTCCGGAGTACTGGTTGGCATAACGCTTGGCGCGTGCTACCTTCCTGCGCGGCGGGCCGCTCGCGTCGACCCAATAGTCACTCTGCGTGACGAGTAGCTCTTTGGTCGCTGACTATGGTTTGATGACCGGCAATCTGGAAAGTCGTGTCTGCCACCTGAGACGACGGTTTCCTAGACCACCGGTCCCCGTCCGGCCTCGACTTGCCTGATGACGACTCACAAAGGACTTCACTTGCCTGGTCGTTGCCCTCGCCACTCCGCTTCCACGTCCGGAGGTAGCTTTTTCAGGTGGCTTAGAAAGCTGACGACCTTCCAGATATCCTCCTCCGGCATTAACCCTTCCCAAGCGCCCATCCCCGTGTAGCGCACCCCGCGTTTCACAATCCAGAACATTTGCCAATCCGGCTTGAGAGGAGGCTCAGAGTCGAATTGAGGTACCCGAGGATAGAATGCGGTTGTGCCCCATTGGCTCGGTTTGCCCGCATCGCCATGGCAGCCGGAGCAGTTATCCCGGTAAATCTTTAGACCTAATCTCAAATTGCCAATGCTTGGCGGAACCGGGTTTTGCAGTCGTTGGGCTTGTCGGGCAACGGAAGCGGCGAACGCCCTGCGAGCGAGAGACGCTTCCCAGCGCGGCGGATCAGAGGTAGCGGGAACCGGAAACCCGCCGAGCAGGAAAACAGCTAAACAGACAAAGGGAATCAGGAAGGCTCCCAACAGCAGGCCACCGGAAAAGGCGCGCATGTTCCTCCTTCCAGTCCCCATCGACGCCTTTTCAAGCAGAGATTGATTCACTTTGACTTGACCCTAGCCCGACACAGCAAAACCGAAACGGGCCATCCGATCAAAAAGAACGCGGTCGCCAAGAGAGCGAATGCCAACCTTTCTCCACCATTGCCCCGCAGGACAGGAAAGCCGAAGATGCTTGACAGAGCCGCACACAGCTTGATTAGGAGTCCGGCAGCCAACAAAGCTATGGTTAGGCTCCCAGCAACCAATATCAAGTGATCCTTGCGCGACAAGCCGTTTCGCGAATCCGCTCCGCCTCTTGGCATCAGAGGTCACTACTCCCGGCGGGCGCAGCAGCACTTGGGGCAAAGGGCAGGCAACACGCCCACGCCGCGCAAGTCGTGACAGCGCCCACAGCGTCCCCTTCCAAACAGTCCTTTTTTCTCGGGAATGCATCGCGTCCCGGTTATTTCGGCTCCGGGTTTGCTTGCGCGTCTTTGATTTTCTTCAAAGCTTCTTTCGCGCTCTGGTTCGCTGGATCGAGCTTTAGAGCCTTTTCGTAATTCTCCTGCGCCTTTTTGACCTCGCCCGCCTTCAGATAGCCCTCCGCCAGGCTGTCCCAAACGTTTCCAGAGTCAGAGAACATATCCGCATTCAACTTGAATACCTGGATGGCACCTGCGGTATCGTTGTTCTCCAGCAGCGAGTAGCCAAAAACATTCAACGAACCTTCGCCAAAATCGAAGGCGGCGCGCCCGTAGTACTTCTTCTTGAGATCCGCATAATCGTCGAGAGCGGCTTGCAAACCTTTCTTTCGATACTGTTCGCCCAGTTCTTCATCGAGGGTCATTGGCCGGGGCTGGCCATGATGGCAGGTGTGGCACCACATGTTCACGCGCTTGTCACCGCTCGGCTCGATCTTTTTCAAATGTTCCTCGATATCATTGAGCATACGTAACATTTCTCGCGCGCGGTTCTTGTTGGGGTTATCGTCGGATGCAAAATCGTATGTGCTGAGAGGCTTGCCTTCCTCGCCCTTGTGACAATACGAACAGCGAACGCCAAGCGCTCTCGCGAATCCCACCATCACCGGCCGCAGCCGGGAGACGGGCCAATCCTTGGGCAATACTTTTAGGTTCTGAGGTTTTTCAGGCCAGGTCCAAGTATCTTGCGCGCGCGCTGGACGGCTGGCAAAAAGAGTCAGTGTGACGATGCCCAGGATTTTGATGTTGAATCTCGGCATGATCTTAAGAGTCCTCCTCACCATAGTCTCGGCTTGTGAAGGTCGGCGCCGTTGCCCGCACGAACCGATCTTATTGGGGCGATGGGTCCCCCAGTGCCTTGTAACCGGCGCGAGAATTCACTTCAATGGATTTGGGGCGAACTGCGCTCTGGTAGGGGCAAAACGGATAGGCGTGCGGGTCTATTGTGCCGCGAAGCCGTTTGTTGTCAGAAAAACGGGCTCAGCGGCTCGAGCAGCTTTTCACGATAACTGCGGCTAAGGGTCAACTCTGTTCCGTCGTTCAGCTTCACAAGATAGTCCCCGTGAAAAATGGGCAGGAGTTCCCGAATACGGTCGAGATTGACGAGAGTTGAGCGGTGGATGCGTAGAAACTTCTCTGGGTTCAGCCTGCTTTCCAGTGATTGGAGTGTCTCGCGAATCAAATGAGCTTCGCGTCCGCTGTGGATCCGCACGTAATTGTCAGCCGCTCCCGCCCAGTCGATTTCCTCCGCTCGCAGGAAGACAATGCGGCCTGCCGATTTGACAACCAGACGCGTCAGCCGTTTTTGCTTCGCCTGGAGGTCTTCCAGCAATCCAGCGAGCCTTTCGTTGAGCAAGCCTGCCTTTGACCGCTGGATTTCTCCCTTGGCCCGCTGCAATGCCGCTTGAAATCGCCCGCGGTCAAAAGACTTGAGCAGATAGTCGAGCGCGTGGACTTCGAACGCTTGCACCGCATAGTGATCGTAGGCTGTGACAAAAATGATTGCCGGCATGTGGTCACTGGCGATGGCATCCAGCACTGCGAATCCATTCATTTCCGGCATCTGAACGTCCAGAAAAACCAAAGCCGGTTTTGAGGCCTCGGTCGCGGCGATGGCCTGGCGCCCATCGGTGCATTCTCCTATGACTTCGATTTCCGGATCGCTTGAGAGAAGAGTCCGAATGCGTTCACGCCCGAGCGGTTCGTCATCCACGATGAGAGTTCGAATCTTCACTGGAAAACACCATCAGCGTTACGCGCCCCCGAATCCTCGGCCATCAGCCGGAATGGTATTGCAATTGTGACTGCCAGTCCGCCCTCCGGCGCGTTACGCAATTCAAATTGGTGAGCTGCTCCGTAAAGCTTTTTGAGACGCGCCAGTGTGCTGGAAATCCCCACGCCTTTTGGATTCCTATTCGGAGAGATCCCTGGGCCATCACCAGGCACGGTCGAGGTCCGCTCCGAGCGCAAAGACGGCAAATTGATCCTCGAGGTGCGGGATGTGGAACGCGGCGCGATACCGTGCCGGATGGCGTTTTCGCTGCAGAATCAAGTACGGCGCGCGGGCGTCCAGTGTCTCGGGCGCGATGAGCATCCGGACTTTCAGTCGGTCGGAAAAACGCATGCGCTCGATTTCGAGATAGCGCTCTAGAAATTCCAATTCTTGCGCCAGCCGCACTTCCTGAACGCCCACATTTTCGAGAGTCAACCGCAGCAAGTCGCTCAGTCTAGCAATCATGCCGTCCGCGATTTCGGGATCCTTGTGAACCAGAGTTGAAATGGCATTCAGCGTGTTGAAGAGAAAGTGCGGATGCAGCTGCATTCGTAGGGCCTGGAGTTGAGCTTCTGCTAGTTGCGCAGAAAGGTGCGCCGTGCGCAGCTCGCCTTCTTGATACCGTCGGTAGTAAAGATGACCCTGCGTTGCGGCGACTATGATCCAGTAAGTCACAAGGTTTTGATGGAACACGAAGCTTAGGGATACGCTAGAAAATCCGAGAATGTACCGTCGCAGCAGATTGTTCAGCGTCCATTTGAGCACCGAGACGCCTACGCTCGCGGCCAAATGAATCGTCAAGCTTCCGGGCCAGCGGCCCCGCTCGAGCGGAAACTGGCGCCCCAGCCACATCATTCCAGGGGCTAGAAATGCCCACCCATATCAGTCGGTCAAACTTATTTTCAATACCCGCCAAAAGCTTGCTTGCCCTCCGGAGTACTTATAAGACAGCCAGGTCTGGCTAGCGAAAAACAAAGCAAGGGCTTTTCGATTTGTCCTTTTGAATTCGAATCGAATGACCTGCGTGCGCCAGCTCACCACCGCGCGCGACCGACACCTCCCACCACGACGCGGAGCACAAAGATTCTGTGGGGAGATCCGAACACCGTCAATCGTTTTGTTTCACCATCCGCGGAGAGGCGGGTGACCGGTCGAACTTGTCAAGAAGCTGAAAGGCTTGGTCTTGGCGTCAAAGCACTTGTTGACCCGAGCCGCCGGAAATTCGCGGACCTCGACTGTCATATAGGCAGAAAGGCGATGCGGGGATCTAATGAGTGACGAATCTGTGCCGTTTGCCTTGCCGATCTCGCGCTTGCGGCAGACATGTGTGAGGCCACCAACCTGTATCGCGAATTGCTGAAACCGCTGCTGCGTTACCCGGTAATGCCTGGGACTTTCGCGGGACGAGGCGCAGGACGTAGTGCAGGACGCTCTTGTCGAGCCGCGCGGTATCAGGCTCGCAATGACCGTTGTACGTCACTCTACTTTGCGTTGTCTTTGCGTCCTAGGATCGGAAATGATGGGCATTGACGGGGTGTGACGGGCAGCTAAGTCCTTGAATTGTCAGCTATCTTGTTTGTTTTCATTGCCTTGCGGCGGTTTACGAATCGGCTGCTCTACCACTGAGCTACCTCGGCCCTGAGACTGCAAGTCATTCTACCATAGGCGGTTGCGCTCCCTCAGTTCACAAGCCTCTGGCTGTTCGTTGGAGGGTTGTTGGAAGTTTCCACTTCGAGCCTCGCACTGAGCACGTCCATTGCGTTCACTTGCGACTACGTGACGCTCTTGATGTAAAACGTTGATTGTGAGGCCTACGTTGCTGTGGCGGAGAATCGCCTGGATGTCCTTCCGTCGCGGTCTCGCCACCAACCTGAACACGCTAGGCCAGCTTGGAAGGGCGGTGGTTTGCCGGGAGCGCCAGATACCCATCGAACCCGTCCGGCATTGCCTAATTCCTCGGGAGGGAAGAGCGGCTGATATTCGAAATCTGGATGTGTTGCTTTTATCACACCAGCAATACGATCAATCTCGTCACGGCCACGCCACACATTCGGGCGAACGTCCGCCCAAGTGTTCGTCGATGGTCCACTCGGCGGGCCTCCACGTACGTCACTCTTGGGAGATGTCTAGGCCACACGAAGCACGATCTTGCCGTGTGACGTGCGTCTCGCCGCCTGTCCTCCGCAATAATTCCGTACCCTGTGCCCACCAGAAAACTCGTGGATGCCTCGGCGAACAACTCTCCCAATCCGCCTCCAACAGCCCGCGTCTCTTGAATTTCTGCTAAGCTGAAGTGTCTCGCCTTTGGCTGCTGTAAACT
>Ga0306917_10000104_pt1 | contig 28003 bp, 23 predicted proteins | sample tim00Cox00000000_FD_203313 | JGI IMG/M metagenome (GOLD analysis project Ga0306917, IMG submission 203313) | Lab enrichment of tropical soil microbial communities from Luquillo Experimental Forest, Puerto Rico - timezero.00C.oxic.00.000.000 (v2)... | ecosystem: Environmental > Terrestrial >... | reverse complement strand
GGACCCAGAGCCGGATACGCGTGACCCAGGCGCTGAGCCGCGTACGGCAAGCTGATCAGCGCTTCGCCGTCAAACACCCAAGGTAGGAGCCGGATGCTCGAATTGGGCTCGTCCGGATCTGCGCGGGTTGCGCCTTGAAAGCGCACGAAACCATGTCGCCTGAAATGGCGACCGCGGCAAAGCTTAGCCGGCAGCCGCGAACCGAGTCTTGCGTGGGGTCCGGTAACGGGCTCTGCGAAGCGTAGACAGGGAGACAGTAGGCCGGAACGAAAGTGAACGGACAATTAGCCCCGAAATCGATCGTGGTGGAAGTAGCCGACCTTATCCCGCTCGGGGGAAGGCAGAATTTCACGACGCGCCATGGCGAGCGTCTTGAGATGCTTCCGGGGTTCGTACCGCCGGCATGCTGTCCAAAGGTTCCGTGTGAACAAGGGAGAGCCGTTGGGCTCAAGCGAACGCTTGTAGGGCCTGCCAAGCCGAAACGGCGAGAACGGTCCGATGGCCCGACGGCAGTCAGACTGGCTGATAGTACTCCGCGGTCGGGAGAGCCGGCCACATGGGGAAGCGGCCAGCGGGCGTTGAATTGTTCGAAGGCAACATGGCCTCCATGCAAAGGGAGATACGGCCATCTATGCAAAGAGATGAACCGCCGACCATGGAAACAGGACTCGAACGAATAGCAGACAAGGTGCTGTGAACCCACGCCCGAAGAGCGTAGTGCAGGAAATCTGCACGCTACGTTCTGTGGGAGGCGGAGGCAGGCGACTGCCTCCGCCCACCCGGTGGGTGTCCAGCAATGGGCATCCCTACCGCGATCCTCCACCCGTCTGAGACAGTCTGATCCTGCGGGAGGAATGGCCGGAGCGGGATCGTGAGCGGCCAAACCGTCGCCACCATTCGTTAGATTTTGACCGCTAGTTTCCGCCGAGCGGGGTGGTGATTTCGCTTGCGCGACGGCCTGCTCGGCGGTACTCGCTCATGTCGTCGAGTTCTCAGGGTTGGAACGTGACGCGACATCCTGCGTGGTTCGCCGCGCTGTTTGCTCTATCCGCGTGCGGATCGGTCGGCTCAGGGCCGTCGGCAACTTTGGTCCTCAACAACCCCACCTGGGACCGTGTGAATGTCGAGGCGGTGGTGACGAAAAGCCCCAATTGCGACAATCGCGACGCCTACGTTTCGACCCAGGAATTCGTCATGACCAAGAACAAGACGCAGCGGCTCGAAGCGCCGCACGCGGAGAACATCTGCTGGCGGCACGACCGCAACCCAAACAACCCGATCGCCGGCGACTGGTCGGGGTGGAGCCGGGCCACGTTGTTTCCCGGCCAGACCTTCGAAGCCGATCTATGAGGCATGCCGCGGAAGGCGTCGCGTCAGTGTTGACAGCCCGCGGCTCGCGGGCTTAGCGTCGGCGAAACCAAACGGGCGTTTGGTTTCGCACCCCACCATTTACCCCAAAAGGAGCTGGGTTATGGGCCGCGCTTACAACGTCATCGACGCCGACGGGCACATCCTTGAGCCGTTGGATCTATGGGACAAATATATGGACCCGAAATTCCGGGACCGGGCGCCGCGGATCGAAAGAGCTGAGAATGGCAAGGAGCGGCTCGTCATCGAGGAGCACATGGTCGGTGACGGCCAGCGCGGCATCGGCCGCATCGGCGCGGTCGGCGCGCGGCAGGGTATCGTCGACGACACCATGGAGTATAAGGACGGGAAGCCAGGTGGGTTCGATCCCCACAAGCGCATCCCCGACATGGATGCCGACGGCATCGACGCCGCCTTTCTCTATCCTAGCCTCGGCCTGTTCTCCGGAGCTATCCAGGATCCAGAGCTCGCGGCTGCGACCTGCCGCGCCTACAATCGCTGGCTTGCAGATTACTGCAAGCCCTATCCCGACCGCCTGTTCGGCGTCGCGATGCTGCCGCTGCAATCGGTAGACCTCGCCATCGCCGAGATGCGGTTTGCCAAGAAAGAGCTGGGCTTCCGCGGCGGCTTCATCCGGCCGAACCCGTACAACAATAAGATGGTCCATCACCCGGATTACGAACCGTTCTGGGCGGCGGCAGAAGATCTCGATTTCTCGATCGGCTTCCACGAGGGTGCCTCGAGCGGCATGCCGACGGTCGGCGTCGACCGGTTCGAGGGCCGTGGCGCACGCCACATCATCTCGCATACGATGGAGATGATGCTCGCCTGCATGAGCGTGATCTGGGGCGGGGTGTGCGAGCGCCATCCGAAACTGCGCGTCGCCTTCCTCGAATCGGGCGGCGGGTGGATCGCGCCCTGGCTCGACCGCATGGACCGCCATTTCGACGACCAGGGTTTTAATGATTCTGGTCTAACCACACGGCCGAGCGAGCTGTTCCAACGCAATTGCTGGATCTCGTTCGAGCCGGTCGAGGGCAGCATCAAGGCGCTGGCCGATTATATCGGCCCGCACAAGATTCTGTGGGCGACCGACTATCCGCACCCCGACGGGTTCTTCCCCGGCGCCCCGAAAATGATCATGGATCGCATGGAAGGGCTGTCGGCGGAAACCAAGCACCAGGTCATGGCCGGCGGGGCGATGGGACTCTACGGGCTGAACTGACGCTTTAGGCGTCACCCCCGCGAACGCAGGGGTCCAGGGGCAGCGCTGAGACACTGGCCCTGGGTTCCCGCTTTCGCGGGAACGACGGATGCACGCATTGAGGAGGGAGGATCATGGTTACCGCAGTTCACGATGACATGTTCACCCCGAATGTCATCGCCGACCCCTATGGCTATTACGGCCGGCTTCGCGACGAGGACCCGGTCCACTGGAATGACAACTATGCGCTCTGGGTCATCACCCGGCACGACGATGTGACTTGGCTGACCAGGCACCACGAACTGTTCTCGTCCGCCGTATTCAAGAACGACCCCAGGCCCGCCTACCCGGACATCGACGAGTCGGATCTCGGCCTCTACGAATATGTCCGGCATTACCAGGGCGACCAGTTCATCCAGCACGATCGGCCCGTGCATCTGGACATGCGGCGGATCATGCACGGCTACTTCACGCCCAAAGCGATGGAATCCTGGCGCCCGTTTGTCGTCAGCGCCGTCAAGGAACTGCTCGACGCGGCCGAGGAGAAGGGGTCCATGGACGTCATGCGGGATCTCGCGACCCCGCTGCCGGTACTGGTCATCGCCCAGATGATGGGCGTCCCCGCCCAGGATCGCCCCTATGTCCGGGAGCTCGCGGAGAAGCTGCTTTATATCGGCCGCGGCGAATACGACCGCATGCCGATCCTGACCGACGGCATGAAGGGTATGCTCGAATACGTGTCGCCACTGGTCGATGAACGCATCGTCAAGCCGGGCGACGACTTCATTTCGGTGCTGGCAGGCGGCGAGAAGAAGGGCGTCTTCACTCGGCATCAAGTGCTGGTGAATACTTCGCTCCTGCTGCTGGCCGGCCACGAGACGACGATCAACCTGTTGTGCAACGGCACATTGGCATTCATGCAGCATCGCGACCAATGGGAGCTATTCAAGGAGGACCCGGCCGGCCGGGCTAAATGGGCGACCGAGGAGTGCCTGCGCTATGACGCGCCGGTCAAGTCGATCCAGCGGCTCGCGTCGCAGGATCTCGAGATGCGCGACAAGGTGATGCACAAGGAAGATCGCATCCGGTGGTTCATCTCGTCGGCCAATCGGGATCCCAACGTCTTCGCCGACCCCGACCGGTTTGACATCACGCGGCAGCCAAACCCGCACGTCGCCTTTGGCAACGGGGTTCACCATTGCCTCGGGGCGACCCTGGCGCGCGTCGAGGGCCAGGAAGTGTTCAAGGCTTTGGCCGAGCGCTTCCCGCGACTGCAGGTCGAGACTGAAGAGCTCGAATATCAACCCAGCATCACCTTCCGGTCGCTGAAATCGCTGCCGGTCACTTGGCAGTAGGAGAACCCCAGTGGCTCGCAAGCTGCGCGTCCGGGTAGACCACGCGACCTGCGTCGGCAATGCGATGTGCGAGGCGATCGCTCCCAAGGTGTTTCGCCTCAACGAGAACCGGCAGTCGGAAGCAGTCGATCCCGACGGCGACACGGTCGAGAAGATCCTGGAAGCGGCGGAGAGTTGCCCGGTCAGCGCGATCTTCGTCGAAGATGCGGAGACCGGAGAACAACTGTTCCCCTAGCTGCGTCACAGCGGCGGGGCCGGAGGGAAGGCGGGTCTGCGCTTTTCGCGGTGCGAGGCCAAGCCTTCCTTCACCTCTGGTCCGGTGAAGCCGAGGAATTCGAGCGCCAATGACGTATCGAATGTCGGCCCCATCGCGCGCAGCCAGTTGTTCAGCGCGTATTTGGTCCAGCGGATCGCGCTCTGCGCCCCCTCAGCGAGACGTATCGCGATCTCAACCGCCTTGGCGTCGAGCTCCGCATCCTCGACCGCCAGCGAAATGAGCCCGATGCGTTCGGCTTCTTCGCCTAATACCTGATCACACAGCAACAAATAATATTTGGCCTTGGCGAGACCGCATAAGAGAGGCCAGACGATCGCAGCGTGGTCCCCGGCAGCGACGCCCAGCCGCGTATGGCCGTCGATGATGCGGCAGTCCTTGGTTGCTATCGATATGTCGGCGAGGAGCCCGCAGACGAGCCCGGCCCCAACCGCGACGCCGCGCATCGCACTGACGACCGGTTTGCTGCAGTTGATGACATTGTAGACAATATCGCGCGCCTCCTTCCATTGCCGGGCGCGTGCAGCGAAATCGTCGATGTTCTGCTGAATGATCGAGAAATCGCCGCCAGCGGAAAATATCCCGCCGGCCCCGGTCAGGATCGCGGCATTGACGCTGGCGTCCTTGTCGACATCGCGCCAGATCTCGGCAAGCTCCGCATGGAGGATCTCGTCGGTCGTGTTCATACGGCCGTTCTCCATCGTGATGCGGAGAACCTTTGCATGCGGCCGGTCGAATTTGAGCCGCCGGTAGCGGCCGTAAAGGTCGGTCATTGGCGCCTCTCCGATGTGGTGTCCTACGCCGGGCGCATCGTCACCGGCAGACTGGCCAGTGCACGCAACGTGTTATTGTAGCGCCGGCGGGGCGGACCGGTGATCTCGACCGAGGCGGCTTTGCGGGCCAATGCAGAAAGCACGCATTCGCCTTCCAGCCGCGCCAATAGCTGGCCGACGCATTGATGAATGCCGCTGCCGAACCCGACATGCCCGACAAACCGCCGTTCGATGTCGTAGTCCTCGGGGCGCTCCCAGTGCCGCGGGTCGCGGTTGGCGGCGCCGAGAAACATCAGCACCTTCTCGCCCTCGCCGAGTGGAATGCCACCGATCTCGACCATACGGGTGGTGGTACGGAAGAAGGTTTGCACCGGGCTCTCGTAGCGCACCGCTTCCTCGAACGCGGCGCGGGCCAATGACGGATCGGCGCGCAGGCGGGCGAACTGGTCGGGAAACCGCGCGAGGCAATAAACCGCCGCACCGATGCCGCTGACGGTCGTGTCGACCCCGGCGCTGAGCAATGAGCGCGCGACGAGCGGCGCTTCCTCCTCGGTGAGCTCACCGGCCTCGGCTGCGGCATGGATCGCCGCGCCGAAGCCGCCGGGCGCGAACGCGTCGCGCTGCATCTGTCGCTGGAGCCATGCCAGAACCGGTTCGGCATCCCCGACCGCTGTCTCGAAAAATTCGTTGCGAGGGCCAAAGGAGTTGAACACCATATTGCCGTAAGGCAGCAGGAAATGCCGGTTTTCACGCGGCATCCCCATTGCGTCGGGAAATACGGTCAGCGGGTAGGCCTCGGCGAGATCGGCGATCGCATCGCAGCTGCCGCGCTCCAGAAGCTCGTCGATAAGCTGGTCTGCCTCCGCGGTGAAACGCTCGCGCAAGCCCCTTACCACCGCCGCGGACAGCACCCGGTTCAGTACCCGGCGGGTGCGGTCGTGCATTGGCGGGTCGGCCTCGAGCACCAGGCTCTTCGGCCGCCAGGGCTGTTCTTTGGCGAAGTCGGTGAGACCGGCGCCGCGGCTCGAGCAGAAGGTCTGCCAGTCGTTGAGCACCATGTGGACCTCGGCATAGCGCGCGACCGCCCACACGCCGTAGCGCGACAGCCGCACGGCGGGACCTGCCTCGCGCAGTTCCTGGTGGGCGGGAAACGGGTTCTCGAAAAAATCGCGGCAGAACGGGTCAACATCCGAAACCGGCGCCATTGCTGCCTCAAGGGCCACGATCGCCTCCTTGCAGAGCTATGAGCGTTCTTAGAGTATCACTGGCTGATCGGAGATCGTTATGTTCAAATCCGCGAGATAGCTGGGTACTCGGCGCCGAGATCGGTGGCACCGATCTCGCGCAAGATGTCGACGACGGCACGATCGCAGCGATCCGGCGCGCTTGGCTCGATCATTTGGTGCAATGGGCGAACGACGGGCTGCGCGACGCGTGGCTTTGCCGGTTCCGAGAAGCAATTGGGGCGACCCCGCAAACTTCGCTTTCACACAACTTCGCTTCCAGACAGAGACCGGTTTACGGAGAGCTTCCACAAACCCGAGCTTGAGTGCGGGGACGGCAGCCCAACGAGCTTGGTTAAATCTCGGCTTGACATACCCGCCCAACCGCGCGTAGAGAGCCGCGCATGAACCGTTATGCGCTGATTCTACCGGCTGAAGCCTTCACCATGGCGAACGACCGCTCGCACCAAGCGGGGCTGAAGGGATACGTGTGCGCTGAGTAGTCTGCGCATATAGACGGGTTCCAGGGCCCCGCCGGACACGGACGGGGCCTTTCTCTTTTCTGCCCGACGATGCCCGGCGGGGCCTTGCGATCGAAGGATGCAGGGTCATGTTGGAGGAAGTCTGGCCTGAGATAGGAAACGCCTGGGTCTCCGGTGTGCTGGCCGGGGGCGGGTCCATCCTCGTGCAATGGCTGATGCCCAAGGCCGCCCGGCTGCTTGGGCGGCTACGGGCCGCCGAACATCCGCGGCTCGAGCGGCGGCTGGCGGCGATCCTAGCTGCGGATGTCGTTGGTTATTCGCGGTTGATGAGCGCCGACGAGGAGGGCACCCATAGACGCCTCCTGGCCTATCGGCGTGAGGTCATCGAGCCGAAAGTCCGGCAGCACCGCGGCCGCATAGTGAAGCACACGGGCGACGGGGCGCTCGTCGAGTTCCGCAGCGTCGTCGGTGCGGTGCGTTGCGCGTTGGAGGTGCAGAAGCTCCTCGCCGCGCGCAACGCGAAGATACCGCAGAACCGCCGGATCGAGTTCCGCATCGGCGTCAATCTCGGCGACGTCATCGTCGCGCCGGAGGATATCTATGGTCACGGCGTCAATGTGGCGGCGCGCCTTGAGAGCCTGGCGCCGGCCGGCGGCATCTGCATCTCCGCCGATGCCTGGCGGCACGTGCGAGGAGCGGTCGCCGCCGAGTTCGTCGATCTGGGCGAGCATCGGCTCAAAAACATCGCCGATCCGGCGCATGTCTTCGCCGTTGCTCCGGCGGGATGAGGGGCGTGGAGAATGAGAGCGAGGCTGGCCTTTCAGACGGCCGTGTCGTAGGCTCGCGCCCTGGCCACCGCGGATGGGAGGCGTGATGCCGGCGCGTACGGGAAAGCAATATCTCGCGGGTCTGCGCGAGCAGGAGCGGGAAGTCTGGCTCGAAGGCGAGCGGGTCAGGGACCCGGCGAGCCATCCGGGCCTCAAGGGCGGCGCGCGGGCAATCGCTTCGCTCTACGACATGCAATGCGACCCCAAGTTGCGAAACGAGATGACTTACGTGTCGCCGATCACCGGCGACCGGGTCGGGCTGTCCTTCATCATCCCGCGCACCCGCGAGGACCTCGAAAAGCGCCGCGTCATGATGCTGAACTGGGCGCGCTCGACTTGCGGCATGATGGGGCGATCGCCCGATTTCATGAATGTTACCTACGCCGCTTGGGCAGGAGCCGCGGATTATTTTGCGGGAGGGGAGCACGGACGGCCTGAATTCGCCGAGAACATGCGGCGCTACTACGAATACATCCGCGAGAACGACCTGACCCTGACCCATTCGCTGATCAACCTGCAGCGCAGCCGCACTGTTTCGGGCGTATTCAACCTGCAGGAAGGGACGGCGCTCGAGGTCGTGCGCGAGACCGACGCCGGCATCATCGTCCGCGGCGCGCGGATCCTGGCGACCCTGGGGCCGCTCGCCGACGAGATCGGCGTCTACTCGCCGCGCATGGCGCGGCATGCCGAGGCGCACAGCCCGTTCGCGGTCAGCTTTGCGATCCCGTGCGGCACGCCGGGCGTCAGGTTCCTATGCCGCGAGAGCTTCGATCTCGGCCGCTCGCATTTCGACCATCCCTTGGGCTCGCGCTTCGAGGAGATGGACTGCATCGTCTTCTTCGATGACGTGCTCGTGCCGTGGGAGCGGGTGTTCCTGCTGGGCGACGTTGATCTGCTGAACCGCACCGCTCACGCCACCCACTCGACCGCGCATTCGGCGCATCAGGGGGCGGTCAAGAACCTCGCCAAGGCCGAATTCGTGCTCGGCGTGGCGCTGTTGATGACGCAGGCGCTCGGCAACGCGCATCTGCCGCATGTCGAGGAGCGCATCGGCGAATTGATGCTGATCACTCAGCTGACCCGCGCCTGCATACGCGGGGCCGAGGCCGACGCCCAACTCGACGAGTGGGGGGTCATGTGTCCCGAGCCATTGATGGTCGAGAGCCCGCGCAACCTCTTCATGACCGGGTACCCGCGGATGGTCGAGATCATCCAGCTGCTGGGCTCGAGCAGCTTTATGCTGACCCCGACCGAGGCCGATTTTAAGGGACCGTTGGCCGACCACATCGAGCAATACCTGGCGACCGACAATTCCGAGGCGAAGGATCGGGTCAAGCTCTTCCGTCTCGCCTGGGACATCGCCGGCACCTCCTTTGGCAGCCGCCAGGTGCTCTACGAACGGTTCTTCGCCAGCGACCCGCTGACCCGGGCACGGGCGATCGCGTCGATCTACCCGAAAAAAGAAGTCATGGACCGCGTCCTCGAATTCCTCGGGCGCGACGACGATACGCCATGACCGAGGATCGCCTGGCCCAGGTCCTGCTGAGGCAGGAGATCGAGGATTTCCTTTATCGCGAGGCCGATCTCTTGGACGAGCGGCGCTATGACGAGTGGCTCTCATTGCTCGCCGAGGACGTACGCTACTGGATGCCGATGCGGCGCAACGTCAAGGTCGACGACCTCGAGCGCGAGTTCACTCGCGAGGGCCATGACATCAGCTGGTTCGACGAGGGCAAGGACACCTTGACCCGCCGGGTGCGCCAGATCCAGACCGGCATCCATTGGGCCGAAGAACCGGTTTCCCGCATCTCGCATTTGATCTCGAACATCCAGCTGATCGAGGTCAATCCGTCGGCGGCGGACCCTGCCGAGGTGTCCGTCAGATGCCGCTTTCTGGTCTACCGCAATCGCGTCGAGACCGAGACCGACATCCTGGTCGGCAAGCGCGAGGATCTGTTACGGCGTGCCGGAGGGGGCTGGCAGATCGCGCACCGCAAGATCCTGCTCGACCAGAATGTGCTGTTGAGCAAGAACCTGACCTTCTTCTTTTAGGCGGGAGGACGCCGATGGCGACGGCACCGATTTTGGGCTACCGCCCTGGGTTCGTGGACTTGGCGGCGGGGCGGATCAGCCGCGAGATCTTTGTCAACGACGAGATCTACCGCGAGGAGCTGGAGCGAGTCTTCGCCCGCGCCTGGCTCTTTGTCGGGCACGAGAGCCAGATCCCGAACCCCGGCGACTTCTTCGTCTCGTCGATGGGCGAGGAGTCGGTGATCCTGTGCCGCGACCGAACCGGCAAGGTCCATGTCTTCCTCAATTCCTGCCGGCACCGCGGCATGAAGGTGTGCCGCTATGACGAGGGTAACGCCGCCGTCCTGACCTGCCCCTATCACGGCTGGAGCTATTCGACCGACGGCAAGCTCGTCGGTGTCCCGTATTTCCGCGAAGCCTATCACAGCACATTGGACCGGTCGGCCTGGAGCCTCGTCGAGGTCGCCCAATTGTGCTGCTACAAAGGCTCGGTATGGGCGACCTGGGACCCGGCGGCCCCGCCGTTTCTCGAATATCTCGGCGACTTCCTGGCTTATATAGATCTCACGCTCGACGCCTGGGACGGCAGCGACGGCGGCACCGAGATCCTGTGCGGCATCCAGAAATGGCGGGTGCCGTGCAACTGGAAATTCCCGGCCGAGAATTTTTCGGGCGACGCCTATCACAATATCAGCCACCGATCGGTCGACCTGGTCGGCATCGGACCCTCCGGCAGCGGCCGCCGCGACATGCCCGAGCTGAACATGGCGAGGAAGCTGCACATCGCCTTCCCGGAGCGCGGCCATCAGACCACCAGCTACCTCTTGCCAAAGGAGGCGTCACCGCCGGCCGCCTACCAGCACTCCTCGGTCGTGTCGGATTATTTCCGGGTGTGCGAGGAGGCACGTCGCAAGAAGCAAGGTGACTGGGGCCGGATGATCACCTTGGTCGGCGAGGTGTTCCCGAACACGGCCTTCCTCGCCCGCCAGCCCCGCACATTGGCCGCCTGGCATCCGCGCGGGGCGCACGAGACCGAGGTGTGGCGCTGGTTTCTCGTCGACAAGTCGGCGCCCGCCGCGGTCAAGGATTTTCTGCGCGAGTACTACATCCGCTATTCGGGCCCGGGCGGGATGACCGAGCAAGACGACATGGAGAACTGGAACTACGCGCATGCGGCGAGCCGCGGCACGATCGCCCGCCGCTACCCCTACAGCTACGAGCAGGGCATGGGGGCCGAGGTCGAGAATTACGAATGGGACGGGTTCCGGGTTCCCGGCACCGTCTGCGATCTGACACAAGCCAAGTCGAGCGAGCACAATCTCCGGAACCTTTACCGGCGCTGGGCCGAGTTCATGGAAGCCGGGAGCTGGGACGAGCTAATGAGCTGGCGCCGGCCCGCTCGTGCCGAGGCGGCTGAATGAATAAAAAGCTTTTAACGCAGAGATCGCCAAGGATGCGCAGAGGACGCAAAGGGTCGGGAACCCCTTCGCGGCCATTGCGCGCCCTTAGCGGCCTTCGCGTTAAAAGGTTCTGTTGAGGAGGGGCGATGTCGAGTACGCGTACAGACGGGTATCGGCCGGGTCTGGTGGACCTGAAGGCAGGGCAGATCAGCCGCGAGATCTTTGTCAACGACGAGATCTATCAAGAGGAGCTGGAGCGGCTCTTCGCGCGCGTCTGGCTGTTTGTCGGCCATGAGAGCCAGATCCCCAACCCGGGCGACTTCTTCGTCTCGGGCATGGGCGAGGAGTCGGTGATCCTGTGCCGCGACCGGGCCGATAAGGTCCATGTGTTTCTGAACTCATGCCGGCACCGCGGCATGAAAGTTTGCCGTTACGACGACGGTAACACGCCGGTCTTCACCTGCCCCTATCACGGCTGGAGCTATGGCACCGACGGCAAGCTCGTCGGTGTGCCCTATTTCCGCGAGGCCTATCACGAGAAGCTCGACAAATCACAATGGGGCCTGGTCGAGGTCCCACAGATGTCCTGCTACAAGGGCACCGTCTGGGCCTGCTGGGATCCCGCGGCCCCGTCCTTCTTCGAGTATCTCGGCGACTTTGTCCACTATCTCGATTTGACCTTGGACGGCTGGGACGGCAGCGAGGGCGGCACCGAGATATTGGGCGGCATCCAGAAGTGGCGGATCCCGTGCAACTGGAAATTCCCGGCGGAAAACTTCTGCGGCGACAGCTACCATAATATCAGCCACCGCTCGGTCGATCTGGCCGGCATCGGCCCTTCCGGCAGCGGACGGCGCGACATGCAGGAGCGGCTGATGGCGCGCCGGCTGCAAGTCTCGTTTTATGAGCGGGGCCATCAAACCGGCGTCTATCTGTTTCCCAGCGACCGCCCGACGCCCCCCTCCTACCAGCACTCCCCGATCGTCTCCGAATATTTCGCATATTGCGAGGAGGAGCGGCGCCGCAGGCGCGGCGAGTGGGCGAGGCTGATCGGCAGCCCCGGAGAGATTTTCCCCAATACGGCGCTGCATCCGCGCCAGCCGCGCACGATCGCGGTCTGGCATCCGCGCGGGACGCACCAGACAGAGGTGTGGCGCTGGTACATGGTCGACAAGGCCGCACCCTCCGAGGTCAAGGACTTTCTGCGCGACTACTACATCCGTTACTCCGGCCCCGCCGGCATGACCGAGCAGGACGACATGGAGAACTGGAACTACGCGCATGCCGCGAGCCGCGGCACGATCGCGCGCCGCTACCCTTACAGCTACGAGCAGGGGCTCGGCTACGAGATCGAGACCTATGAGGCGGAGGGGCTGCGCATTCCCGGCACGGTGATGGACATCACCGAGGCGAAATCGAGCGAGCACAATTTGCGCAACCTCTACCGGCGCTGGGCCGAGTTCATGGAAACCGAGAGCTGGGACGAGCTCGCGACCTGGCGTCGCGCCGAGCGGGCGGCGGCCGAATGACCGAGCCCGTCAACATCCGCTCGCTCGCGCCGGGTACCCGGATCGTGCTCGAGGGCGGCGCCGTCGCCGAGATCGTGTCGAACCCGGCGGACGGCGTCTGGGTGTTCGCCCGCTATTTATCCTCGCCGGATGACCCTGCCAGGGTCGGCAGTGAGGAGATGATCTTCGCGCAAGACATCGTCGAGATCCGCGAGAGTTCCTGAGCCTTGCCCTTCACCCTCCCGCTGCGCGGGTCCCTCCCTCTCCCCGCGCGCGGGGAGAGGGCCGGGGTGAGGGGCGCGCCGGTCGGACCGCTTTGACGATCTGCTCCGGCTTGATCGGGGTTTGGTTAAATTCCACGCCGAACGGCGAAAGCGCGTCGCAGATGGCATTGGCGATCGCCGCCGGCGGCGCGACCGCGCCGCCTTCGCCGACCCCCTTGACGCCGAGCGGGTTCAGCGGCGACGGCGTGTGCTGGTGGACCATCGTCATATCCGGAACGTCGCCCGCGGTCGGCACCAGGTAATCCGCCAGCGAACCGGCGAGCAACTGCCCCTCGCTATCATAGGGCAGCTCTTCCAATAAGACGCCGCCGATACCCTGCGCGGTACCGCCGGCTATCTGTCCTTCTACCAACAGCGGGTTGACGACGACCCCGCAATCATGCGCGATCACGTATTTGTCGATCGCGACGCGGCCCGTCTCGGGGTCGACATCGACGATCGCGGCATGCGCCGCATAGCTCCAGGTGACCGTCTGGGGCTCCCAGTAACGGGTCTCCTCGAGCCCGGCATCGATCCCCGGCGGACGGCCGTGGTCCCAGCCGGGGCGCGCGGCTTGCGCCACTTTGGCGAGGCTGACCGTCGCGCCGGGCACGCCGACGACGCCGACCCCGCCGTCGCGCAATTCGAGGTCGTCGGGCGCGCATTCGAGCAGATTGCCGGCGATCGCAAAGGCCTTCTCACGCACCCGCTCGCTCGCGTGGTGGATCGCCGCCGACAGGGTCACCGTACTGCGGCTCGCGAAGGTGCCGGAGCCGGCCGGGATCGCGGCCGTATCGGCCAGCGTGATGACCACGTCGTCGGGGGCGACCCGCCACGCGTCGGCGACGATCTGCGCGAAGATGGTCTCCATCCCCTGGCCTTGCGAGGAGGCGCCGGAGGAGACATAGACCCGGCCCGAGGGATCGATCCGCACGGTCGCACCTTCGAAAGGCCCGACCCCGGTCCCTTCGACATAGCAGCCGATGCCAAGCCCGAGATACCGGCCCTCTCGGCGCATCTCACGCTGTCGGCGGCGGAACGCTTCGACTCCGCCGATCGCATCGAGCGCCTGTTGCAGACCGGCCGGGTAATTGCCGCTGTCATAGACGATCGGCTCGCCGTCGCGATAGAGGATGCCGGCGCGATACGGCATCGCGTCGGGCCGGATCATGTTGCGACGGCGCACTTCCGCCGGCTCGAGCCCGAGTTCGCCGGCGACGAGATCGATGATCCGCTCCATCGCGAAGACGGCTTCCGGACGCCCGGCACCGCGATAGGCCGTGTTCGGGACCTTGTTGGTTGCGGCGGTGCGAGCTGAGACAGCAAGATTCTCGATTTTGTAAGGGCCCGCGAGATGCGCGGCGGTGTTGTAGGGAACCCCGCCGCCGATCGGGTTCCACGCGCCGCAATCGAGGATGAACTTGTCGCGCAGTGCGAGGATGCGGCCGTCGTCGTCGAAACCAGCCTCGACCTCGTGCAGCTGGTCGCGCGAATGCGCCGCGGACAACAGATGCTCGTGCCGGTCTTCGATCCAGCGCACCGGTCGCCCGAGGCGGCGCGCGAGAAACGGGATCACCAGGTCTTCGGGGTAGACATGGCCTTTGACGCCAAACCCGCCGCCGACGTCGAGCGCCACACACCGCACCCGCGCCTCCGGCATGCCCAGGATCGCGGCGACCTCGCGGCGCACCCAGTGCACGACCTGGGTTGCTGACCAGATCGTGATCGCATCGGTTCGCGGTTCGTACAGCGCTGCGACCCCGCGGCACTCGATCGGCATAGCCGCGTAGCGGTGATGATAGAACCGGCGTTGCAGCCGGTGCGGCGCGCCGGCCATTGCCGAATTGACATTGCCTTTGGTGATTGAGAACGCGCCGAACATGTTCGTGCGCAGGTGGTCGTGAATGAGCGGCGCGTTAGGAGCGAGCGCCGCCTCGGCGCTGACGACCGCCGGCAGCGCGTCGAGATCGAGCGAGACGAGCGCTGCTGCGTCTTCGGCGGCATAACGGCTCTCCGCGACAATGACAGCTATCGCCTCGCCGACATGCCGCACCTTGTCGTGCGCGAGCCCAGGCTGCTGCGGATTGTGGAATTCATGCTCGACGTGGCTCGTCCATTTGCTCGGCAATGACAGCTGCGTGTCGGGCAGCGGCGGCAGCTCCTGCACCAGGTGGGCGCCGCCGAGCGCCAAGGCCACCCCGGGCACCGCCGCCGCGACCGACAGGTCGACTGCGCGGATGCGCGCATGCGCGACCGGGCTCCTGACGAATGCTGCATGCAGCATCCGCGGCAGTTCGAGATCGGCGATGAATTGCCCGCGGCCGGTCAGCAGCCGGCGGTCCTCGCGCCGCAGCAGCGAGCGCCCGATATGCGGCGCGCGGCCTTCGCTCATGGATCCGGCTGGCCCGCCTCGCGTCGCATCGCCGCCGCCCCGGCCTTGACCGCCTTGACGATGTTCACGTAACCGGTGCAGCGGCACAGCACCGCCGAGATTCCTTCGCGAATTTCGTCCTCGCTCGGGTCGGGATTGATCTTCAGGTAATCGAGCGCGGCGATCAGCATACCCGGCGTGCAGAAGCCGCATTGCAACGCGTGGTGCTCGTGAAAAGCCTGCTGCATCGGGTGGAGCTCTTCGCCTTTGGCGAGACCCTCGACCGTTATCAGCTCGGCGCCCTCGGCCTGCACCGCGAACATCAGGCAGGAGCGTGCGGCCTCGCCGTTGTAGAAGATTGTGCAGGCGCCGCAGATGCCGTGCTCGCAGCCGATATGCGTGCCGGTCAGGCCCAATTCCTCGCGCAAAAAATCGACGAGCAGCTTGCGCGGCTCGCATCGGCCCTCGCGCGCCTGGCCGTTGACGGTCAGGCGAATGTCAACCGGTTGCGGCATGCTGGTGATCCTTGATTGCTTTCAGCACCGCCCGGCGTGTCAAAACCCCGGTCAGGTGGCGCCGGTAATCCGCCGAAGCGTTGTGGTCGGACATCGGCTCGACCAGCTCCGCCGCCTTTTCCGCCGCGGCGCCCACCGCAGCCTCACCCAGCCCCCTCTCTTCGAGGATCGCCTCCGCTTCGCGCAGCCGCACCGGCACCGGCCCAACCCCCGCCGTCGCGAGGCGTGCCACCCTGCAGCGCTCGCCCTCCGGAACGAGCACGGCCGCGATCGCGGCGATTGCGAAATCACCCTTGCGCCGCGCGAATTCTTCGATCGCAAAAGCGGTGCCGGGCGGCATTACTGGAAAGCGCACTTCGGTGATGATTTCGCTCGGTTCGAGCGAGGTTGTGAGCGGCCCGAGAAAGAGGTCCGGGGCGCCGATCCTCCGCCCGCCTTGCAGATCGCGAACGACGACTTCGCCCCCCAGGACCTGCAACACCATCGGGATCTCGGCGGCGGGGTCGGCATTGGCGATCGACCCGCCGATCGTGCCGCGGGTGCGGGTCGGCAGATGACCGACCCAGCGGAGAGCCTCATGCAGCAGCGGCAGCCTCTCTGCGACGAGCGGCGCGAATTCGATCTGCCGCTGCCGCGCCATCGCCCCGATCCTGACTACCCCGTCCGCCGCCGCGATGTCGGAAAGCCGGGGAATGTGATTGAGGTCGACGATCGCGGCGGGAGTGGCGAGGCGAAAATTCATCATCGGTACGAGGCTCTGTCCCCCGGCGAGCACCCGGGCGTCGCCTTCGTACCGCTCCAGGATCACCACGGCTTCGTCGATAGTGCCCGGGCGGTAGTAATCAAATTTCGCGGGTTTCACGCGGCGCTCTCGTTTGGCCAGCAGGCGGGGCGAAGGTTACCACGGGGACACGGAACAATGGAGGTTTTCTCCATGTTCTCAGTGTCTCTCTGTTTAAGCCCTTACAACCAGGCATAGCCGTCGGATTGGAGGCCGAGGAGGTGTTGGCCGACGGTCTCGAAATGCTCCTGGCGGCCCTGCAGTTGCTGCGAGACGGTGTGGATGTCGCGGAAGCGGCGCTCGAACGGGTTCTCTTCGAAGATCGCGGTCGACCCGGCGGCGTGATAGGCGGTGTCGATGATGTTCATCGACTGGTGGATCGCAAAAGTCGACGCCAGCCGGATCGTCATGCGCTGATCGAGGGTGAGGCCGTCCGTTCGCGCGACTTCCTCGGTAATCTCTTCCAGCGATTGGTAAAGAAAGGCGCGCGCCGAGCGCAGCCGAGCTTCGGCCTGCGCGACCTGCGACTGGATCACATTGTTCTCGCGCAAGGTTCGCTGGCCGCGGAACGGCACCTTGTCGCGCGCCAGCTCGATGAACGCGTCGAGCGCGCTGCGCGCGATCCCCATTGCGACGCCGGCAAAGCCCGCCGCGTAGAGCTGCAGGCTGCTGAAGCGGTAGAGGAGGCCTGGTTCGCGGCGGGTGCCCTCGTCGCGGGCGACGACGTATTGCTCCGGTACGAACAGATCGTTCACCGAATATTTGTCGCTGCCGGTGCCGCGCAACCCGATGACGTGCCAGATGTCGGTCATCTCGGTCTGCGATTTCGGGAACAGCGCGGTGCGGATGACCGGAGCGCCGTCCGCGTGACGCAGTTGCGCACCGTTGTCGTCGTAAATCGGCACATGGCAGCCGAGCCATGTGGCGTGATGGCTGCCGCTCGCAAAGCTCCAGGTCGCGGTGACGCGGTAGCCGCCCTTGACCTTGTGCGCTTGGCCGGGGCCCGGACCCCAGGCGAGGATGTCGCGCGGTCCGCCGAAGATGTCCCGCGCGGCTTCAGCATCGAGATAGGCCGCCGTCATCGAGCAGCCGGCCCCTTGGTTGAGGCACCAGGCGGCGCTGGCGTCGGCCTTGGCAATTTCCTCGACGACCGCGACATAAGGCCCCGGCAACAGCTCGGCGCCGCCCAGCGAGCGCGGCAACAGCATGCGGAAAAAGCCGTGCTCGGCCATTGCCGCGACGACCCTCTCAGGCAATTCGCGCTGCCGCTCGATCTCCGGCGCCGCGGCGGCGAGCTCGGGCGCAAAGTCGCACGCCCGCTGCAGGTATTCGCCGCCGGCATCGTCTGCCGTCTTCCGCCGCATCCGTTCCTCCTGTCCCGCGATTCCCACTGCTGCCATGCCGGAAGCGACATTGGAACGTCAAGTCGGCGCAGCACTCCCGCCGCTGGCGACACCGCGCTGTCGTTCGCATAAACTGACGCAATGACGATCCGTCTCTTGCCTCCGGTCCTCGTCAACCGCATCGCCGCAGGCGAGGTGATCGAGCGTCCGGCGGCCGCAGTCAAGGAATTGGTCGAGAACGCGATCGACGCCGGCGCTTCACGCATCGACATCACGTTAAAAGATGGCGGCCAGGCGCTGATCGCGGTCGTCGACAACGGCACCGGAATGACGCCGGACGAGCTCGGCCTGGCCGTCGAGCGGCATTGTACGTCGAAATTGCCCGATGACGATCTCTTGCGCATCGCCGCTCTCGGCTTTCGCGGCGAAGCCTTGCCGTCGATCGGCGCGGTCAGCCGCATGCGGATCGTTTCACGGCCGCCGTCTTCCGACAGCGCCTGGGAGATCATCGTCGAGGCGGGACAGAAATCGGCGCCGGCTCCGGTCGGGCATGCACCGGGGACGCGGGTCGAGGTGCGCGACCTGTTCTTTGCAACACCGGCACGGCTCAAATTCCTCAAGACCCCGCGCACCGAGCGCGAGCTCGCTGTCGATGCGGTGCGGCGGCTCGCGATGGCCTATCCCGCCACCTCGTTCACGGTGATCGGCGACGACGAGCGCGTGCTGCTGCGGCTCGCCGCTTCGGCCGAGCCGGGGATGGCGATCGCCCGCCGCGTGCGGCTCGCCCAACTGTTGGGGCGCGACTTCGCCGATAACTCGGTCGAGATCGACGCCGCGCGCGGCGGGTTTCGCCTCTCCGGTCTCATCGGTCTGCCGACGCTCAACCGCGTGCTGCCGCGCGACCAATATCTCGTCGTCAACGGCCGGCCGGTCCGCGACAAGCTGCTGGTCGGTGCCGTACGCGGCGCCTATCAGGACGTGCTCGCGCGCGACCGCCATCCGATTGTCGCATTGTTTCTCGACGGACCCCCGGCCGAGATCGATGTCAATGTCCATCCCGCGAAAGCCGAGGTGCGTTTCCGCGATGCGGCGCTGATACGCGGGCTGATCGTCGGCGCGTTGCGCAATGCGCTCGCTGCCGCCGGGCATCGCGCCTCTTCGACCGTCGCCGCCGCGACCGTCGCGGCCTTTCGCCCGGGTGACGGCACCTCCCTCGTGAGCACGCCGCGTCTCGCCTTCCCGCAGCCGCCGGCAGCCCCCTCGCTCGCGCTCGCCGAGACGGCGAACGATTTTCTGCGTCCGGCTCCCACCATGGCGCCGCCGCCGATCGAGACGCGACTCGGCGCCGCCCGCGCGCAATTGCACGGCACCTACATCCTCGCCGAAACCGCAACCGGGATCGTTCTCGTTGATCAGCATGCGGCGCATGAGCGGCTCGTTTACGAGCGGATGAAGGAGGCGCTCGCCGCGCGCGGCGTCGCCCGCCAGGCATTGCTGTTGCCCGAAGTCGTCGAACTCGACGAAGCCGGCGCGGCGCGGCTGGCGGCGCGCGCCGAGGAACTCGCCGAATTTGGGCTTCTGCTCGAGCCATTCGGACCTGGCGCGGTTGTCGTCCGCGAGGTCCCGGCATTATTGCCGGAGCTCGATGTCCGCAGCCTCGTGCGCGACCTCGCCGACGAGCTCGCCGAATGGGGCGATGCTCTCTCGCTGAGGGAGCGGATCGAAACCGTGTGCGGCACGCTCGCTTGTCACACCAGCGTGCGCGCCGGGCGCCGGCTGTCGCCGGCCGAGATGGACGCGCTGTTGCGCCAGATGGAGGCGACACCCAACAGCGGCCAGTGTAACCACGGCCGCCCGACCTATGTCGCCCTCGACCTCACCGACATCGAGCGGCTCTTCGGCCGGCGATAATCTCTATCGTCTGGTGCGATTGACAAAAACGGTGCGCGCCGCGACAACCGGGCCGACAGGCTGACGCGAGGAAACTGACCGATGGGAATGCTCGAGGGACGGGTCGCACTTTGCGCGGGATCGGGTCGTGGCGTCGGCGCCGAGGTGGCCAAGCTGATGGCCGCCCATGGCGCCAAAATCGTCGTCAACGACCCCGGCACGAGCGGCGGCGGCGAGGGGTTCGACCAGGCGCCGGCGCAGGAAATCGTCGATCAGATCAAGGCGGCAGGCGGCGACGCGGTCGCCAATTACGGCTCGGTCGCCAAATTTGACGATTGTCTCGCGATGGTGCAGCAGGCGCGCGAGGCCTTCGGCGGCCTGCACATCGTCTTCGACACCGCCGGAATTCTGCGTGACAAGATGTTTCACAACATGTTTCCGGAGGACTGGCAGGCGGTCATCGACGTGCACCTGACCGGGCATTTCAACATCAACCGCGCTGCGATCAATTTGTTTCGCGAGCAGAATTACGGCCGGATCATCATGGTCTCGTCGACCTCCGGCCTGCTCGGCAATGTCGGGCAGTGCAATTACGGGGCGGCGAAGCTCGGCATCGTCGCGCTGGCGCGCATCGTCGCGATGGAAAATGCGAACCGGGGGATTACCGTCAATGTGATCTGCCCCTCGGCAGATACGCGGATGACTCGCTCCGTCCCGACGCCGAAAGATCCGCAGGCGGCGGCTCTGCGCGAAGAACGGTTGCGGCGCAGCCGCGCCGACGCGATCGCGCCGCTCTGCGTTTTTCTGGCCTCAGAGCAGGCAAGCCACGTCAACGGTCAGGTGTTTCATCAGCGTGCCGGCGAGTTGTCGCTCTATGGCCATATGCGGCCGGTCCGCATGGTGCACCGTCAGGGCGGATGGACCCCGGAAACGCTCGCCGAGGTCGCCATTCCGGCGCTCGCACCGCAATTCACGCCGCTCGGCGACGGCCGGGCAGTGCATCCCGGCTTGCCGATGGAGTAAAGCGCGCGAGCTACTGTGGGTTTGGCAGCGACGGCAGCGCAGGCATACCAGGGCCGCCGGGTTGCGCCGGCGTGCCGTAGCCGCCACGTCCCGGGGGCCTGCCGGTGGGCGGGGGCGGATTCGGCGTGGCGCTTGGAAGCGGTACCGGTTCCGCACCCAGGATCGGCACTGCAACCTGACCGCCGACAGTCTCGGTGCGGCCGATCGCGGGACGAAGGAGCGCTTCGAGTTGTTTTTCGGTCAGTTTGACCCTGTAAAACGTATTGTAAAAGTCGTCGACGTTGGCGCCGAGTTCTTGCTGATACTGGGACGGGTAGAACAGAGCCACAAGCCAATACAACCCGATTATGCGGTTGACCCCTGGCGGGTCGTCGATCCAACCAAAAGGATCGGCGGGAGCCAGGTAGACGCGCTTTTTGGCGAGCGCCGCCAGACCCCTCCATTCAGCGCTGTGCAGTAGCGAGTTATAAAAGCTTCCCTGCTCAGCGATGATGATCGCGGGGTTCCACGCGAAAATCTGGTCGCGCGTAACCCGCGTCAACTCTCCGCCGCCGAGGCGGGCGGCAACGTTGATCACGCCCGCCTGGTCGATAGCGGCGATCGCCTGAGAGCCGAGAAGGCCGGTTTCGAGGCCATCCGGCCCGCGGCCGTAATAGACGAGCGGCCGCTGGTCTGCCGCAGCGACCAGCAACGTCCCGCGCAGCGCATCGATGGCAGAATCCGCATATTTGCCGAGGTCGTCACCGCGCTCACCGGCCCCGAGCATCGCCCCGACCGTCCGCAACGTCTGCGGGGTGGTTTGGATGTCGTTATCGAGAACGATATAGGGAACCCCGGTTTGCTGCTGAATCTGCTCGGCTCGCGCTGCGGCTTCCGGCGAAACCGGGCCGCAGTCGATGACCAGGTCGGGGCGCAGCCTCGCGACCGACCGAGCCACCTCGGCGGGGTCCGCCGCCGCGATCATCGGTAATCGCGCAAGCTTCGCGGGCAGATAGGCCCGCCGCGCGCGGGCCAGCGGGGTGCTCCAGTTCATAAGCTTGTCCGGCGCCAGCACGAAGACAAGCACGTCGGCCGGTTGGCTGACGGTCATGACCCGGCTGACACGATCGGGCACGACAACGTAACGCTCAGCCGCGTCGACAAACCCGGCAGCTTGGCCCGCCCGAGGAACGAGCAGCAGGAGGAGAACTGTCATCGACATGACACGCGACCGAAGCGGCATCTGCGCTCCTCGGCAACAATGGAAAAATGTAACGGGACTATAGCGGCCAACGTCTTTCGGGCAAGCAGTGTCGTGCCCCGACCCGGTTCTGCAACAGCCCGGCCCTGGACAGGGCGCTTCAACCGAAGGATGATCCGTTCGACCCCGTGGAGTGCGGCCATGGATGTCGGGGGTTGGCTCAGAAGTCTCGGCCTCGGACAGTACGAGGCGCTCTTTCGCGCGAGTGAAATCGACGCCGATATCCTGCCGGAGCTGACCGAAATCGATCTCGAGAAGCTCGGTGTGCCGCTCGGGCACCGCAAGCGTCTCCTCAGAGCCATCTCTGGTTTGGGCGCCCCAGGGACATTGGCTGGGACATTGGCCGAGACATCGGCGGCACCCGCCGCAACAACCGCTGCGAAGCCGCAGGACGCCGCCGAGCGGCGGCAGCTGACGGTGATGTTCTGCGATCTCGTCGGCTCGACAGCCTTGTCGGCACGGTTTGACCCCGAGGAATTGCGCGAGGAGCTCCGCGCCTATCAGAACGCCGTTTCCGCCCTCGTCGCGCGCTATGACGGCTTTGTCGCCAAATTCATGGGCGACGGGGTGTTGGCCTATTTCGGCTATCCGCGGGCGCATGAGGACGACGGCGAGCGGGCGGTGCGGGCCGGGCTGGAAATAGAAGCGACGGTGAGGGGCCTGGAGACCCGTGGAACGGAACGGCTCGCCGTCCGCATCGGCATTGCCACCGGGCTTGTCGTCGTCGGCGATCTGGTCGGCGAGGGCTCGGCGCAGGAGCAGGCGGTGGTCGGCGAGACCCCCAACCTCGCGGCGCGCCTGCAGGCTCTGGCGGAACCCGGGCAGATCGTCCTTGCCGGCGCCACCCGCCGCCTGATCGGTGATTTGTTCCGGCTGCGCGACCTCGGGCGCCAGACGGCAAAGGGCTTCGCCGAGCCGGTCGAGGCCTTCGCGGTCGAGGGCGTCGCCGCAGCAGAGAGCCGGTTCGAGGCGGCGCGCCGCGGGATCACCGACCTCGTCGGCCGGGTGGCGGAGAGTGCGATATTGCGCGACCGCCTGCGCGAAGCCTGGGCCGGCGCCGGCCAGATCGTCTTGCTCTCGGGCGAGGCCGGCATCGGCAAATCGCGGCTCGGCGCTCAGCTCGCCGCCGAAGTCGCAAACGAGCCGCACACGCGGCTGCGCTATCAATGCTCGCCCTATCACCGCGACAGCGTCCTGCACCCCTTTGTGGTGCAATTGGGGCGTGCTGCCCGCCTCGCCCCCGAGGAGCCGGCGGAGACGCAGCTCGACAAGCTCGAAGCCATATTGGCGCCCTCGCGCATTGCGGAGACGGCACCGCTCGTCGCGTCCTTGCTGTCGATCGCGACCGGCGAGCGCTATCCGCCGCTGGCACTGAGTGCCGCGCAGCAGCGGCGGCTGACCCTGGCGGCCTTGCTCGACCAGCTCGAAGCTGATCGCGCAGTCGCAAAAAGCGCGTAGCTTCGAACTGCGCGCCGCGCTGTCTCTGGCAAAGCTTTATCGCGCGGCCAATCGCGACGCCGATGCATACGCCGTGCTGGCGCCGGCGGTCGAGGGTTTCCCGGCGACCCAACAATTCCCCGAGCTCGCCGAGGCGCAGACCCTCCTCACCGCCCTCTCGGAAAGAGATGCGGTGAAGAGCGCGACCGCGTTGCACCAGCGGCGCGTTCACCTCCAGATCAGCCTCGCCAATGCGCTGATCTGGGCCAAGGGACAACAGGCGCCGGAAACGAGCGCGGCTTTTGCACGTGCCCGCGAACTGGCGAGCCGGGTGGAAGACGCCTCGGAACGGTTCTCCGCCTATTACGGTCTTTGGGTCGGGCATCAGACCCGCGGCGAACCGGCCTCGATGCGCGAAATGGCCGAGCTTTTCCTGCGCGAAGCGACGGCCCGGCCGAATTGCCCCGAGGCCTTGGTCGGACATCGCATTTCCGGCACCACCTGCCTTTATTTCGGGGATTTTGCCGGCGCCCATGAGCATTTTCAGAAGACCATCGACCTCTACGACCGGGCGCGCCATGCCGATTTCGCCAACCGGTTCGGCCACGATCCGCGCGTCGCAGCAGAGATTTTCGATGCCCTCACGTTGTGGGTGCTCGGTGGAATCGACGGGGCTTTGCCGGCTGCCGACCGCGCCCTCGCCGACGCCGAGTCGGCGGCGCACGCCCCGACGATGGCTCATGCGCTCAATTGGGTGGCGTTTCTTGGGCTTTTTCGACGCAGCCCCGAAGCAGTCGCGACCTACGGCCAGGCATTGGCCGATATCGTGTCTCGATACGATCTCCCTGCTATCTGGCCCGGCCAGGCGATATTTCTTCAAGGGTGGGCAAAGTGGTCCGACGCTGCCGAAGAGTCGAGCCTCGCCGAGATGCGACGCGGCCTCGCCGTTAATCGGGAGCAAGGTTGGCTCTTGCCCAGTCTCGAAGCGGCCCTGGCTGAAGCCGAAGCGAGTGCCGGCGAGACCGATGCCGGGCTCCGGCGCCTGGACGGTGCGCTCGCCGAACTGGAGCACACCGAGCAGCGCTGGTACGAGGCGGAGATGCACCGCATCCGCGCCGAGATCCTGCTGAAGCGCGACCCGACCGATACCGCGGCGGCCGAGCAGTCTTTGCAGATCGCAATCGCTGTTGCGCAGTCGCAAAAAGCGCGCAGCTTCGAACTGCGCGCCGCGCTGTCTCTTGCGAAGCTTTATCGCGCGGCCAATCGTGACGCCGATGCATACGCCGTGCTGGCGCCGGCGGTCGAGGGTTTCCCGCCGACAGAGCAATTCCCCGAACTCACCGAGGCGCAAACCCTCCTCTCGGCGCTCTCGGAGAGCGACGCGGTGAAGAGTGCGGCCGCGTTGCACCAGCGGCGCGTTCACCTCCAGATCAGCCTTGGCAATGCGCTGATCTGGGCCAAGGGGTATCAGGCGCCGGAAACGAGCGCGGCCTTTGCGCGCGCCCGCGAATTGGCGAGCCGGGAGGAAGACGCCTCGGAACGGTTCTCCGCCTATTACGGTCTTTGGACGGGGCATGTGACCCGCGGCGAACCGGCACCGATGCGCGAAATGGCCGAGCTTTTCCTGCGCGAAGCCACGGCCGGGCCGGATTGCCCCGAGGCCTTGGTCGCACACCGCATTTCCGGCACCACCTGCCTTTATCTCGGCGATTTTGCCGGCGCCCATCAGCACTTTCAGAAGACCATCGAGCTCTACGACCAGGCGCGCCATGCTGATTTCGCCAACCGGTTCGGCACGGATCCCCGCGCCCATGCGGAAATTTATGATGCCGTCGCGCTGTGGGTGCTCGGGACAGTCGACGAGGCTTTGCGGCTGGCGGACCGTGCCCTCGCCGACGCCGAGTCGGCAGCCCATGCGTCTCTCGATACGATCTCCCAGCCGGGTGGGCCGGCTGGGTAACATTTCTGCAAGGCTGGGCAACGTCGTCCGACGGTGCCGGCGAGTCGAGTCTCGCCGAGATGCGACGCGGCATCGCCATCGTTCGGGAGCAGGGTAATGTTTGGTTCTTGCCCAGTCTCGAAGCGGCTCTGGCCGAAGCCGAAGCGAGTTCAGGCGAGACCGCTGCCGGGCTCCGGCGCCTGGACGATGCGCTCGCCGAGCTGGAGCGCACCGAACAGCGCTGGTACGAAGCGGAAATCCACCGCATCCGCGCCGAGATCCTTCTGAGGCGCGACCCAGCCGATACCGCAGCGGCCGAGCAGTCTTTGCAGACCGCGATCGCTATCGCGCAGTCGCAAAAAGCGCGGAGCTTCGAACTGCGCGCCGCGCTGTCTCTTGCAAAGCTTTTTCGCGCGACCAATCGCGACGCCGATGCACATGCCGTGCTGGCGCGGGCGGTCGAGGGCTTCCCGCCGACCCAACAAATTCCCCGAACTTGTCGAGGCGCAAACCCTTCTCGCCGCGCTAACTGTCTGACCGGAAACGACTCGAGATCACCAAACACTTGTCGTCACCCCGCGAAAGCGGGGGTCTAGGGCCGGCGCTCGGATCTCGGCCCCCCGGTTCCCGCTTTCGAGGTTGTTAGAAAATCGAGCTGCGCTGAGAAAGAAGAGCTGCAGCAAGCCTGTGCGTGCTTCGAGACGCGCCCTTCGGGCGCTCCTCAGCATGAGGTATGTTATTGATTGTGATGGCATTGAGGAACTGTCCTCATCCTGAGGAGGCCGCGAAGCGGCCGTCTCGAAGGACGCACAACGCCGATCCAAGTAACCGTCGATTTCCTGACAGCCTCCTTCGCGGAAATGACGGGGTGTGTGTGGGCGCCCATGGGAATTTTCGGTCAGACATTAAGCCCTTAGATCGATTGCCTCCGACGAGCCAGTTATGCCCTCGGCGGCGTTCGCCTATCGGCCAGCGAACCGATCCTGCTCGATTCCGCACGCGGCGAAGGGGCTGGGACGAGCACGACTCTGCAACCTGGAAGAGAATTTGCTGCTGATTCGCTGCAGATTGGTCAACGGCGCCGAAGGGCTCAATCTGTGATTGTATCCGGGCCAAGAGCTAAGATGAGCGGCCGTCATGATGAAGATGAAGATTGTTCATTGTAGATAATATTGATGAACGCCGAGGTGAGGCGTAGGCTGCGGTGTGCACCAATAGGAGAGGGGTGCCGGTGGACCACTGGCTCGGTGGGCTCCGCCCGCCGCGAGAGCCTCTGGCTCGCACGGAGCGGGGCAATGAGGAGAAAGAATCATGGCGTATGATCTGCTCATAAAAAACGGACGCGTGGTTGACGGCTCGGGCGAGCCGGCATTTGCAGCGGATGTCGCAGTCCAGGACGGCAAGATCGTCGGGGTTGGTAAATACGCCGGTGCGACAGCCAAGCGCATCATCGACGCTGAGGGGCGTGTCGTCGCACCCGGTTTCATCGATCATCACACCCATTTCGACCCGCAGGCGGTGTGGGACCCGTATTGCGGTTCGTGGCTGCATAACGGGCATACCACCGTCATCGTCGGCCAATGCGGCCAGGTCATCGCGCCGGTGCGGCCGGGTGACGGCGAGTGGTATCTCGAATTCTTCTCCGACGCGGAGCAGATCCCGCTGCCGGTGCTGAAGGCCGGTGTCGACGTGACCTGGGAATCGGTCGGCGACTATCTGAACGCGCTTGGCAAAAAGCGCGGCATCAATGTCGGCACCTTGGTCGGCCATTCGGGAATTCGCCGCTATGTGATGGGTGAGGCGGCCTCCGACCGGGTCAAAGCGACACCCGAAGAGCTCGCGCAGATGCAAAAACTGGTGCGCGAGGCGATGCATGCCGGGGCGCTCGGCTTCTCGACGGCGCCGAAGGATCGCGGCGACCCGGCCGGCGTCCCCGACGACGACGAGCGCTGGGCGCTTGCCAGCGTGCTCGGTGAACTCGGCACCGGCGTGTTTCAGGTTGCAGGCGGCGCCCCCGGCGGCACCAAGCAGACCCGCGCCTGCGCTCGCGAATTGGCGGCGCGGACCGGCCGTCCGTCGATCTACAACTTGATGTCGGATCCGATCGGCAACCCCGACGAATGGGTCGAGCATTTGAAGTGGCTCGAGGACGGGTTCAAGAGCGGCGCCCGCTGCTACGGCTCGTGTCTCTCGACCGTTGCCGGCGGGATCTTCAACCTCGAGCGCGGGCTCAACGTCCCACAGGACGAGGACATCACGCACCCCGAAGGCTTCTTCCGCGGCATGCCGACCTGGGACAAGGTCATGGCGCTGCCCTATCAGGACAGAATGCGCGCCTTCCGCGACCCGGAAATCCGCAAGGCGATGTCGGCCGAGGCGGTCGAGGGCTCGGTCGAACAGCAGGGTGGCATGACCGACCGGCGCGGCCGCGCGCGCGGCACCTTCAACCGGCGCTGGGACCTCGTCGAAGTGTTCATGACGACAAAGGGCCAGAACCGGCACCTCGAAGGCAAGACGATCGAGCAGATCGCGAAAGAGCAGAACAAGGGCATCATGGATGCGTTCCTCGATCTGTCGCTCGACGAGGACCTGCAGACCTGCTTCCAGGCGATCGACCGCAATCACGATCCGAAGGTGCAGAAGCACATCCTAGGCTCGCAATATACCGTCATCGGCACCAGCGACGGCGGCGGCCGGCCGCACACCGCCGACCGGCATGAGACCAGCACCCACCTGCTCGGCCACTGGGTGCGCGA
>Ga0306917_10000098_pt1 | contig 28541 bp, 25 predicted proteins | sample tim00Cox00000000_FD_203313 | JGI IMG/M metagenome (GOLD analysis project Ga0306917, IMG submission 203313) | Lab enrichment of tropical soil microbial communities from Luquillo Experimental Forest, Puerto Rico - timezero.00C.oxic.00.000.000 (v2)... | ecosystem: Environmental > Terrestrial >... | reverse complement strand
GTCGAACATCCTGGAGGTCGAGGTCAAGACCGCCGCACGGGTAGCCAAGCTTGTCTTTGATGCCAACCTGGCCCGCGTCGATCGTCCGGCCGACATGGAGGCCTTCATTCGCCGGCACCTCTACAAACCGGAGTATCAAACACTTGGGTGAGTTTGGCAGGCAACTAAAACAGCAACAGCTAACCTACATTTTTACAATATTTAACCCCACCCGCCCCGGTGCCGCGGTAGTCTCACAGTCGCCTTGGGGAGGAGCGATCAGATATGGCAGTGCCACCACGTTGAATGCTTGTCGAAATGGCCCCACGCGAAAGGAGGAGCTTATGAAGATCTTGATGGTTCTGACCTCGCACGACAAGCTCGGCAATACTGGCCGTAAGACCGGCTTCTGGCTGGAGGAACTGGCGGCGCCCTATTATGTCTTCAAAGATGCCGGCGCCCAGATCATCCTCGCATCGCCCAAGGGCGGGCGCCCGCCGCTCGATCCAAAGAGCAACGAGCCGAGCTTCCAGACAGACATCACCCGTCGGTTCGAGAGGGATGCCGACGCCAACGTCCAGCTCGACAGGACGGTGGGCCTCGATAGCGTTAAGCAGGAAGACTACGATACCGTCTTCTACCCCGGCGGTCACGGGCCGATGTGGGATCTCGCCGAAGACGAGAACTCGATCAAGCTGGTAGAATCCTTCCTGGCCGCGGGCAAGACCTTCGCGTTGGTCTGCCACGCTCCCGGCGCGTTGCGCCATGTCAAGGCCCCGGACGGCCAGCCGTTGGTTCAAGGCAAGACCGTGACCGGCTTCACCAATGGCGAGGAAGAAGAGGTAGGATTGACGAAGGTAGTACCCTTCCTTGTCGAGGACGAACTTATGAGCCTCGGTGCCACCTTTTCCAAGGTCAAGAACTGGGGTGTTCACACAGTCGCCGACGGCCAGCTGATCACCGGCCAGAATCCGGCCTCGTCGGGCCCGACTGCGAAGCTTCTGATCGATACGCTGAACAAGAAGGCCAGGTAGCTCAAACAACTGCAATTTAACTTGCGTAAAACCAAAGGAGGATCAAATGCAGCATGCACCAAGCACCGGTGGAGGCCAGACATTTAATTGATCCGACCGACACCCTGATGTTGTTGCTTGACCACCCGATGGCGGGTGTTCCCGGGGCATTCCGCATCTACGGCACCGCCGCGCGGTCAGCGGAATACGCGCTCCGCGCTATTCCGCCCGACGCTGCTTGCCAGCTGCGTCGTTTTCTTAATCGATAGGGGGCACGCTCATGGACAGCTCGAACACGACACCCGAACTTATCCTGCATCGCGGCCTGTTCACGACACTCGATCGTGCCAATCCGACGGCCAGCGCGGTCGCGATTACGGACGGCAAATTCTCTGCAGTGGGCCGCGACAATGACGTGATGAAGCTCGCCGGCAAGGAGACCAAGGTTATCGACCTGAAGGGCCGACGCGTGCTGCCCGGCCTGATCGACAATCACCTGCACATCATCCGTGGCGGGCTCAACTTCAACATGGAACTGCGCTGGGACGGGGTGCGCTCGCTCGCCGATGCGATGGCGATGCTCAAGCGGCAAGTGGCGATCACTCCGCCGCCGCAATGGGTGCGGGTGGTCGGCGGCTTCACCGAGCACCAGTTCGCCGAGAAGCGTTTGCCCACCATCGAAGAGCTGAACGCCGTTGCGCCGGATACCCCGGTCTTCCTGCTTCACCTCTACGATCGTGCGCTGCTCAATGGTGCTGCCCTGCGAGCGGTCGGTTACGCCAAAGACACGCCGGATCCGGCAGCCGGCGAGATCGTCCGCGACGGCAGAGGCAATCCGACCGGCTTGCTGCTGGCGAAGCCCAATGCCGGCATCCTCTATGCGACGCTGGCTAAGGGACCGAAGCTGCCGTTCGACTATCAGCTCAACTCCACGCGCCATTTCATGCGGGAGCTCAATCGGCTCGGCGTAACCGGTGCGATCGACGCCGGCGGCGGCTTTCAGAACTACCCGGAAGACTATGCCGTCATCCAGAAGCTCGCCGACGAAGGTCAGCTAACAGTGCGTATCGCCTACAACCTGTTCACGCAGAAGCCCAAGGGCGAGAAGGACGATTTCCTGAACTGGACAAAGACCTCGAATTACCAGCAAGGCACGGACTATTTCCGCCACAATGGCGGCGGTGAGATGCTGGTCTTCTCCGCTGCCGACTTCGAGGATTTCCGCCAGCCTCGGCCCGACATGCCGGCAGAGATGGAAAGCGAGCTCGAAGAGGTCGTGCGCATCTTAGCCGTGAATAAATGGCCGTGGCGGCTGCACGCGACCTACGACGAGACGATCTCGCGCGCGCTCGACGCCTTCGAGCGGATCAACCAGGACGTCCCGATCGACGGCCTGCACTGGTTCTTTGATCATGCCGAGACGATTTCCGATCAATCGATAGATCGGATCGCGGCGCTCGGCGGCGGCATCGCCGTGCAGCACCGCATGGCCTATCAGGGCGAATATTTTGTCGAGCGCTACGGCATTGGCGCGGCCGAGGCCACACCCCCAATTGCCCGCATGCTGGAAGCGGGCATCCCGGTCTCGGCCGGCACCGACGCGACCCGCGTCGCCTCATACAATCCGTGGGTCTCGTTGTCATGGCTCGTCACTGGCAAGACAGTGGGTGGCCTGCGCATCTACCCGGCCCGCAATCGCCTCGACCGCGAGACAGCGCTCAGGATGTGGACCGAGAACGTCACATGGTTCTCGAACGAGGAAGGCAGGAAGGGCCGCATTGAGGTTGGCCAGTTAGCCGATCTCGTCGTCCCGGATCGCGACTACTTCGCCTGCTCCGAGGACGAGATCGCCGGCATCGCGGCCGCGCTGACTATCGTCGGCGGTAAGGTGGTCTATGGCGCCGGCGATTTCGCCGCTTTCGACGAGACAGTACCGCCGCCGGCGATGCCGGACTGGTCTCCGGTTCGGCGCTTCGGCGGCTATGCCGCTTGGGGCGACTCCAGCCGCTCCGGACAGGCCGTGGCGCAGCGGTCGCTTGCCGCCGCCTGCCGCTGCGCGAACCATTGCGGCATCCACGGCCACGATCATGCGTCCGCCTGGTCGACACGGCTGCCGGTCAGCGATTTGAGATCCTTCTGGGGTGCGCTCGGCTGCTCTTGCTGGGCGTTCTGACGTTGCCGTACACCGCAGGAGAGACGGGGTTCGTCGGGTTGACCTCATACTCGATGAGCGTTTGCGGCGGCGCCACGAGGCGTCCAAGGATACAACGATCGGGCGAACACAGCGCGGCAGATCTCGCGGTCAAAGCGTCCGGCAATCCGAGAATAGATGCGTCCGAGTCGGCATGAGTCACTGATATCACGTACTCAACCAGGCTCTCTCATCAACGACCAACTCAGGAGACGACAATGGCCAATCCCAAGCTCGAAGTTCTCACGCCCCAGAACTGCCAACTCATCTTCATCGACCAACAACCCCAGATGGCATTTGGAGTGCAATCGATCGATCGACAAGTGCTCAAGAACAACGTGGTGGCGCTGGCGAAGGCGGCGAAGGTCTTCAACATTCCGACGACGATCACCAGCGTCGAGACGCAGAGCTTCTCCGGCTATACCTATCCTGAGTTGCTCGACGTATTCCCGGACCGTAAGTTGCTCGAGCGGACGTCCATGAACTCATGGGACGATAAAAAGGTGCGAGACGCCCTCAAGGCAAACGGCCGAAACAAGGTGGTCGTTTCAGGTCTCTGGACCGAGGTCTGTAACAACAGCTTTGCACTGTGCGCTATGCTCGAAGGTGGATATGAGATCTACATGGTGGCCGACGCCTCCGGCGCGACTTCGAAGGAGGCGCACGACTATGCCATGCAACGCATGATCCAGGCCGGGGTCATTCCGGTGACTTGGCAGCAGGTCATGCTGGAATGGCAACGCGACTGGGCCCGCAAGGAGACCTACGACGCCGTGATGGCGATCGTGCGGGAGCATTCCGGGGCTTACGGTATGGGCGTGGATTACGCCTACACGATGGTGCACAAGACGCCGCAACGTACATCAAAGCCGCATGAGGTGCTGGCGCCCGTGCCGGCGTAAGGTGCGGCGACAGGGCGCCGCACATGCTCACATATCTGATATCCCTTGGCGCCGGCGTGTTGGTTGGCGTCATCTATAGCCTGATCAACGTCCGCTCGCCTGCGCCGCCGCTGGTCGCGCTGGTGGGTCTGCTCGGCATGCTTGTTGGCGAGCAGGTCATCCCTCTAGGCAAGCAGCTTCTGGCAGGTTCGGGCTTCTCGGTGGCCTGGCGGGAAGCGAGGTGCACGTCGCATATGTTTGGCATGCTGCCCGGCCGTCACGCCGACGAGGCAAAGATTTCCGCGACCGATTTCTCGGAGAAGCGCCCATGATCAATGCTCCCGACCTTATTGTGACCAATGCCCGCGTGTCCACGCTAACTGGGCGCCAATCCAGCCACCACATCAGTGGCGATCACCGATATCAAATACTCCGCGGTCGGGCACGACCGTGACGTGATGAAGTTCGCCGGCAAACTCGTTGGCGCCCGGTGGTGATCGCGGGCCGCCTCGTCTGGCCTGGCGTTGGCGCGCTTAGTTTTTTTGATCGCCACGGAGGCAGGGCCGGATCTGGCGCCAACACTTCTGTCGAGCCTGTTGGCCTTCTTGTGGGCTTCGTCCTTCTGGCGCGGATCAGATCGGACGCGAGGCAAATGTCTGCCGTCTCTGAATCACTGGTCTCAACTTAGTTTGGGAGGCTGCCATGCGCATAATCAAGATGTTCGCTTTAACGGCGGCTCTTTGCGGAAATCTGGCGAGCGTACCGGTGTCGCAGGTCGTTGCCGAAGCCCAGACACCCGCTCTCGCGGTCGGTCCGCAATACGATACAACCCATGTCTATGTCGCGCCGGACGATTTCGACCGGTTCGTTGCCAGCCTGGTCGCGGCGTTTGGCGGGACAACATCCAAGAAGGGCGAGTTCACCGTCACACCGACACCCAGCCTTACTATGTCGCAGCTTGTCCTCACCCCGGTAGGAACTTTATCAGTCTTTGGTTTCAAGACACCGATTCCCTATCCCTTCGGCGCGGAACGGACGGGCTATCTCGTAACCGACATAGACGCGGCTGTTCGGACCGCACGCGCCCACGGTGCCGCTCTGACAGTCGCGACATTTCCCGACCCCATCGGCCGCGATGCCATCATTCGATGGCCCGGCGGCATCAACATGCAACTCTATTGGCACACGACGGCGCCGAATTATCCGCCGCTGCAAACCGTTCCCGAGAACCGGGTCTACGTTTCGCCGGATTCGGCCGATGCCTTCATCCGCGATTTCGTCGCTTTCACGCGTGCCAAGATCGTCTCTGACGACCGCAACGCACCAGGCGTGGAGATCGGCCGACCAACCGATACATACCGACGCGTCCGCATCGAATCCGGCTTCGGCCGCGTGGCTGTGCTGGTGACCGATGGCCATCTTCCCTATCCGTATGGGCGGGAGGTGACGGGCTACGAGGTCTCCGCTCTCTCTGCAACGGTCGGCAAGGCTGAGAGCGCAGGCGCGGCCGTGCTGGTTAAATCCTACATGGCCGGCGACCGTGAGGCCGCGATCCTACAGTTCCCAGGCGGCTATATTGCCGAGATTCATGCAGTCTCGCACAAGTGAACGCTTGCCGTGCGGCTCGCGTCTTTGGCGCTGTTGGGGTCCATCGCAGCCTCGATCGCTGGGGCGGCGTTTGCCCAAGACGCGGGATCGCTGGCGATGGGTTTGCCCGCCCGTCCGACGATCGGCATGAACCGGTGGCAGGAAGACTGGTCGGTATTGGCTGATCCCAGCCTACGAACCCAGCCGTTTGACAATTTGAAATACATCCCACTGTCTCCGGATGATCCGAAGAGCTATGTGTCGCTCGGCCTCGATCTGCGCGAGCGCTTCGAAACACTCAACGCAGCTGCTTTCGGCGTCGGCGGGATCCCCGTTCAGAACTATCTGCTGGATCGTCAGTATATTCACGCCGATATCCGGCCCAACCAGAACTGGCAGATCTTCATACAGCTTCAGAACGACTACGCGCCCGGGAAATCGATAATCACTCCGGCGGACCGGGACCCGCTCGACCTTGCGCAGGGCTTCGTCACCTATACGGGGGGCCTGGCGGAAGGCGAAGTGAAGGTCCGCGTGGGGCGCCAGGAGATGGCCTTCGACCTGCAGCGTTTCGTCTCCATCCGGGACGGTCCCAATGTGCGCCAGGCGTACGATGCGGCTTGGTTCGACTGGGAGAAGGACCCATGGCGCATCATCAGCTTCTGGAGTGAGCCTGTCATATACGTCCCCCAGGGTGTCTTCAACGACTACTCCAATGGCCATTTCCAATATGGCGGGTTCCGAGTCGAGCGGCGAGACGTCGGGCCAGGACACCTCAGTGCCTATTATTCGCGTTACGATCTCGACAATTCGCATTTTCTCTTTGCCAGCGGCCGCGAACGGCGCAACATCTTCGATGTGCATTATGCCGGCGACTACAGTGGGTGGGATTGGGACCTCGAGACAATGATCCAGACTGGAAGCGTCGGCGCTAAAACGGCCCGCGCCTGGGCGCTAGGAACAATCGGTGGCTTCACATTCGCCGATGCGAACTGGCGCCCCCGTCTGGGGCTTCAGGTCGACGCGGCGACAGGTGACCAAAACCCCAACTCCAGTACGCTCGGAACCTTCAATCCGCTTTTCCCGAACGGCTATTACTTCACCTTGGCTGGATTGACCACTTATGCAAACCTGATCCATGTCAAGCCCTCGGTGACCGTGAAGCCAACCAGCTCCCTGACGTTCCTCGCCGCCGTCGCCCCACAGTGGCGCGAGACGACGGCTGATGCCGTCTATGTCATACCCAATATTCCCGTTCGCGGCACAGCGGGGACTGCTGGGCGCTGGACTGGCGCTTATGGACAAATTCGCGCCGTCTATGCATTCAACGGCCATCTCACGGGCGCCATAGAAGCCGTGTATTTTGGGGTCGGTAGTGCCATCCGCCGCGTCGGCGGGCATGACAGCGACTATGTCGGTGTCGAGCTCAATTTCGGATGGTGAGATGAAGACCAACGAGCACTCACCCGGCACGGCCGAGGTGCAGGGCTCGGCATGGAGCCCGTTTCGTTACACAGTTTTTACCGTGCTCTGGGTGGCGACGGTTCTGTCCAATATCGGCAGCTGGATGCAGAGCGCCGCGGCGGGCTGGCTGATGACCAGCCTCCGCCCAAACCCTTTCGCAGTCGCCCTCGTCCAGGCGGCGACGACCTTGCCCATGTTCCTATTCAGCCTCCCTGCCGGAGCATTGGCCGACATCGCCGACCGCCGCCGCCTTCTTGTCATGGTGCAGATCGCGGGGGTGGCAGTCGCTACCCTGTTCGCGATCTTTGTATGGCTCGAGTGGATCACACCCAACTGGCTGCTGACATTTATTTTCCTGACTGGAATCGCGACGGTTCTGGCGATGCCGGCGTGGCAGGCCAGCGTGCCGCAACTCGTACCAAAGGAAGAGCTCCGTTCTGCAGTCGCCCTCAACGGCGTGGGCCTCAATATCAGCCGCGCCATCGGTCCGGCGTTGGCCGGCGTGGCGATTGGTGCACTAGGCATGGCGGCGCCCTATTGGATCAATGCGTTGAGCACGTTCGCCGTCATCGCCGCGCTGATCTGGTGGCGCCCTCCCCAACCGATCGCACAATCCCTGCCCGCCGAGCATGTCGTCAATGCGATTCGCAGCGGTTTGCGCTACGCTCGCTACAATCCGGACCTGCGCGCGACCTTGATCCGGTCCGCCGGTTTCTTTCCGCTCGCGAGCGTCTATTGGGCGCTTTTGCCGCTTCTGGTGCGCGCACGAATAGCGGGTGGCCCCGAGACATACGGCATGCTCCTCGGCGCAATCGGCGCCGGCGCTGTTTGCGGCGCATTCGTATTGCCGGCAGCGGCAAAGCTGGGTGCCGATCGGGTTGTGACAGGGGCGACGATCGGGACGGCACTTGCGCTCGTCCTGTTCGCGATCGTTCGTGAGCCTGCGACCAGCTTGATCGCCTGCGTGCTTGCCGGAATTTGCTGGGTTGCCGCAGTCTCCACCGTGAACGTATCGGCCCAGTTTGCGCTGCCGGGCTGGGTCCGGGGGCGGGGGATGGCGATGTTCGCAACCGCGCAATTCGCGGGCTTGGCCGTCGGCAGCATCGTCTGGGGACAGGCGGCCCAGGAAATCGGGCTCCCGGCGGTTCACATTATCGCGGCGATCGCACTGGTCGCCGCGGTCCCACTGCTGCGGCGCTGGAGGCTTCAGACCGCCGCCGATCTCGATCTCGCGCCGTCGATGCATTGGCCCGTTCCGTTGCTCTCACACGATGTCGAGCCCGACCGAGGTCCGGTGCTGGTCACCATCGAATACGCCGTCGCCGCGGTTGATCGCGCGGCATTTCTCACAGCGATGGCGAAGTTGGCAGGCGAGCGCCGGCGCGACGGCGCCTACGATTGGGGCATCTACGAAGACGCTTCAAAAGAGGGTGTCTTTGTCGAGACATTCTGGGTCGATTCCTGGCTCGAGCACTTGCGGCAGCATCAACGCGTAACCAATGCCGATCGCGTCCTCCAGGACACCGTGCAACGCTTTCAGGCCGACCGCGACCCCGCCGTCAGACACCTGATCGCGGCGCGGAGGAGCGAACAGGCATGATCGCCTATGGGCTTCCGATCGCACGGGTGCGCCTCTCTATCGTGTTCCTGTACAGCGGCATCGATAAGCTATGTCATTGACGCTCCAGTATCGAAAAGGTCAGGAGCGACGGCCTGGCGCGGCCAGCGGCTTTCGCCGGCGCGACCGTCTTTGCCCAGCTCGTCGGCGGATGCCTTGTCGCCAGAGACTTCTTTGCCTGGCTGGGGCGCGCTGTTGCAGACCGTTCTTGCGCGAGGTCGTCGAGGCGATGTTGCGCCACAACGAGCGGCCGATCATCTTTGCCCTGTCGAACCCGATCGAGCACGACGAGTGCCTGCCCGAGCAGGCCTACGCCTGGTCCGGGGGCAAGGCGATCTATGCCGGCGGCGGGCAGTTCCCGTCGTTTCATCTCGACGGCCAGACCTTCCTGCCGTCGCAGGCCAACAACCTCTACATCTTCCCCGCCGTCGGCATGGCCATTTACGCTACCAACGCGAAGCGCGCAACCGACGAAATGTTCGTCGAGGCCGCCCAGGCCGTGGCCGACTGGGTGACCCCCGAGCAGCTGAAGTTAGGGATGCTGTTCCCGCCGCATCCGAATATCCTGGAGGTCGAGGTCAAGACCGCCGCACGGGTAGCCAAGCTTGTCTTTGACGCCGACCTGGCCCGCGTCGATCGTCCCGCCGACATGGAAGCATTCATTCGGCAGCACCTCTACAAACCCGAATATCGAACACTCCCGTGAGTCAGCCGTGATTTTGACCCACGCATCGCCGCTCTCTTGCCTGCAAGGAGGCTCATGATGGCCGAATTCGTTACCAGACATGTCGGTGTGGTCGGTCTCGGCCATATCGGACACGCCTTCGTCAATCTCGTCGACGACGGTCATAAAGTGTCCTTCTATGACCGAGATCCGAAAGCGACAGTGGCTGAAGGGGTAACGCAATGAACCACTCTACACCTCGCACCCTGCACGACACTGCGATCGGCATCCCCGCCACTGGAATGCGGCGCGAGACCGATTCGATGGGAGAGATTGAGGTCCCCGCCGACCGCTATTGGGGGGCGCAGACGCAGCGCAGCCTCGTGCATTTTTCGATCGGCGACGACCGCATGCCAAAGCGGGTCTATCACGCCTATGGCTATGTCAAGAAGGCGGCGGCATTGATCAACGCCGCAGCCGGACGGCTGCCGCAGTGGAAAGCGGATGCTATCGTGCGCTCCGCCGACGAGGCGATCGCGGGCAAACTCGACGAGCATTTTCCGCTTTACGTCTGGCAGACAGGTTCCGGCACGCAGTCGAACATGAATGTCAACGAAGTCTTGTCGAACCGCGCGATCCAATTGCTCGGCGGCAAGATCGGCAGCAAAGAGCCGGTGCACCCCAACGACGACGTCAATATGGGGCAGTCGTCCAACGACACCTTCCCGACCGCGATGCACGTCGCCGCAGTGATGGAGCTGGAGGAGCACTTGCTGCCGCATGCCGACGCCTTGGCCGGAGCGATCGAAGCCAAAGCCAAGGAATGGATGGATGTGGTCAAGACCGGGCGCACGCATCTGATGGACGCGACGCCATTGACGGTGGGACAGGAATGGTCGGGCTGGGCGCACCAGATCCGCGATGTTCTGGCCCGCATTCGCGCCGCGGAGACGGGGCTCTTCGAGCTGGCTGCCGGCGGCACCGCAGTCGGCACCGGCCTCAATGCGCCGCCGGGTTTCGGCCGCGACATCGCGGCAAAGCTGGCCGAGCTGACCGGCTACCCGTTTGTCACCGCCCCCAACAAATTTGCCGTACAAGGCTCGCTCGACGCGATGGTCGCGGCAATGGCGGCGGTGCGCGGGCTCGCCGTCGCGCTGATGAAGGTCGCCAACGACATGCGCTGGCTCGCTTCGGGTCCGCGCTGCGGTCTCGGTGAGCTCTCATTGCCGGAGAACGAGCCGGGGTCCTCGATCATGCCGGGCAAGGTCAACCCGACGCAGCAGGAGGCGATGGTGATGGTCTGCATCCAGGTCATTGGCGAGGATAACGCCGTCGCCTTCGCCGGCAGCCAGGGTAATTTCGAGCTCAATGCCATGCGGCCGATCATCATCAACAATGTTCTGCATTCGGCGCGCATTCTCGGCGACGCGTGCGACAAGTTGCGGCGGTACTCGGTCGAAGGCACGCGCCTCCACCGCAAGCGCATCGACGAGATGGTCCACCGCTCGCTGATGCTGGTGACGGCGCTGAGCCCGGTGATCGGCTACGACAAGGCGTCTGCGATCGCGCACAAGGCCAATGACGGGGATCTGACCCTGAAAGAGGCGGCGCTCGACTCGGGCGACATCGATGAAGAGCGTTTCGACGAAATCGTCGACCCGAACAAGATGGTCGGCCACGGTCTCGCCGGCGCCTGACGCTGCTAGCGAAAGGCCACAGTCCTGGCGCAAACTTCAAAACTGTGCGGGTCAGCGAGCCGAGCGGGGCAGCGCTCGCGGCGCCCGCAAGAAATGACCCCGCGCCCGAGCAGCGCGCGACGATCGGGCAGGCCGTTACCGGCAGTGTCCCATGCCCGATTTTTTTGGGCTTCCTGACGCAAATATGCGCCGCTTTGTAATCATTTGACAACGAAGCCCAAGGGCAGCTGGCGCGACGCGGCGATCGCCGGGCGGTTGCGAAGGCGAGCCGTGTCGCGCCGGCCGCCGAAAGGGGTTAATCTGGCTTTTGGCAATTCGGGCCGAGATAAGCGGAGGAAGCGATGCGCGGTGTGGTGTTCACTGGCGGACGAGAGATCGAGATGATGGAGTTTCCGGACCCGACACCGGGGCCGGGCGAGGTCGTCGTCGAGATGAAGGCTTCGGGCATGTGCGGCAGCGATCTGCACCAGTATCGCCGGTCGAAATCGGGGGGCGAGGCGATCGGCGGGCTGCCGGTCAACCCGAACCCGGTCATCGGCGGCCACGAGCCCTGCGGCGTCGTCGCCGCCATCGGCCCCGGCGTCGACCAGAAGATGGCGCACCAGGGTCAGCGCGTCATGGTGCACCACTACAAGGGCTGCACCGTGTGCGAGCATTGCCGCTCGGGATGGTCGCAGCTGTGCCAGGAGGAGCCGGTGCTCGTCTACGGCAACAACGCTCATGGCGGGCACGCGAAATATTTGAAGGTGCCCGCTTTCACGTTGGTGCCGTTGCCCGACGAGCTGTCGTTCACCGCCGGGGCGGCGGTCTCCTGCGGCACCGGCACCGCGTATGGCGCGTTGCGGCGGCTCAAGATCTCCGGCGACGACACGATCGCGCTGTTCGGGCAGGGACCGGTCGGTCTGTCGGCGACACAGCTCGCCGCGGCGATGGGCGCCCGCGTCATCGCGCTGGACGTCAGCCCGGAGCGGCTGGCGCGCGCCAAGGAGTTCGGCGCGTGGGAAACGGTCAACCCGCGCTCCAATGACCCGGTCGGCGCGATCAAGGACCTGACCCATGGCGGCGCCGATTTCACGCTCGACACCTCGAGCCAGCCCGAGGGCCGCATCGCCGCGGTGCGCAGCGCCAAGGTATGGGGCACCGTCTGCTTTGTCGGCGAGCGCAACAATGTGACGATCGACGTCAGCCCCGACATGCTGCGCAAACAGCTGACGATCATCGGCTCCTGGACCTTTTCGTGGCAGGGCCAGGCCGACTGCGCGCGCTTCTGCGTCGAGCGCAAGGTCGATGTCGACCGCCTCTTCACCCACAACTGGAAGCTCGAACAGGCGGAGGAGGCCTATCGCCTGTTCGACACGCAGACCACCGGCAAAGGCGTGTTTCTGATGTAGGCGATTCAATCCGGCGCGTCGAGCAGCTGCTCCCCGGTTTCGGCGGCGAGCTGTTCGACTTGCAGTACTGCGCAAGCACCTGAGGAAGCGGATATCGCAGCGAACCCGGAACCGCGCCGCCGGCTGTTGACACGATTACGAAGGCGCGGTCTGGGCGCTGGGTACTGCGCCTCAATCGAGACCGTGGCCGGCTCAGAAGTTCCGCCGATGGCCCAGCATGCCGTCGGTGAGGCCATTACTGCGGCCATCAACATCTTGGCATGGATGGAAAAGGGCCCAGGGAATAAACCCGTGTGCAATCCGATCTTTGCTGCTGTGGCCCTGTAAGGGCTAGAGAGTGAGGTATTGGGATGCTGCGGACCGATGGCGATCCCGAACTGCGCGTTTTCGACCCGGTTGTCCGGATCCTGCACTGGCTGAGCTTGTGCCTCATCGCCGCGATCTTCGCTCTCGCCTTCTCGATCGACTTCGCATCGTCTAAGGCGGAGGCGGTTGCACTCACACAGCTGCATCGCTCGTTCGGCGTGACCGTGTGGGCCGTGACGCTCGGTCGGCTCGTATGGCGCCAATTTGCCCGGTTCCCGAACTGGCCTGCCGACATGCCGCAGGCTATGCGGTTCGCGGCACAGTGGAGCGAATTCGCGCTCTATGCTCTCCTGTTGACCCAGCCGATCCTCGGTCTGCTCCTCACCAGCGCGCACGGCGATCGAATGAACCTGTTCTTTGTAGGCCGGCTGCCGGCGCTGATCGGCCAGGATCGTCCGCTCGCGAAGCAGCTGCTCGAGGCGCACCAGACAGTCGGGCTCCTTCTGCTCGGGCTGATCGCCCTTCATGCCTCGGCGGCGCTCCACCACCATTTCTGGCGCTGCGACGACACGCTCGAGGCAATGCTGCCGCAGGTCATGAGGCGCCGGATCGCGCGTGAAAGCGAAGTCTCAGGCAGCGCTAATCCTTTCTCTAGCGGTCAGCTCTTTGCTGAACGGCAGCTCGGGCGCCCTTCTGAAGGGATGCGCAGTGGAACCCACGAGCTTCGGGAATAAACCCGGGACGAACTCGGTCTGGATCGGCGCTACGCATCACCCCGTTCAAGGAGAGAGAGATGGCCGATCATGACGACAAAGACCTATCAGGCGCGGCGAACCTCAACCGCCGCGGCCTGTTGAAATGCATGGCCTGGGCAGGAACCGGCCTGCTGTGGACCGTGAGCGGCGGCGTGCCGCGCTCGCTGGGCCTGTTGGGCGACGCCGTTGCCGCCGAGCCGCAGGCGAATGGCTTTACTTTCCTGCAGATCAGCGACAGCCATGTCGGGTTTGACAAGCCGGCCAATCCCAACGCGCTGGGCACCTTCCAGGAGGCGATCGCCAAGGTCAATGCGATGCCGACGCAGCCTGCGTTTGTGATCCATACCGGTGACATCACCCATCTGTCGAAGGACAAGGAATTCGACGACGCCGCTGAAGCAATGAAAGCGCTGAAGCAGAAGGTGTACACGATCCCGGGCGAGCACGACGTTGCCGATGCCGATAACGGCAAGCTCTATCTCGATCGCTATGGCAAGGGCACGAAGGGCAAAGGCTGGTACAGCTTTGACGCCGGCGGCGTGCACTTCATTGCGCTGATCAACGTCTTCAATTTCGAACCCGGCTTCAAATCGGCCGGTCTCGCCAAGCTCGGCGATGAGCAGCTCGAATGGATGGAGAAAGACGTCAAAGGGCTCTCGGCGAGCACGCCGATCGTCGTCTTCGCGCATTTGCCGCTGTGGACGGTTTATCAGGAGTGGGGCTGGGGCACCGAGGATGCCCCCCGCGCGCTCGGCTATTTGAAGCGCTTCGGTTCGGTGACCGTGCTCAACGGCCACATCCATCAGATCCAGCAAAAAGTCGAGGGTAACGTCTCGTTCTACACGGCGCGGTCGACCGCCTTCCCGCAGCCGGCGCCGGGAACCGCTCCCGCTCCCGGCCCGATGAAGGTGCCGGCCGAGCAGTTGCATTCGGTGATCGGGGTGCGGACGGTCAACTACGTCCGCGGCAAGAGTCCGCTCGCGATCATCGAAAGCCCGCTCGGAGCATAAGGAGATCGGGCAATGCCGCACTGGAAATTCACCGCGCCGCTCGCCGCAATCGTGTCGGGGGCACTGCTCTACGCCGCCATGCCGGCGGCGCCGGCAGCCGGCACGACCGCGGTCCGGATCGACAATTTCAACTTCACGCCGCCGACCTTGGTCGTCGCTCCCGGCACGACCGTGACTTGGACCAATGCGGACGACAGCCCGCATACGGTGCGCGAGAAGGACGGGAAGTTCAAATCCGCCGCGCTCGACACCGACGACACCTTCTCGCAAACCTTCACCGCGCCGGGCGAGTATGAGTATTTCTGCTCAATTCACCCCCGCATGACCGGCAAGGTCGTGGTCAAGTAAGGGCGGCATCGCTGGCTGGCGGGATTGAACAACTCCGAGCAGATCGTTAACGTGGCTCTCTTCAGCGCTGCCGACCGGAGACGCCGAGAATGCCCGATGACGTCCGCAAGCCCGTGATCGACAAATCCTGCCTGCCCAGCCGGCACGTGACCGTCGGCCCCGAGCGGGCACCGCATCGCGCCTTTCTCTACTCGATGGGCCTGACCGAAGAGCAGATCAATCAGCCGATCATCGGCGTCGCGACGACCTGGAACGAGGCGGCGCCCTGTAACATCGCTTTGTCGCGCCAGGCGCAGGCGGCAAAGAAGGGGGTCGCCGCCAGTGGCGGCACGCCGCGCGAGTTCACGACGATCACAGTGACCGACGGCATCGCGATGGGCCATGAGGGGATGAAATCCTCGCTGGTCAGCCGAGAGGTCATTGCCGACTCGGTTGAATTGACGATGCGCGGGCATTGCTACGACGCGCTCGTCGGGCTGGCCGGCTGCGACAAGTCGCTGCCCGGGCTGATGATGTCGATGGTGCGGCTCAACGTGCCGTCGGTCTTCATGTATGGCGGCTCGATCCTGCCCGGCCGCTTCAAGGGCAAGGATGTCACGATAGGCAACGTGTTCGAGGCGGTAGGCGAGCACAATGTCGGCAAGTTGTCCGACGAGGAATTGCACGAACTGGAATGCGTCGCGTGTCCTTCATCCGGCTCGTGCGGTGGCCTTTTCACTGCCAACACGATGGCCTGCGTCTCCGAGGCGATCGGACTCGCGCTGCCCGGCTCTGCCGGCGCGCCGGCCCCGTACGACTCGCGCGACGCTTATGCCGAGGAATCAGGCCGAGCGGTGATGGAGCTGTTGCGCGGTAATATCCGCCCGCGCGACATCGTCACGCGCAAGGCGATCGAGAACGCCGCAATGGTCGTTGCCGCGGCCGGCGGGTCGACAAACGGCGGGCTGCACATTCCGGCGATCGCCAACGAGGCCGGCATCGAATTCACATTGCACGATTTTGGCGAGATCGCGAAGCGCACCCCGTATATCGCCAGCATGACGCCGGGCGGGCGCTACGTGATGAAGGACCTGCACGATATCGGCGGTGTGGCAGTCATCATGAAGGCGCTGCTCGACGGCGGCTACCTGCACGGCGACTGCCTGACCGTTACCGGCAAGACCATCGCCGAGAACCTCGCAAATGTACGCTTCCCGACCGGTCAGGACGTGGTGCGCCCAACCTCGGCGCCGCTGGCGCCGACCGGCGGGCTTGTCGTGCTCAAAGGCAATCTGGCGCCGCAAGGGGCGCTGGTCAAAGTCGCCGGCATGCAGACCTTGCGCTTCCAAGGCACGGCGCTGTGCTTCGATCGCGAGGAAGATGCGTTCGAGGCGGTCGACAAGCGCCGTTACAAAGAGGGTGACGTCATCGTGATCCGGTATGAGGGGCCGCGTGGCGGGCCGGGCATGCGCGAGATGCTGTCGACGACGGCGGCGCTGTATGGCCAGGGCGTCGGCGAGAAGGTGGCGCTGATCACCGACGGCCGGTTTTCGGGCGCGACGCACGGCTTCTGTATCGGCCATGTCGGGCCGGAAGCGGCGCTCGGCGGCCCAATCGCACTGCTCAGCAACGGCGACCGCATCACGATCGACGCGGTCGCCGGCACGATCGACGTCACTCTGAGCGAGGCTGAGCTCGCCGAGCGGCGCCGCGCCTGGACGCCGCGCAAAAACGCCTACCAGTCAGGTACCTTGTGGAAATACGCGCAGACCGTCGGCGACGCCGAGAAAGGCGCGGTCACCCATCCCGGCGCGCGCGCTGAAACCCACACCTACGCGGATATTTAGTTAATTACCTCTCCCCGCGAGCGGGGAGCCGGGCGCAGCGCGGCTCCGGGTGAGGGGCATTGTTCCCGCGGTCAATCCAGCCCCTCACCCCTACCCTCTCCCCGCAAACGGGGAGAGGGTGAAAACTCCTACCGCGCTTCGGTCCAGCTTTCGGAGAAGGCGAGGGCACAGGTACTGAACGGCCGGCCCTCGCGGTCGCGCGGCCAGGGCCGGCCCTTGGCTTCGACGCCGTTGCGGGTGAGCCGCGCGCCAAGCGACGGGATCAGCAGCGTGCACACACCATATGGGCGGCCAGGTTCGGCATTGGGCTCGGTGTGGATCAAGAGCGGCTCGCCGATCTGGTACCAGGTGAGCGCGATCTCCTCGTCGTGCGCAAAGAGGCTCTCGGTCCAGAAATAGCGCGGATCTCCGGACTTGCTGAATTCCGCGTCGGTGACGGGAATCGTCGTGTCCGCGGTCTCGGCGTTGAGCATCCCCTGAACGGTGGTTTGGAGCCAGCGCGCCATCGCGATATTGTCCGAGTAAATGCGCCACCGGCTCCCGGTCAGCTCACTGTTGAGATAGAGCACATGCCCCGGTCCGGCCGGACAGGTAATGATGCGCCAGAAGCTGGCATTCGTCGTGAAGGGTTCGCCATCGTTAACGCTCAGCCGGATGAACGGGTTTTCGCCGGTCAGGATCACGCGGTTAGGATCAGCGGGCATCGGTCACCTCGCTTGAGGATGGGCACCGCACAGTAACCGCAAACGGGCGACGAGATGACCAAAATCATCCTGGTGCGTCACGGCCACGTCGAAGGCATCTCGCCCGAACGGTTCCGCGGCCGTGCCGATCTGATGTTGACGGCCGAGGGCCTTCGGCAGGCCGGGGCGACCGCGCACCGCATCCATGCGAACTGGACGCCCGTTGCCGTTTACGCCAGTCCGCTCGGCCGATGCCGGGCGACTGCAGCGGCGATCGCGAGGCCGTTCGGCCTGTCGCCGATGACGCTCGACGGTCTCGTCGACATCGATTATGGCGAATGGCAGGGGCTGACCCCGGATGAAGTCAGAGCCCGCTGGCCCGAGCCGCTCGCCACCTGGTACCGGGCGCCGGACCCGGGTGGCGATCCCGGGTGGTGAGACCCTGCAGCAAGTCCTCACCCGGGCGGTCTCCGCGCTGCGCGACGTGATCGGCCGGCACCCGGGCGATACGGTGGTGCTGGTCGGGCACGACAGTGTGAACCGGGTGATGCTGTTGCACGCGCTCGAGCTGCCGCTGTCGCGCTATTGGCGGCTCGGGCAAGACCCCTGCGCGATCAACGAGATCGAGTTCTCGGCGGACGGCTACACTGTCCTGGCGATAAACGAGACTTACCACCTGAAGCAACCGGCCTGACAATGGTGGCAAGCCGGACGACCTGATTAGGCTGCATATTTTGCCTGGTGGGCGAGGAGCGGATGGTCGCGAGAAACCATCTCGCCTACGGGGTCCGCGACACCTCGCCGGTGACGCCGCTGCATACGCTCATTCTTTGCAGGAGAATTCCGGCGATCTCCGAGTTCTTGTTACTTGCCGGCGGCGTCTATCAGACGCCAGACGCGGGCCGGCGACAGCGGCAATTCGTGCGGCGCGGCTCCGAGCGGCGCGAGCGCGGCGGCGACCGCATTGGCCATCAGCCCGCCGACCGGGATGATGCCGCCTTCGCCAGCTCCTTTCACCCCGAGCGGATTGGTCGGCGACGGCCGGTGCTCGAGGGCGATGGCGCGGATGTTCGGGAAATCGGCCGCGGCCGGGATCAGGTAATCCGCAAGCGTGCCCGCCAGCAGCTGCCCGTCCCCATCATAGGCGAGGTCTTCCATGAAGGCGCCGCCCAGGCCCTGGACCGTGGCGCCGAGCACCTGGCCATGTAGGGTCAGTGGGTTGACGATGCGCCCGACATCCTCGACGACGAGATAGTCGAGGACCTCGACCCGGCCGGTGCCCGGATCGACTGCGACATGCGCGGCGGCAGTACCATAGGCGTAGGTATGCCTGTGGTGGTTCTCGAAGCTGGCTTCGACCTTCAGCCCGGAGGCCGCCAGCTCGGCAAGCGGTATCGAGCGGCCATCGCTCGCAGACGCTCTTTCGTCGGCCACCTCGATCTCGGCCGGCGCGCAGCCGAGGCGGTCGGCCGCAACTGTCCGGATCTTTTCGAGTAGAGCCGCAGCGCCCTCGAACACCGCTGAGCCGCCGAGCACCGTCGCGCGCGAATGGAACGAGCCGAACCCCTCGTCGAGATAGGTCGTCGAGCCGTGGAACACCCGTACGTTGTCGATCGTCATGTCGAGAGTGTCGGCCGCGATCTGCGCGATGATCGTCTCCAGCCCCTGCCCGACGGCCGCCGAGCCGACATACACCGCAACCGTTCCGTCGGGCTCCAGCTCGAGACGCGCATTTTCCTTGGGCCCTGCGCCGCCGCCCTCGATAAAGCAGCTCACCGCGACCCCGTGGTAGCGGCCGTCGATCCGCTGGCCCTGCAATTTCCGCTTTTCCTCCCACCCGAATTCGGCAAGGCAGCGGCCGAGAGCGTGCCGATAGTCGCCGCTGTCGCATGCGGTCTGGGCATAAAGATCGCCAGGCTCGATGCGGGCGAGGGGATAGGGCATCTCGGCATCGGCGGCGAGGTTGCGCCGCCGCATCTCGACGCTGTCGATGCCAAGGCCCTGCGCCGCCAGCTCTATCAGTCGCTCGCAGAAGAAACTCCCCTCATAGCGGCCGGGGGCGCGATAGGTCCCGGTCGGGGTCTTGTTGGTGACCAGCGCCGACGACGAGAGGCGGATGTGCGGGATGCGGTATGGGCCGCTGAAGAATTGCGCGACATTGCGCGGCGCGGTCAGCCCATTAGTGCGGATATAGGCGCCGAGATCGACAAAAATGTCGCCGCGGAGGCCGAGGATCGTGCCGTCGCGTTTGCAGGCGATCTCGACCTCACAATCCATCTCGCGCGCATGGTTGGTGGCAAGGAGGTGCTCGCGGCGGTCCTCGGTCCATCTCACCGGGCGTCCGATATGGCGCGCGGCAAAGGGAATGAGGAAATCCTCAGGGTAGAACTCGCCGCGCGCGCCAAAGCCGCCGCCTACATCGTTCTCGATCAGATCGATCGCCGCTTCGGGAAGCCCGATCATCTGCGCCAGGGCGCGGCGGTTGAAGAACGGGACTTTGGCCGCGCCCGACACCGTTAGCCGACCCGTCCCACCATCCCACTCGGCCAGGAGGCCGCGCGGCTCCAGCGGCAATGCGGTGTGCCGCTGCACGCGAAAGTATTCGCGCCGCGAGTATTCGGCTTCGCGAAACGCCGCATCTGCGTCACCGCGGATCGCGGTGAATTTCATCGCCAGGTTGGTGCCGGCATCATCGAACAGCAAGGTCTCGTGCTTTCCCGAGGCGTGGCGATCCACGACCGCCGGCAGCTCCTCGATATCGACCTTGACCGCATCGACGCCGTCCTCGGCGATCGCCGCGCTCTCCGCCAGAACCACGGCCATCGGCTCGCCGACATAACGGACCTTTTCCGAAGCGATGGCCGGCTGACGGAACGGTTCGGTGGTAGGCGAAGTCTGCAGCCGCAACGGGATCAGCGGCACCGCGCCGATATCTGCCGCAGTAATGACCGCGTGCACGCCGCGCAGCGCGAGCGCCGCGCGCGGGTCGATCGAGCGAATGCGGCCATGCGCGACGGGGCTGCGCAATATCGCTGCGTGCAGCAGGCCCTCGCGCCTGAGGTCCCCGACATATTCGCCGCGGCCCTGCAAGAAACGCCGGTCCTCGAGGCGGCGGACCGGGCTGCCGATGTAGCGGTTGGCGCCTGCCACCGCTGGCGCGGCAGGAAAACGTGCGCTAGCGCTGGCGGGCGGCGGCGACAGGCGCTGCCGCCATCGCTGCCTGAACCTTATCGGGGCGGGTGAACGCGAGGTACTCGCGAGCGAATTCCGGCGGCAGGATCTCGACCATCGTCTCGTTCTCGAGCCAGACTTCGATCACGTGAAAAGGCCCCCGGTTGCAGCTGAAGCATTGCCAGCCTTCGCGCGCCGCGATCTTTTCGACGGTGTCGGCGTCGGTGGCGACGCTGAGGGCAAAATGGGTCGGTCCGTAACCCCGCCCGCCGTCCGGTCTCTTCTCAAAGCCTCCGCCGTCTATCCCGCCTGGCCGAAGCTCGGTCCCGGCGGGATAGACCTCGACACCCGATCCGTGATCGTCGAGCTGAAGGGCGAAAAAGCTTCCGGGATTGGGCGGAAACGGCACCGCGGAGCCGCCCATGAGCTCAGCCAAGACTCCGGCGACCCGCTTGGGCTCGCGTGCGGCAATCGAAAGGTGATGGATCATGCTGTCCTCCAGAAGTCTCTCTGCAAAGGATATAGGACGCGCCTGCCCGTGCGCTACCGGCCAACTTGATCCCGGGTCGCCGAGGGGTCGACCGGGTGACTTTGACCACGCCCGCGGGCAGCGCTAGAGTAGCGTTAACGGCGAAATGTTCTTGCTCGTCAGCGTCAATACCAAGCCGCGATAGTGAGGAGGGAAGAGGAAATGGCCGAATACGATCTGATAATCCGGAATGGCACGATCGTGGATGGGACGGGCGGGATACCCGCCTATCGCGGCGATGTGGCGATCAAGGACGGAAAGATCGCCATGATCAGCGGCCGCATCAAGGCAGCCGCGAAAAAAGAGATCGACGCAACGGGCTGTATCGTTGCGCCGGGGGCCGTCGATCTGCACAACCACTACGACCTGCAACTAAATTGGGACCCGTATGCGACGATGTCGGGGTGGCACGGCGTCACCTCGGTGGCGATCGGGCAGTGCGGCTTCGGCTTTGCTCCGTGCAAACCAAAAGATCAGGAGGCCGCAATGCGCCTCCTGACGCGCATCGAGGCGGTGCCGCTCGGCTCGATGGAGCAGGGTCTGCGATGGGACTGGGAAACCTTTCCGCAGTGGATGGACAGCCTCGCCAAGCATCCACTGGGCGTCAATGTCGGCGCCTTGGTACCGTTCAACCCGCTGCGTCTCTACGTCATGGGCATGGACGAGTCGCGGCAACGCGTGCATGCGACGGAAGCCGAAACCCGCCAGATGCAGGCCATCGTTCATGAGGCCATGAAGACGGGAGCGTTTGGCTGGTCGTCGATGAAGACGCTGATCAACCGCCCCGATGACGGTCGCTTCATACCCAGTCAGGTCGCGTCAAACGAGGAATACCTGGCTCTGGCGCAGGTGCTTTCAGATTTTGGTGTCGGCAGCATCGGCTGGACCCGCGGCGCCGCCGAACGGCCGCTCCCGCCCGGCGAGCCCGATCTGCTCGGCGGCGAGACTGCGCCGTCGGGGTCCGGCATTCAGATGGATCCGGTCGAAGGCGATGCACCCGGCAAGGGTCGCGAAGATTTCCTCATAGAGATGTGCCTGGCGAGCGGGCGGCCGTTGCAGTGGGGCGCCGTGAGCCAAAGCGAAGTGGCTCCGGGACGCTGGAAGGAGCAGCTCGCCTTTCTCGAACGTGCGCATGCGGCAGGGGCATGGATGTATGCTCAGACGGCGTCGAACCCGCCTTCGCCCGTTTTCGAGCTCGCCGAATACAACGGCTTCGATGCGATGCCGAACTGGATCGATCCATTTGTCGGGACCCCCGAAGAACGGATCGCCAAGCTGAAACAGCCCGGCGTGCGCGATCGGATGCGTCGGGATGTCGGCGCGTGGACAGGTACCGGCGGGCAGGCAGATGCCGTGTCGAACTGGGCGAAGATGCGCGTTGTCGAGGTTCGGCACCCGAGGAACTTCCAGTATGAAGGGCTCACCATCGCCGAGCTGGCAGAAAATACCGGCAAGCACCCGATGGATGCGATGCTGGATCTGGCACTCGACGAAGATTTGCGCACGGAATTCTCCACCGATCCGACCAACGGTACGGACCCGCACGCGGTGGCGGAGATCCTGAATCACCCCTTCATCCACCCCTGCGTCTCGGACGGTGGGGCGCATGTCCGATATCTGACTTTGGGGACCTGGCCAGTGAATTTCCTCGCGATGTGGGTTCGCGACCGCCAGATCATGAGCCTCGAAAAGGCTCACTACAAGATCAGCGGCCTGCCGGCCTGGATTGCCGGGTTCACGGACAGGGGTATTCTGCGCGAGGGTTATGCTGCCGACATCATCGTCTACGATCAGGCGAAGCTGGGTTTTCTGTATGACAGCCCGGTCTACGCCACGGATTTCCCGGGAGGGGAGCGCCGCCTCGTGCAGAAGGCCAAAGGCATTCGCTATACCATCGTCAATGGTGCCGTTACGTTCGAGGAGAGCGTGTGCACGCACGCGACACCCGGGAAGCTGCTCCGCAGCTACGAGATGTTGAACGCCTGACTAACCAGCGTAGCAACGGAAGAGCCCCGACATGCGGGGCTCTCCCAATGTCTCGGCGCATCATTGGTGTAGCACTCCCTCCGGTAGGTGATGAAAGGGGTAGAGGTGCCGGTCATTGACAAACAGGGTCTGCCCAAGAGAGTAGGGGCCGCCCCAGGGATGGAGAGTTGCGTCCTGGTGGGAGCCGATCAAGGCAGCCAGTCTCTCCACATCGAAGAAGTGACGGTTGCGCCCGATGCGCGAATTCCAAGATCGATCCATCCCCACACCGAAGTGGCTATAATTGTTCTGGAGGGAAGGCTGGACGCGGTCCTTGGCCGCGAGCGGATGACAATCGGCCCTGGCCATACGGTGCTGATTCCGGCCGGAGCCCCGCACGGGTTCCTGAACCGCTATGGAGAACCCGCCCGCTTGCTGTGTGTCTTTCCGACGCATCAGTTTGAGCAAATCTCTGTCAGCGTACCTGGTGCGACGTCGGGCTTCCCGTCGGAAAAGGGATTATCCGGGTACGAATCTCCTCACGACCGCCCATTGGGACAGAGAAGCTAGGCGGCGCAAGCAGCTCCGCCTGCGTCCGGTTCGGCGGTCAGGGACGGGGCAACTCATCAGGAGACAGTCCCATGAGAATTGGCCTGTTCTATCAGATTCAGGTCCCTAAGCCCTGGACCCCGTCGAGTGAATCGCAACGCATCTACGAAGCGCTCGAGCAGATCCCGTACGCTGAGAAGATGGGCTTTGAGAGCGTGTGGTTTTCCGAGCACCACTTCCGCCCGGTGTGGTCGCACAACAGCGCGCCTGACCTGACATTGGCGGCAGTCAGCCAGCGCACCAGCACGATCCGCCTCGGCGTCGGCGTCGTGCTCGCGCCGATCCACCACCCGCTACATATCGCGCAGCGCATGGCGACGCTCGATATTTTGAGCCACGGGCGCGTTGATGTCGGGATCGGCCGCACCGGCTATCCCTACCAGCTCACCCCCTATGGAACTGATCTGCGCGACACCCGCGGCATGTGGCAGGAATTTGCCGATGTGTTGCCGCGCATCTGGACCGAAGAGGAGATCTCGCACGACGGGACCTATTACCACATTCCTCGCCGCGAGGTCCTGCCGAAGCCGGTGCAGCGCCCGCATCCGCCGCTGTGGTCGGCTTGCGGCAGCGACGAGACCGCGCGTCTGACCGGGAGCCTCGGGATGGGCGGGCTGTTCGGCAGCGAAGGCGGCCCCGACCGTGTACGACAGCTGATGGCGCTCTACCGAGATGCGCTGCGGACGGCTGCGGGCAGGCGGGCTGGCGCGGCGCCGCGTGCGGCGCTGATGACGGCGGGCTATTGCCACGAGGATCCGCGGGTTGTCGCCCGGCGCGGCACCGAACTCGTCGGCTGGTACATCGAGCAGCAGCGCGAGCGCGCCCGCCTGGTGTGGCGCGACTATGATCCCTCCACCGTGCCGCCGGACTACCAGGGTTATTACGCGCGCGACCAGCGCCTCGCCAGCGGCCCGCATCCGGGCGAGCCGACGCCAGAGGAGGTACGCGAAGAAGGCACGAAATTCTGCGTCGGCACGCCCCGAGACTGCATCCGCTTTCTCGAACTATACGAAGCCCTCGGGATCGAGGAAGCCATTCTGCTGTGTGCCGTCGGGCCGGCAACGCACGAGGAGGTGCTCCACACCCTTCGCCTCTTTGGCGAGGAGGTGATCCCGCATTTCCAGACCAGGGAGCCGCGAGCCGCGGTCTCCTGAGAAGCAAGCTGCTGACAGCATCCGATGCTCCATTAACCGTCGCACCCGTCACGCCGCAGCAGCTGCGTGTCGTCACCTCAGGAGAAGCGACGGTGCCGCAGGCGTTAACAGGCAGCTTCGTTTTCGCTAGACTCGATCGCCGAGAGTTTGGCGTCACGTTGGGGGGCGCTTTCGTGCCACCCTCTGCAACGGAGGCCTTCATGCACGAGCGGCGTTCCCCCACCGCTGATGCGCCACATGGGCCCACATCCGATCCGCCGCGCCGCGCCCGGCATTCGGGCTGGGTGCGCTGGCCTGTCGCATGCGCAGCCATCCTGGTCGCTTCCTGTCAACAGCAGGGCATTCTGGATCCGCAGGGGCCGATCGCATCGGCGCAGCTGCTTCTCCTGCTCAACTCCACGGCGATCATGCTCGTCGTCGTGATTCCCGTGATCTTGGCTACTTTGGGGTTCGCCTGGTGGTACAGATCATCAAACGCGCGAGCCGGCCGCAGCACGGACGAGGGCTATGAAGGGCGCACCGAGTTCGTCCTCTGGTCGATCCCGACGCTGATCGTAATCCTCTTGGGCGGGGTAATCTGGATCAGTTCCCATCAGCTCGATCCGCGGGCGCCAATCCCAACGAATGCCAACCCGCTCCGGGTGGAGGTCGTGGCGCTCGATTGGAAGTGGCTGTTCATCTACCCCGATCAGGGCGTCGCGGCCGTAAATCAATTGGTCATCCCGGCAGGAACCGCGGTCAGCTTCCGGCTCACATCGGCGACAGTGATGAATTCTTTCTTTGTGCCGCAGCTTGGCAGCCAGATCTACACGATGGGAGGGATGACCACGCACCTCAACCTGATGGCGGATAATCCCGGCGAGTTTCCGGGATTGTCTGCGAATTTCAGCGGCGACGGTTTTGCCGAGATGCGGTTCGTCGTCAAGGCGGTGCCGGCCGGCGATTTCGACCGCTGGGTCGCTCAGGTCCGCGGCTCGGGATCTGCGCTCGACGATGCCGCATACGCCGAATTGGCAAAACCGAGCATTGCCGTCCCGCCGAGGACCTATCGCTCGGTGGGGCCGAAGCTCTTCGAGCGCATCATCGAGCAGACCGTGTCGGGTCTCCCCCTCCCTAACCCTCGCCCGCATGCGGGGGAGGGAAGGGTGGGGCCCGGCGCGGCCTGGGCTCCGGCTGTGCAGCAGACGGGAGGCTAAGATGCTGGGCAGATTGAGCTGGGCGGCGATCCCGTTGGATCAGCCGCTTCCGCTATACGCGATGGGGGTGGTCGGTATCGTCATTCTCGTCGTGCTCGGGATCGTCACCGTGAAGGGCTGGTGGCCCTATCTGTGGCGCGAGTGGATCACCAGCGTCGATCACAAGCGCATCGGCGTCATGTATGTGATCCTGGGGCTGGTCATGCTGCTACGCGGCTATTCCGATGCGATCATGATGCGCACACAGCAGGCGATCGCAGTCGGCGACGCGCAGGGATACCTGCCGCCCGATCACTACGACCAGATATTCTCGGCGCACGGCACGATCATGATCTTTTTCGTGGCGATGCCGCTTGTCATCGGGCTGATGAACTTTGTTGTGCCGCTGCAGCTCGGCGTGCGCGACGTCGCTTTTCCCACGCTCAACTCGGTCAGCTTTTGGCTGACTGCGACCGGCTCGCTGCTGATCAATGTGTCGCTCGTCATTGGAAGTTTTTCACGCGCGAGCTGGTGGGGCTACCCGCCGCTGTCGGAGCTCGCCTTTTCCCCCGATGAAGGTGTCGATTACTACCTTTGGTCGTTGCAGATTTCGGGCATCGGCACGTTACTCACTGGCGTCAACTTCGTGACCACCATTCTCAAACTGCGTGCCCCGGGCATGCTCTATTTCCGCATGCCGGTGTTCTGCTGGACCGCGCTGGCCGCAAACATGCTGATTGTCGCGGCCTTTCCTGTTCTAACCGCGACTTTCGCGATGCTGCTGCTCGATCGCTACCTCGGCATGCATTTCTTTACGAACGAGGCCGGCGGCAACCAGATGATGTATGCCAATTTGTTCTGGGCGTGGGGTCATCCCGAAGTCTACATCCTGGTGCTACCGGCGTTCGGCGTCTTCTCCGAGGTGGCCGCGACCTTCTCCGGCAAGGGACTGTTCAGTTACCGCTCGATGGTATGGGCAACCCTGGGGATCTGCATCCTCTCATTCATGGTGTGGCTGCATCACTTCTTCACGATGGGTGCAGGCGCCGACGTCAATTCCGTCTTTGGCATCATGTCGTCGATCATCGCGGTGCCGACTGGCGCCAAGGTCTTCAATTGGCTGTTCACGGTATTCCGCGGCCGGATCGTGTTCACAACGCCGATCCTGTTTTTGATCGGTTTTATGATCACGTTTGTCCTCGGCGGCTTGACCGGCGTTCTGTTGGCGGTGCCGCCGGTCGATTTTGTGCTTCACAACAGCGCATTCCTGGTCGCCCATTTTCATCATGTCATCATTGGCGGCGTCGTGTTCGGGGCGCTGGCGGGGATCAATTACTGGTTCCCGAAGGCGTTCGGCTTTACACTCGACGAGGGGTGGGGCAAAGCCAGTTTCTGGTGCTGGCTGATCGGCTTTTATCTCGCCTTCATGCCGCTCTACGTGCTGGGCCTGATGGGCATGACCCGCCGCCTGCAGCACATTTCAGACCCGAGCTGGCAACCGCTATTGCTGGTCGCGGAGGCCGGCGCCATCGTCATCTTCCTGGGCATCCTCTGCCAGATCGTGCAGCTCTATGTCAGCATCCGCACGCGCGAGAGCCGCCGCGACCTGACCGGCGATCCGTGGAACGCTCGAACCCTGGAATGGGCGACCTCGTCGCCGCCGCCGGCCTATAATTTCGCAGTGCTGCCCAGCGTCGAGACGATCGACGCCTTCTGGGAAATGAAGCGTAAGGGTCTGGCCGCTGCGGAGCCGGCATACCAAGCCATCGAGATGCCGCGCAACAGCCCGATCGGCATTGTCATCGCGTTTTTTGCCTTCTTCGTCGGCTTCTCGCTGATCTGGCAGATCTGGTGGATCGCGATCCTCGGCCTCCTGGCCATCGCGATCACGATTCTTGTGTTCGGCTGGAGCGAGGACCGCGAGCGCGAAATCCCGGCCAGCCAGATAGCGCGAATGGAACGGGCCCGGCTGGGCCTCGGGCGGCCCGCATGACGATCGCAACGGTCGACTTCGTTCCCACCGAACTCGCGCGCGGGCGAGGCGGCGGTGGACCGGCCCCGACGCGGACCGTCGTCGCCTACGGGTTCTGGATCTTCCTCCTCAGCGACTTTGTCCTGTTCTCGGGGCTGTTCGCGGCCTACGCAGTCCTGTCGGACAACACGGCCGGTGGACCAACCGGGGCCGAGTTGTTCAATCTCCGCAGTGTCTTTATCGAGACCATGTGCCTCCTGTTTTCGAGCTACGCGTGCGGGCTCGGGGCATTGTCCGCCGAACGGCGGCGTCTCGGCCATTTCTATATCAGCGCCGTGTTCACGTTCGGGCTCGGTGCGGCCTTTCTGTTCATCGAGATCTCGGAATTTGCCGGCATGGTGAGCAAGGGCGCCGGCCCCTCGCGCAGCGCCTTTTTGTCGGCTTTCTTCACCTTGGTGGGCACGCACGGCGCCCACGTTACCGCGGGCCTGATCTGGTTCATCTATATGGTGGCCCAGGTCGCCGCCAAAGGCTTTCGCCCACATGTGCTCCG
>Ga0306917_10000094_pt1 | contig 29066 bp, 30 predicted proteins | sample tim00Cox00000000_FD_203313 | JGI IMG/M metagenome (GOLD analysis project Ga0306917, IMG submission 203313) | Lab enrichment of tropical soil microbial communities from Luquillo Experimental Forest, Puerto Rico - timezero.00C.oxic.00.000.000 (v2)... | ecosystem: Environmental > Terrestrial >... | reverse complement strand
AAAAAAGCGGCATTTGCTGCTCCCCTCTTAGCTACCATCGCGCGCAGCTTCATGCATCATGCATCGCGTTTAGCGGATCAGATCCGATCGACCCCGCCTCGGTAATCATCTTCGATCAAGGGCCGATGAGCGATCACGGTTTGGCTTTGGCTATGGAGTGGTCCCGGCATGTACAGAGTCTTCGCACGCCCAGGCTGGGGCTCAGTGCTGGTTGAGGCGCAGCTCGCCTGGTACGGCCTTCCCTACGAGATAGAGGACCTGGACGATCTTTTTAAATCGACCGACGCGCGCGAGCGGCTGCGGCCCGTAAACCCGCTCGCGCAAGTCCCGACCCTGGTGCTCCCGGACGGGCAGGTTTTGACGGAGAGCGCGGCCATCACGCTTCATCTCGTGGACGCGACGCAAAACGCCGATCTGGTCCCGGCACCCGGCGAAAACGTGCGGCCCGCCTTTCTGCGGTGGCTCATCTTTCTCGTGGCCAACATCTACCCGACCTTCACCTACGCGGACGATCCCGCTCGCTTTGTCGAGGGCGAAGCAGCGCCGTGTAGATCATGTTGATTCCGGCGCGCCGATAAAGCCGCCGTTATCCTTCCCCGCGCGTGCGCCGGAGCCGCCGCCAATCGTTTCGAGATAAACCCAGAGGCGTCCGTCTTTGGTGTCGATGCCGGCAAAGCTCGCCGTTGTGCAGGAGCCGTTGCCGGCGGCGATGCAGCGCTCCGGCGCCGCTTGGGCCAATGCGCCGATCACCAGATCGGCGGCGCGCTGACAGGTGCTGGTGCGGCCGTTGACCGCGGCCGGGTGCACGGCATTCATCACTGTGCCGCGCGGCGCGATCACGGTGATCGGGCGGGCGAGCCCGGAATTCGGCAAGACTGTCGGATCGACCACCGCCTTGACCGCGTAATAGACGCTCGACAGCAGCGCCGTGTAGATCATGTTGATTCCGGCGCGCCGATAAAGCCGCCGTTATTGCCGCACAGGTCGCACCATATTGTCATCCCCGGCTTCATAGCATCGAGGCAAAGGTCGAGACCGCACTGGTGGTTATGACCGAGGATGAGTGCCGCCAGCGGGCTCGGGAATTGATCCAAGAAGCATTCCGAGAGCGCCCGTTAAAGTTGATAGAGGGTGAGGTCATTGAGGCTGATGCCGCAGAAACGCTAGCAACCGCGCGCGAAGTGATGGGCGAGAGTATGGGTAGCGCCGCTGGTGAAGCTAGCTCATTGGAAAGCCAGGACGAATAGCTTCAGTTAGGCGGAAGGGCTGAGGATGGCTCGGAGCAAGGCTGGGCGGTCTGCGGTACGCGGCAAACGTGTGCCGTTGCTGATCATGATTGTGCATCCGGCGCCGGGCGCGGCCTCAAGTCTAAAGACAAAGACACGAGAGGCGAAACGATCAACGAAATCAAAGAGGTAGGGTACCATCTCGGCCCTGGCATGCCCGCGGCCTAGGACGGATGGCCCCCGGGCAGGCCCCGAGGTACCGGTACCTGCCTGACATGGGCTCGGCCCGAACTCTTTTTTGGGTTTGGAAATTTTTTGTGGGGGGATTTTTCAAGGGGTTAGGGAGTTATCCACAGGCTGTGGATAAGTTATCCACAGGGGGTGATGTATGGGTTTGGGTGGTGTGGATCGTCCGGCGAGGTGTTTGTTTTGCGGTGCGATTGGGGTGTGGTGGAGTTGTGGGTGTGAGTGGGCGCGGTTGATAGAGGCTGGGAAGCTGGCGAAGCCGCGGACGGTGGTTAAGGGCGGGGTAGCGGTGATTGAGCTGTGTGAGGAGTTGCGGGGTGCGGCGCGGGCTGCGGGGGTGATTACGCGGGAGTATGGGCGGGGGGATGCTCCGAATCGCGGGGTTGAGAGAAGTGATGAAACGGGAAAAGTGAGGGAAACGGCCAAAGTTAGCGTTTCACCTGGGGCAAACGTTTCATCAAACGTTTCATCCGTTTCAACATGTGCGGTATGTGGGAAGAAGATAACGGGGTTGAAGCTGGGGGCTCGGTATTGTTCGTCGGCTGAGGGCGCATCGGAGGAAGTGAGATGCCGCAGAGGACAGAGGTTCCCTAACGGGCGGCGTGAGTTATGGCGTTCGGTGCATGCTCGCAGCGGTCCTCGCAACCGGCTCGTCGGCCCGGAGCCTGAAAACGCCCTCCGCCGTTCCCACGTTGGACCCCTACGCACCATCGCGCAATAAAGGCGCTCGCGAGGGTGGCGTCGACGAAGTAGATCGATACCGCGTCGTTGAGCATCTCGCGCAGTGCCGACGGCGTCATCGCCCAGCCGTCGGCGCCACAATTCTCATCGAGCCAAGCGTCATCTGAGCATGAGCTGTCCGAACCCATCGGGCGGAACACCGGTCTGACGCTGCTGATCGGTGCGCAAAGGTAGACGGCACTCCCGCGCGCGACGCGGCAGTCAATAGATGCCGGGGATGAGGCGCGAGGTCCGGGCCTGGTAGGCCGTGTATTCCGGGAAAGTCGCCGCTAAGACGGCTTCCTCGTTGTGCATGCGCCGCAGCTGAAAGCTGATCTGCAGGGCGAGCAGCAGCGCTGTCCACACCGACGCGAACTGGATGAAGACGCCGACAACCGCGAGTTCCTCGGCAAGGTAGAGCGGGTGGCGCACAAAACGGTACGGCCCCGAAGTGACGAGATAGCGGGCCTCGGCCATCACGCTGAAGGAGCGGCCGAGCCGCAGCAACGCCACCACTGCGGCCGCGCTGCCCACCAGGATCAGGACGGTCGAGACCATCTCCATGGTCACCGCCAAATCGCGGCGCGGGAATAGTGGAATCGCGTAAATAATACAGGTGCCGAGCAGCGCGGAAGCCCGCGGCTCGATCCCGCGCGCCTTTTCGGTAGGCCGCGCCCGCACAATGACGGCGGCCGCGAGGAGCAGCAGAAACGCGATCGTCGACAGCCGCATGGCGATGTTGACCGCATGAACGGCAAATGGCAACGCCGGATCGAGCTCCCGGACGTAGCGGGCCAACCCCGCCAACTGCAGCGCCGCACAAAAAGCCGACCACACCAGCAGCGGCGCCCGCATTACCAAATCGTAGGCCCGCGATTGCTGCAACTCGCCAAACCCGGCATTGGCAAAGTATGAAGGCATCATCAAAACAACCGTAGAATATTGTTGCGCCATTCACGCTCAGATCAACGGGACCTGAATCCCTCGACTGAGCGAAATCGAGTTGATAAAATTGAAAGTGTACGTCGCCGTGAACGTCATATTCGTTCCCACTGTACCGGCACATCCGGCGGTGCAGGAGACGGTGAAATTGTTGCCCCAGTTCTGGTTCGCCCAGGCAACGGCGCAATTGGCGATGGTCGGCGTTGCGACGCTGCAGCTCGCTGAGGGCGGGCCGCTCGGATAGTTGGTCGGATTGTACAGCATCGCGTATCGGCCGGCCTCCTCGACGGCGAGCAGCATCGTGTTCCAGTTCCAAAACACCAAGCCGAACTGGACACTGCCGAGATCAGAAACACCAGCGCCAGCATCGTCACGGCGCCTTCGACCGCCACCTCGCCGTCCTCTGCACGGCACAAAGAAGAGCACTTCCGGGTCATTGGATGCGAATGTCCGTTACCCCGTTTATCGTCATCGGAACCGTCCATAACGCGACGAACGGGGTGAATGTCTGGCTTGCGCTGACGGTTATGAACACGCGATTGGGCGCAGGGCGGCTGGCCGCAGCACAGGAATTGCCGCAGGTGATCGCGGTTGCGTCGTCGCACTGGCAGGTCAGCGGAAAGCTCGCCGGGAAGGTCAGCGCGCCAGATGGGTAATTCATCGAGTTCTTGATCGCAGTCTGGATACCGGTATTGCACGCCGCGCTCACCGGAGGGCTCAGCAGGATCTGGATCCCGGATTGGCAGGTCGTGCCGTCCCGCGCATATTCCGCGCCGACCCGCGTCGCCGCCGCCAGCGATTGGGTGGCGTTGAAATAAAGGCCATACTGGATGATGCCCAGCAGCAGCGGCACGAGAAAGAAGCTGGCCAACAAACCGAGTTCGACGGCGACGCTGCCGTCATCGCCGAGAAAATCCCAACGGCGCACCAGCCGCGAGATGATTGAGGGTAGCCGGCGTTTCATTGCGCTCATTCGGCAAGGTAGATGGTTTTGACGATCGGCAGATTGTTGAGCCCGAGGCTTGGACAGCCGCTCGTGGCAAACCCCGGATTTCCCTGCAGAGCCACCGTATTGGCGACGAGCACGAGGCATTGCGGTCCCGTTGCAGCCGGAGTCCCTTGGAAGGTCACCGCAGTGTCCGGAAAATAAACGAGCCCACTCAGCGTCTCAGTCGAGTTCGCTTGGGCGTTGCTCGGCGAGTTGATCGTCGTGCCGGCCGGCAAGCCATTGGAGTCCTGAATCAAAACCATGCCGGCGAAGGTGCCGGAGCTAGGCGCGTTCAAGTTGAGGACCGCCAGCGAGTTCAACGTTAACGTTCCGACCGTCCCACCTCAGGTCGGGCACTGCAGTGTGCCGCCGCCGGAGCCCAATGTTAGATCTCCGTCAGTGATCCAATAGGTTCCAGGCGACAAGTTCACCGTGCCGCCCTTGATCTTCAATCCGCCCGAAATCTGCATGGGGCCGGAGAGGTTATAGCCCCCTCCGGTTCCCAGTGTTGAGCTAGCGATGACGCAGCCAGTAGGTGGGGCGGTGTAAGTCGTCCCCGTAAGTGTGCAAGTGCCACTCGTCGGCATATTGGCGTCGACAAAACTGTGTGTCAAAGTGCTCGCATAGGGGTCGGGGACGAAGTTCGCGCCGGTCTGCGCCGGATAACTCAAATTGATCGTGTAAGCCGCACCGGTATGCGAGACCTGGCCCGGGGTGATCAATGTCGCCGCGTTGATCGTGGCGCTGCCCTGCAAATGAAACGCGCTCGAACTGTTCGAATCCGACACGATGGTGCATGTCGGCGCGTTGATCGTCGGATTGCCCGCCAGATTGACGGCGTTGTTGGCCGTCGGGTTCAAGGCCAGCATGCAGGCGGGCGGCAGCGTATTGACGGCGGCGACCGCCTCGTTGGCGATCGTGAAGGTCGGGAAAGCGGGGAACCACGACGAGAACCATGCATTCTGGGTCTGCGACAGCGTGACCTTCACCCCGCTGGCAACGATTGCGTCGCTGTAGGGATAGGTGACGACAGGGGTCGTGCCGCCATAGTTGTTTCGCGTCGCGGCTTGGCTCGCCGCCGGCGTCAGGTTGGTGGCCACATTCGTGTTGCCGCCTATCACCTCATAGGCGGCCGACAGCGCGGCGGCGTCGGCGGCCGACTGATTTTGCCGCTTCATCGCATACCAGAGTCCGGTATCGACGCCGAGCCCGGCAACCCCGAACAGAACCGGCATCGAAACCGCCACGGTCACGGCGCTGAGACCGCGCTTGTCGTGAAACAGCCGCCGCAACAAGAGCGCTGGTTTACGCATCACATAAACCTTCACTGCCCGAGCTCGATCCAGCGCAAACGGCCGGTATGCGTCCCGGGCGCATGCTCGTATTATACATCACGTGATGATTTGAAGCAACTTTTTGCTGCATTTTACCGGCTTAAATTCTCGGGAGGCGGTGCACGAGCATCGAGCGGTCAGGGGATGCCGATTTTGAAGTTGTGCAGGTAATCGAAGATCCGCAGCGCCACCGGCGTGCAGATGACAATGAGCAGGCACGGCATGATGAACGCCATCAGGGGGATGGCGAGCAGCACCGGCAGGCGCGCCGCGCGCTCTTCAATGCGAGCGAGGCGCGCCGCACGCAGCTCCGCCGCCAAGATCCGCATCGACTCGGCGAGCGGGGTGCCAAAGCGGATCGCCTGAGCCAGGGTTGCCGTGATGCCCTGCAAATTCTTCAGCCGGGTCCGCCGCGCCAAATTGTCCAGCGCCTCCGCGCGGTTGGACAACACGCGCATTTCCGCCGCCGTCGTGGCGAACTCATCGGCGACGGCGGGGTTCGCGGCGCGCAGATCACGGCTCACCTGCTCGATCGCCTGATCGAGGCTCAGCCCCGCCTCGGCGCAGACGACGAGGAGATCGAGAGCGTCGGGCAGGCCCCGCTCGAGATGCAGCCGCCGCCGCGCCGCGAGCCGCCCGACAATGATGTCGGGCAACCGCCAGCCGAGCATCACCGCGCCGACGAGTACGGCCCATTTGAACGTAACGCCGCCGGGGAGCGAGTGGAACCGGGCGAGGGACAACCAAGCCAGCGCCGGCAACGCTAGCGCCGTGAAGAGCTTGCCTGCCGTAAAGCGGGCGAGAAGGTTCTGTCCTTTGACGCCGGCCCCAGCCAGCAGGTCCAACCATCGCTGCTGCTCGGCAGTGCCGATTATGGAACTCGACGCCACGAGGGCCCCGATACGCTCGTGCCAGCTCGGGCCTCGCGGAGCCGGGACGCTGGTTTCATTGAGGGCACCGCGCCGCAGGGCTGCAAGTCGATCCTGGCGTTCCTCGCTGTACGTCAGCCGCCACAAACTGAGCGCCGAGACGAAGGCTACCGCGAACGAAACGATAAGGACCGATGTTTCGAACGGACTATAAGTAATCTCGCCCAATCGAAAGGTCAGGTAGTCTTTGACCGTGCCGCCCATGCTTTCGAGGTCCAACCATTCGAACATGCTTCACCGTAGGGCTCTCTTGATCATCCAGGCCATTACCGCCATCCCGGCGAAAAGGTTGAGGATGGCTACACCGAGCATGAAACGGCCCCGCTGATCGGCAAACAAAATCGACATCAGGTCTCGGTTGATCAGGAAGAGCCCGGCGCCGACGACCCATGGCAACACCGAGAGAACCATAACCGATGCCTTCGCCTCGGCGGTCAGCGCGCGGGCTTTGAGGCGGATCTCCTTGCGGCGGCGGATGATGTTGCTGAGATTGGCGAGCGTTTCGGCGAGGCTTCCGCCCGTGCGGCGCTGCAGCGTGATCGCGGCCGCAAAGAACCGGAAATCCGTAACGCGAATACGGTCGGCGGTGCCCTGCAGCGCCTGCTCGATTTCGGTCCCGATGCGCATCTGGTCGAGCGCCTGGCGGAATTCGCTGCCGACCGGAGCAGGAATTTCTTGGGCGGCAACTTCCATTGCGTCGACCACGGGCAGGCCGGCCTTGACCGCGCGCCCGACAAGGTCGAGCGCGTCGGGAAACGAGTCGAGAAAGCGGTTTTGAAAGCGGCTTTGCGCAAGACGCAATAACACAATAGGCGCGGCAAGCGCCGTGCCAATACCGAGCAGAGCGGCCAGGGTTGGACCGAGCAGCATGATACGATCGGCGAAGATCATTACGACCATCCCAGCGACCGACCCCGTCAGGCCGAGATGCGGGAGGCCGATCCGGCCACCGGTGGCCGCCAGCGCTTCATCGAGGCCCCGCTGAGCCGCCGACAGCAACTGCAGACCCGGCAAACCCCGCTTCGATTGCGGACGTCGAAGCAAGAGGTCCGGCTCGTCCGCCGGCGGGGCCGCCGAGACGACCGCCTGCAAGCGCTGCTGCCGGGTCACGCGGCGCCGATCGGCACGCAACGCCACGAGCAGCGCCATGCCGAGCGCCACGGTCGCAGCGAGCACGACAAGGACGATCTGGTTCATGCTCTATCTCTCATCCGCCGGCGCCCCTCACCCTCCCACCGCTTACGCGATGGGTCCCTCCCCCTCCCCGCGCGCGGGGAGAGGGGCAGGGTGAGGGGCACGTCCGCCAAATCATGCCCGCAGGGCTCCGACGATGCCGATTGAGTCGAGCAGGTCGTGGTCGAGGCCGAGACGTGCCGCGCGATCGACGAAATCGGGGCGCATGCGACTCGACTCGAAGACGCCCTCGATCATCCCGTCGCGGCGCTCGCCCTGATATCGGAATGCGAAGAGCTCGCGGAGGGTGATGATCTCGCCCTCCATGCCGGCGAGCTCGGCAACGCTGTGAATGCGGCGGACGCCATCACGCATGCGCTCGACATGCACGATGAGGTTGACGGCGCTCGCGATCTGCATGCGGATCGCCCGCAGCGGCAAGTTGAGGTTTGCCATCATCACCATGTTTTCGATGCGGTAGAGCGCGTCGCGCGGCGAGTTGGCGTGCACCGTCGACATCGAACCGTCATGCCCGGTGTTCATAGCCTGCAGCATGTCGAAGGCTTCGGGACCGCGCACTTCGCCGACGATGATGCGGTCCGGGCGCATGCGCAGCGCGTTGCGCACCAGTTCGCGCTGCGCGACCTGGCCGACGCCCTCGATGTTGGGGGGACGCGTTTCCATCTGCACGACATGCGGCTGCTGCAGGCGCAGCTCGACTGCGTCTTCGACGGTGATGACCCGCTCGTCGCGGTCGATGTGTTGCGAGACGGCGTTGAGCAACGTCGTCTTACCGGAGCCGGTGCCGCCGGAAATCAGTATGTTGAGACGCGAGCGGGCGGCGATTTCCAGCACACGCGCCATCTCGCGCGACACGTTCGCCTGCCGCACCATGATGTCGAGCGTCAGACTGCGCTTGGGGAATTTGCGGATCGAGATGGTGCCGCCGTTGAGCACGAGCGGCGGCAAAACAATGTTGACGCGGCTGCCGTCGGCCAGACGGGCATCGACCATCGGGCTCGCTTCGTCGATGCGGCGCCCGATCGCGGTGGCGATGCGCTGCGCGATGCCGACGAGATGCGCGGCGTCGCGGAACCGGGCGCCGGTTTTTTCGAGCTTCCCGTCGCGCTCGACATAGATGTCGAACGGGCCGTTCGCCATCACATCGGTGATCGCGTCATCCTCGAGGAACGGCTCGAGCGGCCCCAGCCCGACCATGTCGTCGGCGAGCTCGGTGGCGAGAGTGCTCTCCTCTATCTCGTTGAGCTCGACCCGCTGCTCGGTGGCGATCTCGCTGACCAGCTTGGCGATCTCGACCCGCAAGGTCTGCCGCGGAATGCGTCCGGCGACTGCCGGATCGATCCGCGACATCAACGCGGTGCGGACCCGCTCCTTGAGCTCGCCTCGCTCCGCCAGATCGGCGACGGGGTCCGGGCTCTGGCGGCCTGGAACGACGACGAGCTCGCGCCCGCCCGGCTCGATGATCCTCCGCCCGAACGCGGTCGACATCATTTGCCCGATCTCCACCAGCGGCGCCGACCTTGCTCTTGCCCCGACAGTTCGACCGCGAGAGCAGCGACCGCATCGGTGTACTTGCCACGGCGTGCCGCCGCGACCCGCATCTCGCCCGCTATCGCCGTGAACAAGTTTGGTTGGAACGGCAGAACGACTTTTGGCCTCGCTTCGAGGACATGCTGCATCTCGTGCAACGTAACCGCATGGCGTCCGCCTTCGCCGTGCCGATTGACGACGATCAGATTGCGGTGCTTGCCGTCGCCGTCGCGGAGGGCGCTGCGCAACCGCACGGTGTCGCGTACCGACCGCAAGGTCTGGTCGGCGACGATGATGCGAAGATCGGCCATTTCGAGCGCGCGGCGATAGGCCGCCGACGGGACGCGCGGCACATCGAGGATGACATAATGGAACTGGTCGCGCAGCGCCGAGACGAGGGTGTCGACGGCATCGACGGTGAAGCGCAAATCGTCGTCCAGCGGCTCTTCCGAGCTCAGCACGAAGAGGCGCTCGCCGACCGGCGACATGACGCGCTCGAGCAACGTGGTGTCGACCCGGTGCGGGTTGACGAGCGCCTCGCGCAACCCGGAGGTGGCCTTGATGTTGAGGGCCAGCGCGCAGTCGCCGTTCTGCAGATCGAGATCGACCAGTGCAACCCGGCGGTTCTGCCGGTGAGAGAGGTACCAGGCGAGGTTGACCGCCAATGTCGTGGTCCCGACCCCGCCACGCGCACCGACCACAGCCACCGCCTTGCCGAGCTTCTTGTGGATGAGGCCGGCATGCGCCGTATGGGCCCGGGGGTCCAGCGCCTTGGCCATTAATTGTGCAGTCAGCGGTTTCACGACATAGTCGGTCACCCCTGCCTGCACCAAGTCGCGATAGAGCCCGACATCGTTGCGGTTGCCGATCGCGATGACGTTGACGCCGGGCTCGCAGACTTCAGCGAGCTGGTGGATCTGCGAGATCGGCAGATGGGCACCGCTGATGTCGACGATCAGGATCTCGGGCGAGCGCTGCTGACCGAGCACCTCGACGGCCTTGGCGACGCCCCCGCGCGTGATCGTCCCCGGCGGGAGGGAGAGCTGCGCCAGGCAATCGTGCAGCATTTTCTCGGTGTCGGCGTCGGCCACAAACGCGAGCAGGTGTGGCCGACCAACCGGTGCTTTGCTCGGCGTTCTCTCAATCGGCGCCGGGGCTTCAAGGACGCTCCTCACGGGAAAATCTCTCCCCTAGAACCCCGGTTACCCCCGTAAGCTTTGTGCATTTTCCCTGAACCTTTCAGCGTTCGTCCGACTGACGGCGGCCGTCAGCCTTGTCCGTCTTCACGCCGTCGTCGCGATCGGCTCGCCCCTTGCTGTCGGGGTGCCATGTCATGCCGACGCTTTCCGCGCGGTTGCCGTGAATCACGTCGACCGGCGGACGCTCGATCGTGACCGGTTTCTCAGGCATCGCGCCGCCCAACGCCGGCGAGACGTCGCCCGCCCAGATGGGTCTGGCAGCAGGCGCGCCTGAGGTCGCGCCGGCGATGACCCCGTCCGAGCGGCTGGTGCTGCGCAAGGTCAAATTGAGCTTGCCGAGCTCCTGCGCGACGGTGATTTTCTCCGCCTGTTCGGGCGTCACCTCCAGCGTCAGCGGCACGGTGGTCTCGCCGCTGCTGTTGTTGGTTGCAGTTTTCGGATCCGGCGGTGCGATCGCCAAGACGCGCAGGTTCTCGACCACCGCCTCGCCGACCGAGCGGCGGGTCAGCGGCAGATCGGGCTGGAATTTCTGGGTCAGGACGATATCGACGCGATCGCCGGGGAAGGGACCAAGGAAGCGGGTGTTTGGCCCGGTGGGGCCGGCCAGATGGACCGGGATCGCCATGGCCCGCGTTCCGGGCGACAGCACGATGTCGAGGAAATCGCGATCGCCCGGCTTGACGATATTGGCGCGGCGGATCGGGTCGTCGGCGGCCAGGGGCTTGCGCAGCGCGGCGCCATAGACGACGGCGCGCGCCTCCTCATCGAGTTCGGGCTTGGCATCGCGAACGGCGACATCCGGACGAACGATCTGCCCCGGTTCGGTTTCGCCTTTGGCTTTCAGCCAGACGACGTCTTGCGGACGCAGCAAGGTGCCGATCGGGAGCGCCGTCGTGGCAACGAGAATCTCGTCCCGTGCCGCCTCCTGCGCCCCGGAAGGGGCCAGCTGCGGCAGGGCGCGAATGATCACGAACACGGCGACCGCGAGCGAGATCAGAAACAGGACGGTCAGGATGGTCTTGGCGCGCATGAGGGCTCACCCGGGGACAAAGGATCGGATAAAGAGGGTAAAGATACCGGCAACGGCGATTGCGACGCCGTAAGGAACGGTCAGCCGCACTTGTGTTTCCCGAGATTCCGCAACCGGCGCCGCTGCGCGGCGGAGACGGATCTTGTCACCTGCGAGTATGGCCACCGCCATCAGCCCGCCTGAGAGGCTCATCACGAACAGAAACGAGAGAACATCGTGATAGCCGATGAGAAACGAGGTGGCGACGATCAGCTTGACATCGCCGCCGCCGACAAGCCCGCGCCAGAATAGCAGAAAGGCGGCGACAAAGAGGGTGCCGCCCGCGACGAGGGTATAGAGCGCGGACTTCGGGTCGCCGTAAAGGGCAACCCGAAGAGTGGCGAGCGCGAGGAGACCGACGATCAGCTCGTTGGGGATGCGGCGCGTCCGCACATCGGCGTAAGCGACGAGCACGAGGAGCGCCGTTCCAAGTACTATGATGGCTGTTTGCATCGCGAACCGTTAGAAGGTGGCCCGGCTACCGGCTACGCGGGAGTCGGGATGCCTGTTAGGTAGGTGCCGATGTTGTTGAACATCGTCGAAATGTCCTGCCCCAGCACCGTCGCGCCGAGCGCTACGACGAGAGCGATCAGACCGACCAGCAACCCGTATTCCACCATCGTGGCGCCACTCTCGTCGCGCCAGAAAGGGGGGCTTTGCCTTCGCATTGTGCTACTCCGACTACTAAAATAATGGTGAGTCACGGGACCGGCTAGCGAGCCGCCCGGCCGGACGCGAGATCGCCGCGTCCGCACCGACGGTACGCGCCAGCTGCCTTACGCCGGGACCGGGAGACCGGTGAGATAGGTCCCGATTTTATTGAACATCGTCGAAATGTCTTGCCCGAGCACGGTCGCGCCGAGCGCTACGACGAGGGCAATCAAACCGACTAGCAGACCATATTCGACCATCGTCGCCCCGCGCTCGTCGAGACCGAAGCGCTTGATCAGCTTATGCATGTGCAGATCCTTGAAGAAGTGGAGCCAAACGACAGGTTCCACGTCGCTTTCCGGCGAGCGCTTTCTACCCGTCGCTGAATCAATTTTTGAGGAGGGGAGTCATCTCAAAAATTTTCGCGAAATTCTAGGGACGGTGACGCACAGTTCGGATCCCAAGGTATTGGCCAAACCTGCTCAACGGCGCGGCCTGCGGCGAATTTCGAATTGGTTCATCAGCTTGAAGAGGCCGACCAGGCCGAGCACGATTAGCGCGCCGGCAAGCGGAATTTCGCGGCCCGCAGGCACGAGTAGCGTCAGCAGGCTAAAGCCGCCGATCAGCGCGATCAGCATAGCGAGCGCCACGTGGGTACGCTCGGAAACCCGGCCGGCCAAAAAAAAGCTGGCCAGCGCACAGCCGACCATCGCGGTGACCGCGGCCGCAAGGAATGCTTCACGAGCCGAAAGTCCAACAGCTTCGAAATGCATGTCAGGCCGCGACCGGTCTCGAGAGGCCAGGTTGGGGAGCCGCGGCGCGGCCGAGCTCGGCGATATTGATCATCAATGCGGACGAGTTTGAGCTGTCGCGCAACTTCCAGATCACGCCGTCGACAAAGAAATGATGGACGTTCACGGCCGCCGCCATAATTCCGGCGATGGTCAGGAACGGCAGCGGCAGCCACGCGAAGCAAAGCGGAAGGCCGACAAACAGCAACACGCCGCCGGTGATGTTTCGCGCTCCCCATCGCAGTGCTTCGGCGCGCACGCGTCGCCAGGAACGCTCCGCTCCCTCGGCGTCGATCCGGAGCTTCAGCTGCACAACCAGCGCGATCAGCAGGTACTGCAGCGAGTGGAAAAGCGGGATCACGATCAGAAAAGATTTGAGGCTCGCGCCCGGCACGAACCAGACAAAATGCGCGACCGCCGGCAATAGCACGATCGGCGGCAGCAGACGCTTTTGCGCGCGGCACCACGCGGCGGCAAATCCGGTAAACGCCAATGCCCCAGCGCACATTACCGCCTGCGCTGCAGGGGCCATCCAGGCAGGAAAAGCCAAAATCGGGACCGACATGCCGTAAAAGTCGGTGAGCCCGTTTTCCTGCATATGCGTCGCGCCGTAGAGGAAGGCGGCGAACACGAACGCCGAGAGCGCCAGCCGCTCGCGCCGCCCGATCAGAAACCCGCAGCGCCGGGCATAGACCATCGTGATCCCGACGGTCTGGCCGCTATAGTGGTAAGGAGACCAGAAGAAAAACAGCAGCAGAAAATAAGGGGCCACGGCCTCGGGCTGCCAAAAGCACGCGAAGACCGCGCCGAAAATGATGAAGGGCAGGCCCCAGGCGGTTACCGGAAACTGCCTCGTATGCTCGGGGCTCTGGTAGAGGCGGTAAACTGTCGCCGAGAAATGCGGGAAATTGACAAAGAGGCTGAGGACGAGCGCTGTCGTCACGAGCGGCTTGGTGTCGGCCCCGGTGTAGAAAGCTCGCAGACCCAGCCAAGTGATGATCGACAAGCCGCCGATCAGCGACGCATCAGCCCACCAATTGACGAAATACGGCGCGCGTGTGGCAGCGGCGACGGCCGGTATCTCGGTGGTGAACGCCGGCATCTCGATCCGCTGGTCGGGCAAGGGTCGGGTAAGCTCTTGTATTGTCATTTCCGCCGCTGGGAAAAGACGACGGTGAGCGACCACGGACGCTTACCGCGCAGCGCCGCCGTTCGCAGCGCCGAAGAGTCAATCGCCGGCGGCCGCGAGTGTTTCAAAAATTTTGATGTCCGCGGCCGCCGCCCACCGAAGTGCGGTTGCCAGCGCTCAAGCCCAGCTGGCCCAGATTTGATACAACAGGCTGTGGTTACAAAGATCATCGCTCGAAAACGCCTCGTTCTCGTCATTGGCGCGAGCGTGGCGGGAATATTCGAGACGGGCTTTGCCGCTTCGTCGATCGTGCTCCTGCTCGGCCTCGCCGGCCTGTTCATCGGCGCACGCGACCAGCCAGAGGAGACGGGCTTCACCGCGATCTCGGGAGCGCTCGCTGTCGGGATCGTTACCGGCGTCGGGTATATCACTCTCGACGCCCTGCTGTTCTGGCCTGGCCTGCCGCCGGCGCTGCGGGAAATAACGCCGGCGCCGCTCGCGCCCCGCCTCGCCTATTTCGTCGTCGCCGCATGTCAGGATGAGGTGATCTGGCGGCTGTTTGGACTGTCGCTGCTGCTCGTTCTTATAGCGAGGTTTCGCCCCGAGACCCGACCCTCGGCTTCGACCATTGCCGCCGCCATCGTGCTGAGCGCGGTGCTATATGTGCTCTTTCACCTTCCATTCGTGACCTCTCGAGCAGCGCTCACACCCTTCCTTGTCGCCAGGGAGCTGGCGCTGCACTTCACGACGCCGATCGTTTGGGGCATCGTTTATTGCCGGCTCGGTCTTGCCGCCTCGATGACCGCGCATGCCGCCGCGCATCTTCCCATCCAGCTCGGGATGACCCTCCTCTCGCCCTGAGGAAGTTGATCACACCCCCTCTGCCTAGAGATCGCGCGCCGAGACCGCTGGCGGGGCCGTAGGCAGAGCGGCCGCCCGCCGGCGCCGGCGAAATGCTGCTAACCCGACAACCCGGTTGAATAAGCCGCGCAGCGCAACTCGCATCGGCACATCGATGCAGCGATGAACAAGCGCACCGCAGCCGATGGCAGTCAGAATGGTGATTGCCTGAAATCGATAACCGCCCCATCCCGACGCGACGAGAACCCCCGCGAACGTCACCGGGATCGCGAATGCGGTCATTTGAAAGATGTAGACGGAGTAGGAAATATCGCCGAGCCAGCGCAACGGCCGAGCGTTGAGCATGCCGGTGGTTTTGCCCGAGTTGCCCACCGATGCCAGCAACAGCGGCACGAGAAGGACAACGATTACGCCGTCGGGGGCGTCGGCGAGACAAGCGATCGCGATCGCCACGAGTAGGGCGATGAACGTGGCATCCCTCCCCCAAACGCGGCGGAAGTGACCTTCGCTGTAGAACCGATAGGCTAAGATGCCAACCATAAACTCCGGCCATGCCCGGAGAAGCGCACCCCACCCAGAGGCACGCTGTTGCTCCTGGCTGGCGATGGTGTGATCAATGGCCATAACGACAAGAAGCGCGATGCAGGTTGCTGCAGCCGCGCGACCTTTAAGTCGCCCGATAATCGGGACCACAAAAGGAAAAAGCAGGTAGGCATACCACTCGGCGGAGATAGACCAGGATGGCCCATTGATGATGATATTGTCGAGCCATGGCACCTGAAACAGGAACAACGCTGCAATCAGCTGCGTCTTGAACGAGATGCCGGCCGGCATATCGAACTGCCCGATGACGTGCTTCACTACATAAACAGCGGTCGTGAAGAGGGCAGCCGGGTATATGCGGCAGAACCGCGCCCAGAGAAACCGCCCGACCGCCGGCCAGTCCCGGTTGGCGGCGAGCCGGCTGCCATAGACATGCGTGAGGACGAAGCCGCTGAGGACGAAAAACAAATCGACGGCGAGATATCCCCGGCGACAGATCCCCGGCGAAGCGCCGCCGCCAAAATGGTAGGCGAGGAAACTGCTGTGATAGAACAGAACCGCCATCGCCGCGATCCCGCGCAACGGGGTGAGCGACGGCAGCTCCCTGCGTGCGTCGAGGCTGCCGCCTGCAGTCGCGCGAGCCAACCACCAACGGGATATCGCCGGCAAAACGCCTCCTGGTGAGCAGGGCTTTATTTGGCGCAACTATCTCGACAAACGCAATTGGAAAACACCTCCCTGTCAGAGGACAGGGTTTGCTCCTCGATCAGCGCATTCGATCAGCGCAGAGCCGGTCCCAGACCATCGTCTCGTTCAAATTGTCGGCGCCGGGGAGGCGACGATGGCTAATTTTTATGAAACGTCCCCATGTCGTCTTCATTGAATCTCAGGGCCAGGTCGGCAAGATCAGGGCGACGATGTCCACGCAACACATGATCCGCTCATCGGACGGTGTCGGTTTCACTGTGCTGTCGCAAACCGGTGATCACTTGGAAGCGAGGTCTCTTACAATCAAGACCTTCTTCCTCTCTGCGGCGATAATCGGGATAAATTTACTAATTAATCTGACGTCCCCCGTTACGGCGTTTCCGTACGATGACTTCGTTCTCATCGACGGCATCTGGCGGACCGTTGAGGGGCAACATGTCGGCATCGATTATCACGATGCCATTGGGTTCTGGTTAAGTCATATTGGCGCGGCGTGGTGGCGAATAATCGGCCCAGATCGCGGTGTCCTTGCGCTCACCAGCGCCACTTTTAGTATCATAATCATGTTATGTGCGAGCTTTGTCTTGGCAAACCGGTTGTGGTTTTTGCCTCGGTATTGCCTTCTAATCGGCGCAGTCCTGGCTTTCGAGGCGTCGGCGCCGTCGGTTTACGGTTGGTCAGTCTTCATGACCGGTATGGCCGGATATTATAACCGCCTGTCGGTCGCCGCCCTCGCCGTATTATTCTTACAATTCTTTACAGGGCAGCGTACCCGATCGCATACCGGCCTTGTAGTGGAATGCGGAACTGCGGCCATCCTGCTCAACATCTTATTTTTAGTAAAAATCTCGGCCTTCATTCTGGGAATAGGAATTATTGCGACGAGCACGCTGGCACTCCGACTACGTTCTTTCTCCAGTACAGCAAAAATGTTGATGGTTTTGTTCCTAATTCTAATTATTATTGTTGCCACCGATTTTGTTATTGCCGGCACCAATCCATCAGATTTTCTTCTTACCTATCAAGCAGCTGCGGCAACGAAATTGTCGCCGGTTTCCGGCAATAGCATCGACCGCATATTCAAGAGCTGGAGCCTGGTCGTGTCCGTCCTGTTATTGGTTATGTATGCACGGCGACCGCCCGCAATCCCCCGCAGCGCATTGGTGACAGTGATCGGCGCGTATGCCGTCATCCAGCTTTGTTTGAATGTGTCAAATACTCAGCCGGAGACGATCTTTCTGGCGCCGGCATGCGCCCTAGCCCTCCTCTCGTGGTGTCCGCCTTCGGAGCCGGAGCGGTCGAATCAAGCGCCCCGCCGACATTGGCTGAGAAAATCGCCAATGGCCGTGTTGCCCGGAGTAATGTGCCTCTTGGTATTGGTTCCGCAGATGGCTTCGGCCGCTTTCGGTCTTGCCCTCGCGGTTTCAGTAGCCTCGGGCTTCGAGGCGCCGATTTACATCTCCGCGGAGAAGGGCGTTAGCGTCCCGGTCGTCGGCGCGCTCGGAGATGCCGGCCGTGCAGAGCAATTTGCTATAAACGTCAATAAGGGGGTCGACGCATTACAACACTTCAAGATGACTGACGGAACAATCGCTACCCTCGATTATGTCAATCCATTTCCGGCTCTCTTTGGTCTGCCTTCTCCGAAGGGGGTACCCGTCGCCTGGGCTCTCGGTTACAACCAGCCCTACGACAGCATGCTGCAAGAACGCGAGTTAGTCGGGGATGCCTGCATCGTAATGCTTCCGATGCGGCCGACACGGGTTGTTAAGGGAAGCACGGAATTAATCATCGCGGCCGCGGAATCGATATTGGCCGTGTCCTTCAACCTCGTGGGAGACGACGATTATTGGAAAATATACCGCCGCAAAGACGGTTGCCGGTAACAGGGAGGTCGGCGGAATCGAAGTGAAGGCTTTGGCCAAAATCGCGATCGTTACGCCGGTGCTCGACGACTGGCCGGCATTCGGCCACCTGCTGCGGGAAGTGGGCCGCTCGCTCGCCGGGAAAGTGCAGGACCTCGACATCGTCGCGGTCGACGACGGCTCGGCGCAGAGTTTCGCGATCGATGCGCTCGAGCTGCCGCCCGGTCCAATCCGCCGGATCGAGATCCTGCAGCTCGGGCTCAATCTCGGCCATCAGAGGGCGATCGCGGTTGGCCTCGTCGACATCGCGCGGCGCGACGATCTCGACGGCGTCTTTGTCATGGACTGCGACGGCGAAGACCGTCCGGCGGACCTACCAAGACTGCTCGCAGCGAGCCGCGAGCGGCCGGGGCACATCGTTGTCGCCCAACGCACTGAACGATCGGAGGGGCAACCGTTCAAGGTCGGGTATGCCCTGTACCGGTGGCTGTTCACGCTCCTGACCGGGCAGCAAATCAATTTCGGCAATTTCAGCTTCATTCCGATCGCGTGCGTCCGCCGCCTCGTCTTCATGCCGGAAATCTGGAACAACCTGCCGGCCGCCATCCTGCGCTCGCGCATCGGGCATGTCGCCGTGCCGACCGCCCGCGGCGAGCGCTATTTCGGGCGGTCGCGGATGAGCTGGATCGGGCTCATCGCGCATGGGCCGAGTGCGACGTCAGTCTACATCGATATCGTTTTCGTGCGGCTGCTCTTCGGCGCCGCCATCGTCGCCGGCGTCACGCTGGCCGGCATTGCCGCCGCCGTCGCCATCCGCCTCGCGACGCCGCTCGCGATTCCCGGCTGGGCCACGACGGTAGTGGGGGTGCTCGGGCTGCTGCTGATGCAGCTCGTCGTCATGGTGGTCGCAATGCTGCTGCTGGTGCTGGCGGGGCGCAACAGCCGGCCGATCGTGCCGATCGCCGACGCGGGCATGTTCATTGCGGGCCGCCAACGCTTCGACATCGAGCCGGTCTCGCCGCTCGCGCGCGAATGCGGGGGGACGGACGAGCGGCAATGAACCTGCACTACCCCGGCGGCGAACTCGAGCTCTTCGCTGGCGCGGCGAACTGGAAGAGCTACGTTGCCGAGCTGCTCTCGCCCTATCTCGGCGAAACCGTGCTTGATGTCGGCGCCGGAATCGGCGCCCACGTCCCGTTCTTGTGCAGATCCGGGGTGAAGGAATGGGTTTGTCTCGAGCCCGATGAGCGGCTCGCATCGCAGATCGCCCGCCGGATTGAGAAAGGCGAGCTGTCGGCTGCCTGCCGCGTCGTCACCGGCACTCTCGAAGCGCTCGCGGGTTGCACCCGATTCAGCGCCGTCCTCTATCTCGACGTGCTGGAGCACATCGCCGATGACCGCGCCGAGATGGAGAAGGCGGCGCGCAGGGTCGCGGATGGCGGTTGCCTGATCGTTCTGGCGCCCGCTCACCAGTTTCTCTTCAGTCCGTTCGATGCCGCAATCGGACATCACCGCCGTTACACCACCGCCGCGTTACGGGCACTTACACCGCCGGAATGCCGACTCGAATTTTGTCGAATGCTCGACTCGGCGGGTTTTTTCGCCTCGCTCGCCAATCGCTCACTGCTCCGTTCCGCAAACCCCACGTGTGCGCAGGTGCAAGTCTGGGACAGAGTCCTGGTACCGGTCTCGCGGCGCCTGGACTGGTTTCTTTGCTACCGCTTCGGCAAGAGCATCCTTGCTGTGTGGCGGAGGACGCGGCCATCGTCTGTTCGCGTCGGGGATGGCGCGTCTTGAGGCGACCCGATTTAAGGCTGCCGGCGGCGGCAATCGCGGTCTTCGCGATCTTTGCCGGCCTTTATTATTGGGCGCGGCCGGTTTATGAGTTCGCGCTCACCTGGTACGGCATTGCGCCGTTCCGGTTCCCGTTTCTCGATACCGACGCGATCACCGCGGCGATCGAATGTTATCGCCAGGGGATCGACGTCTATATCGCGAACCCCTGCGATGCCCTGGGCCGTCCTCATGTCTATTCCCCGCTCTGGCTCGCAGCATCGGTGCTGCCGGTCACGAGGGCTTGGACCATGCCAATTGGCCTCGGCCTCGATCTCGCTTTTCTCCTATCGTTGGCGGCGATCCCGGTTCCGGCCCAGGCGCGCGACCGCCGGATCATGTTGGCCGCCGTGTTCTCGACAATGACGATCTATGCGGTCGAGCGCGGGAACAACGATCTCTTTGTTTTCCTCCTCGTACTGCTGGCCGGGCTCACGCTCGCCAGCCCTGCTGTCTGGAACGGCTCTTCGATCAGACGCTGGTGGGGCTATCTGCTGATCGCGACCGCGGCATTGCTTAAGTTTTACCCGGTTTCCGCGTTGATCGTATCGTGTCGCGAACGAAGGCATGCTTTTATCGCGATCAATCTTCTAATGCTCTCGGTGATCTGCGTCTTCGTTGCCATCGTCAAAGACGATCTCAAGCATACTGCCGCACTGATCCCCTTCGGGAGCTATTACACCGATCTATTTGGCGCCAAAAATCTGCCTTATGGCATTGCGCATTTGATCTACACGCCGTCGCGCGAGTTCATTGTCGACTTCGTGCCGCCCCTTCTTCTGGCTATTCTCTGCTTGCGCGCGCTTTGGTTGGCGATCGGCCTTGCCCGGCGTCCGGCGCTGCACACCGCCTTTCTCAAACTGGAGGAGCGCGCGCGGATATGGCTGATCCTCGGTTCCGCGATCATTACGGCGTGTTTTTTTGCCGGACAGAGCGCCGGCTACCGCGGAGTGTTTTTTCTTCTCGTCCTGCCGGGACTGTTTGGACTGGCGCAATGCGCGGAGGATGATCAGGCCGCCAGGCTCGTTCGCCAGGCTCCCTGGCTGATCCTCTTCGTCATGTGGAGCGAGGCTCTGCGTCATGCCATCGTTGCCGTGGGACCGGGCTGGCTCGTCATCGAAGCGACATTCTGGATCGCCAAGGAACTGGTGTGGTGGCGGATCATCGCGACCCTGGGGGGCGTTCTCCTCTGCTTTGTGCTGGCCTCTCCGGTCTGGCGCAGGGGCTCAGCCGACCGGGCAGCGACGGCGGAGCAGGTCGCGGGTGCGTAATTTTTTTCGAGACGTTTTGGTCCCGCATAGATTGAATCTCGGGCATAGGATTGTTCGCATCAACCGAAGCGAGTTTCCGGACGCGATGGACCCGGTATTGACGATCGCCAAGCTCGGCGCCGGCTTTGTGGTCATCACGTCGGCGATTTTTGTGATCGGGCTGGCGGTCGAGACGGTCGCGCCTGCTCAAAGGCGGCAGCCGGCAAACGGGACCCGGCTCAACATCGGCTATGCCATCTTCCACGCGTTCATGCGGTCGGCCGCTACGCTCTTGGCTGCTATCCCTGTTCTCGGCATCGGAGCGCTGGGCGGGGGCTTGATCGCCTTGCCGAGCGAAGGATGGACGGTTGTCCTCTCTGCAATCGTCTATGTCGTCGCGATCGATTTCGCCGAATACCTGTTCCACCGGGCGCAGCATGGATGGCCGCCGCTGTGGGCGCTTCACTCGCTGCACCACAGCGACCGGGCGGTAAACGTGACGACGAGCACGCGCCACCATTGGGTCGATCTCTTCATAAGATCGATCGTGATCTACCCCATCGTCGGGCTGCTGTTCGCCGTCCCCTACCAGGCGGTGTTGGCCAATGGGTTGATCGGCTACTACAATTATTTTCTGCATTTCAATATCAGAATATCATTTGGGCCGTTGTGGGCGGTGCTCAACAGCCCGCAATATCACCGGCTGCATCACTCTCATGCGGCGCGGCACCAGAACAAGAATTTTGCTGCGCTGTTCCCGATATTCGACGTGCTTTTCGGCACTTATTGCCGGCCGGCAGCCGGCGAATATCCGGCAACCGGAATCGAAGGGCGGCAAGGTCCGAGCCGAGTCTGGGGGGCGGTCGCATGGCCATTTAGAGCGTCACCGGGGGCGGTCGGGCGCGTGCGCCGAGCGGCGGATGCTGCCTGATCACCTGCAGGCCGGGACGGCGAACGATTTCATCGAGCCGGCCAATATCGGCCTGACGAAGCGACCCGGTGCGCGCGGCCCACGGACCGGCGGACCTTCCTGGAAATGGTCTCCCGCGAGCCCGGGCTTCCGCTTTTGGGCGGGTGTGCTGTTGGCTCTGTGCGGCGCGTACAGCGTCACGTGCCTAACGCTGTTCGCTTACCGATCACCAGGCGCGCCGCTCGGCGATTGGCGCGCTCTTTGGACGTGGGCGCGGTTTCTGACCGAGCATCCGGCCGCGGAAATGTATGACCCGTCGATCCTCCACGCGGGCCAAGCTGCAGCGGGGCTCGAACCGGGCCAATATTATCCCTTCGCATACCCGCCGAGCTTTCTGCTCGTCCTTTGGCCAATGGGCCTGCTTCCGTCCGGCCTAACGTACGGGGCCCTCCTCGTACTCGGTTTGCCGTTTTATCTTTGGGCGACTGTCGGCAAGCGGTGGCGCTCCCCGATGACATTGGCGGCGCTGATAGCGCCGACGACCGCCATCTCGATCGTCGCCGGGCAGACCGGCTTTCTCGCGTCGGCTCTCCTGATCGGCGGGTTGCGACTGGCCGGCTGCCGTCCGATACTGGCCGGCCTCCTCCTCGGCCTGCTGACTTACAAGCCGCAAATCGGGTTGCTGGTGCCGGTCGCGCTGGTATCGGCTAAACTGTGGCGCTGTGCCGCCTCCGCCTGCGCTACATTCCTGCTGCTGTTCGCGGTCACGAGCGCCGCATTCGGGCCCGGCATCTGGATCGCGTGGTTCGCCGCGATCCCCGGCTTCTCGAGCCAAGTAGCGGCGGGGGGCGGCAGGATCCTCCATCTGATGCCGACGGTCATGTCCACGCTGCTGCAGATCGGCGCCTCCCCGACAGCCGCGCGGCTGGCCCAGGGCGCGGCCACAATCGCCGTAATGGGCGTCGTATGGGCGTCGTTTCGCGCGGGGCCGACACGGCTGGCCGCCGCCACATTGCTGGTCGGCACACTTTTGGCGACTCCGTATGCCTTCCTCTACGACATGCCGATTGTGGCCACGGCCGTGTTGTGGATGATCCAGGAACGGCATGACCGCGGTGGTTCCTTCGGATGGGGCGAAATCCTGGTGCTGACGATAGCGGCAATCGCGCCAATGACGATGCCGGCGGAGACAGCGCGTCCGCCGATAAGCGCAATCTCTCTCGTCCTGGTGTTGGGTGTTATCCTGCGGCGGAGTTGGATGCTGCGATATCGGGCAGAATCCGAAGTTGCAACCCGGGCGTTACACTGCGGAAACGCGAGTTAAGCGGCGAGCAAGGTTGATGTGCTCACAGTTCGGCAATTGGAGCACATCTGGGCTGCCGGAGACGCCGATGCCCCACGACCAACCGCGATGCGACGTGTGCGACTGCGAGTTGCGTGCTGGCTTTCCTCGAGTGCGCGATCCGCAGACGGGGCATTGGTTCGCTATCACCCACTGCCCGGAATGCGGTTTGGGCCATACGACGCCGCAGCCCGACGACTTGGATGAGTACTATGGCTCGGCGTATCACGGCGGCCGCTACGGGATCGCTGAACAGCTGTGCGTGAGACGCCGTCTGCGCTTTGTGAGAGCGGTCGCAAGCCCACATCGCGTGCTCGACTTTGGCTGCGGGGATGGCGCCTTCATCGCAGCGGCATCGGCCGCCGGATTGCAGGCGACTGGTGTGGAAATGCGACCGGAGCACGCCCGTTCCAAGGGGCTGACGGTAGTCGAGCGCGTCGAGGACGCCGGAGGTCCGTTCGACCTCATAACCCTATGGCACAGCCTGGAACACGTCCGCTCGCCACGGGAGCTGCTCGAGCGACTGTTGCCGCGGCTGAGCGATGACGGTTTCCTTGTTGTTGCTGTGCCCAATGCCGAGAGCGTACAGGCGCGGGTTTTCGGGCCGGGCTGGTTTCACCTCGATGTCCCCCGGCATCTCTTCCACTTTACACCGCGCGCGCTGAAGCGATTGTTGGAAAGCTGCGGCCTGGAGGTGGTCCGGCGCTGGGACATCGAAGTCGAATTGGATCTGTTCGGGTGGGCTCAGAGCGCCCTCAACCGGGTAATTCGCACTCCGAACGTGCTCTTCGATGTGGTCACCCACCGGCGGCGGCGTCATAAGCCATTGGAGATCGCGGCCAGCCTTGTCCTAGGCACCGTGGTCACGATAACTGCGGCGCCGGTGGTGCCGCTTGCCGCCGCGCTGTCAAGCGGCGCCGTGGTGATCTTTGCGGCGAAGAACCAGCGCGCTAGCCGTTGAACCGCCGGTAAGCTCGTGCAGTATTTTTAAAGCTGCATCTGAACTTGTGGAGCCAGTGCTTTGCGAGGCTCCCGTCGCTGCAAGCCCTCGAAGACGCTGCCGCGCTCCCACCCCCAGCACGCCAGGCGAAACTCGGTAGCAGTCCGAAGTACGCCAACGCCATAGGCAATGCTTCGGCGAAAGTTTATAGAAGATGCCCCGGTGAAATACCGGGTGGGACAGGAAATCTCGCCAACCCGAAAGCCGCGGTAAATGATCTGGGAAAGCATCTCGTTATCGAATACAAAATCATCCGAGTTGTTATCGAGAGGAATATCCTCTAGGACAGCGCGAGTGTAAGCGCGATAACCGGTATGGTATTCAGATAGCTTATAGTTCAGTAAGATATTTTGTGTAAATGTAAGCATACGGTTGGCAACATATTTGTACAGCGGCATTCCCCCTGCCAAGGCGCCAACACCAAGTATCCGAGATCCCAGGACCACGTCGAAAAAACCAGACGCCAATAGGGATGCCATGGGTAAGATAAGCTTCGGTGTATATTGATAGTCCGGATGCAGCATAATTACGATATCTGCGCCTCGGTCGAGCGCTGTGCGGTAGCAGGTTTTCTGGTTGGCGCCGTAACCTTTATTGTGATCGTGGGCAATCGTGATAATACCAAGCTCCTTGGCAAGCTTCAGAGTCTCATCTGTGCTAGCGTCGTCAACAAGAATGATGTCGTCTACTACATCGATCGGGATTTCGGCGAACGTCCGTTGCAGCGTGAGCGCGGCATTAAACGCCGGCAGAACAACACAAAGTCTATTTCCAATTATCATCACTTAACCTATCTGATCTTGACGCTGGAGCTCCGGAAATTTCGGGGTATTACATATTCCTGCGGTGGACCACGGCGTAGTCGTCGCTGTAGACGCGTTGCCATCCGGGGAGGTGGTCGAGCAGGGCCGCGGCCGCGCTCGACGGCTCGAACAGCGTCCAGGCGATGGCGTAATGGTCGAGCAACCCGGGCAACGCCTCGCCGATCCCAGCGCTCGCCGCGGCATTGCAGGCGAGGAATTCGTCGCCGAAGAGGTCGGCCCGGCCGTCGATGAAGGTGGGTATGCCGACGAACGTCAGATACCCGCCGAACCGGATCGAGTGGAGGACGTGGCCGGTAAGGCCCGCTGCGCGCGCGGCGTCGACAGCCAATACCGGCGCGACGGCTTCGCGCGGGCCAATGCCGCGCCGATCGAGCGCAAGCGCCGTCGACAGAAATCCGAGCGCGATCAAGACCGCAGCGATCACCGCGGCGGCAAACGGCACCATCGTCAATCCGCGCGCGGCCCGCTTTCCCGCCGAGCCGGTTCGCGCCGACACCGGGGAGCCCAGCTGAGCGGAGAGCGGGGCGGCGATCAGCAGCGGGCCGATGATGCCCAGCAGCTCCTGGTTGCGCACATGGGTCAGCGCCAGGTGCAGCAGCACGAGAACCATCGCGGTTCGCGTCCACGGCAGTCTCAATCCCAATGAAAACCCGCCGAGGATCGCCAGCGCGATCCACACCTCAAGCGGCTCGAAATGCTGGAAATCGGCGGCGTGCCACTCGGAGAGCGCGGAGATTGCAAAACTCATCCGCAGCATGCGCAGCGGCAATGTGAACAGGTCGAACCCGTTTGGCGATACCAGCGCAGCGAGGGTGGACAATCCCAAAAAAACGCCCCATCCCCGGAGCGTTTGCCAGCGGGCCGAGGCGGGAGCGACCAGCACCGCCTCCGCGGCGAGCAGTCCGGCAAACAGCAACCCGACGACAAAACCGCCATGCAGGTTGCACCACAGGATCATGACCGGCAGCAGGGCGAAGGATGGGGCGGCGCCCTCGTCTCGCGCTCGGATCACGCCCGCCATCCACGCCACCAAGAGCGGCAACGCCAACACATGGGGGCGGGCGAGCAGATGCGGCTCGGTCAGTGCGAAAGCCAGCAGCGCGCCGATCGCGGCGCGGCGCGGCCCGAGCGAGCGCTGCAAGGCGCGGGCGAGCAGCGCAAACGCGGCAGCGATCGCCAAACCGGTCGCGGCGATGACGCCGCCCCATCCGAGCCCGTCATAGACGGCGGCGAAGACGATCTCCGCTAGCCATTCGTGAGGGACCCAGCTCCCGCCAGGGAAGGTGAAGGTAAACGGATCATGGAACGGGATCGCGCGGTGCTCGACGATCCAGCGTCCGATAACGATATGCGAGAGCGTGTCGCCATCGTTGAGGAGAGCAAACGCCGAAGCTACCGCGACAGTATAAGCTCCCAGACCGACGAGGAGCGGCACCAACCACGCGCGAACCGGGTGCAATAGATGCGTATCGGTGAGGGCCGGCGATCGCGGAAAGGACGCGCCTATCGACTGCATGCCGCGCGCCCGACGTGCCTGACCAGGACTCGCTCAGCTACCAACCGCGGCGAGCGCCGGCGGGGACTGGTGCGGTGCGACTTCGGGCTCAGCCACGGGCGGGCGCGGAGCAAAGGGCGGCCGCGTGTCGCTGCCGTTCATCGCAGTTTTGAGGCGAACGCGACCACGGGCTAGATGCGAGCGCACGGCACCGACGGAGGTGCCCATGCTCTGCGCCGCCTCGTCGTAGGACTTACCCTGGACGCCGATCAGGATGACGGCCGAGCGCTGGTTGGCGGAGAGACGGCGCAGCGCAGCGCCGAGGTCGCGCAACAGAAGCCGCAGCTCAGCCATATGCGTCGCCGGCGGCGGTTCGGCGGCGGCAATTTCCTCCAGCGCTGTGGCCGAGCGGTTGGATCTGTTCACGACCGCGAGAAAGCGATTGCGCATGATCGTGTAGAGCCAGCCGCGCAGATCCGTCCCTGCCTGCCACAAATGCGCGTTGGCGAGTGCTTGCACGAGCGTGTCCTGGACGAGATCGTCGGCATCGGCCCTTTCGCGATGCCAGCGCCGCGCCGCACGGCGCAGGAAAGGTATCTCTTGCTCGACTTGTCCCGCGAACTCCGCCTCCGCAAGCTCCGCCGATGCCGGCGCGCGGGTACTTGGCTGCGGCGCTCCGGCTGCGACTATATCATGCGAACCCGGCGCCTCGTAGTTCGTTGACATTCTACGTGACCCACACGCAAACAAAGGCGAATTGCACGGACCGGTAAACGCAGCGTCGAGGTGAAACAGCTGATGCGTTTATTCAGGACGCTTCTCTGACACAAAATGGACAGCAATTCAAGCAAATTTTACCGAAGGGTTAACGGCTGTTACCGGACTGTTACGATTGCCCACTCTCCTTGACGAGAGACCGGGTCGACACGCGACCCGGCGGTCCACGGGGTTGAAGCGCGGCGCGCTGCGGGCATCAAGACCCCGATTTTGGTGCCGCTATCGGCGGACGGCGACCAGAGGACTGCGCTCAGGCAAGTGTCCGCGGCGTTCAGCAATTAAGTCAAAGGAAAAGGATCCACACGAGGGCGTCCGCTTCGCTCAATATTACTCGAGAGTCACCGTCATCTCACACTGCAGGGTCACTGAACGTCAAAAATGCGTTCGGGGCAGTCTTGTTATCGGTTGATGCAGCCGCAACGCAGCAGGAAAAGCTCAGCGTCCGACGGCGGTGATTGCCGGTCGTCTCCCAACCCTAACCGTTCATTCACTGCACTTGGCGAGATCGGCGGCTCCCGACGCGTGCCGATCTGGTACTGTGGGCATGCCAAAGCGAGGCTTCCGTCGGTGCGCGAAATACGGCAGCGGCTACATGCCGCTGGCTTATCCAGCGGATGATGCCGCGTTGGCGGCCTTCTCCAAGTTGCGCGCGCTGCCGCAGGAAGCGGAGCGTGATCTTTCAGCCACGGGGCTGGAAATCTGGGTTTCTTCTGGCGCCGGGAACGCGGATGATCGTCGCCGCCAAATCAGCTTCTGGAAAGACGCAGGGGTCACGCCGGTGACGGAGCACACGACCGATGTGAGCGGGCACCACAAGCGCATCGGCGGCCGCAGCGCCGCAGAGCACTTAACGGCGATCCCCGGTACCTTGAAGCAGTGGCCAACCTGCTGTAGATCGGTGTTCGCGAGCTTTGGCAAGTCGCTTCGTGAGGGCTCTGTCCGTCGAAGCGACAAAGTCTCGGCGGGCGAGGTCCGGATTTTGCGCGCACCCTTTTTCGCAGGCCGAAGACAGGGAGATTTGATCGATTTGCTGCGGTAGCGATAAAAGTCGGCGACGCTTCGCATTGGCCTCCGGCGGCACAGGTCCGGACGGAGCGGTTCTGGCCTTTTCGGTTAACCCGCACGATCTCGGGTAGAGTAGACACTCGTGCGCGAAATTGGCGAGGCTTGTCATGTGTCGTAATATCAAGACGCTCCATAACTTCAAACCGCCCGCGACAGAGGACGAAATCAGAGCGTCTTCGCTGCAATTTGTGCGCAAGCTGAGTGGTTTTACTCAGCCCTCCAAGGCAAACCAACTCGCTTTGGACCGCGCCGTCGACCAGGTGGCCAGCGCAGCACGCGAGCTGCTTGACTCTCTCGTGACCAATGCCCCACCCCGCTATCGCGAAGTGGAGGCGGCCAAGGCCCGAGCGAGGGCGGCGGACAGGTCCGCTCATCCGACACCCGACGCGCTACTTAGCGGCGGGAGCGGGTCAGCGCCGTGGCGCCGCTATAGCGCTTCGTCGGCGCGGAGCGCATGATTGCTCAGTAGGCAGCTAGTCCCGCCGCCGTATCGAATGGCGGCTTCGTGCCGGAGTCGACATTCACGGGACCTGCCCCGTACTGCCGCAGTCGACACACAGCGGTGAGTGGCTGGTCTCGCGTCGAGATCCTGTGCATAGAACCCCCAGCAGACAGTCAACCTCAGGCACGGCAGGTCGCTTGTCG
>Ga0306917_10000078_pt1 | contig 31396 bp, 25 predicted proteins | sample tim00Cox00000000_FD_203313 | JGI IMG/M metagenome (GOLD analysis project Ga0306917, IMG submission 203313) | Lab enrichment of tropical soil microbial communities from Luquillo Experimental Forest, Puerto Rico - timezero.00C.oxic.00.000.000 (v2)... | ecosystem: Environmental > Terrestrial >... | reverse complement strand
TTAGCCTGACAGAGCAATATCGACAGGTCGGACTTTACACCGGTCGCATTCTCAAGGGTGAAAAGCCCGCCGACCTGCCGGTCATACAGGCCACGAAACTTGAGTTAATCATCAATCTCAAGACCGCGAAGGCGCTCGGCCTCCAAATTCCTGACAGGCTGCTCGCCCTCGCCGACGAGGTGATCGAGTGAAGCGGCGCGCGTTCATCACGCTTCTCGGCGGCGCAGCCGGCTGGCCGCTCGTGGTGCGCGCGCAGCAGCCGGCGATGCCGGTGATCGGATTTCTGCACAGCGGTTCCGCCGAGCCATTCGCGGAGCAAGTCGCCGGTCTCCGCGAGGGGCTGAATTAATCCGGCTATGTCGAGGGACTGACCTGACCATCGCATTTCGCTGGGCCGAGGATTACGAGCGACTGCCATCGCTGGCCGCTGACCTCGTCCCCGTCAGGTGGCTGTCCTCGTCGCTGCTGGCGGTGCCCAATCGGGACCGCAACGATATCACTAGTCTTCGTGAACGGCAGCGATCCAGTCAAGATCGGCCTCGTCAGTAGTCTCAATCGCCCAGACGGCAACATCACAGGCGTGAGCCTTTACAGCGTCGCACTGGCGCAGAAGCACAGCGTCGCACTGGCGCAGAAGCGCCTCGCGCTCCTGCGCGGGCTGGCCGGTAATGCAGCGACCGTCGCCGTGCTGGTGAACCCAAGTTTTTCCGACACCGCGCCTCAGCTCGCGGATGTGCAGGCGGCGGCGAGTGCACTTGGCCAAAAGCTCATCGTCCTCACCGCTACCGGGTTGACGGACTTTTGATCGGCAGCGATGTGTTCTTGTCCAATGAGCACGCTCTATCGTTGCACTGGCTGCCCGCCACAAGATTCCCGCGATTTATGGGTGGCCATCGCGGCCCACGACGGTCATTCCTTCGCGCAAAATGGCCTCCCGGCACTCCTGCGCCCTTTGATGGGCCGTTTTGGTTGAGAACTCGTAGTCTGAAAATATATCCCCCCTTAGATCCGCTGTTCCGCTTCAGCCGAAATGAGACAGCTGTGCCGGCGCAAAGTGAGACCGCCGCCGCGTCTGTGACGGGCTGAGGTGACTACCTCCAATTCGCCGGCCAGCCCCGGAGACCGGATGGTAAGGTTCGGGAAGAAGGCGGTGGCACAAGCGCGAGGGACGATCATGGCGCCGTGAACGCTGAGGCGAGGCCTCCATGCAGCTGGTCGGTGGTATCAAGGTCATCGGGTTGCCTCGCGGACGCCCCGCAGCAAGGTGCGGGAGTTGATGACAAATAAGGTCTTCCGGCAGGGACCCCCGAGGGTGATGAGAATATCGTTGCCATCTATCCCGATGAGGTTGCTATCGATGTGGTGGAGCAACGCCCCGTCATCTCAACGGCGACTGGCGGCCGGGCGAGTAGCGATAACCGCCCGAGGCTCAGAGGAAGAAAGCCGACCTCAGTGCGCGATAGACATGCCGGGACATCCCTGCGAGCAGTAGCGGCGCGGAGGGGAAGGGATGAAGACAGATACGGGCGATCTGGACACGGCGCAAGAGCTCCAGCAGAAGAGCGTGGTCACCATGACGCGCGTCGTCAGGTGTTCTGCTGTGGTCGTCGACGTCCCTCCTGCAAAGCGTCGCGCAGTTCTCGGCGATCAACTGGGAACGCGATGATCTCAGGAGACGCCTACAGCATCTCGACGATCAGCAGCGTTGCGCGATCTCGAGACCGCGACCGTCAAGGTCCCACCGTTCGCGCGCGCCGCCAGGCGGTGGGCGAGAAGCCGTTGCACGGCACGGCGGTCAGATTGCAACTCGTTCGCGGCAACGGAGGCATGCCGGAGATCGTATGGTCGATGAGGACACCGAGATGCTCCCCGGCGATGTCAGCGAAGCGGCGCTGCATGCCGAGCATCTGCTTGGGTGCCGGCGCAACAAGGTGCCACTGGCAAGGACGTCGCAGCCCAGGCGCAGGCTAAGTAGGATCGACCACCATGCGGCGAAACGGGCAGGGCGTGCCGCCGGCTGGCTTGTCCGATTCGCCTCGCTCCTCAGCGCAGCGATGCTTGCCGCAGGCACGGCTGCGCCTGCTCTAAGCGGCGGGCGCCTGCACGTGTCGATGAGCGGGAGCGATGTGAATGAGGGGACGGCGAACGCGCCGTTGCGGACGATCCAGAGGGCGGCGGACCTGGCGCAGCCCGGAACGACCGTCCACGTCGCGCCGGGCGTCTACGACGAGACGATCCACAGCTATATCGACGGCACCGTCGACGCACCGGTTCGCTTCGTCTCGGACCGGCAAAAGGCGGCGGTGATCAGGCCCTCCGCCGCAGACGGCGCCATCTGGGAGAACTCGGCCGACCACGTCATCATCGAAGGCTTCGAAATCGACGGCAGCAACAGCCCGGCGGTGAGGGTCGGCATCGCGGCTCATGGCAACCACATCCGTGTCAGGAGCAACAAGGTCCACCACATCCTCCAGGAGGGCGCCAACGACAGCAACGGCGGGGCAGGCATCGTGCTCAACGGCGGCTACTATGGCGAGGTGGACGAGCATGCCGTCGGCAATGAAGTCCACCACATCGGCACCGCCGGAAGCAACAGGGTGCACGGCATCTACCACCAGAGCACGGGCTCCATCGTCAACAACCTCGTGCATTCCAATCCCGGCCTGATCGGTATCGTGCTGTGGCACGACGCAAAAGACGTCACGATCGCCAACAACACGGTGTGCGGCAATGCGGTCGGCATCAGCGTCGGCTCCGGCGACTGGTATCAAATGCGGGCGCCCGCCGACAACGTCACGGTTGTCAACAACCTCGTCTACGACAACGCGTCGGTCGGCATCCAGGAGCATGGCGTCACTGGCACCCGCAACGTCTACCGGAACAACCTGGTCTACGGGAACGGCGTAAACTGGTCCCTGCAGAACGGCCTGACCCATCACGGCACCATCTCGGCCGACCCCGGCTTCGTACGCTATGCGGCGGGCGAGCGCCGCGACTACCGGCTCTTACCCAACTCGCCGGCCATCGACGCCGGCACAGCGGCAGGCGCGCCCCCCGATGACATGGATGGCCTACGGCGGCCCTACGGGGCCGCTCCTGATATCGGCGCCTATGAATGGCGGCCTGCCCGAAGCCCGGACTGAGCTTGGGGTCAGAGGCTGACGGCGACGCGCTCGCCCCAGATGCCGATATTGACGATCCGCCAGAGGGTGAAGTCAACGGGCCGGCGCCCTTCCAGCATGTCGGCTGCGAGTGCCCGCGTACCACGCGGGTTGAGGAGATCCGGGAATCGCTTGAGCGTCGCCTCAACGCCCTCCACGATCATCGGCTTGAGGGGGCCGCGAAACCACGCCTCCTCCGGCGTGGCGAAGCCGAGCTTGTCGCGGCGCTCGCGCACCACCTTCGGCAGTAGATCGGCCATGGCGCGGCGCAAGATGCGCTTCGTATCGGAACGAACGATCTTGTGATCGTTGCCAAGCGCCAGGCTAAACTCGACCAGCCGATGATCGAGGAAGGGGACGCGCGCCTCGATCGAGTGCGCCATGGAATTGCGGTCCTCCCAATGCAGCAGCATCTGCAGATTTGAGGCGAAGGTGAGGACGACGCAGAGCGACGCGATGTCCGTGATCGGCGGCAGGCCGTTGAGCGTGCTTGCGATCTCAGGAGCGGGCGGCGCCGAATTGAAGGAGCGCAACGCTTCCGAATTCGTCCAGTCATGCTTGACAAGGTTCTCGCGCCGACGCAGCAGGAAGGCGCGCAGCGGCGCCGGCAGGGCGGGGCCAATAAAGCGCTGCGCCTGATCGGCGAAAGAGGCGCCGTGCACCCGGTGGCGCTCAATCATGGTGCGGACGAGCGTCGCGTAGTCCTGGCGCCGGAGCAGATCCGACATATAGTACATATACGCCGCATGATAGCCGGCGAGCTGCTCGTCGGCGCCCTGCCCGTCTAGCATGACCTTGATGCCCGCCTCGTGCGCCGCCTTGAACACGCACCATTGGGCGAAGATCGAGCTCGAGCCGAAGGGCTCGTCCTGGTGCCAGGTGATGTCTTCGGCGCGCGCGAAGACGTCTTCAGCGCGGGGGAAGATATAGTGGGGCTGTGCGCCGGCGTGTTCGACCACAGCCTCCATGAACGGCTTCTCGTCGACGGTCTTTTCGGCATAGCAGGCAGAGACCGTATTGACGCGGGCGTCGCAGCCTTGCTCGCCGAGCGCTTGCGCCATCAGGCCGACGATGGACGAGGAATCGAGGCCGCCCGACAGACACGAGCCAACGCGCACGTCCGAGCGCAGGTGCATGCGGACCGAATCGGCGAGCAGCGCGCGAAAGCGCTCGGCCGCCTCGTCCTCCGACAGGTTCAACACCGAATAGGGCGGAATGGCATACCAGCGTCGCGGCTCGAAGCTTCCATCCCACGCGCTCGACGCGTCGATCCGCGTGTAGCAACCCGGCTGCAGCTGGAGCACGCCTTCGAACATCGTCTCGGCCGTGTGATCGCTCGTGCCAAACGCAAGGAAATCGCGCACGCGCGCGAGATTCATGCGGGCCGCAAGGCCGGGCAGCCCGAGTAACTGTTTGATCTCCGAGGCGAAGGCGATCCCATGACCGTTGGCCAGCACGTAGAGCGGCTTGATGCCAAAGCGGTCGCGCGCAGCGAAGAATGTCTTATCGCGATCGTCCCAAATGAGGAAAGCGAACATGCCGAGAAATCGGTCGAGACAGGCGCTTCCCCAGGCCTGGTAAGCGGTGAGCAGGACCTCGCTGTCGCTGTCGGAGCGGAAGACGTGGCCCTCCGCCTTTAGCTCATCGCGCAGCTCAAGGTAGTTGTAGATCTCGCCGTTGAAGACGAGGTGGAAGCGGCCGGTCGCGTCTGCCATCGGCTGCATGCCGCCGTCGGAGACGTCGATGATCGCAAGCCGGCGATGGCCGAGCGCCGCCCGTCCTCCTGGAGATTGGAACTCTCGCCATCCCGCCCCGTCGGGGCCGCGGTGGGCCACGATATCGATGCGTGCGCGATCGGGAGCGAATGCAAGGGATCCGAAAAGCCCGCACATCAAAACCATCCAAGCTGCCGCGGGATGGTCAAGCACCTGGAAACAAGAGAAAGATCGGAAGTGCCAATCTGCCGCCGAGGTGGCGCGTCGCTCAAATCATCTACGTCGTATGTGGTCTCGGGCCCGCTCATAAAGCCCGGCCCTGACGGGTCCCGATCGATGTCACGAGACCTTCGGTAGAGACCGAGAGGACGCGCACATCGTTTGAGTGCCCTGCGCATCGGTGCCGGAACATAGGCACGGAACGGTAGGAGCCCTGCCCTCCGCGTCTTGGCCACGGACGCGGAAAAGTCATACGCGACGTGGCGCGCCGTCACGCACTTGCGTGCGAAATCCACGACAAGATACGTCGCCGGACAACCAAGATGACACGGCTGGCCCACAGTGCCGGGGTTGATCAGATAGTAAGCATCGTCGCGGATCTGGATCTCTTCTGCTGACAGCGTCCGGACGACGTTATCCCGAAACTCGAAAGTACCGAGCTGATGCGTATGACCGAAGGCGCAGATGCGCGCTCCCGAGGGATGTGCGACGAGCGCCTCGAAGCTCAGACGCCGCCGTTCCTCGCTATCGAGGCGGACGGTTTCGCGCCCGCCCTCGGAGTGCAGCGCACCGTGCACCGCCACGAGGCGATCGCCAATGCTCGCCTCGAGCGGTAGCTCGGACAGAAATCGAACTGCATCGCAATGTAGTCGTCGCCGCGTCCAGGCAACTGCCCGGGCAGCCGTACCGCTGAACTCTGCGGTGGTAATTTGCCGAGTGACCGCCCGGTCGTGATTGCCGGCAACGCACAGCGCCTCGACACCGCGCAGCAGCGCCAGGCATTCGGCGGGATTGGTATTGTAGCCGACGATGTCGCCGAGGCACACCATGCGGTCCGCGCCTTCGCCGGAGATCGCCAGCAAGGTCGCCTCCAGCGCTTCCAGATTAGCGTGGATGTCCGAGATGATGGCGACCTTCATGCGTCGGCCCGTGCATCGGATGGTGCCGCGTGCTGCGGTTCCTTCGACGCGGCTAGTCTGGCGAGCCAGTGACGCAGCGCCACACGCACGAGTGGCATCGGATCGTCCCAGGCAAGGAGCGGCTTGGCTTCGCAGCGCAGCGCCCAGGGGAGCCAGGTCACGAGCGGAATGCCCTGCGCTCTGGCGGCGTGCACGTCCGCCCACACGCGGCACCAGCGAGCGCCGCATCGGGCGCGTGAAGCAGGCGGTCGCGGCAAGCCGATCAGGTCACCGTAGACAAGGCGCGGCACATTCACGCCGGCGATGGCGCCCAGATGGTGCCAAAGGTTGAAACGAGGATTGACCTCGAGGAGACGGAGCCTGCCGTCGGCGCCGCGTTTGAAATCGACCTTGGCTACGCCGCGCAGATTGAGCTTGCGCGTAATCGCACGGCCCTGCGCTCTCACGTCCTTGGCATCGGAGATTTCTAGCGCGGTGCTGGCCCCGTAGCATTCAGGGTAGGTGCGTATCTTCCGTCCGGTGAACTCCGCGGCGATGGCGCCGTGATGGTCTACGTAGACGTGATAGCTCTCGATGCAGGTTTCCGGTCCGGGGATCAACTCCTGGACGAGAAGATCCATGCCGACGGCAACGAGGCGCGGCCAGAGCTCCCGCAGCGACTCCGCGCTCTCCACGCGCAACACTTTAGCGCAGCCGCCGATCGCTTGCCACGGCTCGCGTCGGACCGGCGGCTTGATGACGATGGGAAAGCGGATGCCGGGATCGGCAGGTCGAGGACCGGTCGGGCGAATCCGGCGCGTGGCCGGGACCGGCAGGTCCAGCCGCTCCGCCAGTGCGTGAAACCGTATCTTGTCGACCAGATCTTCGACCAGGCTCGCGCCGGCGATCACGAACCGAAAGGCCTTCGCCAGTTGCTCGCGCTGTCGGGATACGAACAGCAGTTGCGCATCGGTGACATAGAACAGCACGGGCGGCTCCGGCTGTGCCAACCCGAAGCGCACCAATGCACCGACGTGCTCCTCCATCGGCCTTGGGGGCCCATCCCAACAGGCGTTCTCCCAAGCCGGGTGCCTCTCGGTGAAACGCGAATAGTGTGCCGGGTCGCCGGGCCGTGCGAGCATCATGCAGCGAATGCCGGCCAGCCCGAGCGGCCGCACCAAGTCGATATCGCCCATGACGCAGGCCAGCGGCCGGCGTGGCCGGTTGGCGCTTGTGACCGACGTCCGCGGAGTACGGATCGCCTCGCTCTGTCGCATGTCAACCTGCCATGCTCGTCATTGCGGGCCGCAGCCTCGGTCCGTCGATGTCACATCAAACATGCTCATTTCGGCGGAGCCGCTGTGTCCCCCCTCTTGCTCGCCCGCATCCGCGCGAGCAGGCGATAGCCGCGGCCCAGGAGCGTCCGCGCAACCACCGCCGTGACCTGCGGTGTCTGGACAGCGCCGAAGTGGCGGAACGAGCGCTCGATCTCCTCCTTCATCGAGCCTTCGAAGTCGAACACGGCTGAGCGGCCATGCGCGCGCTCGATGGCGCGCCACAAGAGCAAGCTTTGAGCACCGCTCGCGCGGAGAAACGGATCGGCTCCCCCGGCAGAGTAGATCGTGTGACGGGGATCAAAGGCGAGCAGGGCGAACGCATGGGACCGCCCGGCCTGATCGCGCGCGATCAGCATCTCCCGGTGCGCCTTCAGCGCGGGCGAATCCAGAATGCGGGCAATGGTGGCAAGGATCGACGGCGGCGCCAGGCCCTGGCGCCAATACGTGCCGACGATCAGCCGCCCCACCTCGTCAATGTCCTCTGAGACACTAACGACGAGCTTCTCGGCGGCCCTCCGGACCCGGTTGCGGATCTTTGCTTCGGCGCCCCGCCAGATCGCCTCGAGCGGCGCATCGAGCGCGATCCGATACGTGTAGCCAAGGGTTAGATCGAAGCCGTGCCAGTAGAACGGCAACAGGTTTCCTTGCTCCGGAGCGGCCGGTATTACCGCAGCGTCGACGCGCGGCAGCTGACCGATCAGCCGACGGAGCAGCTCATGCTCCCGAGACAGGCACGTCGGATACTTGCCGCTGTCAGGCGCGATCCACGGCCCCAGCCACGGCGTCAGCGGCGGGACCGTGAGGATACGCAAACCGGCGCGCGATTTCATGACATAGGGAAGTCGGGCGATGACGCGACCATTGTCCTCGATCGTCGCAGCGGCCCATGCGCGCGGCGCTACGGCATCGAGCCATTCGGCGGTTTCGAACAAGGTGTGGCTCGTAGGCTCAGCCGCCAGCATCGAGGTCGGCCCCGCCTCGACGGCAACCCGGATTATGGGGAGAGCCCTCTTTGCGGGTCGCGCCGCGTCCAGAGTGGCAGCCGAAGTCTGCATCCGAATGCTCCTCCTCCAACCGCTTCGGGCGCAACTGGCCACGCCGTCACAGCTTCTGGTTCGAATAGACGATCAAGCTCGAGAACGCCCTAGGCCTGCGCATGATCAGTCGTGGCAGCTTGATAGGTTTCTTGTATGGGAGCGCGCCCGAAGCATCCACTAGTGAAGAAAAGATCGCTTCGCAGTAGATCAGATACACCTTTCGGCGCGCAGCTACCTTCTCGATGTTCCTCAAGACCTTGGCGAGCACGACTCCGTCGAATGGATTGGCCAGGTATATGACCAGATTGGCATCCGGCAATTCGTATTCGGTCGCATTGGCGCAAACCGACCGGCGATGCGCGCATCTAATTCGCCGGCTCTTGTGAATCGCCAGATTCCTCTGGGCGATGCGATGCAGCTCCTCCGAGAATTCTACGCCGATGACCTCAGCGAAAGGGAAGCTGGAGGCCATCAGCAGCGTCCGGCCTTTGCCCGCACCGAAGTCGACGAAGATGAAGTCGGCGTGATCGATCGACAGGCTCGCCATGCCCTGCTTGAACAGATTGGGCGGACTCGGTTCGTATTGCCGCCCATGATCGACGTCCTTGCTGCCGATGCGGAGATCCTTCAGCTTAATCGTCCCGCTCGTATCCGTGCCGTTCCGATAGTCGAAGATGCGGTCGAAGAACCACACCGCCCGATCGAAAACGATGCCGCCGGCACGCCGCACCTTACGCACGAGGCCGACGGACAGGGGAGGGTCGCTCGAACTCGCGATCCGACTTTCCATGGCAAGCACTTCTTGCGCGGGGCCCGTTCTGGGTGGCGAGCGCCAGACCGTCAAGACGCCCTTCGGTATAACTCCCCCAGGGTGCCGCCTCTCAAGGCCGGCCCGCTCGCAGGCGCGACCGTTGCCGACCTTCAGAGCGGCCCCGCTAACGCTCAGTCGAGCCCATGGGCTAGACCCCCTCCCCGCTCTCGGGCGGGCCTTCGATGGGCACAACCTCTCCCGCAGGAGCGGCGCGGCCGGGATCGTCCGCCATCCCGCATGCTGGTTGATGTACTTGACCATGCCCAAGATTGCCGCGGCCATCCCGACGGCGATGATGGCGAGCGACACCGTCATCCCGACGAGCGGTCCCAAGGCCAGCTTGCAGAGCGCCGCGAGTGAGGCCGCCGCGATCGCCGATGCGCCGAGCAGAGCCATGCAAGCGATCGCCTGACTCGTGCCCAGCCGCGTGACCCGATAGGCGGTCACCAGCCAAAGTGCCGCGTGCGCGATGCCGATGATTGAGATGGTGGCAACAACCGTCGTCACCGACGCCGTCGCCAGCCACAGAAATCCGAGGCCTACCAGCGCCGCAACGTCCCCTGCCATCTGCAGCATGGCGTCCAGCCTCTGGCGACGTTCGACGTCGAGGAGACGCCCCTGCCAGCCGACCAACGAGACAGCGGCCGCGTGCGCTGCGATCCACGGCATCAGTTGAGCCACATCTAGCCATCGGTCGCCGAGGAGCATGAGGGTGACCGGCGTCGCATGGAGACAGAGCCAGCCTAAGCCAAGACCCGTCGTCATGGCGATCGCGCGTGTCATCGCGAGCAGAGGCCGCTTGGCCCCTGCGACGCCTTTTGCGGTCTGGGAGACATATGGGAAGACGACCTGGTTGATCGAGCTGGTCACGAGGTGGACCAGGCCGAACAGCAACTGGCGCACCGAGTAGAAGCCGCCGAGCGTCCCGAGCGAGAAGGCGCCCGAGAGGTAGAGCAGCAGAGCGCGATCGGAGGTCAGGGAACTGATGGTTAGCGGGAGGGAGTATGTCGGGTAGACGCGATACTTCGCCAACAGAGGCCAGATGCGGCCGGACTGGACGCGGCGGAAAAGCCTGCTTCGGGGCGTTACCGCCGCGAGGATCAGTGCGCTCAGCAATGCGCCTCCCGCATAGCCCCACACAAGTGCCGTGAGCGTCGCCTCCACGACAAAGGGGGCGCCGAGCACCAGAACGGCGGTTCCGAGCGCGCCGACGAATTGCGAGGCCGCAATGGTTCCGAAGGCTTTGTGCTTCTGCAGCCATGCAGTGAGCGAGACGATCACGATGGTCGCCGCGAGTTGAAGCAGGACGGGCGCCCGCAGACCCACAATGGCGTCAGGCGGGATGAGGCCTGCGAGAAGGCCAGGGGCCGCGACGACCACCAGCGAGACGACGGCATAGATACAGAGCGCAATGCCAAGGGCGCCATACACCAGCGAGCGCGCGGCCTGGTCCGTCCGGGCCAGAACGACGGCGATCTCGTAGCGGAGCGTCAGAAAGGGCTGGACCAGCCCCACAAATCCAAGCGCGAGGGCGAGGCCGCCGAAATCGTCCTTACTGTAGAGCCGTGCGGCCAGCAGCAAATTGGCAAAAGAGAGGACCCGTGCCGCCGAGGCGCCGAGCAGCATCAGGCCAAGATGTCTGACGAAGTTGGGTTTCATCAAGGGTCGGGCACACAAGGGCCGAGACGATCCGCCTGTAAGAGTAGCGCACCGGATGAATACGCGTCCCCGATCCGGCCAGCTCCGTCGGGGTACCCCCACCGGGCGAGCGCGACAATGGCCGGCGGATGGCACACTTGCCTCCTCGTGCTCAGCAAGAGGGTTCGATCGGCGCATCCGATGAGACCCCGTCCGGGTGTCGTTCGTTCCAGCGACTCCGGCCGTCGCGCAGGGTTCGAGGTTGGAAGGAGTGCGGTCATCGCCAGAATGGGCTGACGACGGATGGACATGTCGGGGAGCAACGTTCAGGTTCAGGTCATCTCCACGGCGGAGGAGTTCACCCTGCTGCAGGCGGAGTGGGACGATCTTTATGAGCGAGCCGAGGCTCCTCGCCTGTCCCAGAGCTTCGAGTGGTTGCGGTATGTGTGGGAAACGCTTGCCCTTCCGGCAGGCGGCCGCCTGTTCTGCATTGCCATCCGACGCTCGGGCCGGCTGGTGCTGGCCTGGCCCATGGTCATCGCGCGGCACAAACGCTTGTGGACCGTCGCAACGTCGCTGGGGAGCCCCGAGGACTATGCGGCCGATTTGCTGGTCGACAATTCCCTCGCCAGGACTGAGCTCGCGGCCGCGGCGTGGCGGACGCTCTGCGATCGGTGCCGTGCCGATTTCGTTCACCTGGAGCGCGTCAGGACCGACTCCCTGTTGCATCACGTGCTTGCTGAAGGAGGCGCGCGCACGGTTGCGATCCAGCCTTCACCTTTCCTGAACTGGGACAGGTACGAGGACTGGCACGCCTACTGGAAATCACGCGGCAAGACGTTTCCGAGTAACGTCGATCGCAAACATAGGCGCTTGAGCGAACTCGGCGAGCTCTCGTTCGAAATAGCGACCGACCCACAAAGGTACCGCGAGATGGTGGAGTGGACGTTCCGGCGCAAGGAGGAATGGCTGGTCAGGAAAGGCATGACCTATTCCTCAAGCGTCGGATCGGCACGCTACATGTCCTTCCTCACGAATGCGTCCAGCCGCGTCAACACGTTCGGGCAGGTGATCGGATTTGCGCTGCTTCTCGACGACAAGATCATTGCCACGCAGATCAGCCTTCTCAATCCGCACATGACCGAGAACATTCATATCGCTTACGACTTTGCCTATGCCCGATTTTCGCCAGGTCTGCTGCTCGATCGCTACGTGCTGCAATGGGCTTTCGAGCGCGGGATCGCCTACGACTTCCATTTCGGCACCGACGACCGCAAACGCGCGCTCGGAAACGCCAACTGCGATGTCGTCACCAGCAATTACTACAGGACGGCATGGGCCTGGGTTTATGAGTACCTCCGGCTTTGCCGAAACGCGCAGCTCGCTCGGCGATTGCGCCGATGGGCGGGCGCCCCTTCACCCAGCTGATGCGAGCAACCACCAGGCACCGAAACGCCTCGTCCCGGCAAATGGATTCATCTGCCGCGTGCAAATGGGCTATCGTGGAATCAACGCTGGCTCGAGCGACCGGCGAGGCGGGAACGACCAACCGGAAAGGGGCGAGTGGGAGCGGCGTACGACCTAAGCGTAAAATTTTCCGGGCCAAGTCAAGTAGAGTGCCCCGCAAAGGCACGCGAAGGATTGGCCGCGCCCGGACCCTTTCTCACGCAATCCTGTCGGGCAAAAATATTGACGGTTTTGGCGAAAGCGTCCGGACGAAGTTCGCGGAAGAGACTGAGATATCTCTGGCCGAGCATCCGGTAATTGTGCTCGGCTTCAACGAATGCCCGGCCGCAGGCCCCTATTCTGGCGCGCTCGGACGGTGGCAGGTCGGCGATGCGCGCAATGGCGGCGGCAAGCGCTGCCGGGTTGTTAGACGGAATCGTGACCCCTGCGCCTGCATTGTCGACTATGCACTTTGGCAGATTACAGGCGAACACTATCGGCAGGGCGGCCAGCATGTAGTCGAAGAGCTTGTTCAGGCTGAAGCCAAACCGGTAGATCGGACTGGGCGGGAGCGCCGCAAAACCTGCATTGGCAATGCCGAGCAATGCCGCGACCGCGATCTTATCCACCTGGGGAAAGAATTCGACATTCCTAAGCCGGTGATGATGGGCTTGCGCCTTGAGCGCCTGCTCGCTCTCGCCACGGCCCACCAGCAGCACCGCGATGTCCGTCCGACCTTGATCCTGCAGCAGCCTGGCGGCGTCGAGAAGGGGAGCGAGGTTCGTCGTGACGCTCATGTTGCCTGTGTGCACGAGCAGGAACTTGCCCTCGGCCGCCAGCGCCCGTGCTCGGCTCACCACAGGCATCTCAGTGGTCGTCGCCTCGACAAGGTCATGCTGCAGGTCGACCCCATTGGGAATGTAGACGAATTTGGCTGCATCCAGCCCCCGCTCAACCATATAGTCGGCGGCCTCTGGCAGGAGAGACGTCACACGATCGGCTGTGGAATACGCGAAGCGCTCGCACGCGCCGGCGGCCAGCACAAAGGGATGCCAACGGCCAAGCCCAAGGATTTCGATGAGACTAAGGGGCCACAGGTCGCGAACCTCAAAGATCAAGCTTGCCTGATGGCGCCTCGCGAGCCGGTGCGCAGCGAGATACCCAAAAGGGTAAGGCGATGAATAGACGATCACGTCGGGCGATTGGCGCTTGCCGAGCCTGGCGAGCTCGCGGTTCCAGACGAGGCCGAGGCCGAAGGCGAAGATGGCCTTCAGGCGATCCGCCGCGCGATCGCCGTATGGCTTTGTGGGAATGAAGTGGTAAGTGACGTCAGCGATCCGATGCGTTCCGACTAGCGCCTGGGAGCGCAGGAAATAGTGATGATAGCCAGGCCCGATGAGGATGGAGTGGACGCCGACGCTCTGCCACGCCTGCGCTAGGTGGTAACCCCGCCAATAGCGTCCCAGGCCGGGGCCGCCGATGGGCGGAAAGATGTACCAAATGACGGGGTGGGCACGCGTCATGGCCGCAATCGCCGAAGCCGTGGGCGGTGTACGCTGGTCAACCCGAGTGTCCTCGCGATCGATCCGGCTCGGCGCCGGGGCATGCGCCGTTCTCCCGGTGGCGTCGACTTCATCGCCGCAACCTCAGCGAACGGATAATCCGCCTAGCAGAACGCCGAAGGTCTTTACCGCAATGCGCAGATCCAGCGCCGGGCTGAAATTCTTGATGTAGTACAAGTCGAAGGTGAGCTTCTCGCGGGTTTCCTGATAGGTCTCCGCGTAGCCGAAGCAGACCTGCGCCCAGCCAGTGATGCCCGGCCGAAGCAGATGGCGGAACGAGTAGGCCGGCATCTGCTCGGCGTATTGGCGGGCAAGCTCGGGTTGCTCCGGGCGCGGCCCGATCAAGCTCATCTCGCCGCGCAGGACGTTCCAAATCTGCGGCAGCTCGTCGATCCGATACCGGCGCAAAAAACGGCCGAGCGGCGCGATCCGGTCATCGTCTCTCGCAGTGGCTGTGGCCGACTCGCCGGGACGCCGCGGCCGCATTGTGCGCAGCTTGTACATGCGGAACAGTTTGCCGCCCTTGCCAATCCGGTTTTGCACGAAAAGACTGGGCCGGCCCAAGCTGAGCGCGATGGCCAGTCCTGCCACCCCGATAACCAGCAGGACGAGTGGAGCCACGAGGATGGACAGCGCGAAGTCTGCGCTGCGCTTGATCGCGGCGTACGGGCCCTTGATTCTGGACCAATCCAACTGGTCGAGGTCGAAGTGATCAGGCGAGATGCGGCCTTGCGCGCGCTCGAGATACTCGGCGACATGCGAGACCTCCGAGCCGGCCAGTACCGCACGCGAGACCGATTTGGCCCAGGCGCCGGGCAGAGCTTCATCGAAATTGACGAGGATGACGTCGTAGCCGCGCAGGTCGGCGGAGGAGTCCGGGACGACGTCGATGGCTGGGCCGAACCATTTTTGAATCTCCGGCGAAAGCCCGTAGCCGATCGCCGCGACGCGGCGGGCCAGGGGACGATGCAGGAGACAGACGGTGGCCACGCCGCAGATCATCGACAGGCACGTCGCCAGCGCAAAGACCGGGCGGGAGTAGTCGAGGCCCATCAGCGCGCCGGCCACGCCGAGCGGTGCATGGACCAGGAATGCGCATGCGAACACCAGGCCGACCTTGCGCTCGAGACGCCCCGTGACCATGAACGCGGCTGCCACGACCAGCAGGTTGGAAGCCAGGTTTGAGGCGAGGTGCAGGAATTCTTCCCGCGGCACCTCGAGGGGATTCCATAGGTGGAAGAAGACGACGGAGTAGAGGATGGGCAGGGCGATTGCGGCTCCGGTCACGACCTCCAGGAACAGGCGCGCCTGAGCCAACCACGGGCGACGAGCCGCGGCGCCGCGCAACAAGCGGGCGGCGACGTTCGGGTCGAGCCTGCTCGGCTCGACCTCGAGACTGCCGCGCCAGTTCTGGTCGATGACCGATCTTAGCATGTGGTCTCGCCGTCAGGACCGCGAACGGGTTGGACGTCGGATTTGACTTCTGCGCGCGCGTGATCTTCTACCGATGCGCAATACTTCAACGTCATCCGCAGAGAAACAGAGTATCGCTATGTATTGCTATCGTGAGCAGTGTCATTCGCGCTATCAAAGCGCACAATGGAGGTACCACCTCCGAACTGACTGTGTTCGTTGACGCTGCGAGAAATCAAGGTAAACCCTTGGCCATAGAATTCGCTCGCGTGTCATTGTGACAACGCACCGTTTAAGAGCAATCGCAAATGCTACTTAACGCTCTTAGTTGAGAGAACTCGTGCCGCCATGGGCGCATTGAGGGGGAGTTCGGCATGAGCGCGGTGTTCGAACAGATCAGAGAAACCGTCGAGAGACGTCCGCGAAGATCGCCCGCTGCCACCCTAGCCAGCCTGATCGCGACGCGGGCGGCGAACATCGGCGTCATTGGCATGGGCTATGTGGGGCTTCCCCTTGCCAAGGCGATCGGGGAGCAGCGCTTCTCCGTGGTGGGGTTCGACGCCGATAAGGGCAAGGTACAGGCGCTCAACGCTGGAGAGTCCTATATCAAGCACATCAGGTCCCAGTCGATCTCCGCGCTGCGCACCACGGGCCGTTTCTCCGCGGCGGCGGACTTCGCGCGACTGGCGCATTGCGACGTGGTCCTGATCTGCGTGCCGACACCCCTCAACAAGCACCGGGAGCCGGACCTCTCGTTCGTTGTCAGCACGGCAAAATCGATCCGCCGCCACCTGCGGCGTGGCCAACTCATCGTGCTTGAATCAACGACCTATCCAGGCACGACGGCGGAAGTCGTGCGACCGATCCTGGAAACCAGCGGCCTGAAGTCCGGCGTTGACTTCTTCCTGGCCTATTCACCCGAGCGGGAAGACCCCGGCAACATCAACTTCTCGACGCCTGGCATCCCTAAGGTGGTTGGCGGCGATGGGGCCGCAGCCGCAAAGCTTGCAACCGCGTTTTACAGTGCGTTCATCAGCAGGGTCGTGCCCGTCTCCAGCTTAGCGACGGCGGAGGCGGTCAAGCTCACCGAGAACATCTTCCGTGCGGTAAACATCGCCCTCGTCAACGAACTGAAGCTCGTCTACGGCGCCATGGGGATCGATATCTGGGAGGTGATCGAGGCGGCGAAGACAAAGCCCTTCGGCTACATGGCCTTCTATCCGGGACCGGGTCTCGGCGGGCACTGCATCCCGATCGACCCGTTCTATCTCTCGTGGAAGGCGCGCGAGTTCGAGGTTCCGACCCGCTTCATCGAGCTCGCCGGCGAGATCAACAATGCCATGCCGCGTTTCGTGGTCGAGCGGCTGAGCACGGCGCTCGACCGCACGACCCACCGCGGGCTCAACGGCGCCAATATCCTGCTCATGGGCATCGCCTACAAGAAGAACGTCGACGACCTACGAGATAGCCCCTCCCTGAAGCTCATCGAGCTCATCGAAGAGCGCGGCGGCCGTGCGGACTTTTACGATCCCTTCATTCCGCTCGTGCCGCGCACGCGCGACCACCCGCAGCTCACTGGCCGCAAATCCATAGCCTGGGATCATGCACGAATCGCCTCCTACGACGCGGTCGTCATCGCCACCGATCACGACGGGATCGACTACGCAGGACTTTCGCTAACGGCCAAGCTCATTGTCGATACGCGCAACGCATTGCATCGCGCCGGCGTCGCCGACGGGCGGGTGGTCAAGGCATAGTGGGATCGCGGACGCTCCCTCCTCATGGAACATTCATCCGACGCCCACATTCATCCCGATCGCGCCGCCGATCTTGACCTGCCGCAGGAACCGGTCGCGACGGTGGAATACAGCCGCACCCGGCGCCGGCGCTCAGCCCCCGCAGCACACGCCCGCCCAGGCGTCTCCGCGGTACGCGTCGCCGTCGTCGGATGTGGCTACTGGGGCAAGAACATCGTGCGCGCCGTAGCCGAGCTGGGAGCGCTGGAAGCAGTGGTCGACACGAATCGGCAGACGGTCGATAAGCTGGTGAGCACGTTCAAGGGGCGGCCGCTCAGCTTAGAGGCGGCGCTCGCGGACCCAAGCGTGACCGCCGTCGCCATCGCCGCCCCGGCGAAAGCGCATTTCAGCCTCGCCATGCAGGCGATCACGGCCGGCAAGCACGTCTTCGTGGAAAAGCCGATCGCACTTGACCTGGGCGAGGCTGAAACCCTCATCCGGGCGGCGCAGGCCGCGTCCCGCGTGCTCATGGTCGGCCATCTCCTGCACTATCACCGCGGCTATCAGGCGGTGCGGAAGATCGCCCGCTCAGGCGACCTCGGCCGCCTGCAGTACATCTACTCGAACCGCCTTTCTCTCGGAAAGGTCAGGCGCGAGGAGGATGTGCTCTGGAGCTTCGCCCCGCACGACATATCCATGGTGCTGGACCTCGTGGGCGAGGACCCGGACTCGGTGATCGCCGCCGGCGTGCCAGTCCTCCATCCCTCGATCCGCGACACGTGCCACGTCGACATGGGCTTTCCGTCGGGGGTCAAGGCTCACATCTTCGTGTCATGGCTGCATCCGTTCAAGGAGCAGCGCCTCACGGTCATCGGCGACCGTGGTGCCGTGGTCTTCGACGATGTCGCACCGCTCGAAGGCAAAGTGAAGCGTTTCCCCTATACCGTCGGATGGGCGGGCGGAATTCCGACGCCGCGGACCGACGGAGGCATTTCCATCCCCCTCGCCGCCGGTGAGCCGCTCAAAGAGGAGATGCAGCATTTCCTCGAGTGCTGTGCGAGCGGGGCCCGTCCGCGTACGGATGCAGCTGAAGGGCTTCGTGTCCTCTCGGTGCTGAGACGCGGCAGCGTGTCGCTGTCGACACCGCCCGCGCCGGAGGCGCCGGTCCGGCTGAACGGGGTGCGCTTTCCCGGCGTCCATATCGATCCGACAGCCATCGTGGATGCCGATGTCGAGATCGGCGAAGATTCCAAGATTTGGCACTTCAGCCACATCCTGGCGGCGACAAGGCTGGGCCGCAAAGTGGTCGTCGGACAGAACGTCATGATTGGCCCGAATGTCAGGGTAGGCAACGGCGTAAAGATCCAGAACAACGTGTCCGTCTATGCCGGCGTCACGCTGGAGGACGGCGTGTTCTGCGGGCCGTCCTGCGTTTTCACCAATGTGCTCGAGCCGCGGGCCGAGATCGAGCGCAAGAACGAGTTCCGCGAGACCCTCGTCAAGCGGGGAGCGACAATCGGGGCGAACGCCACGATCCTTTGCGGGCGCGTGATCGGCCGCTACGCCTTCATCGCCGCCGGCGCCGTCGTGACGAAGGACGTGCCGGATTTCGCCATGGTCGCCGGCGTGCCGGCAAGGCAGGTCGGCTGGGTCTCAAAGCATGGCCGCCGCCTCGGCCCGAGCCTCGTCTGCCGCGACACGGGCGAGCGCTACCGCCTGACTCCCCATGGCATCCTGGAAGAGGCGAGCTGATGCTGCAACATCGGCATGCACCGTTCGCGCCGCTTCCGTTCATCGATCTCGGGGCTCAGCGCCGCCGGCTCGGGGCGAGGATCGATGCAGCGCTCCTGCGGGTCGTGGAGCGCGGCGACTACATCATGGGGGTAGAGGTCGCGGAGCTCGAAGCCGAGCTCGCGGCGTTCTGCGGTGCTGCGGAGGTGATCTCCTGCGCCAACGGCACCGACGCCCTGGCGCTGGTCTTGATGGCGCGCGGCGTGCGGCCGGGGCAGGCAATCTTGTGCCCAACCTTCACCTTCGCGGCGACGGCCGAGGTGATCGCATGGCTCGGTGCCATCCCGGTCTTCGTCGACGTCCTCCCGGAGACGTTCAACATGGACCCCGCAAGTCTCGAGGCCGGCCTGGCGACCGCCATCCGATTGGGGCTGGACCCGGTCGGCCTCATCGTGGTTGATCTCTTCGGCCAGCCCGCCGACTACGACGCGCTCCTCCCGATCGCCGACGCGTGCGGATTGTGGGTTCTGTGCGATGCCGCGCAATCGTTCGGCGCGACGCACAAAGGCCGCAAGGTCGGCAATATTGGTCTGGCCACCGCGACCTCGTTTTTCCCGGCGAAGCCGCTCGGCTGCTACGGGGACGGCGGTGCCGTATTCACGAATGACGCTGAACTTGCGGCGGTGATCCGCTCCTTGCGCATTCATGGGCGGGGAGCGGACAAATACGACAATGTCCGCATCGGGATGAACGGGCGGCTCGATACCCTGCAGGCGGCGATCCTCCTGGAGAAGTTGAGGATATTCGGCGAGGAGATCGAGGCGCGGCAGCGGGTGGCAGCCCGCTACGCCGCCCATCTCGCGGACATAGCACGGGTGCCGCGGGTGCTCGGCGGCTGCACCTCCGTTTGGGCGCAGTACACGCTCCGCTTGGCGCCAGAACGGCGCGACGGTTTCGCGGCATCGCTGAAACGACAGGGCATCCCGACGGCGGTTTACTACGCCAAGCCGCTGCATCGGCAGACCGCCTACGCGTCCTATCCGACTCCGGACCCGGGTCTGCCCGTATCGGAAGACCTCGCCCGGCAGGCGATCTCGTTGCCAATGCACCCCTACCTGGAGCCCGACGTGCAGGATCGGATCATCGAGGCGGTGCGAGGCGCCCTCGGCGCGAAGGCGGACTAATCCGGAATCTCCGCGAGGCGATCTGATTTTTCAGCAGTAGTATTCCCGCGCGGTTCCTTTGTCCCGGGGCCACCATGCTTCTCATCCACCGCGAAGCGACACAGGTCATCCGCCGCGAAGCGACACAGGCTTCCTATGGCGACCACCGGCCCGAGGCCGAGGTCGCCTCGAGCATTGATCTCCACGATATGCTCGATTTTCTGCGGCGCCGGCGATCAATAGTTGCTGGCATGACCCTGCTCTGCCTTCTTCTTGCGACGTCATATATCCTATTGGCCGTCCCCCGGTTCACCGCAGACGCCCTGGTGCTGATTGAGCCCCAAAAGGCTCGTCTCCTTCAAGGTCGGTCTGTCTCCGACATGCACATCGAAAGCGAGCTGGTGGACAGCCAGGTCGAGGTCGCCCAATCGGGACGCGTGGTGCTGAAGGTCATTCGCGACCTCAAGCTCGACGAAGACCCCGAACTCAATACGCCGAGCCGCAGCGTGTTGAGTAAAGCGCTATCCTTCGTGCGCAGCACCGCCGCATCCGCAACGAAAATTCTCTCGACTCTCTCCAGCCATATGGGGCTTGCATCCCCGCCCGCCGCGTCCGGACCCGCCGCATCCGAAGACGCACAAAGGCAGCACCTCATCGAAAATTTCAGGGAAAACCTGACGGTTCGCCGGCTGGGACTGACCTATGTCCTGGGCATCAGCTATACGTCGGAGGATCCAGAGAAAGCAGCCCGCATCGCCAACGAGCTCGCAAACGCCTACGTCACCGACGAGCTGAGGGGCAAATACGACGCGGCGAAGCTCGTTGCCATGTGGATGGACCTCAGGGTCGTCGAGCTCCGCTCTTCAGCGCTTGAGGCGGATCGCGCCGCACAGCGTTACCGCGCCGAACACAAGATCGTCAATACCGGTCGCGGCTTTGTCGACGAACAGCAACTCAACGAGCTCAATAGTCAGCTCATCCTGGCGCGCGCGCACACGGCGGAGGCCCGCGCGAAACTCGAGCGCGTCGAAACGGTCATTCGAAATGGAGACGCTGAGGCCGTCGTCAGCGATGCGCTGCGGAGCGAGCTGATCAGCCGCCTTCGGTCGCGAGTGCTCGACGCAGTCCGCATGGCGGCCGACCTCGCCCGGCGCTTCGGCAAGGACAATGGGGTAGCCGCCAAGTACCGCGAGGAGGCGAAGGGCTTGCAGCAATCGATCCTCGACGAGTTCAACCGGATCGCGTCGAGTCAGCGGAGCGACTACGAGGTTGCCATTTCCAGGGAGCGCTCCCTTGAGACATCGTTGAAGGCTCTTATCGAGCAAAACATGGTGACCAACGAATGGCAGATCGTCCTGCGGCAACTCGAAAGCGAGGCGCATACGGCTCGCGCGGTGTACGAGGCACTCCTGACACGCCGCAAGGAAGCCATCGAGCAGGAGTCCTTCCCCATCACCGAGGCGCGGATCATCACCGCGGCGGAGCGCCCGCCCCGCAAGAGCAAGCCGCGCACGACGATCATTCTCGGTGGGGCGCTGTGCTTCGGGCTCGTCGCTGGGCTGAGCATCGGCTTGCTTCGCGAGCGGCTCGACCGAGTGTTCCGGACCGGCCACCAGGTCGAGCGGGAAACCGGCCTCCGCTGCTTGGCACTGGTGCCGCGATCGCCTCAAAGGCGCCTTCCAGCCCGAGTACGAAGCCGGGGCGGCGACCGTATGTGCCGGCAAGAACTCGGGCTATTGCGCTATGCGGTGGAGAAGCCGGATACGCAATTCGCCGAAGCGATCCGAGGCATCAAGGTTGCCCTCGACATCGCCCGCCGGGACCGACCTATCCGAACGCTGGGCGTGGTCTCGGCGATACCGAACGAGGGCAGCTCGACCATCGCTTGCAACCTTGCGCAGATCGTCGCGCTCTCCGGCCAAAGCGTGCTGCTCGTCGATGCCGACTTGCAGAGCTCGTCCCTGACCCGCCAAATGATCGGCTCGCCGAGGAAAAGCTCGAAGAAGGGCCTATGCGACGTGATCCTCGGGCGGGAGCGCCTCGCCGACGTCGCATGGCATGATCCCAAGACCAGGCTCAAGGTGCTGCCGGCAGGCGGCGAGGCGTCGTCAAATGCGAGCAACCTTCTCGGCTCGCCCGGAATGCGGAATTTCGCCAACACCGAAGGCGACGGCTTCGACCTCCTCATCTTTGACCTGCCGCCGCTGGCGACGTTCGTCGACGTGCGCGCGGTCGCGCCTGCCGTCGACGCCTTCGTGCTGGTGACGGCTTGGGGGCAGACGGATCAAGACGTCGTCGTGCGGGCGCTTTCCCGCTCCGACATCGTCTACCAGCGGATGCTCGGCTGCGTCCTGAACATGGTGGACATGGGAGCGATCCGCTACTTCGATCGCTACGCGACAGGCGATCACGGTGCCTCAGCTTATGTCCGGTCAGCCCTCGGTCGACGCCGCGCGTGGGCACGGCTCCTCTGATCGACGCGGAGCCGGCGGATGAGAGCAGGGAACCGCCCGGACGCCGCTAGAGCTCCCAGTGGCAAGGCTTCCGCCGCCGTGGCCATCCTTTTCGCGCTGCTCGTCAATCAAGGCGTCATCTATTACATCGCGCACTTCTCTCTCGGCAGCGAGTTTCTGAACCCCTGGCCGGTTCTCCTTGCGACGGTTGCGGCAAGCTTGGTCGCGATCGGCGCCACGGCTGTCGACGCGAAATTTATCCGGGTCCTGTTCGCGTGCTTGATGGTGAGCGTACTGTTCGGGGCAACCTATCTCTGGTCGCCATCAGGAGGCTACGGCCTGAACAAGACGTTGCTGACACTGTTCGTCCCGGCGCTCTGCATAACGGCCGGTTTCGTCGTGGCGCGCGATGGGCGGCTACGACTGTCGCTCGTCTCCGGCGCGATGCTCGCCGGCCTGGCAGCCATCGTCTTCACGGCGAATGGGCACACACCGGCCCTGTTCGCCGAAGACGAACGCGTGCGCAGCGTCATCATCACCTATCACAACTTCGCCTTCGTCATGGCGCTCGGTGGGCTTTGGGCCATCGACCGACTTTGGCGACGGTTGCCGCGCGCCGATATATGGGCGCTCATGTGCTTGCTCGTCTTCGTCTACTTCATCGTTCTCTCGGGCGGTCGCATCGGGCTCTTGCTCGTATTCCTCACCGTCCTGATTTTTCTCTGGAACGGAACGAAGGATCGCGTCCTGGCTGCGATTCTGCTCAGCGCCTGCTTCCTTGTCATTGCCTTCATCGCCGTGGTGCTTCAGAGCTATGCGCGCGAGATCGCCTTCAGCCCCGACGTGCCGGCGACTCTGAAGAGAATAGTGCTCTACGCGTTCCTCCAAAGGGAGGGGGACGTAGCGGCCGGTACCCGCGATGTCTTCCACGGTCTCGCGATCGAGGTGTTCTTGCGCTCGCCGCTCGTCGGGGTCGGATGGGGCGGCTTTCCGCTCGCTGCCGGATTGACGGATGTGGCGGGCAACTGGCCGCACAACCTGGTGCTCGAGCTCATGGCGGAGACGGGGATCATCGGCACGGTGGCGTTCGTCGCGTTCGTCGGCGCGGTCTTCTACGAATTCATCCGCCGGCGCGGAGATGTGGCGGACAAAAACATCATCCTTGCGATCTTCATGGCTGGATTCGCCGCCAGCATGGTCGGCGGCGACTGGCCGAGCCAGCGCGTCCTGTTCTTCGGCATGGGCGCGATGACCGGCTTTTCGGTGAGGTATTCGGGTCCAGCCCGGGCTGCACCGTCGTGCTGCACCCAGGTGCCTGGTCGGCGTGACGAAAGGAGCGCGATGAGCGAGGCCCGATCTGCGGCGACCGCTCGGAGCGCCTGAGCGAGAGTGGCGGCATGATCTACGTTTCCTCGGCCTGTGTCGATATCACGCCCGACCGGCCCCTGGAGCTCGGTGGATCATGGTCGCGAAAGGGCCCGCTGCGCTCCACCGGCGTGGATGAGGCGATCGAGGCCAATCTGGTGCTGCTCGAAAGCGCCGAGACACGCGTGATACTGCTCTCGATCGATGCCCTGTTCGCCGGCCCTGACCTCGCCGCCGACCTCACGACGCGCTGCGCCCGGCAGGGCTATCCGATGCAAGTCCATGCACTTGCGACCCATACGCACTGGGCGCCGATGCTGGATCGGGGAAAGCCGCTTCTCGGCAAATGCGACGAGGCTTGGTATCGCGAGGTCGTTCGCCGGCTTGCCGGCGCGGCCCGGCAGGCTTTGCAATCACGTCGCCCCGGATTGACCTTGTCCACTGCGTGCCGCGACCTTCGCGGCAGCGTCGGTCGCCGGGCCGACATCAGGCGGCCCGTTCTTCACGGCCGCAGGATCAAGCAATCGGGCACGCTCATGGGGCCGAACCACGCCGCGCCGCGCGCTTCTGCCTGCCGCGTCAGCGTGCTGCGCCATGCTGACGGCTCGATCGCCTGCGTGCTGGTCTCCTGCGCCTGTCATCCGGCCGACCGTCCGGCAACGGATCGGGTCTCTCCTGACTATGTCGGAGCCGTTCGGCGGGCCGTCCGGTCGCGCCTCGGCGATCACCCCGTGCTATTCCTGCAGGGCTTTTCCGGTGACGTGCGCGCCCACATCCCCATGCGCCCGAGGCTGTCGAGATCGATCCGGCGGCTCATACGCGGCCCCGTCTTCATGGTACCGACTTTGGACGAGTGGCAGAACTGGGCCACGCAGGTGGCCACGCAGGTGGCGGCGGTTGCCGACGAGGCGGCGGAAGGTCCGGGAAGGCCAGCGGAGGTGCTGCGTGGCGGCGAAGCCTACATACCGCTCTCGCTTATCTTAGGCGAGCTAGGTCGTGGATACTGCCGTGCCTGCACGCTCGCGATCGGCGATCAGCTCGAGCTCTTCATGATGAGCGCCGAGGTCTCCGCCGGATACGCGCCGCTCGTTGAGCGGCTGGGCCTCTGGCCCGTTGGCTGCCTGGACGACGTCTTCGGCTACTTCCCGATGAACGCCCAGCTACCCGCCGGTGGCTACGAGGTCGACGAATTCCGCGGCCCCTTCGGCATCCGTGGGCACTTCACTGGCGATAACGACGCCGCCTTCGCACATCTGCTGCGAGCTGCCCGGGCAGACGCGCAGCGCCCTGCCGGGGTCGAAAGTTCGCTTCGGAACGGCATCGCATGAGCGGGCCATGCAGGGCAACAGGATTCACGTCGTTCATTTCTCGACGGTCCATCCGGCCGACGACACGCGGATCTTCACGAAGCAATGCGTATCGCTCGCCGAAGCTGGGTTTCGCGTGACCCTCGTCGCGCCGGGCGACGGCACGACCATTATCCGCGACGGCGTCACCTGCCGGAGCTTGCGCGTGCCTAAGGGCAGAGCTTTGCGGATGACGGTGGGCCAGTTCAGGATACTGGGTATCCTCTTGTGGTGTCGTGCCGACATCTTCCATTTTCACGACCCGGAGCTCCTGCCCACCGGCTTGATGCTGCGCTTGATCGGACGCCGCGTCGTTTTCGACTCACACGAGCACATCTCGAAGGACCTCGCCGAAAAGAGCTGGCTCTCTCCGCGCGGACAACGCCTCGCGGGCGCGCTCGGACGTGCCATCGAGCGCGTGGCCGACCGCTTCATGTCGGGCGTGGTGGTCACAACGCCCGGCATGCGAAAGGCCTATCCCTCCGGGCGGACGGTGCTCCTGCGCAATCTGCCGAAGCGGGCGGAGTTTCCCGAGCTTCCTGGCTGGGACGAGCGTCGCCGCATCGGATGCTATGTGGGGCTCGTCAGCGAATTCCGCGGCTCCAGGCAAATCGCCCGCCTCGCCGCGCACACTTCGGCCAAGGTTGTCGTGGCCGGACGCCTTCCGCAGTGCGAGCTTGGCAAGCTGAGCGGAGAAAGCGGTTGGCGCCTGATTGATTATCGAGGCGTGCTGGATCGCAGAGCGGTCGTCTCTCTCCTGTGCGAGGCGCAAGTGGGTCTTGCGATCCTCCTGCCGATGAAGAACTTCGACGACTCGATTCCGACCAAGCTGCTGGAATATCTCGCCGCGGGCGTTCCCGTCGTGGCCTCAGACATCGCCTCATGGCGAGCGCTCACGGAAGGTTTCGATTGCGTGAACTTTGTCGACCCGCTCGATGATCAGGCGGTCGCTGCGGCCGTCAACGGTCTACTCGACGATCCGGAACGGGCGCGAGCCATGGGACGAGCCGGCCGCGAACTCGTGCTGCAGCGTTTCGCCTGGGAGCGGGAATTCGAGGCATTGCTGGGGCTTTACGCGAGCCTCCTCAAACCGGCGAAGGGCTCCGCCCGTGAAGCGCTGACCTGAAGCGGGATCAATTCTTCCAATCGGTTGTCACGCCCAAGCTTGTGCAGGTCCCCGTGGCCGCTTTCCGGGCCACCTCAGAACCGTCTCGGCGCGATCGAGCCTTCGAATGGAAGCTGCCCAAATCGCGGAGTCTTGTGGACAAGCGCCACGCAACCCGGGGGCAAGCTAATAATAATAATATAAGACGCTTCACGCCCGGCGGAGTCCTCAAGCCCGGAGAGCCGCTACTCGATATCGGGCCGCAAGGGGACAGGCTCATCATCGATGTCCGTATCACGTCGCTCGACATCGACGCGGGTTCGTGCCGGACTCGACGCCGACCTCAAGCTGAGCGCCCTCAAACAGCGCAGCTTGCCCATCATCACCGGCAAGGTGCGCGGTCTAGGCGGATGCGCTTGCCGATGAGCTTAGCGGCCAGAGCTTCTCGCTCACATCGAACTCGGCAATGCGGAGCTCGCGCCCCCGAAGAGTGTGCAGCTCTAGTCCAGGCACGCCGTCCGAAGTGCTCATCATCACAAGCCAGCGCACTCCGCTCGGATACTTCCTGGAAGGACGGACCAGCCGCACGCGCTCCCAGAGCGGCCGCGCTCCGGGCCGGCCGCGCCATGCTACTCCTTTCGGGGTAGTCGACAATGGCGAGGCTCGCAGTGCCGCAAGGTCGCATGGCAACTCCAAAGATCCTGCCGGTATCGGGTCCACAGCAGGGTATCTTCGCCCCACCCCGCCGCGGACACTCTTCGCGCGGAGCGGGGCTACGGCCGCGCTTCGGGGAAACGCTAATCCGCGTTTGCCGCGGCGCCTTCCTAGACGGGACCAATCGATGTGTGGCGTCTCTGGCGCACTCGGCCGCCCCTCTCCTGACCTCCTTCCGACGATTGTGAACATCGTCCGAGCGCAACGCCGCCGAGGGCCAGACCATCAGAAGGTCGAAAGCATCGACGCGGGGGCCTGGACGGCGGTGTTTGGCCACAACCGCCTCAGCATCATCGACCTCAACGCGGAAGCGAACCAACCCATGTGGGACCACTCGCGCCGCTACTGCATCGTCTACAACGGCGAGATCTACAATTACCTGGAGCTCAGAGATGTCCTCGAGAAACTCGGCCATAGCTTCCGGACAAAAAGCGACACCGAGGTCATTCTCGAAGCCTTCAAAGCCTGGCGAACGGCTGCCTTCGCACGCTTCAACGGTATGTTTGCCTTCGCCTGTCTCGACCGCGAGCAGAAGCGCCTCTGGTTGGTCCGCGATCGCTTCGGTGTAAAACCGCTCTACTACCATGACACGCCGGCCAGGCTGAGCTTCGCCTCGACGATGACTCCTCTCGCCCGCGAGCTCGGCCTTGAGCCGAACCTCGCCTACTGCGCGCGCGGTCTGCGCTACTTCGTTTATGATTGCGGTGACACGACATCAGCCTACGAAGGGCTGAAGGCGCTGCGTCCCGGGCATTTCCTGGAGGTCGATCTCGCGGGAAGCGAGCTCCGCCCGCGTTCCCAATCCTACTACGACATCGTCGAACGCGTCGAGGAGACCAGACGAAGGATCGAGGGGAAGAGCGAGGCTGAACTCATTCGTTCGGTGCACGATCTCCTCACCGACGCGGTCCGCCTGCGGTTGCGCTCCGACGTTCCGGTGGCGGTCTCGCTCAGCGGCGGGCTCGATTCCTCGGCTGTCGCCGCGTTACTGAGCGAATTCCATACCAACGTCACGGGCTTTAGCTTCGGCCATCCCGATGCCGGCGAGTCCGAAGGACCCCTGGTGAAGCTCCTGGCGCAGGCCCGCCGCATAGACGCGCACTACGTCTGGCCGACATCCAAGGAAATCGTCGAGAATTTTGGCGAGACGCTTCACTCGCAGGACTCGCCTTTCGCCGGCGGCAGCATCATCGCCCAGAACTGGGTCTATGCCGCTGCCCGTAAACAGGGCTTCAAGGTCGTGCTCGGTGGCCAGGGCGGCGACGAGTCATTCATGGGCTATCGCAAGTATCAGCTGTTCCACCTGGCGCGGCTCATGCGACGCAAGGATGCCCTCGGCTCCAGCGCATTCGCGCTGTCGCTCCTGCCCATGATCATGAGCGAACATCTCTCGCTCATCGACTACTGGCGGCACCGCGATCGCTACATCAAGGCCAGGGGCCTGAATTCGGTCGTCAGGCTTCCCGACACCGCTCTCCATCTGGGCGCGGAACGCGGCGAGGAGGAGTGGCTGCGTCAATCGAAGGACGTCATGGAGGTGAGCCTGCCGACGCTGCTGCGTTACGAGGATCGGAACTCCATGGCTCACAGCATTGAAAGCCGGCTGCCGTTCATGGACTACCGGGTGGTCGAGCTGGGACTGGCCTTGCGCCCCTCGCTAAAGCTGCGCAACGGCTACGGGAAATGGATCGTGCGGGCCGCAATGGCCGGCAAGATTCCCGAGCAGATCCGCCTCGCGCGCGTCAAGAACGGCTTTAAGATCAACCAGGAACGCTGGATTCGCGAGGGACTGGGAGCGTTTCTCAGGGCGGAGGTCGGCCGCGTTTGGCCCGCAGTCCAGGAATGGGTCCGCCCCGAGTTCCGTTCGGGGGGCATCGACCACGCTTTTTCGAACGACAGACTGGCCACCACCTTGAACGCCTTCGCCGAGGCGGTGGCGCTGATTTGGTTGGGCGCCGCGCGCTAAGCCTTTTAGCTGCTGTCCGGCGCGTCGAATCGCGCTATTCGTCTGCGTCCCGAGCTAGGAATGGCGACTCATGCCCCGCTACTATTTCAATTTCCGGCAAGGGGACAATTTTGTGCCTGATTCGCACGGGCTGGAGTTTCCAGACCTTCCGACGGCTCTGGCCGATGGGGCTGCCGGCATCAAAGAAGCTCTCAGCGAGGAGAATCTCGAAGGTGCGGTTTTTGAGATCACCGACGAGTTCGGAAACGTTATCCTTGTCGTGCCTTGCGCTCGCCTGGAGTGAAGTGGTCGAGGAGATCACCGATGCGTTTCCAGGTCGAAGCCGTTGCGGACGAAAGTCCGCTTCCTTCCTTCGGGGAGCGCAACAAGGATCTGTGGCAACACTTAAGACTAAGACTAAGACTAAGACTAAGACTAAGACTAAGACTAAGACTAAGACTAAGACTAAGACTAAGACTAAGACTAATGGCCGGGGCAACGCAACAACACTCCGTGGATGTCGGGGGCTATCTCAGTGGATAACTTTTTCAGTGTCATCAAAGCGTTTTGAAACGAGGGGTAAATTATCTATAAATTAACTGCGCTACTGGGTTTAAATTAGCTGCGCTACTGTGTTAAATTTAGCGGCGCCGGGGGCAGCCGCTACACTGTAGTCTGTGGGTGCGGGCGTTCACTTACGCGTTGCCGAGGGGGCAAGTTCTCATGATGCGTCTTCGTCTCGATGCTACGGTCGTCATCGATGAAGATAGCCTGTTCCGCGAGAGCCTAAAAAAAATCCTGTCGACCACCTGCTCTCGGGTCGCGGTGGCCTTGCGAGAGGTGGGCGAGCTTAGGATGCTTTCGCTCAAGTCGTCGAGCGCCGTGCTGATGTTGACCGGAGGCCGATTGGGCGGGGCGAAAGAGAGTTCTGTTCGCGACGTGAAACTCCTCAAGCAGAGGCATCCGTCAGCGCGCGTGATGGTGCTGGGCGAGTGCTGCGACCTCAGCGAGGTGCTGGCCATCTTTCGCGCCGGCGCGGACGGATATGTCCTGAAGACCATCACGCCCGAGGCCCTGATTAAGTCGCTCGACCTGCTGATGCAGGGAGAGACGGTGCTCCAATCGAGCATCCTGTCAACGGCGTTGGCCGACGGAGGTGGCGAGATCGGTCCTCCCTCCGAAGTCTTAGCTGCCCATGCTCCGGTCGCAGCCGAAGCCGCGCCGCTCCCGAACACCGTCCAGGGCGGCGAAATGAGCGAGGCATGCGATGAGGTCTCGCCGAGCGAACTGCACCTTCGTGACGGCGTTTTGGCGCGAACATTGTCGAACCGAGAGACCGCCATTCTCGCGTGCCTCACAGAAGGGCAATCCAACAAGAGGATCGCTCGGAAGTTTGGCGTCGCCGAAGCGACCGTCAAAGTGCATATCAAAGCTATTCTCAGAAAAATCCGCGTGAAGAACAGGACGCAGGCCGCCATTTGGGCGGTCGATCATGCGCTGCGTCGGAGCGAGCCCAGGGCCAATACGGCTTCGGCATCGATCGTCTCCAGAAGTTGAACCAATACCACGCTAGTGGTCTGATTCATTCGGGCGATTCCCAAATCGCCCGAAGCAGTTCAAGCTCTCGTCATGAGAGCAGGAATTGTCGTCAACGTCACCCAAGTGGATCGCCGTCGGCTTGAGGCGACCGACGCGGATCGCTGCGCGCCGCAGAAATCTGGCGCGAGCACGCCTTGGCCCGCAAAGCCGTTGTCGATGAGGTACGGAATCTTTCGCACAATTGAGTAGGGCTGGCGGCCCCGAATCTGGCTGAACTGGAGGTGGCTAAACGCAACCAGGTCAGCAAGAAGGAGCCGCCATGACCGAGACTACACCGAGTCTGTTGAACAATGTCATCACGATTGACGACGAGCGGATCAAGAGCCACCTCGAGCGAGTGGTGCGGGGCACCGTGGAGGAGACGTTGAACGCCTTGCTCGATGCCGAGGCGGATCGGCTGTGCAATGCGCATCGCTACGAGCGCAGCGAGGCGCGCCGGGACACGCGCGCGGGCCACTACGAGCGCGGCCTGCAGACCAAGGCCGGGGAGGTACGGCTGAAGGTCCCGAAGCTTCGGGCGCAGACCTTCGAGACGGCGATTATCGAGCGCTACCGGCGGCGCGAGAGCTCGGTCGAGGAGGCACTGATCGAGATGTATCTGGCGGGGGTATCGGTGCGCCGGGTTGAGGACATCACGGAGGCGCTGTGGGGCACGCGAGTGTCGCCCTCGACCGTGTCGGACCTGAACAAGAAGATCTACGCAACGATCGAAGCCTGGCGCAATCGGCCGATCGTGGGCGAGCACCCGTATGTTTATCTCGACGGCATCGTGCTCAAGCGCAGCTGGGCTGGCGAGGTACGCAACGTCTCGCTGCTGGTTGCGATCGGCGTGAATGAGGACGGCTGGCTGGAGCGCATTCCTCAAGCATCTCAAGGACCGAGCGTGCGCCGCCGGATCTCACGCAGGATGCGCTCGAGCGGATTGTTGGTGCGAATCCGCCGCCAATGCTCCTCCGGGAAGGCGTAGTAAGCGAGTGTCTCCTCGATTGCCGCTTCCACCG
>Ga0306917_10000061_pt1 | contig 33446 bp, 28 predicted proteins | sample tim00Cox00000000_FD_203313 | JGI IMG/M metagenome (GOLD analysis project Ga0306917, IMG submission 203313) | Lab enrichment of tropical soil microbial communities from Luquillo Experimental Forest, Puerto Rico - timezero.00C.oxic.00.000.000 (v2)... | ecosystem: Environmental > Terrestrial >... | reverse complement strand
GTTAGGACCGAACAGGTGATGTAAGTAATCCGGCCGCCCGGCTTGACCAGAGCGGCAGCCCGTTCAAGCACGGCCTCCTGCTCCTTGATGCGCTCGGCCAAGGCGCCTGGACGAATGCGCCACTTGGGATCGGGGTTTCGCCGCCAAGCGCCGGTGCCGGTGCAGGGCGCGTCGATGATCACGAGATCGGCACGGCCGGCGAGGTCGGCGACAACGTCCCCTCCCTTGCCGAGTGGCGTTCGCACCTGAACATTGCGGACGTCGGCGCGGGCGAGGCGCGCATGGATCGGCGCCAGCCGGCGTTTGTCGAGATCGGTCGCGTAGATCTGGCCGCGATTTTCCATCGCCGCTGCGAGCGCCAGCGTCTTGCCGCCCGCGCCGGCGCAGAGATCGACGACCTGCTCGCCGGGCTTTGCATTGGCCAAGCGAGCCGCCAATTGCGATCCCTCGTCCTGGATTTCGATCTGGCCTTTCAGAAAAAGCGGCTCGGCATGAATCGCCGGGCTTTTGGCTTCGGCGGCGAGCCGAATGCGAATGCCGATCGGCGACCAGCGGGCCGGCTCGGCGTTAAGATGCGCAAGCTTCGCCAGCGCCTCGTCGCGCGCGGCAGCGAGCGTGTTGACCCGCAGGTCAAGCGGCGCACGGCTTGCAAGCGCGGCGCCTTCGGCCGCGCATTCATCGCCGAACACGCGTTGCAGATGCGCGTCGAGCCATTGCGGATAATCGCCTTCCACATAAGCCGGCGCACCGGCGCGCGACTCATTTGCGAGCGCCGCGGTCTCTTCGTCCGTCAGCGGTGCTGGCGCATAGCGGATACCGTTGCAGAGCGCGGCAATGGCCTCGGTGTCGAGAGCCCGCTCCCGCCGCAGCATACCGATGAGAGTAGCGCGCGGGCTGTCCTTCCCCATTAGCCAAGCCGAGGAGGATTTTCGCCGCAACGCGTCATAAACGAAGCCCGCGATCGCGGCGCGATCGCCGGACCCGGCAAAGCGATGCGATAATCCCCAGTCTTTGAGCGCATCGGCGGCGGGCCGTCGCCGCGTTTCGATCTCGGTGAAAACCTCGATCGCGGCGGAGAGTCGGGCCGGCGGCGTCATGATCTTGCGGGCTTTAATGCTACTTCGTTTTACGCAGCAGCGCCGCGGCGCGCTGCGCACCGAGCGTGCCGTGCCGCCGCACGCGCTGGCGCAATTGCTCAATCGCTTCCGCGAGATCGCGCGCATGCAGCCCTTGCGGCGCTTTGCCGGCTTTCACGCTCGTCAGCATGCGCCGTAATAGATCATCGTCTTGCTCGTCGCGATATGGCTTGAGGTCGAGATCCTTCGGCACTTTGGTCAGGCGTTCGTCGCCGATGGTCTTGACGTATTTTTGCATGAATCGGTCGTAGTCGCGCCAAGTAATGCCGGCGGCGCGCACCGCCGCCTGCTCGGCGCGGGTCGCAATCTGATGCGCATGAAGATAGTGCAAGCCGAGCTGATCGATCAGCGTCTTCTCGACTTCTTCATGCAGGATGAGAAAACGGTCGGTCTCGATGCTGCGGCCGCGATATTTGAAGGCGCGCGGCATGTGTCGGTCGATATAGATGGTCTTGCCGTCCAGGCTGTAGCCGGCGAGATACGGAATATCGTGCGCTCGGTCGAGTTTCTTGACGCGCCGCGCCACCGCGTCCAGCGCGCGATCCATCATCAGGCTCGATACATACCATTCCGGCATTCGAAGCCGCTGGTGAGGGGCCGTCGGATGGCAAAAATCGAGCGGCATGGCATCAGACCCAAATATTAGAGTCGAACATTAGACCAAAATATTAGACTCAAATATTACAGTGAACATTAGCCCGAATATCAGATCAGACCCAAATATCAGACCAAATCCGATCAAACCCATGGGCTTGTCAGCATTTCGACAATGTAGATGATCCACATGATCGCGAGTACGAGCGCCGAAACGCCGAAGAAAGCGCCGCGCAGCCGCACCTGATTGCTGGTCACGTGCACGTAGGCCTGCAGATAACGGAAGATCACGAATATCCAAGCCAGCACCACGAAGACGACATCCGCATGCCGCGTCATCCAGGCGAGGATCGTCAGCACATAAAACAGGACCGGCAGCTCGAACTGATTGCTGTAGGAATAGCCTACTTGCAAACTACGCTTTGACCAGTTCGGCTCACGCAAGGCGACGTCTTCCGGCCGCGTCGCGCCTGAACTGAAGTCGTGCCCGCGCAACGGTGCGAGCCAAAACAACAGGGCGAAAGTCAGAATTACTTCAAGAAACAGCGGCAGCAATACTTCTTGGACGGTCATGATCTTCTTTCCCAGCCCAACGTGTTTATCAGATCGGACCTGCTGATTGGTTCAGCGTTGAAGCTTGACGCTGATCGCAGTCTCGCCTTTCTCGTCAACCAGGGCACTGCGCCATAACTTTCCTTCGAACAAGGCTTTGCGCACCACGTCGGCCGTACCGCCGTGACTGAGATTGGCGGTGATCAGCGTGCCGCCGGCGCGCAACAGCCCGCGGAGCGCCTTGTGCAAAGCTGGCACCGGCGTGCCGCCGTCGAAAAACGCCACGTCGTAACCTGGATCGAGCGTCGGCAGCACGCTCGAAAAATCGCCCTCGTGCACGGTGATTCGATGATCGAGGCCCGCCGCGGCGATGTTCTCGCGCGCAAGCGCAACATGGTCGGGATCGAGTTCGATGGTGTCGACGGTGGCGTCGGCCGCGCCGGATGCGAATGACAAGGCGGTGTAGCCGAGCGCGGTTCCTAGTTCCAGAATCCGGCGTGCATTCGCCGCTCCCGCCAAGGCCGCCAATAGCGGACCGTTCGAGTATGGAAAGGCGCTGCAGCCGTGCTGCGCCCGATGCGCATTGGTGGCGTTGCGGATTTTGGCGAACGGATCGGGGGCCGCAGCTGACATCGCAGGCCCTTTAGCCTCGGCTCGGATAATTCGGACTCTCGCGCGTGATCGTGACGTCGTGAACGTGGCTTTCCCGCAGTCCGGCGCTTGAAATCCGCACAAACTCGGCCTTGTCATGAAATTCCGTGAGGTCCTTGGCGCCGACATAACCCATGGCGGCGCGCAATCCGCCGACGAGTTGATGCACGACATTGGCGACGGGACCCTTATAGGGCACCTGCCCTTCGACGCCTTCCGGAACGAGCTTGAGCGTGTCTTTGATCTCCTGCTGGAAGTACCGGTCGGCAGAGCCGCGCGCCATTGCCCCGACGGAACCCATGCCGCGATAAGTCTTGTAGGAGCGGCCCTGGTATAGAAACACTTCGCCGGGCGTCTCGTCGGTGCCGGCGAGCAAAGAGCCGACCATGGCGCAATCGGCGCCGGCGGCGAGAGCCTTGGCGAGGTCGCCGGAGAATTTTATTCCGCCATCGGCGATCACCGGCGTATCGGTCCGTTTTGCCACTTCGACGGCGTCCATGATCGCCGTAAGTTGCGGCACGCCAACGCCGGCAACAACGCGCGTCGTGCAGATCGAGCCGGGACCGATTCCGACTTTGATCGAATCAGCTCCGGCGTCGATCAAGGCTTTGGCCCCTTCCGCCGTGGCAATGTTGCCGGCAACAACTTGCACCGCGTTTGACATGCGCTTAATCCGCGTCACCGCATCAAGCACGCGCCGTGAATGGCCGTGCGCGGTGTCGACGACCAACAAATCGACGCCGGCGTCGATCAGGCGTTCGCTGCGCACATAGCCGGCCTCGCCCACCGAAGTCGCCGCGGCAACGCGCAGCCGCCCCTGCTCGTCTTTACAGGCGTTGGGATGCGCCACGGACTTCTCGATGTCCTTCACCGTGATGAGGCCGACGCAGCGATAGCCGCCGTCAACGACCAGAAGCTTCTCGATACGATGCTGATGCAGGAGCCGCTTGGCCTCGTCCTGCCCGACCCCCTCGCGCACCGTGATCAGCTGCTCCTTGGTCATCAGCTCGGCGATTTTTTGGCTCGTGTCGGTGGCGAAACGCACGTCGCGATTGGTGAGAATCCCAACCAGCTTTCCCGCTCGCCCGTCGCCGCCGCCTTCGACCACGGGAATTCCGGAAATGTGATGCTCCTGCATCAAATTCAGCGCATCGGCGAGCGTCGCTTCGGGATGGATCGTGACCGGATTCACGACCATGCCGGATTCAAATTTCTTGACCTGGCGCACCTGTACGGCTTGCGCTTCGGGATCGAGATTGCGGTGGAGAACGCCAAGGCCGCCAGCCTGCGCCATGGCGATAGCCATGTGCGCTTCGGTGACCGTATCCATCGCCGAGGCGACGACCGGAATGTTGAGCAGAATGTTCGATGTGATGCGGGATCGGATATCCACATCCGACGGCAAGACGTCGGAAAGGCCCGGCTTCAACAGCACGTCGTCGAAGGTGTATGCTTCGCGCGGTAGTTCCCTTGAAGTCGTTGCCATTGCCAACTCCGGCTGGCCCGAAATGGCGGACGCCGCGCGGGCGAGCGGAGGGCCCCCTCGTCCGAGTCGATAGCCCGCTTGGGCCCATTTCGAGGCCCGCTTTTGGGTTGGCGGCGGTCGATAGCACGCCTTGACCCCAATTCATAGGCCTAAGGGGCGAAATACTGGAGGAATCACATGAAAAGGGCCATCGATCGCCGTCAATTCGGGATTGGGGGCATGGCCGCCACCGCCGTTGCCGCGGCAGGCCCGGCGCACGCCGAAAGCGCGCCATTAAAGATTCGCGTTGGCTGGGTGGTCGTGCCGGCGTCGAGCGCGCCTTTGTTGCTGGAGAAAAAGGAGCTCCTGAAGAACTTCGGCTGCTCCTATGTCGCGGAGGCGACGCGCTTTGAAGGCACGCCGCCGGTGATCACCGCGCTGGCCGCGGGCGAACTCGACATTGGACCCCTCGCATTCTCCTATCCGAAAAATCACGATGAAGCAGTCGCCATCGTCGCGCGGCCGAACAACGCGCCCCCGGCGCGAATGGAGTGGGTATTTTCCAGCCGCGATCAATACCGCGACCCGAATGGCATGCCGAACCTGACCGCATTGCAAGGCAATATCAAACAACAGAAAGAAGTCGGATTCCTCAAAGACGACCTTGACGTTAAACAATATTCCGACCTCGGCATGGTCGACGAAGCGGCGAAGCGGCGGCTCGCATGATCGTGGCGTTCATGCTGCAAACCTGGCGCGCCACCAAGCGATAGCCGTCAAGAATGGAATCTCCATCTGATCGCATCGTGCCGCTGATCGTGGCAACCGCGCTGTTCATGGAGAACATGGACTCGACGGTGATCTCGACGTCGCTGCCGGCCATTGCGGCGGCGCTGGGAACCAATCCCCTCGCCTTGAAGCTCGCGGTCACTTCTTATCTGTTGTCGCTAGCGATCTTCATCCCGGCAAGCGGCTGGACCGCCGACCGATACGGCACGCGCAATGTGTTCCGCGCCGCGATCGCCGTCTTCGTGCTGGGCTCGATCGGTTGCGCCGCCTCGCACTCGCTCCAAGAATTCGTGCTTGCCCGCATCGTCCAGGGCATGGGCGGCGCGATGATGACACCGGTCGGACGGCTGATCATGGTGCGTAGCATCGACAAGCGGCGTCTGCTCAATGCCATGGCGCTTGTGACCATTCCGGCGCTGATCGGACCGATTTGCGGGCCGCCGCTCGGCGGCTTCATCACGACCTATGCGTCATGGCATTGGATTTTTTTGATCAATGTTCCGATCGGGATCGTCGGCATGGCGCTCGCCTCGCGTTTCATCGCCAATATCCGCGTCGAGCGGCCGGATCCGTTCGACTTCATCGGCTTTTTATTGTCCGGCTGCGCCATTGCCGGGTTGGCCTTTGGTCTTTCCGCCATGGGATTGGAATTCCTACCGACGAGCGTGGTGGCATCGCTACTGGCTGTTGGCGCAGTTTCTGCGGTCGGCTATCTGATCCATGCCGGGCGGACGCCGGCGCCGATCCTCGACCTTAATCTTTTTCGGCTGCCGACCTTTCGTGCCAGCATTTTTGGCGGGTTCTTGTTCCGGCTCGGCATCGGCGCTCTGCCGTTTCTGCTGCCGCTATTGCTGCAGGTCGGCTTCCATCTGACGCCGTTCGAGTCAGGCCTGATCACATTTACCACCGCCCTCGGTTCGATGTTCATGAAGGCCGCCGTCGCGAGCGTGCTGCACCGCTTCGGCTATCGCAATGTGCTGATTTACAACGCATTAATCAGCAGCGCCTTTTTGATGGCCTGCGCCAGTTTCGTACAGGGCATGCCGTTTGCCGCTATGATTGCGATTCTTTTGTCAGGCGGCTTTTTCCGTTCGCTGCAATTCACCAGCATCAACACCATCGCCTATGCCGAGATCGAACCGGCGAAAATGAGCCGCGCGACCGCGATGGTCGCCGCCGCGCAACAGCTGTCGTTATCCACGGGCGTCGCCGTCGGCGCGCTGGTCGTCGAACTCACGCTGCGGCTAAGGCATTCAACCAGCATGGGCATCAATGATTTTCCGCCGGCATTCCTGTTCGTCGGGCTCTTATCTGCCAGCGCGGTGTTCATTTTCATGCGGCTGCCCCACGACGCCGGCGCCGAGCTTTCGGGGCGGAAGACCGAGGCGAGCGAAGCCGTCGAAAGAACCTAGCCGCGAAACCCCTTGGCCAAGAGATAAAGCTCGGCCGAATCGGCCCGGCTCGCTGGCGGTTTAACATGCTTGACGCTTGAGAAATCGCGCTTGAGTTCGCCGAGCAGCGTCGCCTGTGTGCCGCCTTGCAACACTTTGCAGACGAAAGTGCCGCCCGGGGCAAGCACTTGCCGAGCGAAGTCGGCGGCGGCTTCGGCCAGCGCCATGATGCGCAAATGATCGGTCTGGCGGTGGCCGGTGGCATTCGCCGCCATGTCGGACAAGACGACATTGGCCTTTGCTTGGGATTTTTCTGCCGCGCTGCTGCCGAGCATTGCTTGCAGACGTTCAGGCGCGGATGGATCGAGAAAATCAAGCTGTAAAAACGCGACGCCGGAAATGGGTTTCATGTCGAGGATGTCCAGCGCAATGACGCGGCCCGTGGCGCCGACGCGGCGCGCGGCGACTTCGCTCCACCCGCCCGGCGCTGCGCCGAGATCGACGACGCGGTTGCCAGGTTTGAGCACTTTGTAGCGTTCGTCGATCTCAGCGAGCTTGAAAGCGGCACGCGAGCGCAAACCCTCGCGTTTGGCGCGCGCTACATAGGGATCGCTGATCTGGCGAGTGAGCCAAGCGCGCGACGATGCCGTGCGGCGTTTTTGATCCGTAAGCCGCGCCATGATCCCTCCGGACCGCCGCTTAAAGCGAAATGGGATTAGCTTGAATCACTATTTCGCTTTAAGCTTGTTCTTTGAGCATGATTTTTTCGAAAACCGGAATCCACTTTTCGGGATCATGGTTTAGGCTTCGCCCCAGACACCATCCTCGCGCATCATCTCGACCAGCATACCTTCGCGCAATCCGCGATCGGCGACACGCAGCCGCTGACATGGAAAGGCGCGGCGAATGGCGTCGAGAATGGCGCAGCCGGCAAGGACAAGATCGGCGCGCTCGGCACCGATGCACGGATTGGCCGCGCGCTCTTCAAAGCTCATTGCCATGAGTTCGGCGACCACGCGCGAAATCTCGTCATCGCTGAGCCAGCAGCCGTCGACGCGCCGTCGGTCGTAACGCGGCAAGCGCAGAAAGACGCCGGCGATCGTCGTCACGGTGCCCGATGTGCCGAGCATGTGGAAACTGTCGAGGTCGTGACAATCTTCGGCAGCGAAGCGATCGACCAAAGCGGCGACCTCCTCGACCATCGCTTGATAGATTTCGCGCGACACCGTTTCTCCGCCATAGCGCTCCGCCAGCGTCACGACGCCGACGGGCAACGAAGCCCAGCTGACAATATCGGGGGTGGGCGGACCGCAGCGCCCGGGGTGCGAGCGTTTAAGCCGCACCAATTCCGACGATCCGCCGCCGATATCGAACAGAATGATGCCGTCCGCGGTTGGATCAAACAATTCGGTGCAGCCGGTCGCCGCCAGTCTCGCTTCAGTCGCCGAATCGATGATTTCAAGTTCAAGCCCGGCTTCCTTCGCCACACGCCAGCGAAACTCCTCGCCGTTGTCGGCGGCGCGGCACGCCGCCGTGGCAATGAGCCTGGCGCGACCGACGCCGCGCGCGCTCATTTTCTCGCGGCAGACCAGAAGCGCTTCGACAGCGCGCATGATCGCCGCTTCGCTGATGCGCCCGGAGGCTGCGACACCCTCGCCGAGACGGATGATCCTGGAGAATGCGTCGACGACGCTGAAGCCAGCGGCGGTCGGACGCGCGACCAGCAAACGACAATTATTGGTGCCGAGATCGAGCGCCGCATAAGTCGCCGTAGCAGGCAAAGCGTCCAGCCGGCGCCGTTGCTCGCGAGGCTCGCGACGAATGCCATACGGTGTTCTTCGACCCCAGCGGGGCCGACGCCTGGCCCCCTTGGCGTCGAGGCCGCCTTGCGGCGTGGCCTCGTCGTTCATTCAATGCCTTCCTCCCGCAACCGGAGCCACATTGAAATGGGCTCGACAGCCGCGGTCTATTGTTCCAAGCCTAAATCGGCCGAAATGTAACAGGGGTGAAGCACAGGGCAATACTGTGCTTGCCGCGCCTACGAGCTATGTTCGCCGCCTTGTTGCTGGGGTCGGCTAAGTTCTTTATCTCAAACACGTCTAAGCCTTCCGGGACCTGATCACCATGAACTTGCTTGGAACCGCCAAACGGGCCGACGCAGCGGCCGATGATCGGCTGGCAGTCGAAAAATTTGCCGTCGGCCAATCGGTGCCGCGCCGGGAGGATCCCATGCTGCTGCGCGGCCTGGGACACTATACCGACGATGTCAGCCTTCCCGGCCAGGCCTATAGTGTCATGGTGCGCAGCCGTAACGCGCACGGCAACATTCGCTCGATCGACAGCAAGGCGGCCAGGCAAATGCCGGGCGTGCTCGCCGTCTATACCGCCGCCGACTTGAAAAGTTACGGCCCGCTGAAATGCATCGTCGCGCTCAACAATCGCGACGGCAGTGCTTTGAAAAAGCCGCGCCGCGATGCGCTGGCGAGCGACCGCGTGCGCTATGTCGGCGACCCTGTTGCCTGCGTGATCGCCGAGACGCTGGCGCAGGCCAAAGACGCAGCCGAGGCGATCAGCGTCGAAATCGAGCCGCTGCCCGCGGTTGTTTCCGCTGAGCAAGCCGCGCGCGAAGGCGCGCCGCAGCTTTATGACGACGTGCCCGGAAATGTCGCGCTCGATTATCACTATGGCGACGCCGAAGCGGTGAAAGCGGCTTTCGCGCGCGCGGCGCATGTGACGCGCATCAATCTTGTGAACAGCCGGCTCGTCGTCAATTGCATTGAGCCGCGCGCGGCATTGGCCTCACACGATGCCGGCCGTTTCACGCTTTACGTGCCCTCGCAAGGCGTGTTCGGCATGCGCGCCCACCTTGCTGAAGCGTTCGGCGTCGATCCTAAGAACATGCACGTGTTGACCGGTCAGGTCGGCGGTTCGTTCGGCATGAAGGCAATGGTCTTTCCAGAATATGTTTGCCTGCTGCACGCCGCGCGCGCACTCGGGCGCCCGGTGAAATGGACCGACGAGCGATCGATCAGCTTTCTCTCGGATGGCCATGGTCGCGCCAACGAAGTCGTTGCGGAACTAGCGCTCGATGCCGAAGGTAATTTTCTCGCGCTGCGACTGACGAACTTCGCCAATATGGGGGCCTTTCTCAGTCCATTCGGTCCGCTCTTCGGCACGCTCAATTGCGTAAAGAACGTGCAGGGCATGTACCGAACGCCGCTGATGGAAGTTTCGACCAAATGCGTATTCACCAACACCACGCAGGTGACCGCCTATCGTGGCGCCGGGCGGCCGGAAGGCAATTATTACATGGAGCGTTTGGTTGACGCGGCGGCCGCCGAAATGGGAATCGATCGTGTGGCGCTGCGGCGGCGCAATCAAATCCGTCCGCGGGAATTGCCGCGGCAGACTGCCTCTGCCTCCAATTACGACTCCGGCGATTTCATCGCGCTCACCAAGCAGGCACTGGATCTTGCCGACACTAAAGGCTTCGCGCGCCGTAAACGCGAGAGCCGCAAACGCGGCAGGCTGCGTGGACTGGGCGTAACGAATTACCTCGAAGTCACGGCGGGTCCGGTGAAGGAATTGGCCGGCATTACTTTCAATACCGACGGCACCGTCACCCTCACAACCGGCACGCTCGATTTCGGCATGGGCCATGCCACACCTTTCGCCCAAGTGTTGAGCGATCAGCTCGGCGTTCCGATCGAGAAAATTAATATGATTCAAGGCGATAGCGATAGAATACCGGTCGGCGGCGGCTCCGGCGGTTCGAAGTCGCTGATGCACAGCGGCACCGCCATCATCGAAGGCGCCGCCAAGGTGATCGAACACGGAAAGCAGCTCGCCGCGCACATTCTCGAAGCGGGGCCCGCCGACATCGCCTTCGAGCGCGGAAGCTTTGTCATCGTCGGAACGGACCGCGCCATCTCGATCATGGAGCTCGCGCAGAAGCTTCACAGCGGTCCCAAGCCGCCCGCCGAGATTCCGCAATCGCTCGATGTTGTTCACGTCAGCGATGGGCCGGGAGCCTCAACCTATCCCAATGGTTGTCACATCGCCGAAGTCGAGGTCGACCCGGACACCGGCTTTGTCGAAATCGTCAAATATTCGTGCGTCAACGATTTCGGCACGCTGGTCAATCCGATGATCGTCGAAGGCCAGTTGCATGGCGGTGTCGTGCAAGGGATTGGCCAAGCTTACATGGAGCAGGCTGTCTATGACGAGGAGGGTCAGTTGTTGACCGGCTCGTTCATGGACTACGCCATGCCGCGCGCCGCCGACGTTCCCTCTTTCGCGCTTGCCGATCATGGCGTGCCGACCAAGACCAACCCGCTCGGGGTCAAGGGTGTGGGCGAGGCGGGCTGCGCCGGTGGTTTGCCGTGCGCGATGAATGCGGTGCTCGATGCGCTGGCCGATTATGGCGTGGGTCACCTCGACATGCCGTTGACGCCGTATCGCATTTGGCAGGCACTGCAGACGGCGAAATCATCCCCTCCGCAATGACGCAACTCGCATCCGTCCGCACGACGCCGTCGGCCGAGTCGCGGCTGATAGCCGGAGTCTGCGCCGCGCACATGATGAGCCATTACTACTTGCTCATGCTGGCGCCGTTGTTTGCTTTCATCCGCGCCGACTTCAATGTGAGCTATACGGAGCTTGCGCTGGCGCTCACGGTTTTCAATGTGGTGTCCGGCCTCTTGCAGACGCCGGTTGGATTTTTGGTTGATCGGATCGGCGCCCGCGTCGTCTTGATCATCGGCCTAGCGCTCAGTAGCGCGGCTTACGCCATCGCCGGGCTATTCGGTTCGTATTGGATGTTCATTGCCATGTATGGTGTCGCCGGGCTCGGCAATACAACTTATCACCCGGCGGATTATTCGCTGCTGTCGCATCATTCACCGCCCGAGCGGCTCAGCCAGATTTTTGCCTTTCACACCTTTGCCGGGATGCTCGGCTCGGCCATTGCGCCAGTGACGCTGCTCACGATGCAGAGTTTCTTCGGCTGGCGTGGCGCATATGTTGGCGCTGCGATTTTCGGCTTTGTCGTTCTTGCCGTGCTGATCGCACAGCCGGAGCCGATCTCCCGGCATAGCCGCGGACCGCGAAGCGGCAAAACGGCCGCGCCTGCTGCGCGAGTCGGCTGGCGGTATCTGACCGCGCCTGCGATTTTGCTCAATCTCGCCTTCTTCACGCTCACCGCGCTGATGGGCAATGGGCTGAACACCTATCTTATCGTCGCGCTTGGCGCGCTGCACGGCACGCCGCCCGCGGTTGCCAATATCGCGCTCACGAGCCTGCTTACGCTGAACGCCGTTGGCGTTTTGGCCGGTGGCGTTCTGGCCAGCCGCGTTCACCGGCATGTGCTCATCGCAGCCTCCGGGCTGACCATCGCCGGCGTGATGATAGCGCTGATCGGATTGTTGAATCTTCCTTCAGCCATACTTATTGCTGTGACGGGAATAAGCGGTTTCGCCGTTGGCACGACCTATCCGTCGCGCGACATGCTGGTGCGCGCGGTTACTCCGCCGGGCGCTTTCGGAGCGGTGTTCGGCTTTGTCTCAACCGGCTTTAATATCGGCGCGAGCATTGCGCCGATCGCCTACGGCATGCTGATGGATCATGGGCATCCGCGTGGAATTTTCCTTTTGTCAGCACTCGTCAGTTTGGTTTGCGTTTCTACCGTAACGTTCGGTTTTTCGCGGCGTGAGCGTACATAAACCCCGCGCCACGCGACCGCGCTTCACCCGATGCGCTTGCCAGCTTCGTGCCGGCGCAGCACAATTCGACAAGGCGCCTGAGAAAGCGTGCCAAGAAAGCCTGTCAAGAAAGCCTGCCGCGAGGATTGCACATGAAGCTTTGCCGTTACGACGATGATAAGCTCGGGATCGTGCGCGGCGTGCTCGTGCACGACGTCACGTCGACGCAAACCGAGATCCGCAATGCCGCACCCTATGCGATGAAAGGCGATGCCGTCATCGCGGCACTGCCGCAATGGCGCGAGCGGCTGGAGCGCCTCGCCGACAAGGCGCCGGGCAAACCCTTGGCGCAGGTGAAGCTTCTGGCGCCGGTTGCGCGGCCGACGAAACTCTCGTGCGCGCCGACCAATTATCAGGCCCATATCAATGAGATGAAAGCGGCCGCCGCCCAGCCGGGCTCGCAAGTGGTCACGACGCAGTCGGCCAAGATCGGCGAAGCCGGCATGTTCCTAAAAGCGAACTCGGCTCTGGTCGGTCCTGCCGAAGGCATCGCGATTCGCTTCCCCGATCGGCGCAACGATCATGAGGCCGAGCTTGTGCTGGTGATCGGCAAGGCCGGCAGCGACATTCCGCGCTCGCGCGCACTCGATCATGTCGCCGGTTATTGCCTTGGACTCGATATGACGGTGCGCGGGCGCGAAGATCGTAGTTTTCGCAAATCGATCGACGGCTATGCCGTGCTCGGCCCGTGGATGATTACGGCCGACGAAATTGCCGATCCCGATGCGCTGCCGCTCTCCCTCGACGTCAACGGCGAGACGAGGCAGAAGAGCAACACCAGCATGTTGATTTATGACTGCCGCCGCCTGATCGAATTCGCCTCGTCATTCTATACGCTCTATCCGGGCGATCTGATCTATACCGGAACGCCGGAAGGCGTGGGCCCGGTGAAGCCCGGCGACACCATCGTTTGCCGCTCGAGTTCGCTTTTGGGCGAATTGAAGATCGCGGTGCACGCCCATGACGCGAGTGGCGCGGTGGAGAGTTCGCGGGCGCGTGCGGAAGCCTAACGGCAGGAGTTTATGATGCTGCAAGTCAAACGCGCCGGCCATTCGACGCTTACGACGCCGGACATCGGGCGCATGGTGGACTATTTCACCCGGATTGTCGGACTAAACTTGGTGGCGCGCGACAAGGATCGCGCCATCCTCGCTACCAAATCGGGGCCGGAAACCATTGCACTCGAGCGCGGTGATGCGGGCGAAGCGCCGCGCCTCTCCTTTCAAGTCGCGCCCGGCAGCGACCTTGGCGCCATCGCCGCACGGCTGACGCAAGCTGGTATCAAGAGCGAGCGACGCCACGACATCACGCCCGGCATTCGCGACGCGCTGGCGTTCAAGGATCCCAAAGGGACTACTGTCGAAATCTTCGCTGATTTCGCCTTCGCTGCGGATGACGACACCTTCGCCGGCGTGATGCCGCTCAAACTCGGCCATATCGCCTATCAGTGTCCCGATGTCGCCGTGGTGAAATTCTATTGTGACTTCTTGGGCTTTCGGGTTTCCGATTGGCGCAGCGACTTCTTCGCTTTTTTGCGCTGCAGCCGCGATCATCACACCGTGAACTTTCTGCGCGATGCCAAGACCGCAATCCATCACATTGCGTTTGAAGTGCGCGACTGGTCCGACATCAAGCGCGCGAGTGATCTTTTGGCCAAAAACAAGATCAAGCTCACCTGGGGGCCGCTGCGCCACATCATCGGCCACAACATCGCGATCTATCACAAGAACCCGGACGGCGTCGTGATCGAGTTCTTTTGCGAGATGGATCAGATGTACGACGAAGAGCTTGGCTTTTTCGAGCCGCGGCCCTGGCATCAAGACCGGCCGCAGCGCCCCAAAGTTTGGGGCGACGATACGCCGTCGAACTGGTGGGGGCCTATGTCGCACAGTCCGAACCGAGCGCACGACACCCAGCGCGATAGCGATGAGCAGGCGCAATCCATGCTCGTCAAGAAATAGAACTCGACCCCGCGGTCAAAGCGCAATGATTTAATTTGGTTCGGTATTTCCGCTTTAGTTCGTTGTTTGAGCATGATCTTTTTCGAAAACCGGCATCCACTTTTCGGAATCACGCTTTATCGCGCAGCGAAACCGGATCTTGGCGCGCTCCCCGACGAATGGTCGCGCAGCACTCCATCCAGCCGGAATGAATAGCCGACGCCGAAAATATAGGCCGGGGCGTTGCGATCGAGGCCCACTCCGACGTGGAAATCGATCTGCTGGTGGTCGTCGATGCGATAACCACCGCCGGAATTGATCAACTGGCCGCTCCGGCGGTCGGCAGGGAAGTCGCCAACATATTCGACGAAGAGAAAAGAGCGCTCCATGAATTCTTTCTCGAGGACTAATGTCGATTGATAGGTGAACTTCGCATCGGACGAAGGCATGAAAAAATTGGTCTCCATGCCGTGAATGTCCCAGCCACCGCCAAGCTCAATCGACCAGGGAATTTGGATGTAAGGTTGCACGCCGGGGCCCGATATGCCGGTCGCGCCGGTCGGCAGCGCCGCCCCGACAGTAACCGACAAGTCGAATTTGCCGGGCAGCGGACTTATTTGCCATTTCAGCGCCGGCGCCACGTCGCCAAAGCCGGACGGACCGGCGTTGTGAAAAGTCGTGACATAGTTCGGCAGATCGACCAGGACTTCCAGGCACGGCGCGATGCCAAGCCGCCATCGGCTATTCGTGCCGCTCAACATATCGGCACCGTGGTCTCGGCTCGTATCGACGCCGTTCTCACTCTGGAAGCTGCCGAACGGAACCACGATAGACGAATTGGTGACATCGGGCCGGTCGGTTTCGATCGGAGTGTCCGGCTGGGTGCATTCGGCCGCCGCGGCAAAGGATTCGAAGCCGATCAGAGATGTGGCGACGAGAGCCGCCAATTGCAGCGCTCGCATTGAGCTCATTCGCATAGCCACGAATCGCCCGATTGCATTATATCCAGATCACGGCGGCAAGAAACTTATTCCCTTAAATGGCATCGATCTTGAACCAATTTCAATCAAAACGGCTGGCGCCGGCTGCCGGGAATAACCGGGCACAGTGCGAAATCTTTTTCTTCGGCAGACGCGCTGGACAACTCCTGGTGCAGTGCGGTCCAAATGAACAAGGGCAGAGCCCGCCATGAAGAAATTTTTGCTGGCTTGCATCGCAACTGGATCCGTTTTTGCGATTGCCGTTTCCGCAATCCATTCCACCGCGCATGCACAAGACACGATAAAGCTTTGCAATTCAGAATGCCTTCTCAGGCAAATCGATGCGCTCGACCAGAAAGTGGGTGCGCTGGAGCACACCGTAGATGCGCTGGCGATTGAAGCCAACAAGTCAATAAAATCTGGACAGAAGATCATCCTTCACACCGATCCCGGCATTCGCGGTGGCGGTTGCCTCACCTATGTCGGCCCGAGCGGCGACCTCGGCGGCTTTGTATCGTGGAATGTGAACTGCTCGCACGGGGCATCGTGGATCATAAAATAAAAGCGCCGCAGATAACCGATCTTGGCTCGACGGTTCTGCGGCGACTTAAAGCATGATTCGGAAAAGTGGGCACCGGCTTTCCGAAAAGATCATGCTTAAACAACAACAACAAGTTAAAGCGAAAATACCTATTCAATCATTTCGCTTTAGCGCGATTGATCCCTCGCCTCGGCAATTGCATTGAGCTTCTGACAATAAGCTGAAATGGCGTGATCCTCGATGCCGAGGATCGAGCCGGCCTTGATGAGTTGGATCAAGCCCCGGACCATCTGCCAGCCGCGCTCCAACACATTCGGCTGGAACCGGTACGGCGATGACGTGACGTGATCCGGCATGTAACGCGGATCGCCGGAATGGCGATACGCAATAGGCAAAGGAACTTGGGGAACGATATCCGCGTAATTCATGACCCGGTAGCTCGGGACTTTCACCCATAAATCAAAATAGGAATTTCCGACGCGAGGCGAACCAAAAGTGTAGCAGGCGGCAACTTGATCGCTGCCAAGGACAGCCCCCGCGATTTGCGCAAGCGCGCCGCCCAATGAATGACCCGCAATGTAAATTGGGATCGCGCCGTTTGTTGCGTCCTTGATGGCGTCCAGTTTGTCCTTGATACCCAGCGTGCCTTCATTGAGCTTGATGAACGCTTGATAGAAACCGTCATGAACGCGCAGTTGCGGATCCGTATCGTTCGGGTGGACGAGATGAACACGAAAATCGGTATTCCAGTTCTTCGTCGACGAGGTCCCACGAAACGAAAGCGCGATCAGATCCGCCCCCTCCGCAATATAGGCCCAGCCATCGGTCAGGCCGTTGTGGAAGGATGTGAGTTTGGCGAAGCCGAGCCCGGAGAGCTCCGATGGGACTGGCAACACGCCTTTGGCTTGGATTCGCGCGTCGTAAGCGAATGCCGCCAAATACGCCATCAAAGCGGCGGTTCGATCCGAATAGGCCGCGCGCAGCGTTGGAAGATCCGTCGGCTTCCACGGGGTTGGAGAAACTGGCGTTGGAGGAGTTGGATTCCCTGGCATGGGCAAAGCCCTCCCTCGATCGAGCGTCGGTCGTTTGTATGCCTAGAATTTCTATGCCGAGAATAATGGAAATTCACGAAGGCGGATCACGCTAGAACCGTATCGGCAAAGTGCCTAAGCTGAATAATCCGTCATGCAGGATGTACTTTTCGGAAGAAGCACGCTGTGCCTTTGGTCATAGCGTGTTCGGCAATTAGCGCCGGTGTGGTCTGCGGACCGGGAGAGAGACTAGGTAGCGAACCACCGCACCGCATATGCCGGCACGCTATCCGCTCGCATTGCAAAACCCGGCGCAGGATTGGCAGGAGTGATTTGCAGGAGTGACCATCGCGGTGTTCGTCAACGCGGCAGCTGTTCAGAAGCTAAACCAATTGTGATGCGCCGTCCTGAACTGAGGGTGGAACTTTTCTCCGAGGGTGCGTTGGGACTTCACACCTGTGATGCACGCAGTGCAATTTCACAGAAGGAGGAAGAGAGATGTTCCGCAAAACGCTCTTCACACTGACGGCTGTTGTGGCACTCGGCACAGCCTCGACGGCCATGGCTATGCATGGTGGAGGTGGTGGCGGTGGCGGGGGTGGCGGTTTGGGCGGCGGTCACGGCTGGGGTGGCGGTGCCGGCATGCATAGTGGCGGTGGTGGATGGGGCGGCGGTCCGGGCCTGAAATGCCATGCCGATGACGCGTGCAATGACTACGGCGCCAATGACGGGCGGGCGGGTTCAGGGTGGGCCGGCCGAACCGCATGGAACCGTGACCGCTTCCATGATCATTTCCACAACAGGTTCCGCAACCGCAATTTCTTCGCGTTCGGCTTTGGCGGTCCGTACTACGACACCGCGTATAACTCCTGCTGGGCACAGGTTCCGAGTTACTATGGCTGGCAATGGGTTTACGTGTGCGGCGACTATCCCTACGGGTACTAGAATCCGGCAGTAATGCGGCCTTATGGACCTAAACTAATGGATTGTGAAAATACACTAAGAGCCAATTGAGCCCGCTGAATGCAGCCGTACGGTCGAATCAGCTAAGCGGTCTGCCCCATCCCCCGACACCCCTTGACCGCTTGGTTCGTAAAAAAGAGGCCGTCTCTTCTGAGGCGGCCTCTTTCCAATTTGGTCCCCCGCTCACCCTTTTATTTATCCCCATCCTTCACGGGGGTATCAGATAGTCACCTCTGATTATGACCAAGCAAGGTCCGCGTGCGGGCCCCCGATCGAATTGTTTCGAGTGTTGCTAACTGGCCACATCAATTATTTGCGTATGATTCAGGCGCAGCGGCACGTTGAGTTCGGTTTTTGACCGGTCGCCGCTTGGCGCCAGAGTTGCCATTCCCGCGCTTAGTCTGTTTTTGTATGATGAGTTAGTTGGCGTGGGGCACTCTGTGAAACAATTCGTAGCTTTTGTTGCTTGTTCTGTAGCGTTGTTGGCATGCGCTCAGCAACAGCAGCAAGGCTATTGGCTAAAGCCCGGCGCTTCTCAGGAGGAATTTAGCGCGGACTTCCTTGCCTGTACGGAGCAGTCGAAGCATCCGAGTTCACACGCTTCCGTCGATCAGAACGGCGAAACAGACTCGATCGGCGCATGTATGAACGCGCAAGGGTGGTATTTGGCGTCAGTCACTGACTCCAAGGGTTACAGTGGTGCGCTAAGTGCGATCACCTCGGAGCAAGTAGAATTGTGCTCGCGCGCAGATCTTCAGCCAATTTTTGCTAAGATGCCCTGCCGACCCAAAGATGCGACGCCAGAGCAGCTTTCCAATCGATCAAAGATTTCTAAGGACGAAAAGACTCCATTTATGAAGTGGCGAGTATTACTAGAGGAAAACAATAAAAAGGCGACCGCCATCAATCGGCAGTACAATCGCCAAACAGGAGACGCCATGGACTCTCTGATCAAAAGGAGTGAGGAGGCTAACGATAGGCTTTCGACACGACTTTATGATGGTCGCATCCCTTGGGGAGAATATAACAAGGGCCGTATTGAGATCGCCCTGCAAGCGGAGCACAAGAAGCAAAAGCTCTGGTTCATTGAAATTAATATCTACTCGCCATCCTCTGCCTGCTTTGTTAGTGCCGCGCCCGGGACGAGGGGGTCGCAGGTTCAAATCCTGCCACTCCGACTAGCTTTTCTCGCGGCAGACGGACGACGGGAACAATATGGGGACGAAACCCAGGTCGAAGGTCGACGTTACATTGACTCTTAATCAGCGGGTCCAAGGTTCGAGTCCTTGTGCGCCCACCAGATTTCATCATAAAACTCATAATGTTATTGCAAAATCCGGGAAGCGGCTTGTTTATTAGAAAAAGTTATAAAGAGTTATAAAGCGAGACTCGCGCCGCTTTTGCGCTGTTTCCTGCCCGCAAAATCGCTCTGAATTTGGTGTCGCTTTCGGGGGTAAAGCGGACATCGCTCAGCACAGTGGCAATGTCCGCTTTGTGCCACAAGCGGACTCATGAAACTGCAGCAATTTTGTCGTTATTCGATCACCCGGTCGGCATGGCGAAGCTGCAACTCGCCGGATTTAAAAAGCCATCGCCGTCGATTGACGGCAAAGAATATGTCGACAAACGCAACGCGGCGAATCCGAAAGTCGCCGGATTGAAAAAGCCATCGCCGTCACCAAACCCGAAGTGAACCCCAGTTGTGAGCGTTGGATGTCTGTAGTAATTCTCCGACGCATCATGAGATTTATTCGCTCGCTACTACTCCCCGCACTTGCCATTTGCGACTTCAAACTGGAAGCGGTCAAAGTCGGCGATCGACAAGGCTACATAACATCACAATCTTCTTGCTTTTCTTGTTAACCATTTGCCCCATTTCACCGCGACATACACTCCCGATCCACTAGGATTTGCGGCAGGGCTCAAGACCAATTAGGCCAAGCGAGCATTTGGGTTTTCGAGACCGTCGGGCGTGCTCGTGCGTGTGTGCTGCGTCGAATTCTTTCCCTGCTTGGGGCCACAAAGGGCCTGAAACGATAAGCAGGCTCCCACGTGGCAAGTAACCAAATGATCCCCGCCAATAGTGGCAATTCAAACCTCGTGACGGCGTCGACAGCGACCGCCGTCGTCATCGCAGACATGATCGGCGTTGGCGTTTTCACCAGCCTCGGGTTCCAGGTGAAAGACATCACGTCGGGTTTTTCCCTATTGCTGCTTTGGGTCGTTGGGGGAATCGCCGCGCTGTGCGGGGCGCTCTGCTACGGCGAGCTTGGAGCTATGTTTCCGCGCTCGAGCGGCGAGTACAATTTTCTCGCGCGCTCCTATCATCCAGCGTTTGGATTTCTCGCGGGCTGGGTCTCCGCCACGGTTGGGTTCGCCGCACCGATTGCACTCGCCGCCATGGCGTTTGGCGAATATTTCAAAGCCATAGTCCCGGGAATTCCGCCGCTTGTACTGGGCCTCGCGGTCTCCTGGCTTGTCGCGCTCGTACACTTGCGCGGCATTCGTGAGGGCAGCGCATTCCAGAACATCTGGACGGTGCTCAAGTTGGTGCTGATCATTGGGTTTCTGATCGCTGGTTTTGTGTTCGGAAGCGCTCAGTCGATTTCGTTCGCCCCCAGCAGGACTGACCTGCCGCAGGTTATTAGCGCACCGTTCGCCATCAGCCTCGTGTTCGTGATGTATTCGTATTCCGGCTGGAATGCCGCCGCGTACATTGTCGGTGAAATTCGCGAACCGCACCGCAGTCTACCGCGCGCGCTATTCACCGGAACACTGGCCGTGGCCATCCTCTACGTCGGATTGAATGCGGTCTTTCTCTACACAACCCCGATCGACCAAATGGTCGGACAGATCGACGTCGCTGTGATCGCCGGCAGACACATTTTCGGCGATTGGGGCGGCCGACTCGTCGGTGCACTGATCTGCGTGGGGCTCGTCTCTTCGATTAGCGCGATGACTTGGATCGGGCCGCGCGTGACGGTAGCAGTGGGCGAAGACATGCGTTTGCTGCGCATGTTCGCGCACAAATCAAGAAACGACGTTCCGACCACAGCCATACTCTTTCAGCTCGGGATTGTGAACCTGTTGTTGCTGACACAAAGCTTCGAGGCTGTGCTTGAATTCATCCAATTTAGTCTGATCCTCTGCAACTTCTTCGCGGTTCTCGGCGTGATCAAACTCCGCTACACCCATCCGAACCAGCCGCGGCCATACCGGGCCTGGGGCTACCCGGTTACGCCTTTAATCTTTTTAGCCGTCGCCGGCTTTATGATGTATTATTTTGTCATCAACCGGCCGGTGCCGTCACTCGCCGGTTTTGGCATGATGATCGCCGGGCTTGCGGTTTACTACGCGTCTCGACTACAGGACGTTTTGAAACCGCGTGTGACCCGGATGCTCGGGAAAGTTGGAGTTGCAGCGTTTGTCGCGAGCGCAATTATCCTTGCAGCGGCATATTCGGCTCGCGCGCAGACAGCGAGCGCCGACGATACTGCCCGCTTTCTTGCCGGGATTCCGCCATCGAACGACTCACCTCTCGCCCCGCTAACCCAAGATCCGGCCTGGCAGCAACACGCCCGCTACTTCAATTCCGCTTTCGGCAATCTCGACATGAACCAGTTCGCCAAAATCCGCGCCTGGTCGAACGCCAAGCTCACGGCGCCCAGCCCGGTGTTGTTTTACATGTTCAGCGGGCCCGACTTCCTCTATGCTAACGCGTTTTTTCCGAGCGCAACGACCTACGTGATGGCCGGCCTCGAGCCGGTCGGCCCAATTCCCGATCTGATGCGCCTGTCACGCGGTTCCGTCAGGGAAGCATTGCATCATATCGAAGGCTCGCTAAGTACGATTCTCACGATCAGTTTTTTCAAGACGCACCACATGCGCATGACGCTGGGTGCCAGTCGGGTGAGTGGAGCGCTGCCGCTACTCTATGTGTTCCTCGCTCGTACCGGCAATGCGATCCAGGATGTCTCGCTGATCGAGCTCGACGCGCAGGGCCCGCAGCCGGAAAATACACCGTCCACTTCGGGCGTGCGCAACGCGGCCCATGGCGTCAAGATCGTGTTTGCCGCCCCAGACGCCCGCGTCAGGACCCTCTATTACTTCACCACCAATATTGCCAACGACGGCTTCAAGGTCAGCGGTTTTGAGAAATTCTGCGATCAGCTCGGCACTGGGGACGCGTTCGTCAAGAGCGCGTCCTACCTGCTCCACAGTCCCAACTTTTCCGACGTCCGCAACTTCCTCCTCGGGCACACGGTCCAGATCCTGCAAGACGACACCAGCATACCGGTCAGCTATTTCGCACCGGATAAATGGCAGCTGCATCCGTTCGGTCGGTATACCGGTCCAATCGCGGTGTTCGCGCGCAAATATCAGCCCAAATTGACGCAACTGTTCCAAAAGGGCCGCGCCGAATCGCTCGATTTCGGGCTCGGGTACCGATGGCGCGTGTCAAGCTCCAATCTGCTTCTCGCCACCAGGATCGAGCCGCAAGTCATCAACCAGCCGGGCGCCCGATCGGATAGCGAATCGATTGCCAGCAAGGGGCCCGACGTTCCGCCGGATTCCGTCGAAGAGCCCGCAACTCCTCCCGCAGCCGAGGGAAAGAAAACGAAGTCAAAGAACGGTACGAAAAACCAAAAATCACGTACGGCCGCGACAAGGTCGGCGCCGTTCTACTTTCCTTTCTTCTCCGGCCGTCAATAAGTTTGGAGTGTGGCACATATGCCAAGCGACCCGATCGTTTGATTCAACCGAAGATACTTGACCGCAAATGCATCAGCGCTTTCGGAGTAAGCAATCGAACCTGCAACTGGCGCCAAACAACGCCGAAAAAGCGTAAAAACGTACCTCGGGCGCGTGGTGGACCTAAAGAAAATGTTGGGCCAGTCGTCTTTTGGCCGTAGTTAGCAAGCTATTCACTCTGTTGATTTTAGATTGGGGACGGTTTGGGGACCGTGGGGTTCGCGGGGCATCGGGCTACACGCTGCATCTTTGCCGAAGTGCGCGCCTCCCACAATTCCATGCCGTCTGACGCAACGGTGGGGAGCGTAACGCATGACGTCGGGGGCTACAGTCATGGTGGTCACCGCCGCCCTCGTGATAGCGGGCGGGGCCTCCCGCCTGTCGTTAGTCAACAACAACGTCAGGTCGCCGGACGCGACGAGCGGGGGTCAATCCGTCGTCTACAAGAGGTCCGCGTCCGAATTGAAATCCAATAAGTGGGAAACCGCCGAAACGACGGCGTTTGCGGCGACCGACGATTCGAGCGTGCTAACGGTCGATCACGCGCCACGAGAGACCGATTCGTTCCCCATACACCGCTCAGGCCAGAGACTCGCCTTCATAACTGAGCGAGATTCAGCGCCTGATCAAAATCGGCTTGAGAATGCTCCGCATGCGCAGCAAATCCGACCGCAAAGTCTACCGGTCAAGGAACCACTGACGAAACTGGTTGAATTCGACGCCGCACCATTCCCGTACGACGGCGGGCGCGGCCCCTATCACGACCGCCGGGTTCTGTTGCACATACCCAAGGGTTTCGATGCGAGTCGGCCCGGCGTCATGGTGCTATTCTTCCACGGCCACCGAGCCACGCTTGAGCGTGACGTTCGCGACCGACAGCAAGTGCCGGCCCAGATCTCGGCTTCGGGCATGAATGCGGTTCTGGTCGCGCCGCAGTTTGCGGTTGACGCCGCCGACTCGAGCATCGGCCGCTTTTCGCAGCCAGGAGCCGTGGCCCGCTTCGTTGCTGAAGCAGCGGACAAGTTGGCGCGGCTGCACGGCGATCCGCTCACCCCCAAGACCTTCGCGAACATGCGGATCGTCATCGTCGGCTACAGCGGCGGCTTTTTGCCCACTGCCTACTCCTTGTCCGTTGGCGGCCTCGCCAAGAATCGCGTGCGCGGCGTAGTTCTGCTCGACGGCGTCTATGGCCAGCTCGACAAATTCGCGACCTGGATTGAAAATAATCCATCGTCTTTCTTCGTTAGCTCGTACACGCGTCTGACGAAACGCCACAACGACGAGCTCGAGCACATTCTTACCGAGCATGACGTGGCGTTCAGCCGGGAGCTAAAGCCGGATCTCGGACGTGGCGGCGCGGCCTTCGTCTCAGCCGACGTGCCGCATCGCGATTACGTCACGCACGCCTGGGTCGCCGACCCAATCAAGGATATCGTCAGCAGACTGGGCGACTATCAGCTGCCGACTTCCCCGAGCGCGGTTGCGCAACACGACGCGAGCGCGCGGAAGTAGCCCGGTCGCCTTGTTCGCTGTCGTCGTCCCGCGTGGCGACTACGGACGCCCTCGACCGCCCGACTTCGCCCAGCCGGGGGACACGCGGGCTCGGCTCGTCCTGCAGTTGAGCCGCACGCTGCCCGCCCGAAAAATGCGTGGTTGCACCCAGATTTGGCGGCCGATCAGTTTCGCCGTCGTGTTGCCGCGATTGTGACACCAGGGAGCGTGGCGGCAGCGCTAGCGGTGAAACCGCAACCGGCGAGGCTAAAGCGGTCACTCACGGTGACAGACCGTGCCGGTTGCCGAATTCTTCAGAATCCCGCGCATCGTCCTTCTCAATTTCGCCACGGTATCTGACCATCACATCTCAGAATTTTGGTCTTTTTTACTATTCAAGCCATACTGACGCGGGGCTAGGGGCGATTCGGGGATGCGACCTTCGTCGTTGACTTACATTCTTCTTGGTGTCCTGGTATTTGCGGGAATCTATCGAATTCTCAATCAGCCGCCGTTTCCAAACTTGCCGCCAGATAAAGTTGATGTTTCTGGACAATATCCATTCGAGCAAAAATCCTACCTGTTGCCGACTTACAAAGATGACTCACGGTTGCGGGACGGTGACCCAGTGTCCGTGAATGTGAACTCTGACGAACTAGCGACCGTCAAAGATAAACCGCAGCTAGAGGACCGCAACCAATCGCCTACGAATCAATCCTCTGATCTAAAGGACGTAAAGCTAAAGGACCGCGACCAATCGCCTACGAATCAATCCTCTGATCTGAAGTACGTAGAGCAAAACCTCTCATATCTAGCTTATTACGCCTATTCTGAAGTTCCCCCTCAGACCAAACCAGCGGACACGGTCCTCAAGTCGTTAGAAGACACTCCACGGGGAACGCCAGTCGAAGAAATAAAGCGGGTGTCCGATGCGTTCGGACTAGACTTCAATTTCATGAAAGCAGTCGCCAAAGTCGAATCCGACTTTAACCCTAAGCAGCGCACCGGTTCCTATATTGGGCTGTTTCAATTGAGCAACGCCGAATTCCAACAATACGGGTCCGGCGACATCCTTGATCCGCGGGATAACGCGGTCGCTGCCGCATACAAGTTTATGACTGAAGATATCCTGTTCGAAATTATTACTCACAAAAAGCCAATGTTGAGTGAGATTTACCTCGTTCACCAACAGGGCGTGCAAGGTGCGGCAGAACATGTGAGTCGCCCCGACCGCGTTGCCTGGAAATCAATGTGCGCCACCGACGAAGGCAGAGGGAAAGGCGAGAAGTGGTGTAAGCGAGCTATTTGGGGCAATACACTTCCCGAAATCAAGCGCGTTTGGAAGTCGGTCGAAAATTTTACTTCAGGTGCCTTCGTGAAGATGTGGCAAGAGCGGGTTCATCGTTTTTATGGTCGCTATTCCGAAGCGACGACGAATTAAGATCTGACCTGCTTCGCCGCTTCAGGTGTAGCCGGTTAGGACCAATCATAATTCGAAACGACGGGCGTTTGAGGTGTTACCGGACGAGGGGCATTTTCCGTATCAGATTCGGTCATATTACCGGCCCTCATCGCTCAGGTTGATCACCGCTTATCTACCGACCACACCTCAAGGACCTTGTATAACTTCCTGTGGTCTGCGGCGGGAGTTGGATCGGGTGAGACAACCGCCCGTATTCTACATTGGTTTTCGGCGGGGGAATCAACGGTACCGGGTATTCCGCAAACATTCTCTAGCTCGGTCATTGCTTTCACTGGTAAGAAATTCAAATCGCATTCGCCAAGCGTCACACCGTCTGCCCTTGTATTGGTCAGATTTCCGCTACACGTTATTCTAAGTGTTGAAGCCGCATTCCCATCAGCAATCGTGCCCAAAACGAGCAAAAGAATGCATAGAATTGTGATGCGCCTTAGCATCGCGACCACTAGTCCAAACGGTCGCACCATTGGCGTTATGTTAGCGAAAAGCGAATGGCAGCGGCAATGGTCCAGAAAGATGGCTTTCCGTCAATCAAAGCGTTCACGCATCCAGTGTGCCAGCTAGGAAGTAACACCCTAACTGGCCTCTGATGGCTGCTATGGATTCCATTTATACTGTTTCAATCTGGCTATTGCCGGTATTGATCGCCTCTCGTTTCCTTGGTGATGATACGGCAGCACGACAGGGACGTGTTACTCTCAATCCGGTTCGGCACATAGATCCATTCGGTACAATTATCTTACCAGGGTTGTTGCTTCTAGCTCGGTCGCCATTCTTGTTTGGATATGCCAAGCCTGTGCCGGTCAATTTTCGTGCACTTCATCCACCCCGCATTGGTATGGTGCTTGTCGCAGCAGCCGGACCACTAATGAATATCGGCTTAGCTGTTGCTGCCGCGTTGGCTTTTCCCCTCGTCATTTACCTGCCAAATATTGTCGCTCAATGGGCCGCCCTGAATCTAAAGAACGGTCTAATCATCAATGTCGTTCTCGCAGTCTTCAATCTGTTTCCTCTGCCGCCACTTGATGGTGGACGGATTGTCGTAGGTTTGCTTCCAAATGTATTAGCCAAAAAGTTCTCCCGCCTTGAACCTTATGGACCGATGATTCTTATCGGACTCTTGATTATCCTGCCGCTGCTGGGCTCTCAATTAGGAATAAACCTAGATTTTGTGTCGTACCTCATCTCGGTTGCGACGAATGCCGTTCTCAGAACCATTCTAACGTTGACGGGCAATAATCTAGCCTAACTGCAGTCGACCAAAAGTAACTCGTGGTGATCTAAATCCTGAAGCCAACCATCGTTCACTTGGCGTTGCCGTTTTTGTCTCGTTCCTGGCGCAAGGCGCGCAGCCGATGCATGTTTTTAATGGCCGCCTCCTGTCGCTCGGCTTCCAGCTTCAAAGCATCTTTGATTTCTTTTTCTCGCCTCTGTTCGCGTTCGAAAACAGTTTCTGCAAAAGCAAATGCGCGGGTGCTATTGATCATAATGCTCCTTCCGCCGTGACAAGGCATCCGGCTCAACTGGTATCTCGGGGAGTATAGAGGAACGCATGGAATTGCTAAAAGTTCCTTACTCGTCACATTCATACGGTCAGATAGCGGAGGAAAACCATGCGAACGGAAGCCGATCTCACGGCGCTGTGCAATGAGTTCACAAACGCGCTGACGGAAGTTCTGGCGGAGAACGCGGTTGGCCTCGCGCGTCGGGGCCGAGTTGCGAGGGCACATGCTGCGGTCAAAAAGCATCCTGAATACAATGAACATGCATTTTGCGTGGCAGTGGAGACAGCGTTCATTCAGTGGGAAGCATTGCAGAATGTCGGTCACTAACACCGACCCAATTTCCGAGATATCGTCGCCCGTTCAACGAGCGTATCTCCCCTCGAAAATGTGCCTTGATATTGCGGCGGAATATTCCGCCGCTTGCAGGTTCGAATCCTCTCGCCCAGCCAAAGAGAGTCGAGAGCATTTTGTTAGATGAACTAGCTGATATGGCGGAGGTTAAACGGTGAGAGATCGATTTTTGGCGGACGGTTTCGCAGCTGGTCCGCCAGTGCTTCGCCAATTGCGGCGGAGTGTTTGAACCCATGGCCCGAGCAGGGCGAGGCAAAAGTCACTCGCTCGTGCTCCGGATGTTTATCGATCACGAAGCGCGCCCCAGGGGCATTCGTATAAAGGCAAACGGCGGTCTTGATGCTGCGCGGACCAAGGTCCGGTAGGAACGGCCGGACGTAAGTCTCGTACATCTTTACTTTATCAGCATCAGAGACGACGCGATCGACGCTGTCCGGATCGACTATCCCCTCGCCTTCTTCATTTGCAACCTTAAGCCCGGCGCCTGGCTCACCAACTAGTGGAAAGCCGTATAAAATCGATTTGCGATCGACCTCCCAAATGAAGACCGGACAGTCTTTTGAAAAGCGCTCTGGGTTCGTTTGGATCTCAAACCAGTGCAAAAACTGCCGCGTGACACTGAAGTATCGCCTAAGCCTCGCCGGCAGAAAACCCGGCATCCACGCCCCAACCGCTAAGAGAAGTTTTTCGGCATCGTAGCGCTGTCCGCTATCGGTGGTAACGGTCACTCCAAACGCTGAAGGGTTGAACGTGACTACTTTTTCGCCGAACTTCAGTTCAGCGCCGCAATTCTCCGCGGACCGAAGTTGTGTGCGGATGCAAGCTTCCAAGAAGAGATAGCCGCCGCCTTTGTCCAAAAAGCCGACTTCTGTTCCGTTCACGGCAAATTGCGGGAACCGGCTACGAAGAGCGTCAGCGGAACGAAAGACTTCGTGCGGGATGTTATATCGTTCGGCGGAGACTACTATGTTGTCGAAGAACGTATTGACACCGTGGACCATCGATTTGTTTGGGTGCCCAGTGATTGTGAGGCAGCCGCACTGGACGAAGAGAGTTTGGCCCGTCATGGTCTCGATCTCCCGCCAAATCTCGTTCGAGCGCAACGCCAACGGGGAATACTCCACGCCTTCGCCGACCGCGACCCGTGTCAACCTGGTCTCGCCGTAGATGAACCGAATTCATGCGGCGGTTTATAGCGGTCGATCCCAAGAACCTTTGTTCCCAGCCGGGCCAAATGCCAGGTTGCGGGCGCTGCCCACAGCACCCAGACCGACAACGATCACTTCGTACAATGGCATGGCCCTTGTCGTGGATAGAACGCTCAGGAGGCAGCACCTAAATCCGCAGCCATGCTCGTCCCGGCTGGCTGCAGAACCAGCGGTGCGGCCACTCTTAAATTATATGAGAATCGATACCGACTATAAGATTATTTAAGAGTCGTTTTTTTGTTCTTGCCTACTTGAACTCGAACGTCCCGCGGCTATCTGCCGAACTGACAATGGAGGTATGTGACCTGATTTCGGTCCGCAAGGACCGAGAGGTCGCGTGCCTCTTTTTTTTGTCGTCGAACCGGGGTCGCAATCTGCGATTCCGGAAATGCGGTCTGCTGTCTGATTTGCAGGCTGCCAAACCATAAAGGAAAAGATCCATGATAAAATTCTCGAACAGAATCCTGACTGACGAAGAAGGAGCAGAGCAGGATGCAGAATTCGCCAAGGAGCATTTTGATTTTCGTGAGGAATCGCCCGAATCGGAACCGGCGCAGCCTGAAACGACGAACGCATTGACGCCTGCCGATCGACCGAAGCGAAGCGTCGAAATGGCTACAGATGACGATGCAACGATTACAAAAAAGTCATGCGAGGAATACGTAGCCGCTTTCAGATCAGGCCTGCTGAAGTCGGCCCGAGGCGTCCTTGAAATGTGCCGCGCCGCCTATGAGGCGAAGCAAAGCTTAAATTATTCCGAGTTTGAGAAGTTTTGCGAGGAGATAGGGTATCGATCAGGAAGCAGTGCAATCCGAAAATTTCTCGTTGTTGGCAAGGTATATCCACGTCTGATCGGGCATGCTGACAAATTGCCCGCAAGCTGGACCAGCATGTATCTAATCACCCAAATTCCGGATGAGGACTTCGAACGTTTAATCGGCGACGAAGATGCGAGATTAGCCGATCTCACAGGTGCCGAATTAAACGATATGGTGCGGAAAACGCGAAACAATGAGTCGGTGGCATCAGTCCTTCCGGTCGACAAGCGTACTTCAAACTACGTGTTCGGGAAATTAATGTTCACGAAGAAGCCCGACGACACCGACTGGCGTGCAATGCGGAAGGCTCTTGCCGAAGTTGAAGCCCGCCTGCCTGTTCGCTTCGTCGTCAATAATGAGGCCCAGCGTATCTGGGAGGATCAAAAAATGAGACGATACGAGCACGGCAAGACGAAATATCAGGCGATCGAATTTAACCCGGACAAATGGGACCTCGGACGGGATGCTAACGCCGTAACTGTATCGCCAGAAAAGATCGTCGAGTGATGCACCAGCATTTGTTCCAAAATGGAACATCAGCGTCGTCTCGATAGTTGATCGAGCAGTATCTGACCTGTTTTCAGGTTGGGAGGAGCGACCTAGTCGTGATCGGGGGCGTAGCGCAGCAATGCAAGCAGATCGTCCCGCCACGGCGATCGAGGTGATGAGCGCCGCGCAATATGCAAGCGGCTGACAGGCGTGACTGCGCGAGCGCGGCTAGGTGCTGCCGTTGTTCGGCACGGTGTTGGGGACGGTCCACAGCTCTGGACCGTGGCGCAGCGCGGCGTCGAGCTTGGCTTCGTCAAACTCCAGCTGCTCGATCAACACATGAGTACCCAGCCGAGCAACGATCATGTCGGCGTCGAAAGTACCGTGTGGCCTTCGCTTGATTGGGATAAGGCCTTGATTGTACGCAACATTTCGGTTGACATCGCGGGCCAGATCGAGTAATATTGGTCGTATTAAAAATAAACTGATCCGCGCCGGTACGGCTTCGTACCTCATCGCAATACAGATTGGCTTGATCTCGGCTAACGGCCGAACGCCGGCTGGCTAAGGACGTCGCGTATGCCGCGATTCCGAAATTGCACCCGGCTGCGGTCATGCCGGGGATCTGGCTCGACCAAGGTCTCTTGCTAAGCGGCGACGACTAGATCGTTGCTCCCTCACAATTCGGTCTGAAGCCGAATGCTCAGCTGGCAATCACGCCGGCTGCGGCTAACGCTGCTTATCGCAGCTTTTACTAATGAAAGGAAATAATTATGAGTTTTCTAGATGATGGTACGCTTATTGTTTGCGGTGATTACCAAGGCGACTTGGAAGGCATCGTTAGCATTTTCGACGAATGGCTTTTCGATGGCTGCCACCAAGATGAAGATCCCATAGGGTTCTTCGTGGCGAAGGACGGAGCGGCGGCTGGCCGGATCATGCCGACCAAATATACTACTATATTCCCGACCACCCGTCCGTTCCGTTGGGTTGTGGAATGCAAAGATGGTCGGCGTGTCCCATTAGCAGATGCGCCTCCGGACGAGGATGGACTCGATGAAGAAATTATCGAACTCGCAGAGATCAGCAACAGAGTCGCATCGTTGATGACGGGCGGCCGTTTGGAGCTCGTAGCCGTAGGACATTACACGTTTCGAAATGCATATTTTGAGAAGCTGACAATCCGCTCAGATGGACGTGTTGAATGCTATTCTCAGCATTTTGACTCATTTACGGCGGATAATTGGTCCGAGCAGCAGTCGGACAAATTTGACCCGAGCCGCAGATCTGAATGTCTCAAGGAACGGTCAGAGAAGTTTGACCCCGCGTTGTATAAGTAGATGTGCAGCAGGGCTGGGGTTCTTCGCTTTCAGGGCTAAAAGCGACACCAGCGAAGCGGGCAAACAAAGACTCGACTTCGAAATCGGAGCGCCTTGCCGATGGCCGCCGTCCGCATACGCCGGACCGGACTAATGTTGCCGTAAATGGGGGCAACAGTCAGGAAAGGAGGCGAGCGCTAGCTCAAATGCATCCCGAAAAGGGATAGCAAAAAGCCCGGTCCGAAGAACGTCCCAGTGTCACAACACAAGCGTTCTTCGCCCAACCCCATCAACAAGAAGTGTAGCTCGTAACGAGCCGTGCTTCTCATCCTTCCTGTAAGAGTTAGTAGAATCCGTCGTCGATGATTCTGCGGCTCACTAAATAGGCCCAGGGTTTCATCTCAACTGACGCCGCAGCGCCAGGTACCAAAAAGATTTTATCTTAAGTTGCCACTCTCAACTTTTTCGAAGATAAATTGAATCGTGAGCCTGTCGTTCATCGGGAAAGTGTGATCTCTACAAATTTTAACAGATTAAGCATGAAGTGTTTCGACCGTCGCTACAAACACGCATTAACAGACTTCATCACATCGATGACTTGGCATTGGTTCATCACGATTCGGATCGGTGATTGCGAGGCTGACGAAGTCGTGCTGAAGCGGCTGCGCCGCATCGAGAACGAGCTATGTAAAAGATATCTAATCAATCGATACTGGAAACTGCCAGCCAATGCTCGATTTACGATGGCGATTGCGTTTGAGGGGGAAAGAGAATTAGGCACTCGCCATGCTCATATGCTGGCATATGTTCCGCAGCCGACTAAGAAACGCATCTCACAAGAGATGGCTATAGGTCTGTTCCCGTCCGAATTTCGCGGCCGATGGGTACTCCAGAGCGCCAGCACCAATAGCGATTCAAACTTAACCTATGCCTTATGCGGCCAGAATAAACGAAACTCCCCACATCACATCGAGGGACTTCAGCTTGGAGAGGCCAACATTGCTCGTGTCGTGTATACAGCCAAGGACATACGACAAGAGGAAGTTGCCTGGTCTCGATTCGAATTTGTTACTGCCCCTAGAAGCAAAAAGTTTTCAAATAGAAATTCAAGCGCGATCCACAACAGAAACCGGCAACGTCGTCGTTATCTTGACGGCCAGAATGCATCGTTGTCGGATCGGACACGTAGTCAGATAGCTAGCTAATCGACGATTTTGAATTTCTTAGACCTGTGCCTTCAATGAGAAGACGCAGTGTATGAGCTATGGTCAAGCAAGCAAAGCAAAGTAGGTCTTCGGGCAACTTACTAAGACTGAAGGACAACGGCTTTTTGTAGAAAAAGCCTATTGCTGATGCGTAGTCGTTCTTGAGCGGTCTAATCACGTTGGGAAGCAGAGATGGTCGATCATTGTCGTGACCTTGTTGAATAATATTGTTTTATAGATCAATGACAATTCATGTCCTGGAACTTCAAAGCATAAATCCAATCCAACGCGTCAAACATCAGCAACGTGCGAAGCATTATCGACAAGCGAAATATACTTCCTTTCGAATCCCTCAATCTTCACCTCATCTATATCAACGACTAATGGAACATGATCGCTTAAACCTCTTCCAACCCAATCATCGAAATGTCCAACTGTCACGTTTAAAATCGAATTGGTCCATGCATCGGGAATAAAGCAATAATCGATGTGATATTTCGGTCCATTCAATTTCCTATCACGCCAATAAAGTGTTGGATCAAGCTCTTTTCCTTGATCAACTACACGAGAAACGTGATACGCACTCCTCAATCCAAGCGAGTTAAGTGCACCGACGTTGATCGAGTGGTTGTTTGGTCGTTTTGGTTTGTCCCATAATACATTGTCATTGAAATCCCCAGCGACGATGCACGGCTTGGACTCAATAAAGGACCGATAAGCGGTAATTGCCCGGTTTAGTGGTCCGCGTCTATTCACATACCAATTCTTTCTGTGGTGGCATGCCCAGACGGCAAGTAGATTAAAAGAGATCGGACCATCAATCATGATCGGTGCAATAAATGGACACAGTTGGTCTTCGTAACAATCTGCTAATGTTGCACTGAATTGGCCGAAGGTGAAAACAGCAAGTCCCTTTCGCGGATTATCACCGATCCAGATTGCTGACGTCGGTCTGAATTCCGGGGCACTTTTCTCGATTAAATCGATGTTCGCGCATTCTGGAATGATCGCAACATCAGGTTTCAACGCGAGCAAA
>Ga0306917_10000060_pt1 | contig 33917 bp, 39 predicted proteins | sample tim00Cox00000000_FD_203313 | JGI IMG/M metagenome (GOLD analysis project Ga0306917, IMG submission 203313) | Lab enrichment of tropical soil microbial communities from Luquillo Experimental Forest, Puerto Rico - timezero.00C.oxic.00.000.000 (v2)... | ecosystem: Environmental > Terrestrial >... | reverse complement strand
ATGAAGTGTCCTGGCATGCGTCCAATCAACGTCAAGTCGTCAACGCTTTGCCAAACTATCTCATGACCCAATTCACTTGCCCAGCTTTCGGCCTCCGCCTGACCGTCTTTCGGCGTCAGTGTAATCGCTGACTGCGCCGTACGGCACCGGCAACGTCGCGGCTGTCGGCAACATAGATCATAGCCGTCCACCCGCGCAGTTCCACGTCCTTCGCCATTCCTCGATCGTCCCGAGTTCCGTCGATAAGCTTTTACGCTGCCATCTCGAGGGGCGACGCGCAAGGCGTCGACGGCGCTCGCGAGGTCATCCCGCGCTTTCCGCCGGTGAACCGCCCATTTTCAAGTCAACCGGCGAGACACCGCCTGACTTACCAACTCGTTGGCTGAGCGGCGAGCCATTGCGCGATCAGAGCCATCTGCGTACCCGCCTTCGATATTGCAGCCAGTCGTCGCCGAAATTTCGCTCAAGCTGTTTTTCCTCCCGCCGAACGAAAAGATCGATGAACGGGAAATGGATGAGCGTAATCAACACTGCAGCCGGTGACCCGAAGAGCAGCGCCGCCCCCAGAAAAATAAACACGTTTCCACCCAAATAGAGCGGATTTCTCGAAAAGCTGTAGGGGCCAGAGGTGATCAGGGTTCTCTGCGGCGACAACGAGATCACCTTCATTCGGTTCTGATAGAAGTAGAATGTCGCCCATACTCTCAGCAGAAAGCCGATAATCAAAAGCAAAGAGCCCACGATTGTCGCAAGCACTGATCTAAAATCGTGCAGTCCCAGGAGTAAATCGAGCCTCGTTCCGATGAAGGCGACCGCCAGGCCGACGATTACGCCCCCGATGTTGTGCAGAATGCTTTTCACTAACGGCATGGCAAAACCATTCCAGGCCAGCAGCGATGGGTATAACGTCAGCGAACAAAACCCAAAAGGGAGGGGAGGATGGCAGAGAGACTGGGGCTCGGGCTCATTCCGGGTGTGGGGTGGCGCGCCTCCGAGATCAGGATGGTCGCGCGCGACGCCGAGGATGCCGGCTTCGACGCGATCTTTACCGCCGAAGTCAACAGTGATTCTCTCGCCATCGCACAACTGATGGGAGAGGCGACCCGGAAGATCAAGGTCGGCACATGGGTCGCGAGCATCCACATGCGCCACTCCTACGCGTGCGCGAAGGCCGCCGGTCTGATCGCCGATGGTACCGGTGGACGCATGATCCTCGGTCTCGGCGTAAGCCATCAGCCGGTCAACGCCGTCCTCGGTGCCGAGATGCCGTCGCCGATCGCGGCGTTGCGGCGCTACACGAACGAGGTCGCCAGCTGGCTGCGCGGCGAAGGCCCGGCGACGCACCTGCCGCAGCAGCCGGCTCCGGTGCCGGTACTGATCTACCTGGCGGCAATGACTTCGCCGACTGTCGAACTGGCCGGCGAGCTTGCAGACGGAGTAATGCCGTTCATGTGGTCGGCGGCGCGTGTCGAGCGGAGCAAGGTGTGGGCTGCGCGCGGGCGGGCCAAGACACCCGGCCGCGCACCGCTCGACATAGCGCACGGTATCCCGACCTTCATCGGAGACGACATGGAGGCGCTGCGCGACATGGCTCGCGCAAACCTCGCCATATTCACGACTTTCCCGTTCTATCAGCGCATGTTTCGCGCCAGCGGTTTTGCCGAGGAGGCGGCGAAGGCGGAAGCGGGCGCCGGCGGCGCTTCGCTCAGCGATCGCATGCTCGACGCAGTTTGTCTGATCGGGCCGGTGTCGCGCTGCCGCGAACAATTGGCGGCATTCCGCGCCGCCGGCGTCGATCTGCCGATCCTCTCGCCGCCGATCGGAGTCGAGGGTGTCCGCGAGGTCATCCGCTCCTTCCGCCGCTGAGCAGGCGCGAAAAGCCGACCCCGATAAGCGACGGCACCACAACGAAACTCGGGAAATATGACTGGCGCCGCTTCGATGGATTTACAGACGCCAAGCTCTACGTGGCCGGCCGAGCCCGACCCTGACGGGCGGCAGATGACCCACGAAGGGTGCCAGCTGCGGACGCCAGAGAATTAGCATGCTCGGGCGTTAATTTTGTTCGACTGCTTCCATCTCGCGTCGAAATTCCGTTAGCGTCTTGCCCTCATAAAGCCAGTAATCAGGCCCCGCGATGGTCGGCCATTTATACCCTTGACGGTGCGCAATGATCAACGCAGCGGCTGACAGACTTGTTTCTTGACCCTCGAAATTTATTCTGTTCTTAGACGATACAGTGCAGGTGATCATTGGATCGAAAGACGATTGCAAGGTTGTGCCCGGCTGAATACGGACAAGATCGAACGAAAAGCTACTGCGCCTCTTTCGAGCCTCATTCAACGCGCGTTCGTCCTCTTGCCCCTCAACAATGTCGTCGTGCGGAGTAACGTCTGTCCCGTTGGCTATAGAGAGAGCGGCTTTGACGCGGTCGGGGCTACTCTGAAGAACTCTCGATTGGCGCGGACGCGCTGGTCAGCAAAGGCATCATGCAGTCGAGCTTCTACAAAATCACAGTCGCCGACTTTGGATGCATAGAAACATGTGAACGGCAGCGGCACACCAGTGCCATCGAGCTGTTTTATGCGGGCGATCAGATCCCCGGTCGTTTTGCCAATTTTGACGTACCCCGGCATAGATTCGTTCAGGAGAATGTAAACAACGCCCTCAGGCATGTTGCGACACCTCCAAGTTCAGCAGCTCCAGGTCTTGGTGCGCGAAGACGTCGCTTATTTTCCAGGAAGGCGGGCCATTTATGCTGCTAGCCGATGGTTCCGGATCAGGGACAAGATTTCGGCGGCGGCTTGCGGGATGTTGGTGCCGGGACCATAAATCGCGCTGACCCCGGCTTTTTTCAGGAAAGCGTAATCCTTGGGCGGGATGACGCCGCCGCACACGACGAGGATGTCGGCCGCTCTTTCCCGTTTCAGGACTTTGATCAGCGCCGGGACCAGGGTCTTGTGGCCGGCAGCGTGGGTCGAGACGCCGACGAGGTGGACGTCGTTCTCGACCGCCTGGCGAGCGGCTTCTTCCGGGGTTTGGAACAAGGGGCCGATATCGACATCGAAGCCGATATCGGCAAAGGCGGTGGCGATGATCTTGGCGCCGCGGTCGTGGCCGTCCTGGCCCAATTTGGCGACCAGCATGCGGGGTCGCCTCCCCTCCTCACGCGCAAACCCTTCGATTTCGCGCTGCACGCGGCGGAACGCGTCGTCGTCCTGGTACTGACCGCCATAGACGCCGCTGACCGCGCGGATCTGCGCACGGTAGCGGCCGAACACCTTTTCGAGCGCCTCGGAAATCTCGCCGACCGTCGCACGCGCCCGCACTGCGTCGATCGACAACGCCAACAGATTGCCCTTGCCGCGCTTTGCTGCCTTGGTCATTGCTGCGAGCGCGGCCTGACAGCGCTTCGGGTCGCGGCCCGCGCGCACACGCTTGAGGCGCTCGATCTGTTGCACGCGCACTGCCGTGTTGTCGACATCGAGAAGTTCAATCGAAGTCTCTTCACGTGATTGGTATTTGTTGACCCCGACGACCGTCTCCTCGCCGCGGTCGATCCCGGCCTGTCGCCGTGCCGCAGCTTCCTCGATGCGCAATTTCGGCATGCCGGCTTCGACCGCCTAGGTCATGCCCCCTATCGCCTCGACCTCGTCGATCAGCGCCATTGCCGCGTGCGCCAACGAATGCGTCAGGCTTTCGACGTAATAACTGCCGCCGAGAGGATCGATCACATGCGGGATGCCGGTTTCCTCGGCGAGGATCAGCTGCGTGTTGCGCGCCACCCGCATCGAGGCGGGACTCGGCAATGCCAACGCCTCGTCGAAGGAATTGGTGTGCAATGACTGCGTGCCGCCGAGCACTGCGGCCAGCGCCTCCAACGTCGTGCGGACGATGTTGTTGTGCGGGTCCTGTTCGGTCAAGCTGACGCCGGAGGTCTGGCAATGCGTGCGCAATGCCAGGCTCGCCGGGTTCTGCGGCGCGAAGTGGCGCATCAACTGCGCCCACAATACCCGCGCGGCGCGCAATTTCGCGATTTCCATGAAGAAATTCATGCCGATCCCGAAAAAGAACGACAGGCGCGGCGCGAAGTCGTCTATCGCCAAACCCCGCGACAAGGCCGCGCGCACATATTCGAGGCCGTCGGCGAGGGTGAACGCGAGCTCCTGCACTGAGGTCGCTCCGGCCTCCTCCATGTGATAGCCGGAAATCGAGATCGAGTTGAATTTCGGCATGTGCCGGGCAGTGTATTCAATGATGTCGGCGACGATCCGCATCGACGGCCCAGGCGGGTAGATGTAGGTGTTGCGAACCATGAACTCTTTGAGGATGTCGTTCTGGATCGTGCCGGTGAGCTTGTCCTGCGGCACGCCCTGCTCTTCGGCGGCAACGATATAGCCGGCGAGCACCGGCAACACGGCGCCGTTCATCGTCATCGACACGCTCATCCGATCGAGCGGGATGCCGTCGAACAGGATCTTCATGTCCTCGACCGAGTCGATTGCGACGCCGGCCTTGCCGACATCGCCGACGACCCGCGGGTGGTCGCTGTCGTAGCCTCGATGCGTGGCGAGATCGAAGGCGACCGACAACCCCATTTGCCCGGCCGCCAGATTGTCGCGGTAGAACCGGTTCGACTCTTCGGCGGTCGAGAAACCCGAATATTGGCGGATCGTCCACGGCCGGTTGGCGTACATCGTCGCCCGCGGCCCCCGTAAGTAAGGCACAAACCCCGGCATCAGGTCGCACAGCGTCACGCCGGCGTGCTCAATCCCTTCGAGATCCGCGGTGGCGTAGAGCGGCTTGACCCGGATGCCCTCCGGGGTGATCCAGTCGAGGCTGTCGAGCGGCTTGCCCTTCAGCTCCGACCGGGCGAGCCGTGCCCAGTCATCGAGGGTTTTTGCCGGAAAGGCGCCGTCATCGGCCATCGTCTTCTCCCGCGGCGAATGAAGACTATATGGCCGCAGGCGCGGTGCCGTCCATTGGCGCGGCGGCGCGCAAGGTGTGACGGAAATAGATTGCCGCGGTCAGCAGCAGCACCGCTCCTGCCTGATGGGCAGCCGCGAGCGGGACCGGCACAACAAGCAGAAGCGTCGCGATGCCAAGCGCCACCTGCAGCGCCGCGACGAGGAGCAGCATGTGCAGCGCGGTGCGGGCCTGGTTCGGCAATCTCCCGCGCAGGCCCGCAACCCACATCAGCAAGACGCCGGCGGCAACCGCGACCGCGAGCACGCGGTGGTCAAACTGCACGGCAGCAATGTTCTCGAACCAATTCAGATAGAACGGATGGAGCTGGGCATAATCAACCGGCACCAGCTTGCCGTCCATCAACGGGAAGGTGTTGTAGGTGAGGCCGGCGCGGGTTCCCGCGACAAACCCGCCGGCAAGGATCGTCACCGCGACGAGCCCGAGGACGGCCTCGGCCGCCCGCCGCCAACCCGGACTCGCAGCGAGACGCCGAGAACCGCGGCCAATGCCGAGCGCCGTCCACAGGATCGCAGCATAGATAGCAAGGGCCAGCGCGAGATGCGCGACGAGGCGGTATTGACTGACCTCGACCCGGTCAGCGAGACCGCTTTCGACCATATACCAGCCGAGCCCGCCTTGCGCGAAGCCGAGCACCAGAATGCCGCAGAGCGGCGGCGCCAGCCGTCGCGGCAGCCGCCGCCGCACCAGGAACCAAAGGAAGGGTGCGGCGAAGGCAACCGCGATCAGCCGGCCCAGCAGCCGGTGTGCGTATTCCCACCAGTAAATGCTTCTGAACTCGTCCAAGTTCATCCAGAAATGCACAGCCCGATATTCTGGAATTTCTTTGTATTTAGCGAATTCGGCCGCCCAGTCGGCGGCGGAGAGCGGCGGGACGACGCCGATGACCGGCTTCCATTCGGTAATCGACAGCCCCGAGAGCGTAAGCCGAGTGATCCCGCCGACCACCACCATCAGAAAAATCAATGCACATCAGGCGAACAGCCATGCCGCGACCGCGCCGAGCCGCGGTTCCGCCCGCGCGGCACCCGATTGCGCAGTGGCAGCTGCTGAGATCGACAAGTCCTGACGCCCACGACCAGCCTTCTCGGCAAAGTGAGACCGCTGCTGGGTAATCGCAAGTGCGGCGGGATGATGGCTACCGGCCACTTACGCCGGCCTTCTAATGGCTCGGCTGCGGGGGTCAGCCGCCATCGGCATTGACTGCGACATCAAGCGATGACAAATTCATGCCTACATGGGAGGGTGAAAATGCGCACGACCCTTGCACTTAACGATGAACTGCTGGCGAAAGCCGAGGCGTACACCGGAATACGCGAGAAATCGGCCTTGGTTCGCGAGGCGCTCCGAGCGTTGATTGAGCGCGAGGCTGCGCGACGGCTGGCACGTCTCGGCGGCAGCGAGCCCGGTCTCACAGCGATCCCGCGACGGCGTACGAAACGCGGGTGATCCTCGTCGATACATCGATCTGGGTCGAGCATCTGCGGACCGGCGATGAGCGGCTCACGACGTGGCTCAACAGGGGTGAAGTCCTCGGGCACCCCTACGTGATGGGCGAGCTTGCGCTCGGCAAGCTGCAGCGGCGCGCGGCTTTTCTGAGTCATTTGCAGGATCTGCCTCAGGCGGTCGTGGCCTCGGACGAGGAAGTGCTTCGTCTGATCGATCGTCACGCGCTTTTCGGACGCGGCGTCGGGTATGTCGATGCCCACTTGCTGGCGGCCGCGCTACTAACTGCGGGCGGCAAATTGTGGACCCGCGACCGGCGCCTGCTCGCCTTCGCGGCCCAACTGGGTCTGGCGGCGGCGCTGTCGCACTGACCGGCATCGCCACGAATACCCGGCCCCATCGGCCGCGAGGATCGCCGCGAGCCGACGGGTTTGGCTCATGCCGTCTCGCCAGCCGCGAGGCGCAGGCCAGATAAATAAAACTCCCGGTGCTCGGGGTTGCGGAGCCGCATCGCGTTCTCGCTCTCGACAACTAAAGGCGTGATCACACGCAGCCGCACGATAATCTCTCGGGCCTCATCCAGCCGCCCCATATGGGCATAACACGCAGCCAGCCAGCGATACGGCTGCGGATAGCTCGGATCATCTTGGATAGCCAGAAGTAGCTTTGGTATCGCCTCATTGAAGCGCCGGCTCAAAAAATGCGCTCCGCCCATCAAGCTGTAACCCGAGCCGATTCGGGCGCGCGGGCGTATCGTTCAGTTGCGCTGTGATGCGCACGCGGCCGCCGGCTTTGCGCACCGAGCCTTCCAAAACGTAACGCACGCCCAGTTCGCGGCCGACTCGCTTCACATCGATGGCTTGGCCCTTGTACGTGAAGCTCGAATTGCGGGCGATTACAAACAGCCAGCGGATGCGCGAGAGCGCGGTGATGATCTCCTCGACCATGCCGTCGGTAAAATATTCCTGCTCCGGGTCGCTGCTCAGGTTCTGAAACGGCAGGACTGCGATCGACGGCTTGTCCGGCAATGTCAGCGGCGGGGCCGCCGTCGGCTTCGCGTCTAACCGGATCCGCCAGACATGCACTGGCCTAGCAATGTTCTTGAATTGCTGTTCACCTATGTCCTCGAACGCGACGTCGAGCTTGTCGCGCACCTGGTCGTGCACGACTCGGCTGACACAGATCCCGCCCGGCTCGGCGAGCGCTTCGAGGCGGGCCGCGACGTTGACCCCGTCGCCGAAGATGTCGCGTCCGTCGCGGATGATGTCTCCGAGGTTGATGCCGATGCGGAACTCGATCCGCCGCGCTTCCGGAACATCCGCGTTGCGCGCGGCCATCCCTCTTGCACCTCGACCGCGCAGCGCACCGCGTCAACGACGCTCGAAAACTCGATCAGCAACCCGTCGCCGGTGGTTTTGACAATTCGACCGCGATGCTCCTTGACCTTTGGGTCGCCGAGCTCGCGGCGCATCGCCTTCAGCGCGGCGAGCGTCCCCTCCTCGTCCTCCCCCATCAGCCGCGAATAGCCCGCGACATCGGCGGCCAGGATCGCGGCAAGACGGCGGGTCTGGCTCATATTGGAGGCTCGCAGCAACGCCTTTCGCTAGAATTAGCCAAGTGGCCGCACGAGACAACGATATTCGGGCTCGGCGTCGGAATGCACTAAAGGGCTATGATTTTATCGCAATGATGATGATCATACAATCTCCATTTTCGCATTGCATAATGAGCGAATGAAGGCGAGAGCGTTAATGAGAGCGGTGCAACTATTCGGCGAATTTGCTGCAGATTCGCTGCAGATTGCACAAACGGACAAACGCCGCACAACTGCTTGTTGCAACCCGCAGGCCGCGAGGAGCTTTGCGCAAGCTATTGCAGGCGTGACTACCGCGGACGCAGCGCCGTTATGAGGAAGACGGTCGAGGGCAGATGTGGGTTGCCACCGCGGAGAGCGGCCGCGAAGGCTTCCTCGATCTCGCGGCGGATCGTCTGGCGGGTCGCCTCGTCGGGTTGCTTCTCGTCGATCAATCGGCCGGAAGGGCCCATGATGCAAGCGTGCTCGGCCTCTTCCTGCGGGGTCGAGGCGAGGATCTCGGGCGTCTCGCGGTGGATCTCGACCGCGGCAAACCCGGCGGTGCCGAGGAAAGAGCGCACGTAATCTGGGTCCGCGAACGCCATCGGGCCGGGAACGCGGGGCGGCTTTGGCGCCGGCGGCCCGAGATGACGGAGCACCACCTCGTAGGGGACGAGCCAGTGGCGATTGTCTTCGAGTCCTGCCCAGCAGGCGAAGCACAGCCTTCCGCCGGGGCGCAGCGCACGCAGCAGATTGGCGAACGCCGCTGCCGGAGCGGCAAAAAACATGACGCCAAAGCGCGATGTGACGAGATCGAAATGCCCGGGCGCGAATTCATGCGTCTGCGCGTCGGCCTCGACGAGCCTGACGTTGCGCAGCCCGGTCTCGGCAAGGCGCTTGTGCGCCTCGGCCAACATCGCGGCGGAAATATCGGCGCCCAAGACCTCGCCGCGCTCGCCGACCGCCTCGGCGAGCGGCACGGTGAAGGCGCCAGTGCCGCAGCCGATCTCGAGCACCCGCTCGCCGGTCGCGACCCCCGAGCGCGCCAGCAGCAGATCATTCACCGCCCGTACCCGCCCCTCGACGAAGCCCTCGAGCCCGACCCAGCGCGGGCCGGCAACCGTATTCCAATATTCCTGCTGCGCCGTATTCGCTATGGGGTTCGCCACCTGCCGCTCGCCCGCCATCAGCGTTCCTCCCGATTCGTCGATCCGACCAGCCGCCTACTCTCACACCTGCGGTGCCACAGCGCAATGCGGAGCGCCGGCCTAGCCGTAAACCAGCGCGAAGTAGACGACGTAGACCCAACTGAAAATGCCGTGGATGATGGCCCACAATAACGAGTGATTGTTGGTGTAGGAAATCGTGATCGCCAGAGCCGAACCAAAGCTCGCGCCGTATTTGGCTCCCTCGACTCGAACTCGATATGCAGCCCACCCGTTCACTTCGGTTCTCCTTGTCTGGCCAGCGCGACTTGGGAGAGAATACCGGCGCCTTCCGGCGGCATCGTCGCCGGGACCAAGCCGAGCATAAGGGGACCACGTCGTGAAGACACCAATCATGACCCCCGCGGAGGTCGAGGCGACGCTCGCCCGCGCCGGGCTCGATATTCCCGGGCGCGAGAAGCCGGAGATCGCCGCCGCGGCTCACTACATTGCAGAAATGGCGGCGCGAGTTCGTGGAAACCGCGAGATGGGCGCCGAACCCGCGCATATCTTCCCGCCCCCGGGGACATGAACATGGTCCCCGACTTCCTGACGATTGCCGAAGCCAGCGCTTTGCTTCGCAAGCGCGAGCTGTCGCCGGTTGAACTCGTCGAAAGCCGGCTCCAGCGCACCGAGCGGCTCGACGGCGAACTCCACAGCTTCATCCGGGTGCTGCGTGAACCGGCGCTCGCCGCCGCCCGCTCGGCCGAAGCCGAGATCGTGGCCGGGAATTGGCGGGGGCCGCTGCACGGCATCCCGATCGGGCTCAAGGACATCTACGAGACCAACGGCGTTGCGACGACCGGTCATTCGAAAGTCATGATCGATCATGTGCCGCGGCAAGATGCGACCTCGGTGCGGCGTCTGACCGAGGCCGGCGCGATTATGCTCGGCAAGCTGGCGACGCACGAATTCGCGTTCGGCGGACCGTCCTTCGACCTGCCCTGGCCGCCGGCGCGCAACCCGTGGGATAAGACCCGTTTTACGGGCGGGTCGAGCAGCGGCACCGGCGCCGCGGTTGCCGCGGGTCTCGTGCTCGGCGGCACCGGCAGCGATACCGGCGGCTCGATCCGCGGCCCCGCCGCATTCTGCGGCATCGCCGGGTTGAAGCCGAGCTATGGCCGGATCAGCCGGGCCGGCATTCTGCCGCTCGCCTTCTCGCTCGACCACGCCGGTCCGATGGCATGGACCGCCGAGGACTGCGCGATCATGCTTGGCGCGATGGCGGGCCACGATCCCGCCGATCCCGCGAGTGCCGACCGGCCGGTGCCGGATTACCGCGCGGCACTTGCCGGCGATGTCAAGGGCTTGCGCGTCGGTCTGATCCGCCATTTCTACGAAGACGACAATCCGGCCAACGAGGCGACGCGGCAGGCCATCGCCGCTGCAGTCAAGGTGCTGGAAGATCTCGGCTGCTCGGTTCGCGAGGTCCGTCTGTCGCCGCTCGCCGACTGGGCCGCTTGCGGTATCCTGATCATGCTGGCCGAGGGGTATGCGATCCACGAGGCGAATTTGCGCGAGCGGTTTGCCGATTACGGCGAAGCCTTCCGCGACCGCATGGCCCTCGCCGCGCTGATCAGCGGCGGCGACTATGTCCAGGCGGTACGCCGCCGCCGCGAGCTCGTCAGCGAATTCTCCAGCGCCATGGCCGATCTCGATCTCGTGGTCACTGCCGCGGCGCCGAGCGAGGCGCCGGCCATTGACGCAGTCGGCAAGTTCGCGATTTTCGAGCGACCGTCGCTGACCATGCCGTTCAATGTCACCGGCATGCCGGCAATGTCGGTCTGTTGCGGGTACACCTCGGCGGGTCTGCCGCTCGCCTTCCAGCTCGGCGGCAAGCCTTTTGACGAAGCAACCGTTTTAAAGCTCGCCCACGCTTACGAGAAGGCCACGCCGTGGCGCTCGACCCGTCCGCACCTCTCCGCGACCTGATCTCCCCAGCCCCCTCTCCCCGCCGGAGGGCCGGGGCGGAATCTGGGCAACGGTGGTCGCTCGACGACATCCCATGGCACGCGATCGATCGTGAGGCGGCAGTGGAGAGCCGGGCGTTTTTCTTTCTGGTCGCGTCCGCGTCGCTGATGGAAAGCGCCACAGATCTCTACACCGAAAATCTGATCGAGTTCTTTGTCGGCGACGACGAGATCACGTCGTGGCTCGAGCATTACTGGCTGCCAGAGGAATTACAGCACGGCCGCGCGCTGCGCCGTTATGTCGAAGCGGTGTGGCCGGAATTCGATTGGGAACCGACCTTCCGGGGCTTCGTCGAGGAATTCAGACCATTCTGTGATGTTGCCCTCGAAGCGGCGCGCAGCCTCGAAATGGCATCGCGCTGCGTCGTCGAGACCGGGACGGCGAGCTATTATACGACGCTATCGCGGGCCAGCCCCGAACCGGTACTGGCGTTCTTGGCCCGCCGCATCGCCGAAGACGAGGTCCGTCATTATAAACACTTCTACCGCTATTTCCGGAGATATCGCGACACCGAGAACCCGAGCCGCGCCGCAGTCGTCCCGGCGCTGTGGCGTCGACTGCGAGTAACTGGCGGGCAGGACGGCTTCATTGTCGTCAAGCATGTCTACGGTGCCAGTCATCCTAATGGCCCGTTCGATGCCGCGATTTATCGCGACGTGCGCCGGGAATGCCGGCAGCTCGTCCGAACCCATTTCCCGTATGAGATGAGTGTCCGAATGCTACTAAAGCCTGTGGCTCTGGGGCCGCGAGCACAACGGGCGGTATTGCCAGCTGCGCTGGCGTTGGCGCGGCGACTCGTGCCGTGAATTGACTTAAATCAATGCAGACCGCCGCGACTGCCGCGCTAAGAATGCGAGGGTTGGGGTTTCGGCCGGCCTGAGGAAGTTCCAATGATCAAGACACTTCTGGTCCCTGCGACCGGCGGCAGTACCGACGACGTCGTCTTCGCGTCGGCTCTGGCAGTGGCGCGCGCATTCGACGCGCACCTGAATTTTTTACATGTTCGCGTCGATGCCGCAGCAATGGCCGCCACAATGGCCCAAGACGGCGGCGGCGCCGCGATGATCACCGGCCTGGTCGATCGCATAGATGAGGAAGCAAGCCAGCGCGAAGAGAGGGCGAAGCAGCTGTTCCAGCGGTTTTGCGAGCGCGAGCGGTTGATAACGATGGAGGCACCATCGCCGGGCGGTAAGGCCGATCCGTCGGCGCAATGGCTGCGGGAGGTTGGCGATGAGGCCTATTGGGTCGTAGAGCATGGGCGATCGGCGGATCTTCTGGTGATGGGGCGCGCGCGTGAGGACGAGGGCGTTTCGATCGATACGATAGAAAGGGCTTTGCTTGGCTCTGGGCGGCCGCTGTTGCTACCCCCGGCGAGCGGCCTCGCGGCACTTCCAGAAACGGTTGTCATCGCTTGGAAGGCGGCGCCGGAAGCGGCCCGGGCGGTCGCCGCCGCGATGCCGCTACTGCACGCCGCGAAGCAGATCGTGATCTTGACCGTGGCCGAAGAGAGGGGTGCCTCGGACGACGAAAGCACGCGATTGGTGACGGCGCTTCGCTGGCACGGCCTCAACGCATCGACCCGTCATCTGCAGCCTGGACCGGCGGGAGCCGCCGACACCCTGCTCGCGGCGGCCGGCGCAGAGAGCGGTCTCGTCGTCATGGGCGCCTATGGCCACAGCCGGATGCGAGAATGGATCTTCGGTGGCTTCACGCAGCGTGTGCTGCGCGGCGCCGAGGTGCCGGTGGTGATGATGCATTGAGGCTGGGCGGCCATTAAATCACCCCCGCGGCCGCCGTTTCGGGTAATACCGTCAGCATTTGGCGGAAGCTCGCCTCAATCTTGCACCCCGTGGTGTCGACGACGGCATCGGCCTTAGCGCTGCCAGCACAAAGCGGGGATGCTGCTCGAGCACGACGTCGAGCACGCGGCGCTCGGACCGGCGATACGCGGATTGGCCGGAGAGAGCGAAAATCTCGCCGAGTTAGAGGCTAAGGTCCCGCTCGATTTCCACATCGAGCTCGATAAATGGGACATCGAGATGCCGCGCCAGCCGGTGGCCCAACGTCGATTTGCCCGCCCCGCGCAATCCGATCAGGGTGATCCTGCGATGCCGCGCCTGGCGGTCGGGTTCCGCGAAATGCGCGTCGAATAGCGCGTGAGCCTCGCCGAGCCGACAAAGATAATCATCCTTCTCGGGAGCGGATGGAGGGACTTCTTTATCGGGTAATATCGCCATGACTGGGAAAGCTGCCGGTGCTTGACCGGAGCTTCAAGGAAATATAATCGGCCAAGGCCGGTCTCACACCGAAGAGGACGGACGATCCCCGAGGGCCTGATGAGATATAATGCCGCTGCCGACCTCCTCGAGCGCAACCTCGTTGCCGGGCGTGGCGCAAAGACGGCTTTCATCGACGACCGCGGCCGTTACACTTATGCCGAACTCGCCGATCGGGTGGGCCGGTTTGCCAATCTGCTGCGCCGATTTGACATCCTTCCGGAGCAGCGCATCCTCCTCTGCCTTCACGACACGATCGACTTTCCGACCGCCTTCCTGGGCGCGATCAAGGCAGGGGTCGTTCCGGTGGCGGTCAACACCCAGCTCTCCGCTGGCGAATACACGTTCATGCTCGCCGATACCCGGGCTCGGGCGGTCGTCGTCTCCGCGCCGATGTTGCCGACAATGACCGCCGCCCTGGCTGAATTGCCGGAGCCGCAAGCCACCGTCATCGCCAGTGGCGCTGATAAGCACCAGCGCTCTCTCACGGGGCTACTTGCCGAGATGCCGACGACCTTCGAAACGGCTGCGACCCATCCGGACGAACCTTGCTTCTGGTTGTATTCATCCGGATCGACGGGTCGCCCCAAGGGGACCGTGCATATCCATTCGAGCCTGATCCAGACGGTGCAACTCTACGCCCTGCCGGTCCTCGGCATTGCCGAGAACGATGTCGTGTTTTCGGCGGCAAAGCTGTTCTTCGCCTACGGGCTCGGCAATGCATTGACCTTTCCAATGGCGGTCGGGGCAACCAGCGTGCTGATGGCGGAGCGTCCGACACCGGCGGCGGTCAGCCGCGTGCTGCGCGCGCACCAGCCGACGATCTTTTACGGAGTGCCGACGCTCTACAATGCGATGCTCGCCGGCAACGACCTGCCGCAGCGCCAGGAACTCGCGTTGCGGTGTTGCGTCTCGGCAGGTGAGCCGCTGCCGCAGGAGATCGGCCGGCGCTGGACGGCGCGGATCGGTGTCGACATTCTCGACGGCATCGGCTCGACGGAAATGCTGCACATCTTTCTCAGCAACCGGCCCGACTGTGTCCGGTACGGCACCACCGGCAAGCCGATCCCGGGCTACGAGCTCAATATCGTCGACGAGGAGGGAAAGTCCGTTCGACGAGGCGAAATCGGCGACCTGCTGGTCAGCGGCCCGACCAGCGCAGCACTCTATTGGAATAATCGCGAGCGCTGCCGCGCGACGTTCATAGGGCGGTGGACACGCACCGGCGACAAATATTTCGAAGACGAGGACGGCTATTACGTTTATTGCGGCCGCAGCGACGACATGCTGAAGGTCAGCGGCATGTATGTGTCGCCGGCTGAGGTCGAGGCCGCGCTAATCGAACACGACGATGTGCTCGAAGCCGCCGTGGTCGGCGCGGCGGATGACAACGGTCTGATAAGACCCAAGGCGTTTGTAGTGATGAAACCCGGTATCCGCACCGGCGAGCATCTCGCCCCGGCTCTCGAGGCTCACGCGAAAAAGCTGCTCGCTCCGTTCAAATGCCCGCGTTGGTATGCGTTTGTCGATGAACTGCCAAAGACCGCGACCGGCAAGATCCAGCGCTTCAAACTCCGCGATCAGACCTTGGGATAGAATCTTTCAGGTCTGCTTAAAGACGCGGTTCGCGTTGTCCCAAAAGAGCTTCTTCCGGGTGTCATTGCTCAGGCTCGGCCCGACGCGCAAGTCGACACCCGAGTTCGGGAACTGGCATTCGGAGTGGGGAGAGGCGGAGGCGTACATCAGCGCTCCCTCACGGGAAACTCAGTGACGCGTTGAACATGTCCTCTCCCTCCCGGCCCCCGATACTGCAGAAAAACCGGCCGCTCGCCAGGTATGCCCGACCAGCGCGCTTCGGCCACCGCCCACCGATCGGTCGGGTAGAGCTGAAACCAGACAGGGCGCCTCGGGCGGCGATCGCATCTTCAATCGATGTGGCGGCGACGGTCGACAGAATTTGCAGGTGATTGCCCGACTTCGCCGCTCGCGCAACGGCCAGCTCGCCGTCGGGGTGAAAGGCGCGGTTGCTGCCGGTTATGCGACGCGCTCGCCGGCACGCCAGACGCCCAAGCGCGGAACCGGAATTGCGTTCTCGTGTTTTCGCTTTTGATGGCTGAAGACGAAGTTGCCGGACTGAAGCGCCAGATGCGCGACACGTGTCGCACCGGAGGACGAAGCCGCGGCCACTAGCCGGGAGGTCCGTGAGATGACCGAGACGCCCTGGCAGTCTTATTCCCGCGCCGTACCAGAGCGGGATTATGTCGCGCTGCTCTCCTATTTGCCGCTCAACAGCGCTTGGCAACTTCCCCGGCTCCTCCTGTATAGCACCCGCATCCGGCGGCAACTGCGCACAAGCTCTGGCTTGATCGGCTATTCCCTGCGGGCGCAGCTCGCCGCCAAGCAGTTCTGGACACTATCCGCATGGGAGGACGAGGCGGCGTTACAGGCGTTCGTTGCAGCGCCCCCGCATGTAGCAATCATGAAGGCGCTGGTCCCACATATGGGCCCGACGCGCTTCGTCCGATGGAGCGTGAAGGGCTCTGAGCTACCGCCTCGGTGGGAAGACGCGTTGAGGTGCGGCTGATCCCACAGCCGGTTGGGATTAAGGAGGAGAAACGGGAATGAAGAAGAGCGGGTCGCAGGAAAGCGAGTCTCCTTCGCAGCTGATAGACGCGAGAATCAAAGAGCTGGGCGACTGGCGGGGCGAGACGCTCAGCCGGCTCCGTAGCTTAGTCAAGGAAGCCGATCCCGAAGTCATCGAGGAGTGGAAGTGGAGAGGGGTTCCGGTGTGGTCGCACGACGGATTGATCTGCACAGGCGAGACTTACAAGAACATCGTGAAGATGACCTTCGCCAAAGGGGCGTCACTGAACGATCCTTCAGGCCTCTTCAACTCCAGTCTTGAAGGGAACACAAGGCGTGCCATCGACTTCCAGGAGGGCGAGAAGATAGACGAGGAGGCCTTGAAGACGCTCGTCCGCGCCGCCGTGACCCTGAATAAGTCCAGAGCTCAAAGCTAACCCACGCAATCAAACATTTTCCGTGGGATCATCCCGCAAGAGGTCACCGTTTTCTCTCCGCAGCGACCCGATGCGCCGCCGCCAGCGCCGCTCGTGCCCAGCTGAGAAGCTCATCGGGCTCGTCGAACAGCCGGTCCGGCACGCGCCAGAAGGACAGATCTATGGTGCTGCCCTTCTTCTCGTAGTTGAGCGGCGGAAAAGACGCGGCTTCCGCGAAGACCGTCCGGTTGTCGTCGTCAACCCGGAAGTAGAGCGTGTTGTCCGCCACCATCCCGAACATCACCCTGTCGCAGAACACGCCGGTCTTGCCGAGCAGGGCGAGCTGCTCATGCAGGAACTCGGCGAAGCTGTCGCTCGCAACCATTCATCATTCTCCGTCCTCCGTCCCAGTCCGACGGTCTCAGTTCGTACAGGATGGAGCAGACGGTGCTGCTACTCCATCCTCACCCCGGTGCGGTAGCGGCGGTGACTAGGACGATCGGCTCGGGCGCCTTGTCAGCCTGGTTGCAGGCCTTTGGCCTTGTACACCGCCGCCGCCTTGGGATCCGCGAGAAAGTCGATAAGCGCCTTTGCCGCGACCGGTTGCTCTGACAGATACGGGGCGCCCGCGACATAGACGAGATCAGGGCTCTGCAACTCGGCAGGCAGGGGCCCGACCACGTCGATGCCCTGCACCTCCATCAGCTCGGTTATCGGCTGGATACCGAGTTCCGCCTCGCCACGGGCCACCGTTTCTCCAACCAACGGGCCCTGCGTGGCACTTGCCGCAACCAGCCGCGTCTTCGGTTTGAGCTCGGCGGAGATGCCCAGCTTCTCGAAGGCCTTCGCCAGGTGCTGCCCACTGGTGGCGCCGCTCGCCGGGTCGGCATACGCGATCGATTTAGCATTGAGCACAGCTTTCTTCAGCGCTTCGACAGAGCTGATGTCGGGCTTTGCGACACCCTTCTTCACCGCCAGACCAATCTGGGCGCGCGCTAGCGTCTGCGTGCTGCCGCCGACGATCTTGGCCTCACTAACCAGCTTGTCGACGCGCGGCTTGGTGAGGATCGCGACATCGATTTCATCGCCCGCGGCAACCTTTTTCTCGATGTCGCCGGCGGTCGAGTATTCGATCTTCAGCTTATTTCCGGAGGCAGCCTCGAAAGCCGGGGCTAACTCTTGCAAGGCCGCGCGCATCGCGCCAGCACTCAGTACTTTCAGCTCGGCGCCGCTCGCCTCGACGACGAATACGCTGGTTGCTATAACGAAGGTCCCGGCCAGCAATCGAAGCGCGCGTATCATGTCACTCTCCTGCGGGTTCTTAACGCCGAGGCAGCGAGATCGCGGCACGCGAGCTTTATACGTCTCAACTCAATGTGTCGGACCGATACTTGGCGCGCACGATCGAGAAATGAGAAGGTCTCGATCACGCCCTAGGTTTGCTTGAAAAAGCGGGTGGCGTTGTCCCAGAGGAGCTTCTTGCGGGTGTCCGGCGCGAGGCTCGACCAGGCGAGGATGTTGTCGATCGAGTTGGGGAACTGGCACTCCGAATGCGGGTAGTCGGAGGCGTACATCAGCACACCGTCGCCGAGAAATTCGGTGACGCCGTTGTAAATGTCCTCGCCCTCCTGCCGCTCGATGCTGCAGAAGAACCGGCCATTCGTCAGGTATTCACTCGGCGCGTGCTGCAAGGGTGCGGTGCCGCCGACATAGTGGGCCTGCTCGTCCATCCGCCGGCCCCAGAAAGGCAGCCAGCCAAAGCCGCATTCGAGCACGCCCATCCGCAGGTTCGGATAGCGGTCGAAGATCCCGCCGCCGATAAACGAGGCGACAAACCGCATCGCTCCCCACGGATGCGAGGCCAGGCGGCCAAGGAAGATATTGTCCCAGAGGTCGCGATAAGCCGGGTAGTACGGCGGGTTCCAGGTCGAGCTGTGGTGTGCCACCGCCAGATCGTGCTCGGCGGCGGCACGCCATATCGGCTCAAGGTCGGGGTGGTCGGGCGGCATGTCGAAAGGCATCAGCGGCTTGATCGCCACCGCCCATTTTGCATCGCCCCACTCGCGGATCTCGCCCACCGCCCCTTCGACGTTGCGTGTCGAGGCGACGATCAAGCCTTTGAGCCGGTTCGGGAACTCGCCGCAGAAATCGGCCATGTGGCGGTGATAGGCGCGGATCAGCCCGGTCTCGAACACGGGATCTTCGAGCCCGACAAAGCTCATGAACGAGCCGGGGATCAGGAAATGGATGTCGGTCCCCTCGTCGTCCATGTCCTTGACGCGGTTTTCGGCCTGATCGTTCTGCACCCCCGACCGAGGCAGCTTCCCGCCGCGCCAACGCGGCTCGCGTCCGGTGAAGTCTTCTCGCGGTGCGGCTTCCCCGAGCACCCGCCGGTAGAATTTCCGGCCGAAGGTGTAGTGGTGGAGACCTTCACCGCTGGCCTGACGATAAGCGGCCAATTCGGGCAGCCGCGATCGAAAGCCCGGGTCGACATAGCGCTCCAGCACTTCGGCCGCCGGGCTGACATGCGTGTCGGCATCATAAACCCGAAGGCCGTTTCTCATGCTGCACCGGTCGCGGCGATCATCGCTTCAGGTCTGCTTGAAGAAGCGGTTGGCGTTGTCCCACAGCAGCTTCTTTTTGGTGTCGCCGCTGAGGCTCGACCAGGCGAGGATATTGTCGACCGAATTCGGGAACTGGCATTCCGAGTGGGGATAGTCGGAGGCATACATCAGCACATCGTCCCCCAAGAAATGGGTGACGTAATTGTACATGTCCTCGCCCTCGTGATGCTCGATGCTGCAGAAGAACCGGCCGCTCGACATGTACTCGCTGGGCTTCTGCTTCAAGGGAGCGGTGCCGCCGACATAGACCGCCTGCTCGTCCATGCGCCGCGCCCAGAATGGCAGCCAGCCAAAGCCGCATTCGAGCACGCCCATCCGTAATTTCGGATACCGGTCGAAGATCCCACCGCCGATGAACGAGCCGACAAACCGCATCGCGCCCCACGGGTGAGCGGCCAGCCGCCCGAGAAAGATGTTCTCCCAGAGGTCCTCGTAGCCGGGGTAGTAGGGCGGGTTCCACGTAAAGCTGTGGTTGGCGATCGGCAGATCGTATTCCTGCGCGGCCTCCCAGACCGGGTTGAGATCGGGGTGGTCGGCCGGCATATCCTTGGCGAGCAGCGGCATCACCGCGACCGCCCATTTCGATTTGCCCCATTCGCGAATTTCGCGCACCGCCTCATCGGGCGCGCGCGAAGAGGCGATAATCATGCTCTTGAGGCGGGTCGGATACTGCCCGCAGAAATCCGCCATGTGGCGGTGATAGGCGCGGATCAGGTTGACCTCGAGCGCCGGGTCGGGAAGGCCGACGGCGCTGAGCCAAGAGGTGGGGATCAGGAAATGGACGTCCGTTCCCTCGTCATCCATGTCCTTGACCCGGTTTTCGGCCTGATCATCCTGCACACCCGGCCGGGGCATCTTGGTGCCCATCCACCGCGTCTCACGGCCGCTGAAGGTCTCGCGCGGTGCGGACTCACCGAGCACCCGACGGTAGAATTTGGTGCCGACGCGATAGTTGTGGAACTCGGGTACTCCGCCAACCGCTCCCTGCCCTATCGGCAGACGGTAGGGCTCCAATTCGGCCAGACGCGGGCGAAAGCCCGGATCGACATAGCGGTCCAGCACCTCTGCGGCAGGATTGACATGGGTGTCGGAATCGTACGCGCGGAAGCCGTTTCTCATATTGCGCTCCTCTATTGGCCGCGGGCCTTTGAGCCGCATCATAGGATCGCCGCCACCGGTTGTCGCGCCCAATGTTGGCGGAGCGGATCATGCTGCTCGAACAGGGCCGGCTCTCCTGTTTTTGCAGGGAATCTACAGGCGTTAACTTCTCCTTCGATGGCGCCCTCTGGCTCCGGCTGCCGTAACGAGAGTTATGCTACGATATGAATATGGCAGAATTATAGTTTCTATTTGAGCAATGGTCTCGCCAAATTTCCGGGCAATCCAGCTGCGAGCCAAACGAGCCGAGCAACCGAGGCGAGATTGACGATGGCACTGCAATGCCGTCTCTGCCGGGAGCGCTCGTGCAACGCCGCCAATGCCGCGCGCCGTGGCGAAGATGAAGGCGACCTTGCTATCGAGACGGTTCATCCGATTGCTCCCTGCGGTCGGCGATAATCCTCCTCAGCGGCGGTCGCTCAACGCCAGCCGGACGCCGAGCCCGATCAACACTGCGCTCGAGCACCAGCGCTGGACCAATGCCCAGAAGGGGTGGCGTGCAATCAGCGCGGCGAGCGACCCGCCGGCAAGGGCGACTGCCAGATTGGTCGGCACGCCGGTGACCTGGAACAACAGCCCGAGGACGAGCATCTGCAGGCTGGGCTCGCCGCGCGCGGGGTCGACGAATTGCGGCAGGAACGAGAAGAAGAACAACAGCAGCTTCGGGTTGAGGAGGTCGGTGAGCAGGCCCTACCAATAGGCGGTCGCCAGCGAGCGCCGGGCGCCGGGTGCGACCCGGCCGTCGATCCCGGCGATGCCGCCCGACAGAAAGCCGGCGATCCCGAGGTAGACGAGATAGCCGGCGCCGCAATATTTGACGATCGCAAACGCGAGCGGCGAATAAACGAACAGGGCCGAAAGGCCGAACGCTGCGGCGACCGCATGCATGACCGACGCGGTCGCCAGCCCGAAGACTGACACGACAGCCGCGCTTCGGCCCTGGCCGAGACAGCGCGACAGAATGAACAGAATGGCCGGCCCCGGCGTGAGATTGAGCGCCAAAGCCGAAATCATAAAAACCGCGATCGTTTGCCAGCTCGGCATATCGGGACCCTTCGCCGACGGGGGTCACCCCTGCACCACGGTATCACGGCTGCGGTTTCCATCGATGCGTCCGAGCCCGCCCCCAATGAAAGCCGGTAACCCCTGCAAGAAGAGAAACGCCGATCATCCGGCACACCGGATGATCGTGTGTTGACGCTGCCCCTTCCGGTTCGCGGAGGACGCGCAGGGATCGACGCTGCGACACTCCGCCGCCCCCATCGCAACCCGCCCATTCCGACCCGAAAATCGCCTCTTTTGCGTGAGATACTGGTTGTATGATCGGGGCCGCGCCGGGTGATAGCTGAAACAACAGAGAGAATTTGCTGCAGATTCGCTGCAGATAGCGCAGACGGTCAGAAACAGCTCAAACCTAGGTTGCGGCGAAGCGGATTGTTTGGGTGGCTGCCGTGAGCGCGAGAAATGGCCGCAACCGCGCGCGAAACCGCAACGGGAGGAATGGAATGCTGAGATGTCTGGGACTGGGTCTGCTGCTCGGCACGGGGCTGGGGAGCGTCGCGTGGGCGCAGGGCTCGGCTGCGTTCGATGGTCAGTACACGGGAGAATTAACCCTGACGAAAGTCATCAATGGCGACTGCACCAAGCCTCCGCTCGGCGCGCTTTACCCGCTGACCATATCCAGGGGAGAAGTCCGTTTTTCCTATCGCCCGCGATTCGACACCACATTGAGCGGGAGGGTTGATGAAAATGGGGTTCTCAAAGCCTCAGCCCGCCTGCGAAAGGGCTTCGTGCGGATGACGGGACGCATCCAGGGCAACAATCTTACCGCCTTTATCGTATCTCCGAGCTGCAATTACACTTTTCGCACGAAGAATTAGTGTAACGACCAAACCGAACGCGTGCTCGGCCGAGCAATCGAGAACGAGTGAGCCCGTCGGGATTCGAACCCGAGACCTACTGATTAAAGTCCTTTTTTTTGCTATTCGGAACGCATTGCTCGACCACAAAATCAGCGCAGTACCGGTGATCGATGACGACCGTCACGTCGTCGGCATTGTCACTGAAGAAGATTGCTGGCCAGCCCTCCTGCGGTAGCACGCGCGCGTGGTGGCTGCGGTTCTTTACGACGCTCGGATCATCAAACGTCCCCGCATTTAGAATAATCACACCGGGCCTCGCTCCCGGCTCTTCGGCGATCGACGAACCGCATTCGGGGCAGAAATGCCTGAGGATTGGATTGCCGCTGCCACCGATGCTACTGAAGGTTTTGAGCGTGCCGTCGATATCCACCGCCTCCGAGTGATCCTCGCCATCATGGGCGGGCCTCGCGTACCGGGGGTGGCGAACTCAAAAGATGATCAGTGCTTCAGCGTGTCTGCAGCGGCCGACTTGCCGGCGATGTAGCCTTGACAGACGGCCCGAGCAAGGCCGTGCTGGCTGAAGCCGCCAGCTGATTCACCGCCGCAGTAGAGGCTTGGGATGACCTCACCGTTCATGTCGACCACCTGGCAGCTGGCATTGATGCGCAGTCCGGCGCGAGTGTCGTGCACGACCGGCGTGGCCCAGGCGGCGTAGAACGGCGGTTGGACGATCTTGTGCGTTGGCTCGGGCTTGCCGAAATCCTCGTCGACACCGCGATCGACAAAGGAATTATAGCGAGCGACCGTTTCCTCCAGGTTCGCCCGTGGCATCGGTACCCGCTGGTATTTCATGACGATCTTCTCAGCGAGATCGGCTAGTCGATCGGCGCTAAAGAAGAAGCCAGCATCGATGTCGACATAAGGCGGAGTTGGCGTCCACCCCTCGCGTGCCACCGCATCGCTGTCGAAAATTGCCCAAATCGGGCCGCCGCCATTGGAGCCGTCGCCGATCCCGGCAAGTGCGGCGTTCAAGAAATTATTTGGGCTCCATTTGAGGTTCTCGGCATTCAGCCAGCTTCCCTGAACATAAGGATCAAGCGAGTTGTAGTTGTTAGCGATGTATTGTCCTCCAGTCTCGTCGTAGAAGCGCTTCCCAAGCATGTTGACCAGGATGAGGTCCTGCCAATTTGCTACCCTGAGGCCGGTCGCACGCGCGCGGTCAAAGACCGGACTGCCCGGCATCCACTGGAGATGCCGATAATTGTATTGGCAGCCGACCGAGCCCGGCTTGGTCACGTTCGAGCCGAATTCGCCGGTCTGGTTGTAAAAACCCCACAACGATGCCCCGATCGCCATAGCCGCCAGCTCGCCGCTGGCGTCCTGGTCAGACCAGGGCATGCCGGCGAGACCGCAATACTCTTCGGTCAGGCGCGGGTCGAACATGCGCCGGAAGTTGACGTTACCGGTCGAGCCCCCGGTCCCAATGACAACGGCCTTGCGCGCGCGAATGTCCAGCCTTGCACCTTTGTTGTCGACCGAGATCCCGAGCACCGGGCCGAAGCTCGAACTCTGCCGATGGATCGAGGTCATTCTGTGTTCGAGCAAGATCTCGACACCCGCTTTTTTGGCCGCGACCTCGAGCGATCGCATCAACCCATTGCCGGAAGAACGAGTCTTTTGGGTCATCGGATCGGCCGGCTCACCCGTGTGAACCATCGGCCAGTGCATCACGGCACAGTGCATTTCGCGGGGTACCGAATTTCCGACCGAGTTTCCGCCAAGGGCGTCCGGGGCTTTGTCGACAAAAACAACACCGTGGGCGACCAGCCATTCGAAGGCTGAAGCGCTATTGTCGGCGAAGGCGCGAATGATTTCGCGATCGTTATACCGGTAGTCCGGGAAGCCGTTCGGCCCGACTACCGACCAATCGGTGAGGTCGCGGAACAGCAGATCCGGGGAATCCTCGATGCCATATTTCTTTTGCACGCTGGTACCTCCGCCCAGCGGGATATTGCCACCACTGATGATGGCGTGGCCCCCGATATCCCCTTCGGCCTCGACCAGGATCACCGAGGCGCCCGCCTCCCGCGCCACAATGGCGGCGGGAAGCCCGGTTGCTCCTGCGCCGATTACGACAATATCGGCTTCGCGATCCCACTCGGCCGGGGGTCGCGGCGTTTGCGCACTCATGGAGGCGCCGACCGAGCCTAACCCATCCCCTTCGCCGCCGGTGGCGCCACGCCGTCGGGAGGCCACACCGTAATGCCCTCGGCGAGCGGAATACGCAGACTTCGAAAGAATAGGGAAAACATAATCCAATTGCCCATGGCGACGACGAATTCCACCTGCTGTCCCGGCTCGGTGACATATTTCGCCACCTCAGCCCAGGCCGCATCGGAAAGGGATTTGCCGGCGAGACACTCATCGGTGGCGGCCAAGATCGCCTTGTCCGCTGGGGTCAACCGCTCGGAGTTCCGCCAGTCGCGCACCGCCAGAATATCTTTGGGCGGGATCCCGGCAGTCGTCGCGACCCGCCAGTGCTGCGTCCACTCGTAAGCCGAGCCCGTGACCCAGCCGATCCGCATGATCATCAATTCGCGCAGCCGGGTATCGAACTTGTTGTTCTCCAACAGCTGCATCAATTGGCTGTACGCCACCCCCGCCACACCCGGATTATTGGCCATCACGCGAAACGCTTCGCTCTGCGTGCGCCGAGCTGGCATACCCATCACTTCGCCGAGTTCGCGGGCGCGCTCGAGCGATACCATTGGCACGCGTAAGGGCACCGTCGCTCTCCTTTATCATTTCCCCGATTGTGCTACAGGGCGAGCCGTGCTTGCGCAACATCCCGCCCGCCAGTCCTGAGAGCGCTCGGCATAGCCGGTTTCGCCGTCGTCGCTAACTCGTTTGGCGCCCGCATCGGGCAGGGTTACGCCTATCACTACCGCGGAGGGATCGGGCGCCGTCTTCACCGGCACCAGCCTTGCCCTAGCCGCTCCACCGGAGGAGCGCGCGCAGCTCTGTGGGCGCGCGCCGCGATGATCGAACGCGGCGGCTATGGTTTCGAGAAACGGGTAGCGGCCCTGCTCGGCGCCGCCGCCTCTCCGCAGACGATCGCCCTGGTGCAGCATACGTTGCGCGCGACGAACCCGACCGGGTTCATGCAGCCGGCGCGCTTCCTAACGGGTGGGGAAACACCGCCGCTCGGTGCCAGGCTGACGATGCGACGCGAATGACCTTACACTCGCTCCGTCCAGCAATTTCGCCTTGGCCCGCGCGCTGGAGCCGACTGTGATAGAGACCCGGCGCCCTAGCGTTCGCGGCGGCGGTCAGAGGTTCCGTTCGGCGAGCTCGCGGAACTCGTCAGGAACGGAACGGAAGGCTTCCAACGCGACCGACCCGTATCCGATTGCCTCCCATCCGAAGCGACCGCGGATCGTGTCGACGGCACGGTCGGCCACCCAACGCGTCATGCTTTTTCTTGTGCCGGGACGGCGCTCCTCATCTTCCAGTCCAAGGGGGAGTTCCAGCTGCAATGCCGAGTGCTTCTCTAACTTCGACACCGAGATCGCTAGCAGCGAGATGGTCTGCTCGTCAGGGTGATCTGCCAGGACGCCACGCACCAAATCCTCGGCGATCTCAGCGAGGGTTGCCGTCGCCGAGATCGGCGCGGGCAGCGTAACCGAGCGAGTGACTGAGCGGAGATCAGCGAACCGCACCCGCACCGACACTGTCCGGCCGGGCCGGGATTTGGCCCGGAGCCGGGTGCCGACCCTGTCCGCGAGATGACGCAGCGTGGGTCGGAAAACTCGCTCTTCAGCAGGCTTCTTGCCGATCGCTGATTGTGCTCCGGCCGATCGGGCTCGACGGTGCGTCTTGATTTCCCGTGGGTCGCGGTTCCACGCCAGCGCCGCCAACTTCTGTCCCACCGCACGGCCGAGCAACGACTCCAGCGACCCTCCTGGGGTCCTTGCCAATTGCCCAATGGTCAGCACGCCGATCGCAGCCAGCCGCGCCTTGGTGACCGGGCCCACTCCCCACATCAGCTCGACAGGCAGGTCGTGAAGGAAATCGAACTCGGTCTCCGGATCGACGACCACCAGTCCATCGGGCTTGGCCACTTGCGAGGCGATCTTCGCAAGGTGCTTGGTGCGCGCCACTCCGACCGAGATCGGGAGGCCCAGCTCCGCCCGCACGCGGTGCCGGATCGCCTTGGCAATTTCAGCCGGCGGACCAAAGAGGTGGATGGAGCCCGCGACATCGGCAAAGGCCTCGTCGATGGAAATCCGCTCGACGAGGGGCGTGAAATCCCCCAAAACCTTGATGGCGGCATCGCCCAGCCGTTGGTAGTCGCCGAAATGGCCGCTGACGAACGTGAGTTGCGGACAGAGCTGGTGTGCCCGCCGCCCCGGCATCCCGCTGTGGACCCCGAAAGCCTTGGCTTCGTAAGAAGCAGCGAGCACAACCCCGCTGCCAACGGCGATCGCCCGGCCACGCAACGACGGATCGAGCAGCTGCTCGACCGAGGCGTAGAAGGCGTCCAGGTCCGCATGGAGGATCGCCGCTATCCTTTCCATCCCGATAGTTCCATCTCGCATGCTTTCGCAAACAGCCGCTTTTTGTGCTATCAGGTTCTTCGAGATAGAACATAAAGAGAACTCGGGGGACAATTGTCAAGTTGCGTGGGCTTTCGCCCCTCGGGCAGGACCACCGCACTCTCGACATCCCGCTCGGGACGCTGAGCCTGCGCATTCCGAAGCTGCGGCAGGGATCATAGTTCCCTCCGTACCTGACCCCGGAAGACCGCCGAGAAGCGCTGGTCACGGTAATCCAGGACGCGGTACGTCAACGGGGCGTGTCGAGGAGCTGGTCCAGACGATGGGACCTCAGCGGCATCTTCTCGAAACGGGGTCAATGCCGTCCTCGACCCACGCTTGCCGGCGAGTGGCCGTGTCTGTAGCTCGACGCCTCCTACCTGAAGGACTGCTGTCGGTTCGGTCAAGGGACCTTCGCGGGAGCACCCGTTAATGACGAGGATGCGCCGAAACCGGCCGTTCCCGCCACGAGCCGACCGCGGATTCGACCAAGCCGCTTCGCCGCCCGCGAGACATCGGCCGCCCGTAGCCCCGATTCGGGAACTTTTGGAGCCTAAGTGCGCGTACGCGCGCGAGGCTCTAGAAAATCAGTCGAGGCGTGCGAAGCTGCAAAAAAATCAATCGGGAACCGACTGGGATGCCTGGTTTCGCCCGGGCCCATTTCGGCTGCTCGCCGTCCAACCTATTATTTGCGCCGAAGGGTCTCTTGAGGCTTATTTACATCGGAGGACGCCGCATTGCTATTTTCCATGATTGCCGAGCGGATGCCGTGATTTGCTCTAACCGGGACTGTGATGGGGCTGTACCCTGATTCAGGTGCAACAGCCCCGCTTTAGAAAAGCTGTCGGGTACAGTGCCGCAGAGGTATCGTTGGTTCCCAGTGAATGCACCACCGTCAGTATCGAAATGGGCGAATGTAGAATGGGTAGATGGATCAGCCATCGCTGGGCGGAATCCGGGGCTGACGTCAAATATCGCCGATCCCCGAAGCAGCGATGTCTGCGCGCCGTAGCAAAGCCCGCTATCGTATAAGACTCGCGTCGTATATACCGCCACGCTAGCCAGCAACTTTTCGCGCGGTCGTCCGGCTCTGATCCAGGTATCGACGTTGCTAAGGCCCCAATTGTACGCGGCAATAGCGTCACGCCAGTTCTTGTACCGTCCGTAGAGCTGTGCCAAGTACGCTCGCCCGATCGCACGATTCTGCGTCGGATCAAATCGGTCTCCACCCCCGACATCCGTAGCCGCCGCCTCGCCGACCTGCATCGGTCCTTGGGGCCCGGAGCGGTCTGGCCGCCACATAGCGATATCTTTGCCGTGGCTCGACTCCGCGCCGTCGACCGCTGTCGCGACCCGATCAAGCGGCGTGACCGGGGTCAGCCTGGCGTCTCTGGTCCCATGTCCCGCCGGATGGTTTTGTCCAATCACAGCAGCCGGCTCGAGCAAGATCGTCCGTTCGCCCGCATCAGCGACTGCAATACTTGCCTGGCTCGCTAATAAACTGATGATGAGCGATTGCGCATAAGCCATCATCGATTCCGACCACCGTTCGAATTTTTACAAAATACGTTTTGGCTGCGAACAGGTAAATGGTTGACCTAATTTTGACATCCCAGAGGTGTTGTGATGCCTTTCAAATCAAGATTTTGGAGTGCACTATAGTTAATTGTGGCTGGTGTTGATTTTCCCGAGTGCTGGGTCGTGGGCGCACCAGCTACTGTGGTCCCGACCACGGGTGGTACGATAGCTGACCGAATTGTCGTCCGCTCAGTGCCGTGCCGCCCGAGTTCGATACCATTCGGATTTGCTCTTTATTAGCTCTGACCGGTAGGTCTCGTCGCTGTCATCAGGTTCTCGCGCGCGGTGAACGATCGACAGCGAATGGCCGGTCGCGACTGAAGGGCCCGGGATTCCTACTACCCGTGCCGCGTGCCTGCGCCAGCGAGTTCATCGGGAATTGGCCCATACAGGGCAATATCGGTACCGTGACAAAAGCGAGGAGAGGGCGGTAAAAAGACCGCAGCCGCAGTGCTTTAATAGCTCCTCGGTGCAGATGTCGAGGTTGTCGTACGCTTCGCTGTGCCAGCGGGTGGCATTACTAGGCTGCCATTTGTTGTCCTTGGACGCAATTGCTGAGGACAGAAATTGCCGCATGAATCCCTTGATTGGCGAATTGTCGTCGTTGATCGGATAGTCCTCGGGCCGAGCCCGGATGTTGGGACTGGGGGAATAGTCTCCAAAGAAGCGCGCCTCCCAGTCGCGGCCGGTGCTGGGATAGGTGGCCGGGTTCATCCAGCCGCCCTGTTCGAGGCAGAGGATGTGCATCTTCGTCTCGGCAAGGCTCCAGGCCACAGCCGCACCGGACGCGCCAGCGCCGATGATCAGCACATCGACGGTATCGTTCATGCCAGTCCTTCCCTCAATCGCATCAAATGCCGCGATTTCACAATCACCTTCGGGCTTCCTCTCGTATTGGATGGGGACCCGATCTTTTCCTATGACTGGATACCGCGGCGCGGTCGCGTCTCGACCGGCCCCGCATCTACGGGCTTCTAGAGGAATATCCGGGCAAATAGAAACCCCGTTCCGCATAGCACCCGGGTCCTCCCGTTCCGGCAGACCCCCCAAACCCTAATAGCAGAGTTAGAAGTCTCTTGAGGGTTCTTTGCGGTCCAATGCTCGGCGGCCATCCTCGTGGACCACAAGGAAGGGAACAGGCGGCTCATCTCCTTGGCCGCCAATGGCAGCGCCTCCCCCCTCTCGTCGCATTCGGCGAGGGCCTTACCCCAAAGAGACTAAGTGCAGTCGAGCATCCTTGACGCCCGCTGGGACACTCTGTTGACCTGCATTTGACTAAAATTTACAGGAGCCAGATTTCTTGGTCACCGCTGTGTCCGCGCAAGCCCATGCCCAATCGGCTACATCCCCAGCCGGGCGAACAGATGGCGGTCTTTTTCGTCCCTAAAGGAGGGAAAATGAGTTTTGAGACGATCAGCTTACTGCTGAACTGGGTGCAGTTGGGCGTGCTGTTGGCTATCCTGTTCCGTCTGCACCACACCTTTGACCTGATTGCAAATACCCAGCGCGAGCTGAGACGAGCAATCCATCATCTAGGCGGCGCTCGCACCGCTGAACCTCGCATTGACACAGCTCCGGTGGGACAACGGAGCCCACAAAACTGTTGGATTGGATGAGGTTTCTTGGGCTGCGCACGGGTATGATCGCGAAGCGGCTTGGGCTACGCACCGTTCGCCGGGCTGAAGTTGCGCGCCGAAACCCGAAGATCTCGGTTCCCGACGGAAAGATCCCGCTGCCCATAACCAGCGCAGTTCTGTCATCGGTCGCCTCCGCGCTAACCACGAGACCCGTTTAGAATCTGATGACGGACCTCACCATCCGTTCGGACGCCGAAGAATTTCTTGATCCGCTGCAACAGCGCCTCGCGCAGCAGATCGTCATGGTCGAGAAGCACATAGACGAAATGAATCCTCAGCCGGATGTACCCTGAGATGCGTATCACAATCCCCACCCGCATATTACCGCACCACCGGGCGCTGGCCGGACGATCTCGGTAAAGAGGCCGAGCAGGCTGACGCCGAGCGCACGCGATATGACAACCAACTCGATCACATCGACCCGGCGCTGGCCCCGCTCGTATTCCGACACGAAGCTCTGAGGCTTGTCGAGCCGCGCCGCCAGTTCTTGCTGCGTGGCATTCGCCCGTCGCCGAGCAGCGGCTAAACCCGGAGTCGCGACGGGAGCCGCCCCACCGCCGAAATGTTTGAGGCGGATTCGAAGGAGGGCTCCTGATTATTGAATAATGCCCTTGTACGCCGATGCGGTAATGAGGCCGCAGCAGCAGATCGCGCCGAGATGCCCCGGAAATCCATTTCGAAAGCCCGCACAGCGCAGGAAAGCCCCGACGACAATGAGTCGTCGTGATCTCGTAGAAAGTGACCGCCCTAGAGCTTCCTGGCGCACGATTTTTGGTCATGCGGACACCAAGGCAACCAGTAAATCACAGTTGGCTCGTCAAAGTCGGCTTCACGATGAAGGGGGTGACCCCCACCGCTTTGGTGCAGGGTGGGGGTCAGAGCGCCTAATCGGTTTTCTCCGGTCAGGCGCTTTTCTGTTCATCGCGAGGGACTCAAAGCGCTCCCGAGGATAGGGACATTCGAAGAAAATGTCCCGTTTGTCCCGGCACTGAAAGCTCGCACGTTTTCCCGCCTGGATGTTCATTGAACAATCTTCGAAACGAGGAAAACTCTCAAATTTTTTACCCGCGCGCCATCCCGAGCGTGAGCCGGTACTGGGTCAGCAAGGCTCTTGACGCTCAGCCGCCATCAGATGGCCTTGAATTCATCCCTGTGATCAACGTCTTCACAGATTTCGCGCCTTAACGCGCGCGCATTGCGCGCAAGCGGATTCGTAAGAAGGCTTCTGATTTTAAATGATGATCAGACACTAGCGCCAGACGCCACATCGGGTGGGGAATTATCGACCGATGGCTGCGCGCGGGCGCATGGCTGCTACGCAGATGCCGCCAGCCTAATCGCTTCAGAAGTTTTTGAACCGATCGGTGCTGGTAACCGTGGTTGCCGTAGCAGTGTCGCACAATGTTGATTTATGTCAAGCGCCACTCCTACGGTGCGCGTCAAAATGGGTCAGGAAAAGCCAGGGAGTACGCCAATGGTGCTCACGCGGATGATCGGGTATCTGCTTGGAGTATCGCTGATTGTGGTCCTCGTTGCTGCCGTGCCGGGCGTGGCCGACGCTGCCGCGCCGTTCACCGGGACGCCAGGGACGACGACCTGCATTGGTGAGAGCCATACCGCGTTGGCTCAGAAATATGGCAATCTCGTCGCTGCCGCTAACGTGCGCCGGCTCCCAACGCGTTAGCTTTACGACGGGCGATTGTGACCTATTGCGGCCAGTGCCGGCACGCAGTGGCGGGTCGATATCGATTATGGGCGACCAGTCACGCGTGTAGAAAGACCGGAGGCGACCAACAGCGATGACTGATACGCTGATCGCCCAAGAATTCAACTTCGATAGTCCGCGTTCCGCGATGAAACCCGTCGGCCTGCCCCGCCTCGACACCTGTCGCCACATTGGGAGCGGCGCCGAACCGTTCCGGGAAAAATCGCCTTCTGGGTTTTTCCCCTAAGAACGCCGTTCGCTGGTCGGCACCGTACCCGCGGATACCGTCACAAAACTGTCATGTTTTTCTCAACCGATCGTCAAATAACTGATCATGCGGCACGATCTAGGGTATCCACTGAGTTGGTGGATAACCTTGTGGAAAAGAAACGATCTCGAATCGGCCAAGCCGATGCCTTCCAGTGGTCTTTGAGATTTGCTTAGAATTTAGGCAGAACGGTCAAGTGCTTGATTTTATTTGACTCATTTTTTTGCAATGGGTAATTTTTCGCCGCTGATAGAAATGCGAGGCCATTTCGAATGGTTGTCGCATTACCTTCATATTTCCTGTGAATTAGACGGCTTCCGCTGGATGCTGGTTACGAAGTATCTGGCGACCACAACGGTTCAATTACATCATCGGTTTGCGAACAAACGTCACAGCGAAGTGAGATGAAGTGCCGACAGGAAACGGTCGCAGAAGGTGATCGAGTAACATCGACAGGAGAGCTTCATTGCGCGGCCTTCGATGCCCACCTCATCGGCGTCGACCCCGATTAAGGCGTTTACGTCGGACGAGAATCACCCGATTCGAGTCTACCCTGAGCGCGTATTTAACAGGGATAAGAGATCAGGTCGGCAATCTGACGCTTGGCTGACGGAGCTTCGGGCAAAATAGGCTAGTGGACGATCGGACTAGCACTGAAGACGAGATCAAAAAGGCGGAGCAACACGAAGCCTTGAAACAGACTCTCTTGCGTCTACTGGACGATCCACAGGTGCAGCAAAAGATCGTCTCCTTACTCCTCTACCGTTTCGGAAAAGATCTAAGGGATAAGGGTCTCTCAGGTCGTTCTACATAACTCCCCTTCCGATATCAATTCCGCTTGTTGACCAATTTATCTCTGCTATATGTGAAGCATGAGAAAAATGACTGGCGGATAGTACCATGAACAACGAAATGCTCGATCCACATCTGACGACGAAGATCATCAGTAGCTACGTGCGGCATCACACGGTTGCGGCCAATCAGGTTGCAGAACTCATAACTTCGGTACATGGAGCCCTTGGCCGTCTTGGACAGCCCGTTCAGCCCCAAGAAGTCCTTAGTCCTGCGGTGTCAGTGCGGCGATCCGTACATCATGACTATGTGGTTTGCCTGGATTGTGGCTACCGCGGCAAAACGCTGCGACGGCACATCGGCATACGGCACGGATTAACTCGGGATGATTACTTGAAACGTTGGAGGTTGAAGAGCGACCATCCACTGACAGCCCCGGCTTACTCGGAGCAGCGTTCGATGCTGGCAAAGAAACTAGGGCTTGGTCGTAGGGCCTCGGCAGACGTAGCCCCGGCAGCGATATCGCCAGCACGGGTTTCGGCAGATGCCGATCCGAAATCCAAGGCGAAGCCCACACGGGGACGGAGCACCCGATCCGAATCGAAATCAGCCGACGCAGCAGAAGGAGCTGCGCCGCGTTCTGCCAGGAAAAGACCACCGCGTTCTCGCCGAGAGGATAATCCCTCCCCGGTCGAACGGACCTAATTACAGCGCTGCTCACAACGGCCCGCGACGGGCTAACGCTCGCCGGTCAATGCTGATTGCAGCCGGGACGACAACCGATTGGCAAAGAAATTCCGAGGTCGCTGAGACGAGGAAATCAAGGCGGGCTAACGAAGCCGTCGAGCAGCCCGACCGAGCGGTTGACCATGCGGAAGGACGTTGTGTGCGCCGAAAAACACCTTCGGCGATACAAGACGACAGGAACCTCCAGTGAGACGGATGTTCTTTGCGGTCTCGCTGCTGAGGCGATGAGCCTCGATTAGGCCATTTGCGCACCACACCTTATCCGAGGCAGGTGCTGAGCTGAGGAGTCCGTTGACCTTCCTGCTGGCCCCATGAGCATCACGATTGAACGGGCGTTTGTAGCGCGGCAATCTGGGTAAGAAGCCGTATTGCCTCACCGGAGAATGTCCCCCAGACTTCAAGCGTTGCCTCACCGCCCTTGTTCCCGTTGCCTCATAGATCTCTCCTGCCCGAGCCACAGCTCCTCTTTCCAATCCTAAATCGATGCTTACTGAT
>Ga0306917_10000046_pt1 | contig 37907 bp, 35 predicted proteins | sample tim00Cox00000000_FD_203313 | JGI IMG/M metagenome (GOLD analysis project Ga0306917, IMG submission 203313) | Lab enrichment of tropical soil microbial communities from Luquillo Experimental Forest, Puerto Rico - timezero.00C.oxic.00.000.000 (v2)... | ecosystem: Environmental > Terrestrial >... | reverse complement strand
ACAATCAGTTATGGACGAGCCGATCAAGCTGGAGATCTTCACCGACTACGTCTGACCCTGGTGCTATCTCAGTACCGTGCGTATTGAAAAGCTGAGGCAGACGTTTGATGTCGAGACCGTGCTGGTGCATTTCCCGCTGCATCCGGAAACCCCGGCCGGGGGCCGCTCGATGGCGGAGCTCTACGCCGGGCGCAATGTCGATCCGGAGGCGATGTATCAGCGCATGAAAGCCCTGATGGACGCCGAGGGACTCCCCTATGGCCGGCGCACGCACACCTACAACAGCCGGCTGGCGCAGGAGCTCGGCAAATGGGCCGATACGCAGCCGGGCGGCGAGGCGCTCCACGACACGCTCTACCGCGCCTATTTCGTCGATGCCCGCAACATCGGCGACCCGGATGTATTGGTCGAGATTGCGCAAGGGGTCGGCCTGCCGGCGGAGGAGGCGCGTCAGGTCTTGACCGAGCGCCGCTTCAAGGATGCGGTCGACGCCGATTGGGCGAAATCGCGGCAATGGGGCGTCACCGGTGTCCCGACCTTTGTCGCAAACCGCTACGGCGTCGTCGGCGCGCAGCCCTACGAGGTGCTGGAGCAGCTGCTCGACAAGGCGGGCGCCCGGCGACGCCCTTGAGCTGTGAACGAGCCGCGCACCCTCAGCTATGACGCTCCGCTCGGGCGGCAGATCGTCGAACTGCACATCTGGGCAGTGCGCCAGGGTCTATTGGGTATTGGGGCTGCCGAGCTGTTCGACGGCTTCTGTCGCCGCATCATCGCAGCCGGCGTACCACTGTGGCGCGGCTATACCGCGATGGAGACATTGCATCCGCAATGGGGCGGCTATGGCTACACCTGGCGGCGCGATCTCAACGCGATCGAGCCGGGGCACTTCGAACGCACCACATATCGCGGCCCGGTTTGGTTCGACAGCCCGTTTGCCTATCTCTTGAATCGGCGGAATGCTCCTGTTGAAGAGAGCCATCCCTGGCGGCATCTGCGGCGGCGTCTTGCCGGGCCTGAGGCGCAGCTCGATTTTCCCATTCTCAAGGAGCTCGCTGCCGGCGGCGCGACCGATTATTTCGCGGAGATCGTGGGCTTTGGCGCGGATGGCGACCCTTCCTGGGGCACCGGCATCGGCTATTCCTTTGCGAGCGATCAGCCAGAAGGCTTTCGCGATGACCATCTGCAGTTGCTGAAGGCGGTTTTGCCTGCCCTGTCGCTCGCGATGATGGCGCACGCCGGCCCTCTTGGCGCCGACGCAGGGCGGCGCGTTCATTCGGGGGCAATCGAGCGCGGCTCGGTCGAAAGCCTGCGTGCCGTGCTGTGGTACGCCGATATCCGCGGCTTTACTGCGATCGCCGAAACCACTGACGGCGGCGCGGTGATCGAGCTGCTGAACGAGGTTTTCGAGACGCTGACCGCATCACTGCGCCGGCGCGGCGGTCAGGTGCTCAAATTCATGGGCGACGGTATGCTAGCGACCTTTGCGCTCGATGACGGCGACCACGCAAGGGTCTGCCGCAATGCGTTCGATGCGGCAGCCGAGGCGATGCGCGCAGTCGAGCGGCTCAATGGCGAGCGCCGGGAGGCAGGAAAGCGCTCAGCCGAGGTCGACCTCGCGCTGCATATCGGCGAGGTGCTCTACGGCAATGTCGGTGCAGTCGATCGGCTCGATTTCACGGTGATCGGGCCGGCGGTCAACGAAGTCGCCCGCATTGAAACTTTGTGCGAACCGCTCGGCTGCAAGGTGCTGGTGTCTGCAGAGCTCGCCGCAGCAGTCCGCGATGTCCGCCGACTCGTCCCGCTCGGCCGCCACCAGCTGCGCGGCGTCCGCGAACCGGTCGCGGTGTTTGCGTTGCAACTTTAGGTTTATGGATGAATGACGGTCTCGGTGCGGCTGATTACGAAGGCTTCGTGCCGCTCGAGAAAATCGGCGACCACTTCTGTAAACGCTTCGGGCCGCTCGGTGCTGATCGCGTGCCCGGCGTCATAGACGAAGACGAGATGCGCGTTCGGGATCAGATCTTTATAAAGATGGCCCATCGTCGGCGGGATCACGGCATCCAGCGTGCCGAAGAGCACGAGCGTCGGTGTGGAAAGCTCCGGCAGCCGCCGCTCGAGGTCCGGGTCGCGCTCGGGCCCGCGCAGCCGCTGCACCAGCGCCCGCGTCTTTGCCTGCACGGCCGGGTGCGGCGCGGGCAGCGGACCGAGACGCTCCGGGTGAGCATAGAGTCGCCGCGCCATCTCCTCAGGGGTGCCAGAAGGGGCTTGCACGCCTTCCGGGCGGATCGCCGCGGGCGCTTCGAGGACGAGGGCCTGGACCCGCTGCGGTTGCTGCAATGCCAACCACAGCGCGGTCTTGCCGCCAAAGGAAGTGCCCATCAAATTGAACGCGTCGAGGCCCAGCTTACGGGCCGCCCGCGCCATCGTGTTCGCGAGTTCCGGCATATCGCGTGTTTGCGTGTTCTCTTGCGACTCGCCGAAACCGGGCATCTCGAACGCAATCACGCGGAATTGGCGACCGAGCAGGTCATGCGCCGGCGTCAGGCGTAATCCGCCGGCTCCATGCAGGTGGACGAGTGGTGGTCCTTGTCCCGCCTCCATGTATCGGATGCGAAACCCATCAGCCTCGACAAACCCTTCTTTAAACATCACCTGCCCCTGGAATACATTTCAAGTTTAAAAGAAAATACTGACATTCTTGGCCATCAGCACATTCTGGTCGAGGATGATCTTACGAGTGGCGATCTTCCACGCGCTGGCGACGCGGCGCAGGACATCACGCCGCGCCCCAATATAGAAATCTTGCTCGGTCTCCGCCCGGCTGCGGTAGACCATGAAATTCGAGTGGACCCTGACCTCGCTCGCCGTGTCACCGGGTTCCACCTCGATATTGGTGATCAGGTGGCGCGAGCGGGACGGCGGGTCCTCCGCCCAGGCCATGCCGGTATCCAGCCGCGCGACGCGCTGGCTCAAAGTCTGCTTGGTTTCGTCGAGGATCGCCAGCTCGTCTTCCTTGGTCAAATCATCTTCGACGTAGCGGTCGGGGTCGAGGATCGCGATCGCCTTGCTCGACTTCGGATAGCGGTTGCTTCTACTGCCCATCCAGTAGCGGACGTCGTCGGTCAACAGCTCCAGCCATTCGTGAAAGCGCCGCTCGTCCAGTAGCCGGGCTTCGCGGTAGAGGAACTGCTCCACCTCGCGGGTGACGTCTTCATTCATGCCCGGCATGCCCGGCTCCCGCCCACCCGTTGCTGCGCGGCACCTCAGTCCAGCTCTCGGCCCGCATCAATTGGGCCCAGCGGCCATAGAACTGGCGATGATTGCTTTCGCTCATACGGAAATCGCTGGCCCAGGCCTGGAGGTCCGCATCGAAGCGTTCGTGCCCCAAACCCATCTGCGTGTTCACCGACATGCGCCGCGAGACGACACCGCGGCAGGTGCGGGTGCACTCCTGCCAGTTGTCCATATCGTCCTGCTCGAAGGTGCCGGACGGGCTGAAGCCCCGCACACCGGTCAGTCGCATCGCTTCTTTGATGTGCGGCGGCGCCGCTTTGTCGATATAGACCCACGACCACACTTCGGTCTTGTCAGGACCGCGCGGGTGCCAGACGCGGAATGTGCGGGAGGTGGCGCGGAGCATCGAAAAATTCGGGAAGGTCGTGCCGACGATCGGGTTGATCCGACCCGAGCGGGGCCCGAGACGCTTCTCGACCTCCGGGCGGATTTGCCTCTCATATTCCAGAATCTCTGGGATCGGAGGGTCGGCCACGTCGTTGGGCCCAAAGCAGATCAGGACGTGGCCGTTGCCGGGGGATACCAAGCTTCCCTCGGTCTCCGGCTTGGCCGCCGCACCCGAGCTGAAGTTGGTGCGGACGGCGGAAAGATGGCTCCACTGCACGTGGTAGGAATCGCCGCCGAAGTTTTCGGCCGGGAATTTCCAGTTGCACGGCATGACCCATTTATGCATGCCGCCGATGACTTCCACACCCCCTTCGCGACGGTCAAAAAACGCATCCAAATACCAGGTCATCTCGCCGAGATACTCTGGCAGCGGCGGTGCCTCCGGGTCGAAGGTGGCAAACAACAATCCCTTGTAGCTGTCGAGCTGTGCCACCGGTTGGAGGCCCCACTGGTTGCGCTCCAATTCGCCGTAATATGCCTCTTTGAGCCACGGCACGCCGACCAGCCGGCCGTCATTGCGGTAGGTCCAACCGTGATAGGCGCAGGTGAAGCTGGCGGCATTGCCGGAATCGGCGCGACACAGACGATTGCCGCGGTGGCGGCAGACATTGAGAAAGGCGTGGACCCGGCCCGCGCTGTCCCGCACCACCAGCACCGGATCTTCTCCCATGTAAGTGGTGAAAAAATCGCCGGGCTGCGGAATCTGGCTCTCATGGCACAGGAACAGCCAGCAGCGGGCGAAAATCCGCTCCTGCTCCTGCTCGTAGATCTCGGGCTCGATGTAGATGCGGCGGCCGACCAATCCGCGATCGGTATCGACCAGACCGGCGATGTCTTGCGTCATAACAACTCTCCTCAGGCGTCGGCCATCAGCTGCGCCCAACGCCGATAGAACCCACGGTGGTTGCTCTCGCTGTAGCGGTAGTCACTGGCCAATGCCCCCAGGTCCTCGTCGAAGCGCTCAAGCCCGAGGCCCATTTCGTAGTTGAGGGGATAGCGCCGGGCGACCACGCCGAGTCCTGTCTGGGTGCAACCCTGCCAATTGTCCATGTCGTCCTGCTCGAACGTGCCTCCAGGACCAAAGACGCGCGCTCCGGCGAGGCGCAGGGCTTTTTTCACCTCTGGCGGCGCCGCCTTATCGACGAAGACCCAGGCCCAGACCTCGGTCTTGTCGGGTCCGCGCGGATGCCAGACCCGGATCGTGCGCGAGGTTGGCCGCAGCATCGAGAAATTCGGAAACACGGTGCCGGCGATCGGTTTCCCGAGGCGTAGCCGGCCGCCGAGACGCTCCTGCATCTCGGGCAGGATTTGCGCCTCATAGGCCAGGACCTCAGGGAGCGGCGGATCCGCCTCCATATCGGGCCCGACCGTCATGATGCTGTGGCCATTACCGAACGACAAAGCCCTGCCTTGTGCGTCGGGCTTCACGCGAAAGTCGCCGCCCGATCCGGTCCGCACCGCCGATAGGTGGCTCCACGATACGTGATAGCCGTCGCCGGCAAAATTCTCCGCCGGGAACTTCCAATTGCACGGCATGACCCATTTGTGCGTGCCGCCGACGAACTCGACGCCGCCCTGGCGGCGGTCGAAGAACGAGTCCAAGTACCACGCCGCTTCGCCGAGATATTCGCGGAGGGGCGGCGCCTCGCGGTCGAAGGTGGCAAAGAACAGCCCCTTGTAATCGTCGAGCTGCGCCACCGGCACGAGGCCCCAGCGCTCTCGATCCAATTCATCGTGGTAGGCTTCCTTCAGATACGGCACGCCGCTGAGCCGCCCGTCATTGCGGTAGGTCCAGCCGTGATAAGCGCAGGTGAACGTAGCGGTATTACCGGTGTCGGCGCGGCACAGCCGATTGCCACGATGGCGGCACACATTCAGGAAGGCGCGCACCTGGCCCGCCGTGTCGCGGATCACCAGAACGGGATCTTCGCCCATATAGGTGGTGAAGAAATCGCCGGGCCGCGGGATCTGGCTTTCGTGGCACAGAAAGAGCCAGCAGCGGGCGAAGATCCGCTCTAATTCCAGTTGATAAATATCGGGCTCGATGAAGATGCGGCGGCTAACGAGACCATTTTTGTCATCGACTAGTCGGTTCATATCCATTGCCGACTCCAGTCAGCTGCGCCGCGGCACGCGGAGCGTCGCGCCCGCATCGACCGTCAGGATTGTGCCGGTAATGCCCCTGGCGTTCTCTCGCGAAGACAGAAATACATAGGCGCCGGCTAGATCGCCGGGCGCCAGCGCCAGTTGCAGCGGATTGCCGCCGCGCAGCCGCTCCTCGGAATTGGGATCGGCGAAATGCGAGTGGCCCTCCTGGCGCAGCACCGAGAGCCCGCGCAGATCGGTCATTGTGCCGCCCGGTGCAACCCCGTTCACGCGGATGTGGGGCCCGAGTTCGGCGGCAAGCTGGCGGATCAGACCGACGACCGCGTGCTTCGAGGCGGTGTAGAGCGGGCCGCCGCCGCCCGAATTCGAGCCCGCAACAGATGCGGTGAAGACCATCGAACCGCCCGTCTTCATCAGTTCGGGGAGGGCCGCCTTGGCGCCGAGGATGCATCCTTTGACATTGACACCGAACAGCTCGTCACAGGCAGCCGACAAGGTTTCTTCGGGAAAATCGGCGAGCGAGACAAAACCGTCGAAAACGCCGGCGTTGCCGACCAGAACATCCAGCCGGCCGAAGGCCCGGGCGGTTTCCGCTACCGCGCGTTTGTTGTCGGGGAGTTGGGAGACGTCGCCGGTCACGGCGACGACCGCGCCGCCGAACTCGCCGCGCAGCTCTTCGGCCCTCGCCGCAACCCGGTCGAGAACGCCGACGCGCGCGCCTTCGGCGATGAAGCGCGCGACGATCGCCCGCCCGATCCCCGAGCCGCCCCCGGTTACCAATGCGACTTGCCCATCGAGCCAGCCCACGATTGCCTCCTCCTCGCTAAATATCGCGGATGCGGGGCAGCACCTTCGTCCCGAATAGTTCGAGCCTTTCCATGAGCCCGTCAGGGTCATCGCCCGGGTTGTGAAACATAAGATCGATGACCCCTGCTCCAACCTCCTCGCGGCAGCGCTCGACTTGTCTCACGACCGTATCCGGGCTGCCAACAAAGCTGGTTGGCAGCACGCCGCCGACATTGGGGGTTCTTGCTTCGCCGGCGACATTGCGCGAATCCAGCTTGAGCAGCGCGTCGCGCACTCCCGGGCGCATCGGAAAGACCGCCCGTCCCGGTTGGTTGAGCGCCTTCTCCGCCTCCTCGTCGGTATCTGCCAGCATGATGTTGGCGCGGTAGACGATCTGTTCAGGGGTCGGCGTCCAGCCGTGATGGGCACACTGCTCGCGATACAATCGGGCGGACTTGGACACGACCTCGAATGGCGCGAAGGACACCCCGAGGCCGATATGATGGCGCGCCGCGAATTCGCAGGATTCAGCGCTGGTGCCGAGCGAATACGTAATTGGATGGGGCCGCTGCAGCGGGCGTGGCCATACCGAAACAGTGCGATAATGGAAATGGCGGCCTTGCCAGCCGAAGGGCTGCGGCTCGGTCCACGCCTTCAGGATCAGCTCCATGCCCTCGCTGGTCCGCTCGCGGGCCTCCGACGGATTGAGCCCATAGGTCAAATATTCGTTGGTGGTACCGCGCAGCAAGCCGACGACGAGGCGGCCTTGCGCGAGATTGTCGAGCATCGTGAACTCTTCGGCGACTTGCACAGGATTGCTCTGCGAGACGATGGGGCCGAGCACGGCGATCTTTATCGTCTCCGAGCGAGCCGCCAGGAAGGCCGCCGAGACATTCGGATTGGGGGTCAGGATGCGCGGGGAGTAATGGTGTTCCGAGACGCTGATCCAGTGGAACCCCAGCTTCTCTACATAGCGGAGCCGTTCGACCATCCCCTCATAGGCCTTGACGCCGGCTTTGGTGTCGTAGGCCCCCGGCGGCACCGGCCACTCGGACGGAGGAGGCTGCGGCGCCACGTAGCGGGCGGTTTCGAAATACGAGACTTTCACGAACTTCCTCCCCAACAGATCTCTGCTCGTTTTATACCTCATCCGCGGAAACGTCGATGCCAGGTAGTCGGATGTCGCACCTGTCGGTCGCAACGTCGGATAACGGGGTTTCGCCTGGTGAAGCCTACCTCGAGCACACCCCGGTGATCGGGGCGCACGCTGGCACTCAGCCGGACCTGTTCCTGCGCTGGAACCGTATCCCACTGGCGGCCCCCTTGGTGGATGTCGTCGTTCATCTACATGGCTTTTCACAAGAAGGCCGCGCAATGGCGCTTGCCGAGAAGGTGATGCGCAGCGGCCTCGAGCTTGCCGGCAGAACGCGGCCCACTCTCGCGATGCTGCCGCGCGGCAATTGGATCCGGCATTATTACTACGATTTCCCGGCTCTGCTCGCGGGCGGCATCGACCGGCTGATCCAATACGGCTTGTGCCAATTTGCCCGGGCGATCGGTTCGGCCGGGCTCGCGATGGACCGCCTTATCCTTTCGGCCCATTCCGGTGGCGGCATGCCGGCAGTCGACATCATCGCGGGAGCGCAGCGTCCACCAGACGAATTTTATGTATTCGACGGGCTCTACGGCAGAGATCCTGCGACCGGCGACCCGCTGCGTGGCCTGGAAGTCATCGGCAGCTGGCTACGCGACCGGATGCGCGACGAGCCGGAGCGCCCGGGAGCCCTCCGCGTTATATATATCGAGCAGCAGACGGGTCCGTTCTCGCACGCCGTCGCGGACCTGATCGCCCGGCATCTTGCGGTTGCCGATCCGGCGCTTGCCGTCCAGCTGTCGCGCCGCTATCGCGTCGAACTCGCCCGGGTCCAGCATTCGCAGATCGCACATTACTGCCAGCCGCGCCTGCTCGCTGCGGCGGACACCGAGTTCAATTGGCTGGAATGAGCGTGCGGCTTACCGGTACGATGCAGAGTACATAGCGCCACCGAGAGGAGGGGAGCGACATGGCCTTCTATGAACTCCGCCAATACAAAGTTCTGCCCGGCAAAATGGACGAATGGTCAAGATCATGGAGCAGGAGATCATCCCGTTCCAGGTCTCCAAGGGAATGGTCATCTGCGGCAGCTTCCGCGGCGAGACCGACGATTCCGTCTATGTCTGGCTTCGCCGCTTCGAAAGCGAGGCCGAGCGCGAGGCGCAATACAAGGGGGTCTATGAGAGCGACCACTGGAAAAACGAGATCGCCCCGCGGGTTTCGGACTATCTCGACCGCTCGGCGATGGTCGTGACCCGCATCGTCCCGACCGCGAAATCGGCGATGCGGTAGGGTACTCCAAATAGCGGGAGCGCTGCACTCCCCGTACAACCTCGGGAAGCAGCGCTCCTGTTTCTACAGGAAAAATACAGGCGTTAACTTTTCCTTCTCGCGATTGCGCCCGCGTCCCAGGCCGTAGGGGCGATGTCATTGCGAGTTCTACACCGGCCAGCCGGCCGATCCGCCGCACATGAAACCGTAAGCGAGCCGCCGTCCCGGCGAAAGCCGAGACCCACCTATCTTCTGTTCGTTCGGCTGAGATATGGACCCCGGCTTTCGCCGGGGAAGCACTTAGTGTTGTCTGCTGTCATGAACCGCGTCGTTTCCTGTTAGCGAAGCGAAGCAATCTCGCTCTGCCCGATCGAGATTGCTTCGGCGCTTCACGCCTCGCAATGACAGGCCGCACTCAGTCTGTTTCAGAAGCTGTGCGAGGAAGCGATTTCAACGCAACGCTGACCTCTGGGTTGGCATCGGCCTCGCTGTTTTCGCTGTTCTTCCCATCAATTATCAGCGAGCCAGACCTCATCTTCCGCAGAAATCCTCGATCGCGCCCGCCCGGGCGAGCAAAAGAACAGCAAAACGCCCGCAGTTTTTCGCTGTTTTCGTGCACGAAAACAGTGATGTATTGTCGAAAATCGCATTATTCGGATCAGCACCTTCAGCGTGTCTAGCCGAATTCTCGATCGTAAGAACCTACTACAAGTGGCGACATTTGTCAATAAATAAAATGCTAAATCGGCATTACTGGTGGTTGGGATTCATGTCGGGTGTGTCGCTTCGACGCTTATTTTTGCGCTCAGCCCGAACGGGAGCGGCACGATCGTGCGTTGGCAAAGGCTTTGATTTTCTCCTTGAGTATGTCCGTCCTCTCTTCGCGGCGACCCCGGGCTCGGCAAGACCGGCGTGTTCTGCCACGGGCTGATGGTCGAGATGCTGACGAACGACACGCTCTACTTCCGGGTTGATGACGACATCCGCCGCATTGTAACGCAGCCGAGCGGAGCGAGCTGCTCGCGCAGAAACTCGGCAAAGCTGTCACTGGCTGACCATGCTCCGCCCTTAGTCGTGGCCCGGAGCTAGTAGGTCAGCGCTTCCAGAACCCTTGCGATGGGATGCGGAACGCCCGGTTGAAGCGTGACGACGCATTCTCCCAGGCGATCGTCATCGTCAGCTCTGCGATGGTGTCGTCGTCGTAGTGCCTTTGCAGGCGCGCGAACAGTTCGTCTTCGACATCGCGCCGCGTGTCCGTGATCGCGTCGGCGTATTCCAGCGCCACCCTCTCCGCTTCGGTAAAGAGCGGGCTCTTCGCATAGTCGTGGAGAGCCTCGATCTTCTCTGTCGGGACGCCGAGTCTGCTGCTCACGGCAGCATTGGCGTCCTGTCAGAATTCGCAGCCGTTCCACCACGCAACGCGACGGTTGAGCAGCCCCCTTAGTGCTCCGGGCACGCGCTTCGTCTCCCGTTGGAGTGCGGTCCACATCCCCTGCGCGGCACGGAAGAACGCAGCGTTGCGCGCGTAGAAGAGGTACGGATAGAGGGGCGCGCCGTAGAGCCTACGCTGTTCCTCCAACGTTTTGCGCAGGTCGTCAGGGAGCGTCTCGACGTCCACCGGCGGAATGCGCGTTTTTCCCTGTAGCATGGCTACCTCCTTCACGTCCGGCCAGGCGGTGGCCATGTCCAATCGAGAGCTACTCGCCACATGGCCGCGACCGTAGATTCGAAACGCTCGAGAGTAAGGATCAACACTTCGACGGTCATCGAACCATTTACCGACTTTCGCCCACGTTGCCTCCTCGGCCAATGCCACCCAACCATCCGGTTTCAACAGTCCGGCCTTCACCAAGTTCCCAGGCGACGCGTTTCGAATTATCTCGACCGCTCGGCGATAGTCGTGACCCGCATCGTCCCGACCGCGAGGTCGACGATGTGGTCGGGTGCCCCCATGGCGGGAGCGCCGCACTCCTCGTGCAACCCTCGCGAACCGGCGCTCCTGTTTCTACAAGAAAAACACAGGAGTTAACTCTTCCTTCGAGCGACTTTGCAAAGCACGATAGTGCGTGAATGCGGCAAAATTAGCGGTGATGCGAGATTGCGATAATCATCATTCCGCATAACTGCCGAACTGGAACACGTTCGCGGGTTCCTCGGTGTAGGCTCGCTCACAGTAGAGGCGGCCAGTCATCGCAATGACGTAGGGGGCCGCAGCGCAGGCTATTTCGAATTGGCGGTCGGTCAGTGTCAAACCGGCGGCGCGGCATGCAATCCCGACCATATCCCGTGTTGCCGCATCCACCTGGCCGGGTTCCGGATCGGGGAGCGGTGGCGGCGTGGTTGAGAATTGGGCATCGGGATCGAGCTGCGGCCGACGCGCCCGCCATTGTGTGGCCTTCTCATAAGCGTGCGCGACCCGCAGCACCGTCGCGTCATCGAAGGGCCGGCCGACGATCTGCATCGACAGCGGCAGGCCGCTACTACTGAAGCCGATACATTGCGCCAGGGCCGGGCCGCCGGTGACATTGAACGGCGTCGTCAGTGACGGTCGCCGCCAGAATTCGATCGTCCGCCACGTGCCAAGAAGCGGCGCCGGAGCCCCGGCCCCGGCCGTCACCAGCACATCGAAGTCGGCATAAACCGGCGCCATCTCGGCCAGCATGCGACGCCGCTCGCGCTGCGCCTGGATATAGTCGCGCCCGCTGATCAGCACCGCAGGAAGCACACGCCCGAGGAAATCCGCGCCGAAATCACTGGGGCGCGTGCGTAAGGCGTGCTCGTGCACCGCCAGCAGCTCGCTTTCGGCGATCGTGACCTTGACATCGTAATAATCCTGAGCCGGCCGCAGCCGCGCCTCGCCGAGGGTTGCTCCCAGCGATCGGAATACCGCAAAAGCTTCCTCCAGCGCCGCGCTGACCTCGGGTGTCACGGCGCAATCGTCTTCGTGCAGGTGACGCACGACCCCGATGCGCAGGCCCTTGATATCGCCGGTCAGCGCCGCATGATAATCCGGCACCGGGTGTGTCGCGCTCGCCGGGTCGTTCGGATCATGGCCGGCGATCGCCTGCAGCACGATCGCGCAGTCCTCAACCGTCCAGGTCATCGGTCCGGCGTGGTCGAAGCTGTACGAATTCGCGTAGACTCCGTGCCGGCTGACCAGACCGTAAGTCGGCTTCAGCCCGACGATCCCGGACAGCGCGGCGGGCCCGCGGATCGAGCCGCCGGTGTCGGAGCCGAGCGCTGCCGGCACGAATCCCGCCGCGACCGCCGCTGCCGACCCGCTCGACGAGCCGCCGGTGAAATGCTCACGGTCCCACGGGTTGCGCGCCGGCGGCCAGGGCAGGTCGAATGACGGGCCGCCATGCGCGAATTCATGCGTGGCGAGCTTACCGGTGAGGATCGCGCCGGCTTCGTAGAGCTTCCTGACCGTCGTCGCATCGGCGGAAGGGACGGTGTCGAGGCAGACCCTCGAATGGCCGGTCGTGCGGATCCCCGCCGTCGCATAGATGTCCTTCAGCCCGAACGGGATGCCGTGCATCGGGCCGCGATAGGCCCCGGCCATAATCTCACTTTCGGCGCTCTTCGCCTGATCGAGCGCCCGTTCCGCGGTCGGCAATAGATAGGCGTTGATCTGTGGGTCGAGGGCTTCCGCCCACTTGATCAGTGCTGTGGTCAGCTCGAGCGGCGAAAGCTCCTTTCGCTCGATCCGCCGCGCCGCCTCGGCGATCGTCAGGAACGCGAGTTCTTCAGACATTTCCGCACTTCCCTTTTCGTCGTCCCGGCGAAGGCCGGGACACAGATCACCAGCGCTGAGAAATTTGCCAGCAATGGCAATGGAGTAGGAGAGGTTTTCAAGAGCCCGAGCCGCGGCACCCTGGGCCCCGGCCTGCGTCGGGGTAACGGGTCTGGGCGATGCATAGTGATCGACTTGTCAGCCTGGCGGCGCGACGGAAAGCCGGCCGACGACGCCGTGCCGCTCGATCAGCCGCGCGACGAGCCCGGAGCGTTTTGCCTCCTCGACAAAATCGCGTAAGAACTGGGCCCCGGCGGTGTTCTTGCGAGCCGTCCCGACCGCTTGCTGTACGGCGGTGAACTGCCCGTCGAGAATGCGCGAGCCGGGCATTTTCGCGGCGGTCTCCAACAGTCCGGGCCGCAGCCCGGCGAGCGCGTCGAGCTTTTCGTCGACGAAACGCTGGAAGGTGGGGTCGCCGCCCTCCGCCCGCACCAGCTGAGCATTTTTGATGTTGCGTTCGAGCCAGAGGTCGTAGGCGCTGCGCGCGGTCACTGCGATCCGCACGTCGGCGCGGTCGACCTCGGCAATACTGTGCAGGCGTGACCCCGGCGGCACCAGGTAAGTCGCCTCGATCTCCACATAGGCCGGCGTGAACGCGATTTTCTCGGCGCGCTGCGGCTCGGCTCCGATGAGCCCGATGTCCCAGACGCCGCTATCCGCCGCGTCGGCCAGCTCGCCCGGCCGCGCATAGGGCAAATAGCGCACCGGCACCCCCAGACGCGAGGCGATTTCGCGCGCGATATCGGGCGCTACCCCCTCCGGGTCGCCCGATGGCGTGCGTCCGGTAACCAACAGGAAGTTGCCCATATTGATCGCTGCGCGCAGGACACCGGTCGGGGCAAGCTCGGACAGGATTTGCTGAGACGGCATTGACTGGGTCCGTAAATAGCGCGGTTGGACGCAGCCACTCTGAATGATCCCGCGGCGGATTGACATGGGAAATTCCGGCTGACGCCCCGCTCACCCGCATCCTGTGGATAACCCTGTTGAAAGCGGCGTACGGATTTCGGTCTCTGGCTAAATCGAAATTAGCTTTTCGCAACCTCACAGACGGCCCGATCGTTTCTCAACCCGCTGATTTTCTAGACGTCTCAACAGCGCAAACAGATTGCCAGCAGGGCAGGCGATTGTCTCAAGATCGTAACATTCCATGTGGACAAATCGCCGCGAGCAGAGGCCGCGCCCGGGAAGAGTCTCATTTTGCGGAACTATGGCAACGCCGGCGGCTTGGCAAGCTCCGGGCTTGGCTTACCGCTGCCGGTTTGGCTAGGCTCGCCGGAGTCTCGGCCGTCGCAGGAGCACCTCATGGAATTCGGCATGTTTCACGAGTTTCCGTCGCTGCCGGGCCGCAGCGAGGCCGAAGCCTTTGACGAGGCGATGGAACAGGTCGATGCCGCCGAGCAGCTTGGGCTCGATGTCATGTGGCTGGCCGAACTGCATTTCGAGCCGCGGCGATCGGTGCTGTCGGCGCCGCTCGCTATCGCCAGTGCGATTGCGGCGCGCACGCGGCGCATCAAGATCGGCATTGCGGTTCAGGTGCTGCCGCTGTGCCACCCACTGCGGCTCGCCGAGGAGGCGGCGACCGTCGATCAGCTGAGCCACGGCAGGCTGATCTTTGGCGTCGGCCGCAGCGGGGTGGCGCAGACCTACGAGGCCTATGGTGTGTCTTATGCCGAGAGCCGCGAGCGGTTTCGCGAGATCCTAGACATCGTCGAGCAGGCCTGGACCAAGCCGAGCTTCTCGTACGAGGGCAAATACCACCGCTTCAAGGAGGTCGCGGTGGTGCCCAAGCCCCTTCAGAAGCCGACGCCGCCGATCCGCATTGCCGCCAGCACCCCCGATACTTTTGCGATAATCGGCCGGCGCGGCGCGCCGATCTTCGCCTCGGTGCGCCATACCACCTGGTCCGACCTCCCGAAACAGATCCAGGCTTATCACGACGCGTGGAAAGCGGCCGGCCATCCCGGCCGCGGCCAGGTTTTCGTATCGGCGCCGACCTATCTCGCCGAGACCGAAGAGCGCGCCCGCGCCGAGCCCAGGGAAAGCATCATGCATTTCTATCACGAGCAGGCGAACCTGCTCGAAGGCGCGGCGCGGCTGGTCGATCCGGAAACCGCCGCGCGTCGCATGCGGCGAGTCGACCAGCTGCGGAGCCTGCATTACGAGGATGGCCTCGAAAACCACGCACTGGTCGGCACCCCGGCAGCGGTGGCCGAAAGACTGGCGGCATTACAGCGGCAAATCGGTCTCAGCGGCATTCTCGCCGAGCTCAACTGCGGCGGCCTCATCCCGCACCAAAGAGTGCTAACAGCGATGGAGCTGTTGTGTACAAAGGTGATGCCGCGATTTTCGTCGAGCACCCCGCGGAGCTAGCTTGCCGGATCCTGTGCCTCCGTTTACCATAATTTGATCGGTACGGAGCCGGGGAGGGGGGTCATGCCAGGTGAAGAGCGCGGGTCACGAAGCGGCAGCACGCAGCTCACGGTCAGGCTGTCGATCGAAGGCCTGCAGGAGGGGCAGAAACCGCCGCAGCTGCGGATCTATCTGTTCACCCATAATGGGCGCCTCGTCGAGTCCCTGCCGTACCGCGGCGAGCCGGTCGTCTTCACGATCGATCCCGGCCGTGATTATCGCGCCACCGTCGGACCGGATCTGATCAGCGGCGAGCGGCCACCTGCCGATCTCGCCAGCACATTGCTGAAGGCAAGCAGCCTCAGCCGGGATTGGCTCCGCCAGATCCACCCGACGACACTGGAGTTCCGGATCTTTCCGCCGATCTGGCGGTGCTGGTTCCCGGTCTGCATCAATGTGCACGGCACCGTGCGCAAATTGCTGAACCCGGGGGGGACGCCATCGCAATACGCACCTTTGTGCACCGGCACAGTGCAGATCTTCCAAGTCGATCTCGGCTGCACGCTCGACAGTTTTACCGTCATCCAGCTCGAGACGCTGAGGACCCGCCTCATTGAAAAAGTGGCGCCCCATAATCCGGGCGCGCCGAGCACCTTAGGTAACGCGAACGGGCGGTTTGCCAATGCAGTGGCCTCCTCGCCGGCAGAATTGGCGGATACGCTCGCCTCGCTCGGGCCGGCGGGCCTGAAGCCTTACATTGTCGCCAACAACCGATTTCTGTGGCCCTTCTGGTGCGAGCTGATCCCGGACTACCTGTTCTGTTGGCAGGAACTCACCGAAGTGCCGATCCAATCGGATGGCACTTTCAGTGCCTAGATCTGCTTCTGGTGCCCGGAGGATTTCCCCGACCTCTATTTCGAGGTCATCCAGAACCTCGATGGGGTCGACACCGAAATCTACGACCCGCAGATCGCCTGCAGCACCTTTTATGGCTATGACGGATCGGAAAGCGTCGACATCGTCATCGACGATCCGCGCGCCGTCGCGTGTCAGCCGACGCCGAATCCCGGACCGGACTATCTCTATGTCTGGCCGACGGCGATCGGCAATGTCGATCTGGGCAATGTCAACGGGCTCGAAACCGGGGTTGGTCCCGCGCTCGGCGAGGTGACCGTGACCGGCCCGGGCGGCGTTCCGGAAAATGCCGCCTGGGGTGGCACCTTGTCGCTGCAGATGCAGTTTCATCCCGACCTGCAGGCCAACAACATTAAATACTACCGCTGGTCGTACCAGTTCGCCGACGAAGGCAGCCCGTCACCGATCAAGGCGACGGTCACCCATCGCTGCCAGACGATCACGATATCCGGCTCGGTAATCACGATCCATCTGAACCCGGTGACCTTCGGGCCACAGCTGGTATCGGGCCCGTCCAACCCGGGCGGGACGCCCAATCTGTTCGCCATCCCGGATCCGACATTGCCGTGGATCGACATAAACGATCCACTCGACCGCCCTTTCGCATATTTCGACAGCACCGAGGGGTTGACGCCCGGCAAGAGCGGACTATGCACCCTGATCCTGGAGCTGTTCGATGGCGATGGCAATTTCGTGCCATGCAACAACCCGCGCGGCCTCTCGACGATCGGAGATCAGCCCGGCGATCCGGGAGCCCCGGGAGCCGTTACTTATATCCTGCCGCAGATCGGCGGACCACCGGGCACCTATACCAATGCGCCTGTCTTCAACATTACCGATCACGGCCGTCTGACGTTCCAGGTGCTAGTCGACAATCGACCGACCGTGGCGCAATTGCCCGGCGTCTCGACGCCGTCGGGTTCGACGGCGACCGATCCCTGCGGGGCGCTGCACTATTCGAGCGGCAGCGATAATGTCGAAATCGACTACGTCGCATACCAGCCGGGGAATTTTATCGACTGGAGTCTGACCGTATCCCGCGGGATCAGCGGGGTCGTTGCCGAAATTGTTCCGCCGACTCCGGTGACCCGCACCAGCGCTGGCTCGCCGGGCGCTCCGGTGCCGTTCAACAACTCTGCCTCAGCCTTGCTGGGGCCGTGTCCGCAAGCGGCGTTCGCCGTCAACCTCTACTGCTCGGCGCGAATCACCAGCGGCTACGGCCGGCAGTCGCAATACGACAGCTCCCAAACGATCGCTTTCGCGCTGCTGCACCCGTAACCGGCGGGAGAACGCGGGCGACCTGCGTGGTCACCAATGTCGGTTACTGACGGTAAAGCTTGGTTACGCACTCGTAAAATTTGGTTAAGAAATGTTATAGGACATTTGCGCATAGCTACCCTACAGTTCGTGCAAGGCTTCTCGCTGAACGCGATTTTTGAACGGGGAGGAAGGCGCGATGGCGGCGATCGACACCACAAGACTTGTGCCGTGGTGGAAGGAACCCACGAAGGATCAATGGCTGGCCTGGGTCGCGGCTTGGCTCGGCTGGACCCTCGACGCCTTCGATTTCACGATCTTCCTGCTGATCATGCTGCCGATATCGCAGGAGTTCAACGTGCCGCTGACCGCGGTCACTTTTGTTTTTACGCTTACCCTGTGGATGCGGTTGGTCGGCGCCACGGCCTCGGGCTGGCTCGCCGACCGGATGGGGCGCAAAACGCCGCTGATGATCTCGATCGCCTGGTATTCGGTGTGCAATTTTATCGCCGGGTTTTCGCCAACCTTCTGGTTTTTGTTTTTGTTCCGCCTCTTGCTCGGCATCGGCATGGGCGCGGAATGGCCGGCCGGCGCCGCTTTGGCGATGGAGCAGTGGCCGATCCGCTCGCGCGGGTTTATGGGCGCGGTATTGCAGGGCTCGTGGGGGCTCGGTACTGTGCTGTCGAGCGGGATCTACGGTCTGTTGTACAACTATATCGGCTGGCGCGGGCTGTTGTGGATCGGCATCCTGCCGGCGCTGTCGATCATCTATGTCCGCTATTTCGTCAAGGAACCTGAGCTGTGGGCGGAAAACCGCCGGCAGCAGCGGACCCAGCAGCGCGAGGTCCGGGCGCCGCTGCTGAAAATCTTCAAGGCGAACATGCTCGGCAACACGCTCAGCGCGTGCTGGATGATGGCCAGCGCCTTTGTCGTCGGCTATTCGATCCTTGCGCTGTTCCCGACCCATCTGCAAAAGGATCTGCAGCTCAGCCCGGGATTGGTCGCCCTGCCGATCCTGCTGCAGAATGTGATGTTTTTTGTATCGAGCCCGTTCTGGGGCTGGGCCGCAGACAAGATTGGCCGACGCTGGGCGATCATCATTCCGGCGTTTCTGACAATCCCGGTCGCGCCGCTTTATCTCTTGACCGGCAGCTACGCGATGATCGTCGTGTTCTTTGCCTTACAGGGCGCCTTTGGCGGCGGCGGCATGCACGTGCAATACCCGGCCTATCTGTCGGAGCGGTTCCCAACCGAGGTCAGGGCAACGGCGAGCGGATTTGTCTACCATCAGGGCGCGATCTTCGGCGGGCTGGTCGCGCCGGTGCTGGCCTACGTCGCGGCCACCTGGCAGATCGGCTTTGCCATCCCGATGCTGATCGGCACCACCGTTTCCTGTGTCAGCCTGCTGCTGGCCATGGCGGTCAGCCCCGAGACGCGCGGCAAGGAGTTGGTCGCCGATCTGGTGGTGGCCTAGCCAGTCGACCCTCTGCCCAAAAAATTGATCGGAAAAAACGAGAGACAATCTCGCAACCTCCCACTACAGTTCGTGTAGGCTCCAAGTAACGAGCCGAACAGGAACGGAGAGGTGGCGCGATGGCAGCGGTCGAGACGGTAAGGGCAGTGCCCTGGTGGAAGGAGCCGACCAAGGATCAGTGGTACGCCTTTGTAGCGGCGTGGCTGGGCTGGGTCCTCGACGCGTTCGACTTCACCGTCTTCCTGTTGATCATGGTGCCGATCGCCAAGGAATTTAACGTCCCGCTGACGGACGTTGCGATCGTCTTCACCTTGACCCTATGGATGCGCCTCGTCGGAGCGACCGCTGCCGGCTGGATGGCCGACCGGATGGGCCGCAAAAAACCACTGATGATCTCGATCGCGTGGTTCTCGATCTGCAACTTCATCGCCGGGTTCTCGCCGACCTTTTGGTTCTTGCTCCTGTTCCGCACCCTGCTGGGCATCGGCATGGGCGCCGAATGGCCGGCCGGCGCTGCGCTCGCGATGGAGCAATGGCCGCAACGCTCGCGCGGCTTTATGAGTGGTGTGCTGCAGGGCTCCTGGGGCCTCGGCTTCCTGTTGTCGAGCGCTTGCTATTGGCTGTTATTCGACAGCTGGGGTTGGCGGGGGATGTTGTGGATCGGCATTCTGCCAGCGCTAGCGATTGTCTATGTCCGCTACTTCGTCAAAGAGCCGGCAGTCTGGATCGAGAATCAGCGCCTGCAGAAGGCCGAGAACCGCAACGTAAAGGTGCCGCTTGCCGCGATCTTCAAGCGCGGCGTCGTCGGCAATATGCTGAACGCTTGCTGGTTTCAGTGCGCCGGGTTTGTCACCTATTACTCGATCAACGCGTTGTTCGCGACGCATCTGCAAAAGGATTTGGGGCTTTCGACGGCACTAATCGCGACGCCGCTGATCCTGTCGAACCTGTTCGTGTTCCTCGCCAGTTCGAGCTGGGGGCTGGTGTCCGATCGGATCGGACGACGCTGGGCGATGATCATCCCGGCTCTCATTTCGATGGTGATCGTGCCGATCTATTTACTGTCCGATCACACAACGGTGATCATCGTCGGCTATATCGCGATCGGCCTGTTTGCCGGCGGCGGCATGTACGGTCAAATCCCGGCCTTTCTAAACGAGCGGTATCCGACCGAGGTCCGTGCGACAGCATCGGCCTTTAGCTACCACGTCGGCGCGATTGCCGGTGGGTTGGTGCCGCCGATCCTGACGTTCTTCGCGAGCGACCCGTCGTGGAATCTCGGCTTCGCGATCCCGATGACGGTGGGCGCGATGTTCGGGCTGGTGAACTTCGTCGTAGCGCTGCTGCTCGGCCCCGAGACCAAAGGCGTCGAAATGGTGCCGGATCTGGTCGTCGCCTGAACCGGAAGACGGCGCGGTTTGCGCGGCGTGTCGGCAAGTCGAGAATTCGCCGTGATATTCTCGCAACTATGGTGTATGCCGACCAAGGCTCCGCAAATGGAGCCGAGTTGAACAGGGAGACGTGAAGTATGGCCGCCGTCGAGACCGTACGCGATGTTCCATGGTGGAGGGAGCCCACCAAGGACCAATGGTATGCCTGGGTAGCAGCTTGGCTCGGGTGGACCCTCGACGCGTTCGACTTCACCGCGTTCCTGTTGATCATCGCGCCGATCGCAAAGGAATTCAACGTGCCGGTGCCCGAGGTGGCCGCGGTGCTGACATTCACCTTGTGGATGCGGCTGGTCGGGGCCACCGCCAACGGCTGGCTCGCCGACCGGGTTGGCCGCAAAACGCCGCTGATGATCTCGATCGCGTGGTACTCGGTCTGCAATTTCCTGGCCGGCTTGGCGCCGAGCTTTTTCCTGTTGTTTTTGTTCCGCGCGCTTCTCGGCATCGGCATGGGCGCGGAATGGCCGGCCGGCGCGGCGCTGGCGATGGAAACCTGGCCGGTGCGCTCGCGCGGCTTCATGGGCGCCGTAATGCAGGGCTCGTGGGGGATCGGGTTTCTGTTGTCAAGCGCACTGTACGGCTTGTTCTACAACGTGATCGGGTGGCGCGGCCTGTTGATGATCGGCATCGCCCCCGCCCTGGTTATCATCTATATCCGGTTATTCGTAAAGGAGCCCGAGGTCTGGGTCGAGAACCGGCGCCTGCAGACGCTGCAGCACCGCGAAATGCGCACGCCGCTGTTCTCGATCTTTAAATTTGGCCTGTTAGGAAACACGCTCACAACCTGCTTGATGATGGCCAGCGCCTTTGTCATTTATTACGCCAACTACGCACTCTTTGCGACGCATCTGCAGCTGGATCTGAAGCTCAGCCCAGCTCTGGTAGCATTACCGATCGCACTCGCCAACGCATGCCTGTTCCTCTCTGCCATCCTCTGGGGTTTTGTGGCGGATCGCGTCGGGCGGCGTTGGGCGATTGCGATACCGGCAGCGCTAGGTCTTCCGACCGCTTTCCTTTATTTGCTGGCGCAGGACTACACCTGGATTGTCGTCGGATTCGCTTTGCAGGGGATGTTTGCCTGCGGCGGCCTCTGGTCCGGAATGCCGGCCTATCTTTCCGAGCGCTTCCCGACTGAGGTGCGTGCTACGGCGGTGGCTTTCTGTTTTCACCAAGGGGCGATCTGGGGCGGCCTGATCTCGCCGCTACTGCTCTTGTACGCGACGACCCATCAGATGACCCTCGCGGGTCCCATCCTGGTCACAACGGTCTTGGGCTTGGCCATTTTCCTGATTGCGGTTTTGCTGAGCCCCGAGACAAAAGGAAAGGCTCTGGTCGCCGACCTCACCGTCGCCTGAATCGGCGGCGGCGGATCACGGCATCGTGAAGTTGAGAATTACCCGCGATTTTCTCGCGGATCTGGTCTACAGTACAGAAGGCTCCGCGCGAGGGGCTGAGTTGAACAGGGAGAGGTGAGCGATGGCGGCCGTCGAGACCGTAAACAACGTTCCGTGGTGGAAGGAGCCGACCAAGGACCAGTGGTACGCATGGTGGGCCGCCTGGTTGGGCTGGACGCTGGATGCCTTCGATTTCACCGTATTCCTGCTGATCATCAAGCCGATCGCGGATGAATTCCACGTACCGACGACCCAAGTCGCGATTGTCTTTACGCTGACTTTGTGGATGCGGCTCGTTGGAGCGGTCGCCTCGGGCTGGCTCGCCGATCGGATCGGGCGCAAGACCCCGTTGATGATCTCGATCTTCTGGTATTCGATTTGCAACTTCATCGCCGGGTTTTCGCCGACCTTCGTGTTTCTGCTGGTGTTCCGCACCCTGCTCGGCATCGGCATGGGCGCCGAGTGGCCGGCGGGTGCGGCTCTGGCGATGGAAACTTGGCCGCAGCGCTCGCGTGGCTTTATGAGCGGCGTTCTGCAGGGCTCGTGGAGCATAGGCTTTCTGCTTTCGAGCGTAATCTACGGCCTGTTCTTCGACCTTATCGGCTGGCGCGGCATGTTGTGGATCGGCGTCTTGCCGGCGCTGTCGATCGTCTACATCCGCTATTTTGTCAAAGAGCCCGAGGTCTGGGTCGAAAACCGGCGGCTGCAACGCACCCAGAAGCGTGAAGTGCGGGCCCCGCTGATCAAGATCTTCCAACGCGGCATGCTCGGCAACACGTTGCTGGCGTGCTGGTGGATGGCGAGCAACTTTGTCCTCTACTACTCGATCTGGGCGTTGTTCGCGACCCATCTCCAGCAGGATCTGAAGCTGACCACGATGGGCACCGCGGTCCCATTCATGGTGGCAAACATCCTGAGCTTCCTCGGGATGTCCTGGTGGGGCTGGCTGGCCGACATCATCGGGCGCCGGTGGGCGATGATCATCCCCGGCGCCATCGCGATTTTTATAGCGCCGATCTATCTGTTCACCGTCGATCCGTTCTGGATCACGGTCGGCTTCGGTCTGCAAGGCGCCTTTGGCGGCGCGCTCTATAGCCAGCTGCCGAGCTACCTCTCCGAACGGTTCCCGACCGAGGTGCGGGCTACCGCGAGCGCGTTCTGCTACCACCAAGGAGCCATCCTGGGCGGGCTAGTGGCGCCCGTGCTCGCCTTCTTCGCGGTCAACTTCAACCTCGGTTACGCCATCCCGATGCTGGTCGGAACCGTCGTCGCCGCGGTCAGTGTCGTGATCTCGCTGCTGCTCAGCCCGGAGACCAAGGGCAAGGCTCTGCTTGCCGAGCTTTCCGTGGCCTAGACCTCGGCTTTCACGCACCCACCGGCTTCTCCCAGCGGGTGCCCAGATCTTCGGGACCGCGCTTGCCGGGGTCTAGGCGGTCGGCTGGCTGAAACGAAGGGGGAGGGTTTCTGGGCTGGATTGAAGGGTGTCGTGCAGCAGCCATCCCGGCAGGTTATGGGTGAGGCGCGGATTCGGGCCGCCCTCCCAGGGCGCCGCGGCCGTGCACACGACCCCGATCGCCGTCCCGATCTCTGTGACGATCGGCGAGCCCGACATCTCGCTGCGAATGCCCTCAGCGGCGTGGGTGATCCATAACGGCCCGCCGAAGTGGCGGACTGTGCAGGAGAACCACCGGCGGCCGTCGAGCGACAGCAGCCGGGCCGGTACCCAGAAATTGACCGGGTTTTGGAGGGAACCGCCGATCGAAAGGACCGTCGCCGTCTCCATCAGCGCTTTGTATTCATCGGCACATGGAGTGCCGGGCGAACCGAGCACCGCGATGTCGGCGATCGGATCGACGAAGCGACACACCGCCCACGCGCAGGGCTCGACCCCAAGGCGGGCGAGGAGCGGTCCGTAGGTGCGCTCCTTGGGCTCGAAAAAGGATTGGGCCGGCGGGAGGAACGGTAGGCAGTGCGCGGCCGTAATAACGAAGCGCTCGCCAGCACCCTCGACTACAAAGCCGCGTCCGCTACCGGCGGTGATGACACCGGCTGTCAGCGTCTCGAAAATCATGGCTTTCTGCGCTTAACTCCGATCATTTGTCACTGATGCTTGACGATTATATTCTCGCACCAAGAAGCACGGCTATTTCGGCAGCAGTAGCCCAACAATGGCGGCGATGATCGCTAATCCTATGAGGAAGAGTTGTATCTCGATCGCCGGGCCCATCGACCTCCTCCCGCATGCGCGTGGCATTACCGGACCGCGCTAGAGTCTCGGCCGCCTTGAGGCGACTGCGTTTTCTTCGTGAATCCGAGGCACCGGCTGCGTAGGTCGGCACTTTCACCAAAAAGTTTCGGAACCTCGGACGGACCCACACCATCGCGTGCCATCAGGAGCCTTGTCCCGAGATGGTTCCGATTTCGCGGCAGCGCGAACCCGGCGACAGACGCGTGGTCACACCAGACTTTTCGTCCGATTGCGTACACCGTGTATCTTCGGTCCGCATCGCTTTTCGCTGAGTAAAAACGCCATGATTTGATGTCCGTTGATCGCGCGCATAAGTTAGGGTGAATCAAAATGCTTAAGGGCTATGATAAGAACCGCTTGCTTGTTGGGATCGGCAAAGCGCAACAGCTCGTGCTCGATTTGGGTCGCAAGCTCGAGGCGAAGCAGGTGATTGCAGGAGCGGGAAAGATCGCGACAATCGTTGTCGAACTCGGCCAGGATTTCGCGCAGCTTTGCTTTCCAACCGCCGTCCGCCTGCGACCGCATTGCCAACCCGAGGATCTGGCCGTGATATCGCCCGTAAAGCATTGCCGACACCCGGAATTGCTTGCGAACCGCGCGGATGCCGCAACTGCTCCCTGCGGCGACGGCATTCCGGTCAAGCGCAAGGTCTCGTAGAAACCATCTAGAGTGATCCCTTACCATGCATGATCGATGGTCGAGATATCATTTGTCAAGAGAGGTACTGCAAATTTTTGTAACGGGGTGTGGTTCTTGCTGCCAAGCTGCTCGCGCTCATCGAACCCGCGGCGTGTCGAGGGACGCTGGCGACAGCGATGGCAGGAGCGAGGCAGCAGATTGTAATCTTGATGCTTGAAACATGAACTACAAATCAAGCATGATGTTTGAGATTTATGTTGGAGAGCGACATTGCTCACTGCGGCCCAACTGAAGGCGGCTCGAGCCCTTGTGGGCATGGAGCAGAAAGCGCTCTCGCAAGCATCGGGGGTGTCACTTCCGACCATTCAGCGTATGGAAGCAAGCAACGGTACTGTCCGCGGTGTGATAGAAAGTCTGACCAAGGTCATGGCCGCCCTTGAGGCTGCTGGGGTTGAGTTTATTAACGAAGGTGCGAGCAGTTCCGGGGGCGGCCGCGGGGTACGTTTGCGGAGGCGCCCCGAGTAGCTCGGCGCTTCCCCGGTGTGCTACCCACCGGCCCGCCATGGTGGAGAAAAGCGGCGGGAGGAGCGCCTCGCGACAAACGCCGAGGGTGTTACGATATGGCCTAATTTTTTGCGGCTAAACTCGCGCAGCATCTAAAGCCAGGTTGGGCCCCTCGCCGAGGGTGTACACCTTTGGTCGAGCCGGTCATTTTTCGGTTGGGCGGGGCGGAAATGGTAAATATTCTCTTGGACTGATACTCTCTTCAAAATTTCACGCCCGCGGCCCGCCCAGGCAGCGGGCGTTCTTCTATTACCTCCAATCCTCGATTGGCATCCGGTCCACCGATAGCGCCGCCTGCCTTTCGTCGCCGATCAGTATTGCCACGGCAAACGAAAATCTAATATTAGATGGTACGTTTTGCACCAAGGGGCCCTGGGATTTTCGTCGCATTGTGCTAGTTCTTGCCCGATCGATAGACGATCTCGCAGTCGATGAAACCCGTCGCCGTACTTGCTTGTCTGATCACTTTGAGTTTTGGCGGCTGCTCGTGGATTCCTAGGGCAGGGCCTTCGGCGAGCGAGGTCGTCGAGCAAAGCCGGTCTGATGGCGAGATCCTTTTCGATGTGGTCGAGGTCGACGATCGCGTGATCTCCACTTTGCGTGTGCAGCCCAAGGAGAGCTTCGCGGCGCGCTTCACGCAAGACACCCAGCCTCCTTTGTTCAGCATCGCAATCGGCGACACGATCTCGGTGTTGATTTGGGAGAGCGCGGCCGGCGGGCTGTTCACCGAAGCACCCCCGGCATTGTCCCCGAGCCGCGGCAGGACCGGCATCGAGCCGCTTGCGCCCGAATCGGCGCGACAGGAGCCAGGCGCGCCGGCCCCTCCGGGCCAGCAACGCCGCGCCGGGGCCCCTCCGGATGCCCTGCTTCAGTCCGAAGCGGCGGGTCGTCAGGCAGTGAAAATTCCCGATCAGCTGGTCGAAAGCGACGGCGCGATCAGCGTCCCCTATGCCGGGCGCATTCCGGCCGCGGGCCGATTGCCGGCGGAGGTTCAGCAGACGATCGAGGCTCGGCTCGCCGGACGGGCGCTCCAACCGCAGGCGCTGGTGATCGTCAAGAGAAGCTTTGCCAACGCGGTGACGGTGACCGGCGAGGTTGTTGCCGGTGCCCGGATTCCGCTGTCGCCCGGCGGCGACAAGCTGCTGGAAGTCATTGCCGCCGCCGGCGGCGCGAAGGCTCCCGTTCACGAGACCTTTGTCCGGCTGTCACGCAATGGCACCACGGCGACGATCCCGCTGCAGCAGCTCGTCTCCGACCCGGCCGAGAATGTCTATGCGCGGCCCGGGGATATGCTGACCCTCGCTCGCGTGCCGCAGACCTTCGCCGTTTTCGGAGCGACCGGTCGGAACGCCGATATTCCCTTCAGTGCGGCGAAGATCTCGCTCACCGAAGCGCTCGGCAAATCGCAAGGCTTGCGGGATGACCTCGCCAAGCCGGAGGGCGTGTTTCTGTTTCGCTACGAGCCGAATGAGGTCGTTCGTTCGCTCGATCAGCCGACGGCCAGCGGGAGCGGGGGAGGGGTCTCGCCGATCGTCTATCGGTTCAATTTGAGGGACGCCAATTCCTATCTGCTGACCGGTGGATTCCCGATGCGTGACAAGGACGTAATCTTCGTTGCCGACGCCCCAGCGGCGCAAATCTACAAATTCTTCACGGCTTTGAACCAGGTCACGGGGCCGATCGTGACCGGTCTTGTGACCTGCCATTACGCCAACTGCTGAGCGGCGCCGGGTCGCGATTACCGCTCGAGCCCGCCGATCGTGTTGGCGCGGAAGCGGGCGACATCCTCGGGCCCGAGATAATTGATGTCGCCCGGCGTCGCGAGCCCGATCGCAGCGGCAAAAGCGCCAAACCGGATTGCCAGATTGGGATCACCGTCGAGCAGGCCATGGATCAGTCCGGCGACCAATGAATCACCGGCGCCGATGCGATCGACAACGTCAACCGCGAAGCGGGGCGCATAGCGAAATTCGCCACGAGCGAGAAGCAGCGTCCCCGGCTCGGCATCAGGCGACCGGCTCAGCGCGACGAGCGGCACGCCATAGCGCGCCGATATCGCCGTGGCGAGGTTCTCGCCCGCTTCGGTAAAGCCGAGCACGCTTTGCGCATCACGTTCGGCAAGCACGAGCATATAGAGGTGCGGCGCTATCGCTTCGAGCACGGCTCTGGCCTCCGCCAGGCTCGTCAGCGTGGCGCGATAATTCAGATCGTGTATGAAACCGGTGTTCCGGCGGCGGCGAGCGCCGCGAGCTGCAGGACGAGCGTCCGGCAGCTCGGGCGGAGAGCCGGCGTGATACCCGTCAGGTGCACCCACGCGCTCGCCTGAGCCAGCACCTCCCACGGCGCGTCATCAAAGGCGAGCTCGGAGGCCGCCGAGTGCTTGCGGTCATAGATGACGCGGCTGGTTCGCGGCTCGGGTCCGGGCTCGTAAAACATCAGCCCGAGACGCGCGCTGTCGATCCAGCGCACCCAGCGCGTGTCCACCCCGTGGCGGCGCGCCTCGCCGTCGACGATGCGGCCAAGCGGCCCCGCCGGCAGCCGGGATACCCAGGCGACCCGGCGCCCGAGGCGCGCGAGCACGCAGCCGACATTGAGCTCGCTGCCGCCGACTGCGATTTCGAAGAGCCGCGCCTGATCGAGCCGCTGCTGGCCGGGCGGCGAGAGACGCAGCAACGTCTCTCCGACCGTCAGGAAATCATAGCGAGCGTCAGGCGGGGTATTCATTCGGCCCCGCTGCATGAGATCGGCAAGTATCCCGCCACGACGGCCTTCTCCTCGTTACCGCGCACGCAGCCTGTCGCAGGAGCGGCGAGGATGCAACCGCCCGGTTCGCACGTGATTGGGCGTCGCGAAGGAGCTAGATTATTCTGACCAGCGAACCTAGGAGCGACCTCGATGCCGCGACTGGATGAAACTCGTCCCTTTTTGCCCGTCAACATCGCACTGTTGACCGTGTCCGACACGCGCGAGCTGGCGCAGGACAGGTCCGGTAACACGCTCGCCGAGCTCGCGGGCGCCGCCGGCCATAAAATTGTCGCGCGCCACATCGTGCGCGACGACAGGGACCAGATCGTTGCGGAGCTCAGGGAATGGATCGCCGACCCCGAGATCGATGTCGTGATCTCGACCGGCGGCACCGGCGTTACCGGCCGCGACGTTACGCCGGAGGCGTTCCACAGCGTCTACGAGAAGGAGATCGCCGGTTTTGGCGAGCTGTTCCGCTGGCTCAGCTACGAGAAAGTCGGCACCTCGACGATCCAGAGCCGCGCGACGGCCGGCGTCGCTGGCGGCACCTATCTGTTCGCCTTGCCTGGCTCTCCCAGCGCCTGCCGCGACGCCTGGGAAGGCATCCTCGTGCACCAGCTCGACAACCGCTTCCGGCCCTGCAATTTCGTCGAGTTGATGCCGCGCCTGCAAGAGCATCTGAAACGCTGAATTAGACCGAAAAGTCGCCGCATGCGCCGCGACGGGGGCACGGAATGCGCTGCATGGGGCGCCGTCCGCGCCTTGAGATGCACCCGGCTTCGCCCCTTCGCTCCTCAGAGTCCGTGAGAGAATTCCTCCGCCGATCATTATTCGCCTCCCCGGGGAAAGGCGGGGTCCATGGCTCCGTCGCACAAACTTCTCATCGGTTGGTGGGGCCTTATGATCGTTTGATGCGCAGGCGGCAGCGGACGGATGGATCCCGGCGTTCGCCGGGAATGCGACGAGCGATCTGCGTGCGCGCGAAGCCCGCTTCCGATTTTTTCACGAGCTCTCAGCTGAAGGGTATATCGAGCAGGCGGCAGTCACGGCGTAGCGCGGCCTGGTGGCCAATACGCGGCGCTGATTCGCCTATGTCAGGCGGCGTTGCTCGTCTGATGTGGAATAGATGCGGCTGGGGGAGGAGCCTGCACTGCGTCCAGAACACGTTGCAGATCGGAAAACCGGAACGGTTTTTCCAGCAACGACAGTGGGAGAGCCGCGTCACCTTGATCGGCGAGATACTCGCGTCCGGTCAGTGTGATCGTGCGGATACCGAGTGCAGCACAGTCTCTGCTCAGATCCACCCCTTGCTCCGAACGCAGCATCAAATCCGTGATGAGCACATCGAAGGGAGAAGTAGCGATCCATACGCCGGCCTCGATCGTATTCGCGCTCGTCATCACATCGTGACCGAATTCGGCCAAGATGCCGGCAATAAACTCACGAATGGCCGGGTCCGGCTCAGCCAGGAGAATACGCGCCATTGTCCGCTCGCCTCATACGATGCGAGCAATATCGAAGCCCCTTATGGTTTAAGAACGCGTAAAGATGACGGGCGGCTCTGTTTTCCCTCGGGCTCGCCGGTGGGCGATATTCGTCGTAGCGGATTCCTGATATCTTGAAGTAGCGCCGAAGTTCAGTGGGGATTGACCGATGCTTTCGGAAGTCCGCCGAGCGGCGATGACGCCGTTGTGGATCGCCCAGCTCGTCACTGGAGCGAAGTCGTTCGAGCGCAACCTCGTCATCGGCAACCGGCATCTGAACGAACGGGGCCTGCACGCAGCCCGCGTCAATGTCGCATACAAGCTGGCGAACGCTCGACGCCGCCGGCTCGCCGGCATGATTTCCGAGGAGGACAGGGCAGCATTCGACCGGGATGGGTTCGTCGTCCGGCCTGACTTTCTGCCGCAGCAACAATTTGCGGCGCTAGTTGGTCAGATCAGAGCCTATCGCGGCCCGCTGCGGGAGATTACCGAGGGCGATACGGTCATGCGCAAGATCGCCCTCGACGGCAAAACTCTTGCCGCGCTTCCCGCGCTCGCTGCGGTGTTGCGATCGCCCGACTGGCGCGGGCTGATCCGCTATGCCGGCAGCCGCGATGCCGAGCCGGTCGTCTGGGTGCAGAGCATCCTGCGCCACGCCTGCGCTGGACCTGCCGATCCGCAGACATTCCTGCACGCCGATACCTTTCATCCGACGGTCAAGGCATGGCTCTTCCTCACCGATGTTGCCGAGGATGGGGGGCCCTTCACCTATGTTCCCGGCTCGCACCGGCTGACGGCTGAACGACTGGCCTGGGAGCGGCACATGAGCCTTTCCGCGCGACATTCGCCGAATATCGAGATCCGTGAGGGCTCCTTCCGCATCGATCCGGCCGAGCTGGCTTCGCTCAGGCTGCCGCAGCCGCGCGCTTTCGCCGTGCCGGCCAACACGCTGATCGTCGCCGACACGTTCGGCTTTCACGCCCGCGGTCCGAGCGTGCGTCCATCGCTGCGCGTCGAGATCTGGGCCTATGGCAGACGCAGCCCATACCCGTCACTGGCCGCGCTCGTCCCGTGGACAACCGCTGCCTTGGGGTGGCGTAGCCGGCTGTCGTGGCAGTTCGGGGATTGGCTCGAGGCCGCGGGTCTTAAGCAAAACCGCTGGCGGGCGCGAACCGGCGTCTCCGCATTCGATCCACCGTCGGGCGGCGCTATCGCTGCTGAGGCGGGCCTGGGCGCTTCACCGGCTTCCTGAGCTGAACCGGCCGCGGGCGAGCGCGGCGCCGGCGGTCAACGCACGCAGTTTGTCGATCGCGACGCGCCGATCCATCGGGGCCATGCCGCAATTGGTACAGGGGTAGATGCGCCCGAGTGGGACCACGGGCAGCGCTCCTTCGATCGTCGCCGCGACCTCCTCCGGCGTTTCGACACGCTCGGTTGCGACGTCGATTACCCCGAGCAGGACATCCTTGCCTCCGAGAAGACCGAGCAGCTCGGTCGGAACCCTGGCGCCCGCACACTCGACCGAGACCTGATCGATCCCGCTCGCGGCCAGCGCCGGGAAGATCAGCTCGTATTGCCGCCATTCGTGGCCGAGGGTTGTTTTCCAGTCGATATTCGCCTTGATGCCGTAGCCGTAGCAGATGTGGACGGCAGTCTTGCAAGCGAGGCCTTCGACAGCGCGATGCAGTGCCGCGATCCCCCATTCGCTGACCTCTTTCATGTAGACGTTGAAGGCCGGCTCGTCGAACTGGATCACATCGATGCCGATCGCCGCCAATTCGCGCGCCTCCTCGTTGAGCAACGCGGCGAACGCCATCGCCAGGGTCACCCTGTCGCCGTAATGCGCGTCGGCGATCGTGTCGACGATCGTCATCGGTCCGGGCAGTGTGAACTTCAGCCGACGCCTTGTATGCGCGCGGGCCAAGGCGGCCTCAACGGCGTGCACGTTCCCGTTGCGGCGAAGCGGGCCGGTCACGGTCGGCACTTCTGCTTCGTAGCGGTTGTTGCGGATGCCCATCCTGACCCGGCGGCCGAAATCGACGCCGTCGATCCGCTCCAAAAACCCGTGCACAAAGTGCTGCCGCGACTGCTCACCGTCGGTGACGATGTCGATCCCGGCGTCCTCCTGCTCTTTCAGTGTCAGCAGGGTCGCGTCACGCTTGGCCTCGACGAGCGCCTCGCCCTCGAGCCGCCACGGCGACCACAACATCCGCGGCGTGGCGAGCCAAGCCGGCTTCGGCAGACTGCCGGCGATCGTCGTCTCCAGCATGGCGGTCCCTTTCAAGTGATGACGCAGGTTCAGAAATACTGCGCCAGATTGGCGCAAATGCGCGAGAGGATCGGCATGTCCGGTGAAGGCATTTGAAATTCCTGCCCAGTGATGGTTTCGAACGCCATAATATAAAGGAGGGCGGTGTCGAGGATAATTTCGCGCGGAATTTCCGGGATCGGATCGCGATAGGGGTCACACCGCGCCGTAACCCAGCGCCGCAGGAAGTCCTTGTCCAGCGGCTCGGGCGGCTCCCCGGCCGCGAAACGACGCTCGTAATTGTCGCGGATCCAATAGCGGCTGCTGTCCGGCGTGTGGATTTCGTCGCCAAGGATAATCCTGCCGGACGCGTCACTGCCGAATTCATATTTGGTGTCGACGAGGATGAGACCGCGCTCGGCAGCAATCGCGCGGCCACGCGCGAACAACGCCAGCGCCAGCTCTGAGACTTCTCGCCACTGCTCCGATGTCAACAGCCCGCGCCCGATTATGTCGCCCGGCGTCAGTGGTTCATCGTGGCTGCCGTCGACCGCCTTGGTCGTGGGGGTAATGACGGTCAACGGGAGCTTCTGGTTCTCGCGCAGCCCATCGGGGAAGCGAATGCCGTAAATCTCCCGCCGGCCGGCCCTGTACATCGGCCAGATCGATGTGCCGGTCGTGCCGGTGAGGTAATCGCGGACGACGATCTCGACCGGCAGGATCGCAAGGCGCCGGCAAAGGACGACGTTGGGGTCAGGATACTCGATGACGTGGTTGGGGCAGACGTCGCGCGTCGCTTCGAACCAGAACCGCGCAATTTGCGTCAGCACCTGTCCTTTGCAGGGAATCGCCGTAATGATGCGGTCGAAGGCGCTCAGCCGGTCGGTAGCGATGATGATGCGGCGGCCGTCCGCAAGATCGTAATTGTCGCGAACCTTGCCGCGGTAGTGGTTCGGCAGTTCCGCGATCGTCGCGTCTGGCAAGAGGTTGCCGAGAAACGCAGCAAGTTTTTCCCGATCCAACACTTGCAGCGCGTTCAGCTATTAGCGGTGCCCGCCGCCACCGCCGTGGAAGCCGCCGCCACCGCCACCGCCGTGGAAGCCGCCGCCGAAGCCTCCGCCGTGAAAGCCGGCAGTGGCAAACCCGCCATGGAAGCCACCGCGGAACCCGCAGTTCCAACATCCGCGACCGCCCCACCAGCCGCGGCCACCCCACCAGCCGCCCCAGCCCCATCCGACGGAGATCCCGACTGGCCAACCCCAACCGCCCCAACCCCAGCCCCAACCTGGCCAACCCCAGCTGGACCACCCCCAGCCCGGATTCCACAAACCCCAAGCCGGGCTCCACCACCCCCAACCCGGGTACCAAACCCAGCCGGGGCTCCCGCCGCCACCCCACGCATAAGGCGCCGGCGAGGAGTATCCGGGAGAACCCTGCTGCGGCACCGCGGCCGCGGAATAGCCGGGATAGGCTTGTGATCCCGAGAAGTATCCAGGATAGGCTTGTGATCCCGGGGAGTATCCAGGATAGGCCTGTGATCCCGGGGAGTATCCAGGATAGGCCTGTGATCCCGAGGAGTAGCCGGGATAAACCTGTGACCCCGAGGAGTAGCCGGGATAAACCTGTGCCGTGGCCGATTGTGCAAACGTCCCGGTGGACAGGGCGACAGTGGCGAGAGCGGCCGCAACAGCGGCAACGCGCCGGAACCAGCTGTGCTGGGCGCCCATGAACATGATTGTCTCCACCCGGGAGGCCCGGAAATAAAGCGACAGCGCTTTATATGTATAGGCCCTTCCGGTTGTCATCCTCCCCGCCGTTGCCGCCGTACCGAAGTTGTGCGATGTCACGGCGCGTCGCATCCAGGCTTAGGAGGATGGGTCGGAAGTGGAATTGCCACGAACGCTACCGCTGGTGCGCGTCTTCGCGATGCCGGCCGACGCCAACCCGAACGGTGACATCTTTGGTGGGTGGCTGCTCGCGCAGATGGATCTCGCCGGCGGCAGTCTTGCGGCGCGGCGGGCGCGCGGGCGGTGCGCGACGGTAGCCGTCGACGGCATGGTGTTTCACGAGCCGGTCTTTGTCGGTGACGAAGTCAGCTGCTATGGCGAACTCGTCAGGAACGGGCGCACATCGATGACGGTTCGCATCGAAGCCTGGCGTCGCCACCTGCCCTCCAACGAGGCGCGCAAGGTAACGGAGGCGACTTTCACTTATGTGGCGATCGGCGAGGATCGCCGGCCGCGTCCGCTGCCGCCAGCCACCTGATCGGCACTTGTCCTCAATCGGCGATCGGCGCCGGCTCGATCAATAAGGGATCTTTGTTCTTCGGGTCGCCGACCCGCTTGTCGACCGGCCAGATGATCATGTCCTCGGCGGGATAGGGCTGCAGTAGCGATTTCAGTTCAGCCGGGTGGGTTTCCTTTTCGCCAAGCCAGACCGGCCAGTTCTCCGGCGCCAGAATGACCGGCATGCGATCATGCACCTCAGCCAGCAATGCGTTCGGGGCGGTCGTAACGATCGCGAAACTTCGGACTCGCTCGCCGGCTGGCGAGCGCCAATTCTCCCATAACCCGGCGAGCGCCATCAGCCGCCGGTCGCCGAGCCCTACGGCGTAGGGCTGGCGCTCCTTGCCGAGCTTTTTCCACTCGTAGAAGCAGTCGAACGGCACAAGACAGCGCCGCTTGGCGAAGGCTTCGCGGAAAGCCGGCCTTGTATCGATGCCCTCGGCCTTGGCGTTGATGTTCGCGAAGCCGACCTTGATGTCCTTCGCCCAAAACGGCACGAGCCCCCAGCGCATTACGTCGAGGCTGCGCTGGTTGGCCCTCGCATCGTAGCGAACGACCGGGAGGTCCTCGGTCGGCGAGGCGTTCCAATTGGCCGGGACGTTCGGCGTCGGCCGCGCGGGCGGGATCGAGAAGACGAGCTTGATCTCGCTGACGTCGGAAGAGAGACGCGCGCGGCCACACATGCGCCGTTAAGTGACACGCCGCGCAGCTATCGGCAATGCTCTGTCATTCTTAACGCGCGCTTCACGATGCCGGCCGGCTTGGTTATCGTTCTAACGGCATTTTGGGGAAGACAGAATGACTACGGCGGACGAAACCTTCGACTTCATCGTCACCGGTGCCGGATCGGCGGGGTGCGCCGTCGCCGGGCGGCTCAGCGAATCCGGCCGCTGGCGGGTGCTGCTACTCGAAGCCGGTAGGCGCGACACTTACCCGTGGATCCACATCCCGCTCGGCTACACCAAGACCTTCGCGAACCCGCGCTACAATTGGATGTTCGAGAGCGAGCCCGAGAAGGAGCTGAACAACCGCACACTCTACCAGCCCCGCGGCAAGGTCCTTGGCGGCACCAGCTCGATTAACGGCATGGTTTACATGCGCGGCACCTCGACCGATTACGACGGCTGGCGCCAGCGCGGCTGCGAGGGCTGGGATTGGGATTCGGTATTGCCCTACTTCAAGAAGGCGGAAGACCAGGAGCGCGGTTCCGACGAATTTCATGGCGTCGGTGGACCGCTGCACGTATCGAACCCGGTGCGTTCGCCGCTCGGCGACGCCATGGTCCAAGCCTCGATCGAAGCCGGCATCCCCGCCAATCCCGATTTCAACGGCGCCCGGCAGGAGGGTGTCGGCTATTACCAGACGACAACCACCCACCGCCGGCGCTGGAGTTCGGCGCGCGCCTATCTCGGCCCGGCGCGCGGCCGCGAGAACCTGACCGTCGCGACCAATGCACACGCCACCCGCATCCTGTTCAAGGATGGGAGGGCCGCAGGCATCGAATATCAAACACCGGACGGGCTCAAGACTGCGGGGGTACGCGGCGAAGTCATCGTCTCCGGTGGCGTCTACGGCTCGCCGCAACTGTTGCAGCTTTCCGGGCTCGGCCCCGCCGATCTGCTGGGCGAGTTCAGCATCCCCGTGGTCCGCGACATGCCCGGCGTCGGCAAAAATCTGCACGACCACTTCAATACCTATCTGGTGTGGCGCTGCCCGCAGAAGATCACGGTCAACGACATGGCGATGAGCCCGGCGCTCAAATTGAAGGCGGCGGTGCAATATGCGGTGAGCCGCTCGGGCCATCTGTCCAATGCCGGGATCTATGCCGGCGCGCTGGTCCGTTCCGACCCGCGCCTCGAGCAGCCCGATCTGCAGATCAACATGTCAGGCTGGAGCGCGATGGAACGGCTGCGTACCGGCCTCAAGCCGCACCCGTTTTCGGCCTTTACCTTCAGCCCGGTGCATCTGCGCCCCGAAGGCCGGGGCTGGGTGCGGATCAAAAGCCCCGACCCGCTCGCGCCGCCGGCGATCCAGTTCAATTTTCTGGCGAGCGATCACGATTTCCAGGCGCTCATCTACGGCGCGAGGCTCAGCCGCAAGATCGCCGCGCAACCGGCGCTGAAATCGTTCGTCGGCGAGGAGGTATTGCCCGGCCCCGAATGCCAGAGCGATGAGGAGATGATCGAGGAGATCCGCGTGCGCGGCGTCTCCAACCTGCACCCGGTCGGCACCTGCCGGATGGGGCGCGAGGTCGATGCGGTGGTCGATCCGCGGCTGCGCGTTTATGGGATCGAGCGCCTGCGCGTCGCCGACGCCTCCATCATGCCGCAGGTTCCGGGCGGCAACACCAACGCGCCGTCGATCATGATCGGCGAGAAATGCGCCGCGATGGTGCTCGAAGACGCGACAGCGGGCTTAGCCTGCTGACGACACCATAGGCTAGCCTTCGAGGCCGGTGTAGCATCGAGATCGCACCGGCTCAGGGAGGATGAGATGCGTGAAGCCGTCATCGTATCGACCGCCCGCACCCCGATCGGCAGAGCCTATCGCGGCGCTTTCAACGACACGCAAGCGCAGGCGCTTGCCGGCCACGTCATCGCCGAAGCGGTGCGCCGCGCCGGCGTCGAGCCCGTCGAGGTCGAGGACGTCGTGCTGGGAGCGGCGCTGCAGCAAGGTTCCAGCGGCTACAACGTGGCGCGGCAGGCCGCAATCCGCGCCGGGTTGCCGGTCTCGGTTCCCGGAATGACGATCGACCGGCAATGCTCCTCAGGGCTGATGGCAATCGCCACCGCAGCAAAGCAGATCGTGCACGACGGGATGACGATCGCGGTCGGTGGCGGGGCCGAGTCGATCTCGCTGGTCCAGAACGAACATCGCAATCAATACCGAGCGCAGGATCCGTGGCTGGTCGAGCATCAGCCGGATCTCTACATGACGATGATCGAGACCGCCGAGATCGTCGCCGAGCGCTACCAGGTCACGCGCGAGGCGCAGGACGAATATGCTCTGCGGTCGCAGCAGCGCACCGCGGCGGCGCAGCAGGCTGGTCGCTTCGACCAGGAAATCGCGCCATTGCCCTCGGTGATGCGGGTCGACAATCGGGAGACCGGCGAGACCTCTTATGCCCCGGTAACGCTCGAAAAAGACGAGGGCAACCGGCCTTCGACGACACTCGAAGCTCTGGCTGCTTTGAAGCCGGTATTCCGTGATGGGCAAACCGTAAAGGAGGGCCGGTTCATTACCGCGGGTAATGCCTCCCAGCTTTCCGACGGTGCGTCCGCCTCGTTGCTGATGGAGGCGAGGGAGGCCGAGCGTCGCGGACTGCAGCCGCTCGGCGCCTATCGCGGCATCGCGGTGGCCGGCTGTGCGCCGGACGAGATGGGGATCGGCCCGGTCTTCGCCGTCCCAAAGCTCCTGAAGCAGCACGGGCTCAAGGTCGACGATATCGGGCTGTGGGAGCTCAACGAGGCCTTCGCCGTTCAGGCGCTCTATTGCCGCGAGCGGCTCGGGATCGATCCCGAGCGGTACAACGTCGATGGCGGCGCGATCGCCATCGGGCATCCTTACGGGATGTCGGGCGCGCGGCTGGCGGCTCATGCGCTGATCGAGGGAAAGCGGCGCGGCGTTCGCCATGTCGTGGTCACGATGTGCATCGGTGGCGGCATGGGTGCGGCCGGGCTGTTCGAGGTATTCTGAGGTTTACTCGAAAGAGAGTTCTCCAAGAGAGTCCAGATAAGCAAATATTAACCAAAATCATACACCAAATCTTGATCTAATCGGGTCTATACTGTTCTTCTGACTACAAAAAAGGTTAACTGTTTGACATCATCAGTCCGGAGGGTATGGTTCCTCTCGCAGCGATGTTGGGGGGATACCGTATGGGTTTCACGAAATCGCTGGTGACCGCCTGGCTGGCGAGCCAAGCGATCGTGGCGGCTGCAAATGCCGCCGAGCCAGTGCGTTCGCATGGCACCCCGGCGGCACTCAGCGACCAAAGATACTCCCATCAGAAGGCAATCGGGGACAGTCGAGCGGCGTTTAACCCTCTTGACCGCGTAGCCTCAGCTGTCGACGGCGCAGAGTCGAGCCACGGCACCGACTTGGCGATGTGGCGCGCCGATCC
>Ga0306917_10000030_pt1 | contig 45057 bp, 47 predicted proteins | sample tim00Cox00000000_FD_203313 | JGI IMG/M metagenome (GOLD analysis project Ga0306917, IMG submission 203313) | Lab enrichment of tropical soil microbial communities from Luquillo Experimental Forest, Puerto Rico - timezero.00C.oxic.00.000.000 (v2)... | ecosystem: Environmental > Terrestrial >... | reverse complement strand
GCTCACGCCGGTAGACGAACGCCAGAGAAGCGGTAGCATGCATCGAGTAATTTTTCCTGACGTCCACCTCGAACATGGCCGGGTGAGGCGAGCGTGGACGCAGATGATAGAAATACTTACCCGAAACCCGTGCGGCTGCATCGTCGCTTACAGCAAGCCAGACCTGAGTCCGGCGTCCGGCGTCCAGATCGTCGGGCGCTCCTGGACCTCCCATCTTGGTTGGCACCCATCCAGGTTCGAGCGCATTAGACAGTACTTCTGGCCAATGACGTGCTACCGCGAAAGCTAATAAGACGTCATGGAGCTTCGAATCGGAATACGCTGCTGCGCCGTTCCAAGGTCGACGTTCCCAAGCGAGATCTTCAAGGCTGATGTCGCCACTCCGGTGCAAACCGGAACTTAGGTAGATCAGACGTTTTGACCTATGGATGAGGGCCGTCAACAGATAAGGAGCCAAAGGGCTCTCCAGGGTGAAATTAGGACCACGATGCAGAGTTCCTTGCCGTCGTTCCTCGTCGGCAATAGGAGAATTATTTAGCGTGTTCGTCCCGTATCAGCTGGTATACGCCGCAGGTCTGCTGGCAGTTTTCCAAGACGCGAGCGAAGGGCCCATATCTCTGTATAAGGGGGGAAACGGAATCACTCGCGCCGAAATAGACAGGCAATTCCGTAAGGCTGTAATTCAGCCTTTTCCGCAGTGGTCAGATTTGCCTCTCGATCTGCCCAGCAAATGGGTAGGAATTGTCCGAAAGGGCCTAATTCTGCAGAAGCAATCAGCCTCCGTAAGGTGGGCAGCGTGAAAAAGTAGTCGTGTTGAACGAACTCAAATCCGTGTCTTTCAAACAGGCTAGTCAATTCAATCTTCGTATAGCCGGGTCTCACATGACCGGGGTTCGGAAACAGCTCAGGAGGGTGCGGCACCGATATGATCGCAAAACCAGAAGGTTTTAACGCCCGGTGGATAGCAGAAATCGCGGCATTATCATCCGCAATATGTTCAAGCACCTGCGTTGATAAGATTGCATCGGCGCTCTCGATATCAATGCCGGCTGCTTCCAGGGAACTATTGATGCAGTGACAGCCTCTGAGGCTAGCGTAGCGGCGCTGCAATAATTGGAAGTTTCGCCGATCGGGTTCTATGGCGATCGCCGTTTCCGCAAATCCTTGCTCGATCAAGCGGGCTGACATCTCTCCGCTGCCCGCTCCTAGGTCGATGAGCCGGCGAAAACGATGGTTAGGCTTGGAGACCAGTCTGACAATACAACGATATTCGATGACGTACCGTATCGTGTTTGGGGTGAGGCAATATTGCCTGGCGAAGCGGCGCGGAAATGTGGCTAAATATTCAAGCATGATGTTAGGAGGTATAACCGAAACTTGTGGATGAGGAGATGAGAAGAGGTGCATCTACTCAGTAATCAAAAAAGAAGCCGGCGGTCTCACCCGAGGACGCCAAAAGAAAGCATGCACCAGTGCCAGAGAATAAAGTGATCTCGCTCGGTAAGCGAGCTGAAGATGAAGAGAGACCGTTTTTCGAACAATTGCTGCAGGAAGGAGCGCGCAAGTGTTTGCTCTCAGAGGTGCGCGATGAGTGGCAGGGCAACGGACCCGGCACGCAACGCGCTTTAATTGCCTGTCCGCTATGGAATTTTGGGTGCGTATGTGACCGGCAATCGACCGCAAAAAATCGAACTATTGAAGGCGAACTCTGATTCGCCGTTGGTCATTGGCGCGAAGATGGATGATGAGAAAACCGATTTGGCTGAACTCGGCGAAACCCGAACCGAAGGCGGAATGAGCAATCGCGCGTTTGCAGCGGCTTTACAATCATCAGATTTGGCAAAATTCGAGAAGTTTACGCGTCTTGCCGGGTCAACAGTTGTCATAGCGATCCCGGAAATTCACCTATTTTTCTGTTTCATTTCGAGCATCGCTGAAAAAAAACCAGCATAGGTCCGAGCCACTGCCTGATGGCAATAATTTATTTCGACTCGCTGCCTTTGCTTCTTCCCCAGCGCCGCGCGCCAGTGGCGATCCTCAATGGCTTTGAGGAGCAACTCGACCAACGCATTCACGTCGGAATGCGGAAAAATCGCCTCCTGCGACCCTATGACCTCCGGGATGGCACCCGAGTCAGATCCCAGCGTCGGAACGCCACACGCCATCGCCTCGATAAGGACTTTCCCGAACTGTTCTTCCCAGACGCGGCCGCTACCCCTGAAAGGCTTGCTGGGCAGAACGAATAAATCAATGCTCTGCATGAACTGTGGAATAACCGATGAAGGTTGGCCAAGAATGACGTGCAGCCAAGGCGGACACTCCTCTGTTATAATGCTCTTGAGCGGACCGTTTCCAAGCAGAGCCAGGTGGATATTTTGATAGGCTGGATCGTGCCGAATCTCTCGAACGGCAGCGATTAGATCCAGAATCCCTTTCTCAAGGATGAATCTTCCGCAAAAGCCGATGAGAAACACATCGGGCGTGAGGTGGAAGAGCTGTCGAAAATGATTCTTCTGCTCCGGTAGCACCGGAGAGAAATCGTCTGTATCAACCCCATGCTGCGCAGCGACTAGATTTCGCTTTTTCGAGGCTCCATATTTTACCAAAATCATCCGCGACCCCTGATTCCCTGAAATGGTGAAATCGTCAAGCCGAGCGCTGGCGCGATAAACCCGCGAAAGGATCCATCCCCTCAGACCCGGTCGCTCAATATTTTCCCAGGTAAATTCTCCGAATAGCGCACTAGGCTGGTACTTTCTCGCTAACCACCAAGCCTGCCATTTGTAAAGCGCCCAAGGTTCAGCGTCGACGAGGATGATATCGAACGACTGCTCACATAACAACCTGGCAAGGCCACGATAAAAAAATCTCGTTAACTTCATTGAGGCTGGCCATTCTGCCAGACGGACCAAAGAAATTGGTTCTTCCTGATACGATACTTCGAAATCAAAAATGGACCGACCGAAAATATTTTCATTGCCAAGCTGGGATGTAACGCACGTAATGTCAAAGTACTGTGCCAGGGCGGCAAGCGTGCGTCTTCCAATGGTGATCCTGTAGGTCTTCCCTACGGCGAGCAGTGAAAGTTTTTTCATTTCCGGAAAGTAATGATGCACCAGAGTGTTTGCGCTGCCAAAGCGATGAAATAGCTGAACCCTAAGGCGACAAAGACGCCGCGGCTCCCTAAGGTCGGGGTCGCGATCAAACCGACGATCGAGAGCACCACTAGCATTCCAACCAGCGTAAGGAGAAGGTGCTTAGGGCGAGACGTTGCCTGGAAAAAGATGTTAAAATTCCAAACTATGGACCTGAACAAACAAAACGGAATAGCCCATATCCAGAGCGAGGATACGGCATTTTTCCAGGCGGTACCTAAGAGCGGTCCAGCGAAAAACCACAGGAACAACTGGACTATGCCTAGCCCCGCAATGTTTCCTAACGCAATTAACGACATGAACTGCAGAAGCGACCGTCGCAACAAGGGAAGCGACTCTTGATCTCGGCTGTAAGCGGCACCCGCTACGCGATCAACCAGATTCACGCTCGTCGAAACGGGGATTCGAACAAGCGTTTGAGTACGCTCGTAAATGCCGAGATCGGTTTGGGTGGTAAAACATTTCAAGAGGAGAACGTCTAAATTTCCAAGCAGAGTTTCGACCCACGCTTGCGGCGCCAATAGACGCGCAAACCGTCCATAGTACAGCCTCACCTCCCGGGTAATCTCACCCTGCATGAAATCGCGATGAAGCCAAACCAACAGGGAACCGCCACGGACAAGGCTCTCTATCATGCGCGCAAAGATGAGAGTCATGGTGAGCGGATACAACCTGGATCCCAGTCCTACGCACAAAAGCCAGGTGGCGCTAGCGGCAATCTCGATGATCGCCATTGGACGAAATTCGAATCTTTTTTGGGCAATTATCATCGGCGTGAGCCAGGCGCCTTCAACCAAGACAATTACGGCCAAAAGTGGAATGGCGGAACGGAGCTCCGACATGCCCGGGAGTACCAGTATCGATACAACCAGCAGTAAAGCCACAAAGAAACTGAGCGTCATCGACAACAAAAAGTGAAACCGCGCGTACGCAGGGTCGGAACGTGTACAACTCAAGAAGGCGGAATTCTGTCCGAACGCTCTCCCTAGTCCGCACAACCCGATCAACATGACAGCTGTCGCGAATTTGCCAAACTGATCCGGCGCCATCGACGCGGTAGAGATGAGTACGCCAAGGAAACGCAAACCCTGGCAAACGATCGAGCTACCACCGTAGTAAAGCGTGGCGCGGACTTTTGCTCCATATTTGATACGGTCTCCGACGAATTGCACCAATGTTTCAATCATCGAAGGTTCAGCGCAGAGGCCTCCGTTTCTCTGGGCTGAGCACAACACTCGAGCATGAAGCCAACGAGCAATGCGAAGAAAACATTTATGGGAAATACGCCCAAATGACTCCCGAACAACATCCCGCTATAGAGGATCGCTGCCAGTACCGTTGAGATGGCAATGGCAGTTGTACGCGTCTCAAGATCTCGCTGGGCAAGGACGCGTCGGTGCGTCAGCCAAAGCACTCCGACCACCAAAGAAAAGAATCCACTCAGGCCGACAAGCCGCGTTCACGATGAGCATGACCAGAAAAGCCGTCACGAGTCCATAAAATCCGATTGTTGTCAACGCACGACGAAAGAAAATCCATCCGATCACCCCTAGACCTAAAAGCACCCAGCCGGCACGGGAAAGGCTAGCCCAGCAGCCCAGAATGAAAAGAATCCCCGCCGGGATTTGCCAGGCTGCCCGCTTAGATCCTTTCAAATGAATAAAAAAGGCGAGCAATGCCAGGACGGCCATCATGACGGTCAACGCATGAGGCGAATTCAGCGTCGAGAATGGACGCGGCCGAATGTCATCAAGCTGACTCACGACAATGGTGTACCCAGTGTGTAAATAGTCGATCTCGAAGCCGTTTAGGCCGAAAATCTGTTGCCAGATCCCATAGAGAGCAACCGGGATATAGATGACGAGGCAAAACTTGATGAATTGCTTCACGTATTCGGGCTTCGGAAATAGAATTCCGGCGATCAGTATCAAGGGAAAGTAGGCGCACGAGTTAGCGAAATCCCGCAAACCTTCGAGCAAACCGGCGCCGCCGGAGACATCTTTCAGCAGCGCAGATATCATCAGCAAGAACACAACCGCGAGAATTACGTATTGCCAACGCTCAAGGTGCCGATGCTGAAAAACGTGCTGGAATACGACACCGACGCAGATGCAGGCACACAGGATCGGAGGAATCGCAAGCGTAACCACCACGTCACCGTAGGTTAAGTTGCCAGCGAGGATTCCAAGCCTCTTGACCAAATCTACGTAGCCGGTGCTAATTATCAGTAAATAGAAGCCGGCTTTCGGGTGAGTGAGGGCGATCAAAAAAATCGCGATCGCAGCGACGATAAGAGTCGCGGTAAGAGGATTATCGTAGCGGACGATGAAGCAACCGGCTATCATCGCAGCAACACACCCGGCAGGGACAACGTACCGTGATCGCGCTTGCCTATTGAGAGTTTGCCCGGGGCATTCATAAAATATGTAGCAGCACATTTGCTGACAGACTTTATGGCGTACGACTACGATATCAAGGCGCTAGATCGTGAAGCGATTTCATAAGAAATTGAGTGTCCCAGATGCTCATGACTCCGAGGGGTCAGCCATGAAACCGAATATAAACTAGATTCCGTTACTGACCTCACACGGGAGCGAAGAAGTCGCTGGGCCCGTGGAAACTCGTGGATCCAACCAAAGCAGCTAGGGTTCGGTGTGATCATTTTCAGCGACGGCCGCTTTCGCCATGGGTGCAACTTTTTTCGAGTACGCCCAGACAAATTGCCGAAGGACTGTTTACTCGAGCAAGTGCTCAGCCAGGGCCTGATCCAGGACATAAGCGCTTTCATCAAAGCTGGGCTCGCGACTTCCAGCACGAAAGCTTTGCTCCCGAAGCTTCCTTGGCACAAGTTCGGGATGCGACAGTTCTTGACCGCGCGACATCGAGAATGCCTTCGATAGCGGTAAGCCATTTCTCCTTCGAAAATCTTGAAGCTGCCTCGCGACACTTCGCCGCGACCGTCAAAAACGCCGTTTCATCTGTCAGAATTGATCTCAAAGCATATGCGAGGTTGGTCGGTGAGCTCGGTTCAAACAACCACCCGGCCCCTGTAGCCCCTACCAGTTCCGGGAGCGCGCCAATTCGCGCGGCAAGGACGGGCACACCATGCGCCCATGATTCAATCAGAATTCGACCAAACGCTTCTTCCCAGATTGAAGGGACCACCGTTAACGCGGCGTTAAGCCACCGTTCCCTGAGCTGGTCTCCGCTCAAAAAACCGGCGAATATAATATCCGGCCGGTTCCTTGCGGTCGCTTCCAGCTCGGCCCGGATCGGCCCATCGCCGACGATCCATAGACGACGGTCGTTAATGCCCGATTGCAGCCATGCATCTACCAGAATTGCGGCCCCTTTTTCGGGCGAAAGTCGGCCAACGAAGAGCACGTCCCGGCCCAGGACCCTATCATTGAATTTTGGTCCATCGTAAAAATGATGAAGGACCGAAATTTTCTCTTCCGGGATGCCAATCCGAACGTGGATAGCCTTCTGCGCCTGACTGATCGCAATCCAATGTGCCATCTGTTTGAATACTCCCACGGTGCGCAACCGGACGAGAGAAACGCCCATGGTGCCGCAGGCTATCCGGCTCTCGTGCCAGCAGCGCGTCTGAACCGCTGGAAAAAAATTCCCATTCAGGCATCGAACACAGGGTTCTCCATGATTTAGCAAAAACCCGTTGACGCAGGCGAAGCGATAGTTGTGCAGGTACTGAACGACCGGCACGTCCATGAGCCGTGCTGCGTCGTAGACCGCCGGCGAGAGACCGGGAAAAACGTTGTGTACCAACCAAATATCGAAACCTTGCGCCGCCTGCATCGCGCGAAGTTTTCTGTATACTTCTCGGTTCCAGATGACTTTCAACGGCGCGCGAATAGTGTCGAAAGCTCCTTTCCCAAGCATCTCTGCGGTTGAGCCAAAAAAAACTTCAAGCTTATGCCGGGAGCGAAGCGCCTCGCGGATATTTCGGACAGAAGCCTCCTCTCCACCGAACTGCCGATAGCGGCTGAAAATTTGGAGGATTCGCATCACATTAAAGACTTCCTGCAGTCATCTAGCAGACGGCCATCCAATGCACGATCAAAACTCGTTCCACCCAACGTTAGCGTCATAGATTACAAAATCTCTTCATAGCGCACTATCAAGACTTATTTGAACAATTGTAGCACACAAGCCTAGGCGCTCTAACGCTCTACGATCGTTTTTAACTAAAGAGTACGCATATATTTTTCTAAGCTGTTTCCGCAAAAGAAAAGGTCGCGGCAAAAAAATCTAGGTCGACCGCGATGTCGGAAGTAGCTAAGGCTCCACCTAGACTGGATCAAACATCTGGGAAGAAGCAATGGAAGCTAGTGTACCGTCTCGCATATAATGATGACATCGTTGCGTCCAAAATGGGACGGCGGCTGCGTTGCTCGTCGGTTACGTATCAATTTAGATATTGGTCACGTAGCGATGCCCACGCCGAGCACTGGTCTCATCAACGGCAATCCGCCGTACGGCGCTCCAGTCGCTCTTTGCGTGTGCTTGCTCAACGTAATGCATCAACACCCGCCACAAACAAGTATCGTGCTCATCGAGCAAATCGGCCATAGCATCGACGGGCATCTCAGCGCTTAGCGACATCATGAGCGCTTCCATTATCAGGGTAAAACCGCTGCCTTCCCGCGCCCAGGGCGGCTGTACCTGATGGACCCCGTCCTTGCGACACCAAGTGCGCGGCACCTTGACCACCAGTTAGCAGCGGTACTGGAAAAAGTTCAAATGCCGCCAGCGTCTCTCGATGGTGTCGTGCACTCCACACAAAGCTTTACACTGCGGACACTCAAAATGCCCGGCAAGGCGGGCCCATTTGCATCTCTCCTTTGACCAGCAAGCTCTCCCTCTTCAGCTTCAGCCGAAGCCGATTCCAGAATGACATGCTGGAGACGCCATCCCCAAGCGAAACGCGCCTCAATCGTTCAGCGGATATTGCCTAAGCCCAGAAAACTGGGCCAAGATGCGGAGGACGAACATCGGGTTATTGAGGAGGTAACGCTTCCAAAGGCGTTTCGGCTCTTGCGTCAAGCGGAACAACCACTCCACACCGTTGCGCTGCATCCACAGAGGCGCTTGCCGAACTCTCCCGGAAAGTATGTCAAATGCCGCCCCAACCCCGACCATCACTGTGGTCGGAAGTTTCTCAAGATAGGCCGCCATAAATCGTTCTTGCTTGGGCGTACTAAGTCCTACCCAGCAGATGTGAGGTCGCGCTTCTCGCAAGCGACCGAGTAACTCGGTCTCCTCATCGAAATTCAGCGGACGAAAAGGGGGAGTGTAGGTCCCGCAAACCGAGATGCCTGGAAATCGCGTCGAGAGCGCAGTTCTCAGTTCATCAGCTACTCCCGGTGCGCCACCATAAAAGAAGTGCCGAATCGAACCGTCTTGCGTCGCAGCGCAAACACTGAGCATCAAATCCGGCCCGTACACCCGATCCATGTCTCGAACACTCTGCAATCGACCGACCCAGGTCATCGGCATGCCGTCTGGCGTGTTGAGAAAAGCTGCGTTTAGGATCCGGCGGAATTCCGGATCCGATTGTGCTTCGCTCACGCCATGAACACCGGTTACCGCGACATAGCCCCTGCGATTTTGTCGCACAGCCTCCAGAATCAGCCCGGTAGCTTGGGATAGATTGATCGCGCTAACACCGACGCCGAGAACATTGACTCGAGTCATAGATTCAAAACATGCATTTAACGCACACCGTGTTGATGAGGTCCGACTGTTAAATTTCTACAGTACCGTTTAGAAGTCGCAGGTCCAAGATTTAAACAAACGACTTTGAGTAAACTGAATCTTCTTTATAAGTCTCAATCACCCTTCCCGTACCGGTTTTCAAAACGGCGAGTTTACCCGATTTGATTTGGTGAGAGGTGGCCAATTTACTACTTTCCAAAGTATTTCTTATCCCGTTGTGCTCGTTGCCGCCGAAGCCGGCGGGATACGTCCGGCTTGCTGTACGGCGATGACCTAGCGCGCCTCGTGGATCAACGACCTGAAATTGGAGGCCCTGAATTCGCCACAACTTATTCTTGGCATCGCCCGCTTTGACCTGAAAACGGCTTTGTACAATGAACTCAAGGGTCAGGGTTGTTTTTTGGGTTGCGCACCAACCAGTGAAGAATGCCGCTCTTTGAGTGGTAGATACAGACTGCCGGACCGAATCAAGGTTGAATGGAAGTCTGCCGTCCTTGGTGTCCACTCTCGTCCAGTGGCAAAGTCAGCTCCGATCTACCTTGCTTTGCGGCGTCCTCCCTCTTCTTTGCACTTGTCGCGGACCGCTCCGATTTTTCCAGATCTGCTAGTTGCGTGTTTTCCTCGGCCCTTTTGAGCCGAGCCTCCAACACAGCGCGTTGATTGGAAGCCACATCAGCGTTCTCCTGCGCGCGCTGCAGCTTATCCTGAGCCCGCGTGAGCTGAACCTCCAAGTCAGCGCGCTGGCTGGAGGCGAGGTCTGCATTTTGCTGGGCCTGCTGGAGCTTGTCCTGGCTTTGCTTGAGCTGCGCTTCCAAATCGCCGCGCTGGCTTGACGCCTTATCCGCATTCTGCTGAGCCTGCTGGAACTGATCCTGGGCCTGCTTGAGTTGAGCTTCCAAATCCCGGCGCTGGTTCGACGCCAGATCTGCATTCTGCTGAGCCTGCTGGAGCTTGTCCTGGCTTTGCTTGAGCTGAGCTTCCAAATCCCGGCGCTGGCTCGACGCCTTATCCGCATTCTGCTGAGCCTGCTGGAACTGATCCTGGGCCTGCTTGAGCTGCGCTTCCAAATCCCGGCGCTGGTTCGACGCCAGATCTGCGTTCTGCTGAGCCTGCTGGAGCTTGTCCTGGCTTTGCTTGAGCTGCGCTTCCAAATCCCGGCGCTGGCTTGACGCCTTATCCGCATTCTGCTGGGCATTCTCGGGCTTGTCCTGAGCTTGCTTGAGCTGAGCTTCCGCATCGCCGCGCTGGCCTGAGGCCAGATCTGAATTTTGCTGAGCCTGCTGGAGCTTCTCCGGAGCTTGCTTGAGCGGCGTTTCCAAAGCGGTAAGGTGGCTCGAGGCAACATCAGCGTTCTGCTGACCCTGTTGGAGCTTGTCGTCGGAATCTTTCGAACTCTCCAAGACAGATGGCACTTCGATTCGGTCACCTGGCTGCAAGTGCAGATCGAGCGATGGATTTATGCGAATCTTGCTCACATCGATAATCATAGACTTGTTTTCACGAAGCAATCGGACTTTTCGTTCGTTCGCCAAAGATAAAACTCCTCCGGCGGCGTTGATCGAACTCAGAATGGTTAAGTCTGGAGTAAACGGGACACGTTGCGGCGTTTTTACACGTCCACCGACATTTACGAAACGCGATTGCGCCTGCATCGTGATTACCACATTGGGATTTGTGTACATCTCCCGAGTTTTGTAGACGTTCTCTATCGTGGATTCCGCCGCTCCAGGAACCAGTCCCGCTATATTTACCCGGCCGACGTGTGGCAGGTTAATGCTTCCTTCGTCATCGATGGTATATATACCGCTAACAGCCGAAATCTCGGTCGATGGTACGCCGCCTAACTTCATCTCAATCTGGTCGCCGGGGCGCAAGGGGGCATCCGCTAACGCGACACTGGCAGCAAAAGCAACCTTCAGGAAGCATACTGCTGGCAAGATCCAAAACTTAGTATTCATCACCATGGAAAGTGCACCAACATTTCCTTTAAGGTCTTCTGTTACGTAGAGTAATGAACGTAGTTGGTCGAGTATTGGTAATTCTGATCATAATTAGCGTCGACCTTATTAAGGATAACACCCAAGAGGCGACCGCCGGTATTCTCAATGGCGTTTTTCACACGCGGCAACATCGTTCGCGGCAAGCGCCCTTGTTGAACGACCACGATCGACCAATCCGCTACACTGGAGAGAATCAGCGCATCGCTTACGCCCAGGATCGGCGGAGAATCGATAAGAACGACATCGAAAAGTGTTCGAGCCATGTCGACCAACTGCTTCATGGATTCTAAGTTCAGGACGCCCCCGCCCTTGCGGCGCGAGCCCGCCGTCAAAAGGTAGAGATCGTTTACCCGCGTGGGCAGAATCGCCTCCTCCAAGGTGACCGCGCCTGCAAGGCAGTGGCTTAAGCCCAGCTTATTTTCAACCTCAAAAAGGCGATGCTGCGACGGCCAATGCATGTCGCCGTCGATGATCAGGACCCGTCGGCTGCCCGCGGCCCAGACTGTGGCCAAATTGCACACCGCACTGGACTTACCTTCGGATATACCACCGCTGGTCACTCCGAAGCAGGTCGCCCCGCTTTTCCTGCTAAATAGGTCAACGTTTGTTTTCACGATACGGTACGCCTCAGCATTCGGCAAAAATTTGCCGTTTCTTGTCAGCCGCCTAATTCCTTTCGGAATAACCCCCATCACGGGAACCGCAAGTAATGTCGTGACGTCGTCCATCGTTTTCACACTGGTGTCAATGTACTCAAGGAAGAAGGCTAACGAAATCCCAAGAATGATCCCAGCGGCAATGCCCAGCAGCATGTTGATCTTGACTTTCGGCTTGCTCGGTAACAGAGCTGGCTCAGCCGATTCCCGGATAAATGCCGCTCGCTGAGGCATTCGGAGCTCCATGGACTCGGTGCTGAGCCGAGCCTTCGCCATTTCCAAAACTTTGCGTTCCTGGATGTATTTGTATTTTGCATTTAGATATTTGGCACTGGAGGTCTTCGATTTCTGCTGCTCTATCTGACTGGCGTCGAGGTTGACCTGCATGCCATTCAGCGATTGCTCTGCAATGGCAAGCTGCGTCTGAATCCCTTTACGAAGGCTAACCATCTGTTCTCGCAACTGTGCCGCGATGGTTTCGATCTGGGCCTGCAAGGCCTTCACGTCAGGATGGTTGACGCCGAGACCGGAGTTGAGCAACTTTTGCTTCTCGACCAAGGCAGATTCATACAACGGTAGTTTTGCTTGAATGATCGGATCGTTCAGGTTGAGCTGACTGGATGCCCGCATCAGGTCCTCCCATTGCATGCGCTCAAGTTGTTCGGCCTTGCCACGAAGTATGACAACTTGGGCTTTTGCCTCGTTGACCTTCTCCTGATTCGTCATCACGTTGGAGTCTTCCACCCCATACCTACCGCTGGTGTCTAAGCTGTCTGGGTTGGGATCGATGATGTGCGCCTCTGTGCGCAGCTTTGATGCCTCGGCGTAGCTTTGGTTGACAACCTCTTCGTTATGCCTCACCTCATCCCGCAATCGTTCGAGACTATTCGAAACAATGCTCGTCTGCTCGCCAATTCGCTGTTCCATGTACATCTGTGCGACAGTGTTTGCCAGCAGTGCGGCTTCGCGAGGATCAGGGGCGCTGACGGCGATCTGAATCAAGTTTGTATTCCTGACCCCGTCAAGCTTTAGCATGGCACGCACCTTGTCGTAGGCAGCTTCGTGGGACAGCCTTTTCTCATTCCGGGACCACTTGTCTTGTAGATTCAGCCGATCAATTACGGGATACATCACCCCTTTCCGTAAAATGATCTCTATCTGGGTCTGGCTGAATTTCGTATCCTCGGGCGCTCGCGGCTCGATCTGATTCTGCACCAGGTGGACCGGCGTCATATCTGGCTGCACCTCGATGGTTGCAACCGAAGTGTACTCCCGGGGAGCGAAATAGGTGGCGATGCCGACCGAACTCACCACCAACAGAAAAATGAGAACGATCAACCAACGACGAACCTTAATAACATGCCAATAGTCAAGGAAGTGAGAGCTCATTGGTGGAATAATCAGTCTCTGATCTTTTCAAAATTGGTCATCCAGGCGCAGAAAGCGGGTGGTGGAGCAACCCGAAGCCATAGCATGCCGGCCACGCAGATGTCACACGCCCACTAGTCTGCTTGCGGCCTTTTGCCGCAGCAATATGGCGAGGGCGGAATTTCTCCAGAAAGAGACTCCTCGAGTGAATCGGCCATGATCACACGACTGCACTCCGTCTCCGCAAGACTCTAGGAAAACGTTGACGATGCTGGTCAACTCTCCTTGGAAGGTAGGTAGCACTAATGGTAGCCCCACGCTCTCCCTGTGCGTAAGAACATAAATGAAAACAAGATCAGCTCGAACATTCCGAAACACCCTCCGAGTCGACTCTGCGTCCCTAAGGTCGACTTTATGCCAAGTAAATCGCCGATCAGAAACGTTCGGCTCCGAGCGACAGAGGGCGTGCACCTCGTTACCGTGCTCAAGCACTTTGCGGCAAAGATGCAAGCAGATAAAGCCGCTGGCGCCCGTTACAAGCACCGTTAATTGATTCCGTGTAGTCAAAGTCGGGTTTTGTCTTGGGCGAGGTTTATTCCGAGGATGTGAGTTCACAGTAGACTCTATCCCTGTTCTCTGATCCGTGGGTAGACCTCCTGAGTGTTGACAGCTCAGCTGTAAATCACATGTCCCGCGAAAGGTACGCCATTCTTGCTGGTCACTCCGGTTGTCTGCCCATTCCAAACTGCCCACGGAGCGTTGCCGCAGCTGTAGACGTCCTCGAGTTCCCGCATCTCCTTGAAAGTATCCATGCAGGCCCAAAAACCATGGTGCGCGTGGGCAACTAGTTGTCCCTCCGAAATTAGTCGGTGAAAAGGCTGCTCCACCAGTTCGTCACCTTCGCTGATATGACGGAAGATTTGACGTCGGAATATAAAAAAACCTCCATTGATTCGCGCACCGGACTTGGTGATCTGGTCGATGCTCTTGACCACGCCCTCCTCATCGACGGAAATAATGTGGAAGCTTGCCCTTGGTTTGACGTTAACAAAACAGGCTATTTTCTTGGTCCGAAGAAAGCCTTCCACTAATTCACTCAGGTTCACGTCGGATAATCCGTCGCTGTAGTTGGCCAGGAAAACCTCTTCGCCTTCTAAATGGTTTTCCACCCGCTTCAAGCGTTGTCCAATATTGGAGGTCAAGCCAGTATCGACAAATGTGATACTCCATTCGTCGATATCGCTGTTCAACAACTCCAGATTCTTCCCTCCGCGAGAAAGCACGAAGTCGTTTGAGACACATTCGTCATAGTTGCGGAAGTAGTTTTTGATGACATCCGCTTTGTAGCCCAGACAGAGCACGAAGTCCTTGTGCCCGTAGTGCGCATAGTATTTCATGACATGCCAGAGGATCGGGCGATACCCAATGGGCACCATAGGTTTGGGAATTGTCTCCGAATATTCCCGCATACGCATACCTAAGCCACCACAGAATAGAACCACTTTCATAGTTGGTTAGTTTTAGAATTACTGATTCAACATTCAAAACTGATCAGACCCCTCAATCGAGAATCTGCGCCGTCGGGATTGGGACAATGAACGTCGCACCCCAATCGCGTGCATATAACAATTGAGCAACAATCTCGGTCTTCAAGTTCCAAGGCAGGATAAAAATGTAATCCGGCCGCCGCTCATTTATCCGCTCTACGGGGAAAATAGGAATGTGAGTACCAGGCAAAAAGCGTCCGTGTTTGTAAGGATTCCGATCTACGGTGAATGCCAGAAAATCCGTTCGGATGCCGCAATAGTTGAGTAGCGTATTCCCTTTCCCTGGAGCGCCATATCCCGCCACTCGCTTCCCCGCTCGCCGCAGGCGAATGAGCAACTCCAATAACGCGCGCTTTGACTCGATGACTTGCTCCGCAAAATTCTCGTAGGTTTCCATGCGGTCCAGTCCGATGGAAAGCTCATGGGCTCTCAATGTCAGGACAGACTGCGTCACGGGTTTAGACAAGTCTCCGGCGTGCCTGAGATAAATTCTGATCGATCCACCGTGCGTCGGGATCTCATCCACATCAAAAAGCACCAAGCCATGCGCAGCGAAAATCTTTTCGACAGAAATGAGCGAGAAATAGAAGAAGTGCTCGTGATAAATCGTGTCGTACTGATTCTCTTGCATGAGCCGGACGAGATGCGGAAACTCTAGGGTCGCGACTCCGGAAGGCTTGAGCAAGATCCTGATGCCTCCCACGAAGTCGTTGATATCGGGGACCTGAGCTAGGACGTTGTTCCCGATTACCAGATCTGCGGCTTGGCCGGCTGCCACCATGTCGTGCGCAGTCTGTCGACCGAAGAACTTGACAAGTGTCGGCACTCCTTTGCATTCGGCAACCTTAGCTACATTGGCGGCTGGTTCGACTCCGAGCGCTGGAATTCCTTTCTTCAGGAAATATTGCAGCAGGTAACCATCGTTGCTCGCCAGCTCCACGGCCAAGCTCCGGGCATCCAGGGTGAGACGCTGTGAGATTGTGTCGACATAGTTCGACGAATGTCTGAGCCAGCTGTCGGAGTAAGATGAGAAATAGGCATACTCAGTGAAAATGTGTTCCGGGCTGACATACTGGTCCAACTGCACCAAATAGCATTTTTCGCAAACCCTCACGTGGAGCGGATAGAACGGTTCCATCTGGTTGAGTTCATCGGCCGCAACATAACTCTCACAGAGAGGCGACATGCCCAGGTCGATGAACGTTCGACGCAGAGGCGCCGTACAAAAAAGGCAGCACGGCGTGGTCGTTTTCTTCTCGGGCTGTTCTGGGGTCAGCTCGGCCCGTTCCATTCCGGGTTCTTTAATCATATCAAAATCTTTGGTATTAGAGTTCATCGCCAGCATTGCGCGAAAATTGAAGGCTGCTTTTTTTCGCCGCGCAAAGCTTTCTGAGCATGTGCGTACCACCTCACGTATCAATGGAGACCTGGAGGACTTCGTCGTAGCCGCGATTTTTGTTCGTAGGGACGGAGAGGAGGCTGCGAGGGGTCGCAGACTCCAAGGTGCGGCTTGATGGGCGCTGACAGGCACAATGGCAGTCATGGCTTACCAACAAATGCTTCGAGGACGTTAGGATCGGGAATTATAGAATGTTGGGTCATGGACTTGGAGGCAGCCCGAATCATTATGTCTGTGACTTCCCCGGTGCGAGGCAGCAAGAGTGCGTTAACTACGACCGATGCCACGTCTTCGGGTTGCAGCAGCGTCTCGGGTAAATAGATTCGCCCCTCGATTTTGCTAAGGCTGGCCTGAAGGGGGGTGGCTGTCCGCCCTGGATAAACACTTATTACTCGAACACCAGAAGCGTTGACCTCCGCTCGGAGCCCATCGGCAAATCCTTTTAGAGCATGTTTTGAGGCGGCGTATTCGGTGGTCCCCTCCGAGGGATGGTTTACGATACTGGAGTTTATAAACACTATTTGCCCCTTGGACGCACACAGTTGAGGCAATAAACGCTGAGTTAAAATAAATGGCGCGAGCAGATTAAGTGTCAGCATAGCGCCAAATTCCTCGACGCTTACGTCCTCTACTCGCGTAACTCGCATGACCGCAGCGTTATGTACGAGCACTGTTACACGACTTTCGAGCGGCCCGAGTTGGCGCATAAAGGAATCCAATGCGTCTAGGTTACGAAGATCCACAACGATCGGGACGGACTCGACACCATATTGACGGGCTGAACGTGCCACCTCCCGCAGCTTACTTAAGGTCCGGCCTACAAGAGCGCAGGCTACACCCGAACGAGCCAACTCCAGGGCAATCGCTCGCCCGATTCCACTGCCAGCACCGGTAACAATGCCGAAGTTTTCCATATCGTGGGAACGAGGCAGTACGACCCATCAGAGCCGAACTTGAGCATTAATCGCTACCAAAGACTATTATCAGAAGAATACCGGTCAGTACCGTCGTAATAAGGAGAAAGAGTTTCGAATATGCAGCCGATGCTCCGCCAAATCTCGCCTCTCACTAGCTGCGCAGGCCTTGCCGGATGAATAGTCTTCAATTGCATGTCGCCGCAAGCACATCGGATTCGGTACATTCGCCTGTCGATTTGGTCCCATTGAGCATCACCTCCGACTTGAAAGTCGCCGGGGCGCGGCTCTCGGATGCATTGTCAAGACGCTTCAACAAAATGTCTTTCCAGAAAATCAGACAATTGGCCTGGCACCCGCCGTGAGCCTGCCCGTTGCAGCGCGTTTCTAAATGGACAGCGCTAGCCATTCTGCGCCCGCGAATCGCAAAAACGGTATCGCAGGTCTTGTCAGCGCGCTTATAGACGCGGAAGTGCATACCACAAAAGGCGAACATTTCGGGCATGAAAGGCAACCCATCGAATTCACTCTGGTTGTCGAGCGTACCCAGAATTTCGCCTTTGCTCCGAATCTCGACCCATTGACCTGCGCGCAGGTTTAGATTCTCATTCATTTCATCACTCATTTAGCCCCGTAACCCCGTACGACAACCGGTAGAGTCCCCACCAGGATCCGCAAATCAAGCCAGATGGACCAGTTATCAATGTACTCCAAATCGAGCTTGACCCAGCTTTCAAAATCCCGGACTTCATTGCGACCGTTAATTTGCCAGAGGCAGGTAATCCCGGGTTTAACGCTCAGCCGGCGTCTCTGGGCTGGTTTTGGGAATTTCTCGACTTCGTAGAGCGGCAAAGGTCTCGGGCCAACGAGGCTCATTTGCCCGATGAGGACGTTGACCAGTTGCGGTAGCTCATCGATACTGTACTTGCGTAGCCATCGCCCAATCGGTGTGGTCCGCGGATCGTTACTAATCTTGAAGACCGGACCACTCATCTGGTTGTAAGATTCGAGCTCTTGCCGGCGCTGCTCGGCATCAGAGAACATCGAGCGAAATTTAAACATCCTGAATGGCTTCCCATGTTTTCCGGACCGCATTTGCGAAAAGACTATCGGACCGAGCGAAGTCATCTTGATTGCGATGGCGACCAGAATCATGAAGGGGGCCAAAACGATGAGACCGGCAAGTGCTGCGAAAAAGTCGATCGCGCGTTTGATCGAAAGCGGCCAAAACTGATCCGAGGTCGTGCGAAAGACGAGCATTGGTTGGGCTCCGAAGATGTCGAAAGCCGGTCGTGCGATCGAGGTTTGGATGAAGTCAGCAACTAACCACGTTTCCACTCCCTCGACCTCGCACGCCCCGATCGCCTGCTCGATAGTCTCCAGAGGCGTGCGAGAGGTTGCAAAAATAACTCGACCGACCGAATGCCGGTGAAGGGCGCACACCAGTTCCGACGTCGGTTGAGCCGACATGTCGATGGCCTCTACGACCTCGATTAGCGCGAGTTGTTCCTGTGTGACGCACGCCAGGAATTGGCGGATTTCATCGGTTGAACCGATCAAAATGACTTTTTCACGATATGCCCCGCTCGCTGTATGAGCATGAAGGTACCCGGCAACAATCCGCTCTTTAATGAGCAGCAACACCGTGCTGATTAACCCGAATAAAATCAATACAGCTCGGCTGTGAATGTCGAATCTGAAAAGGAGTGCGCAGCCCGCGATCAAGACTCCGAGGCAGAGCAGAGCGTTGGTGATCTGACTAAGGGACTGCAGGGTAGTTTTCTGGAGCGGAAATCTGTAAAATCCAAGAAGGTCAAGGAAGAGCGGTCCGAACGGTATTGTGAGCGTCAACCACAGGAACATGTTGAATGAGTCGATTTCGGGAATGGGAAATCGCTCTCCGAGGTATTGACGCAGGAGATGGCCAAGCCAGAGCGAGAGAACCATCAGAGCAGCGTCGACCAGTTGACTAAGTTGGATATCGAACTGCTGGCGCCGACCCAACCTGGTCCGCGACTGCCGCTGGTCAAATTTGCGGGTCGACCCCCGCTCCTGCGACTCATTCTGTACGGTTTCCATATTGAAGATAAGGATGTGTCAGCAATTTGGGCGAACGCCGCCGGCGAGGCGAAAACTAACCACTAAATGATCCTCGTTTTAACTAGCCGGCGAAAGATGCGTTACACCTTTTCGATCAGACCGAATAATTGCGAAAGCGCTGTATCCAAAGGAAAAGCGCGAGGCCGCCAACTATTTCTACCCCAATACTCAGGTTTGGCATGGGCTCCCCATCTATCTTGTTTTCTAAAGTCTGCGTCTCCCGTGAAAATTGATCATTCTCCGGATTTTTCGTCGCGAGCACGGACATCGTACCCCGGCTTGAAACCATGTAGCTCACCGCAGCATCCACATTCGTTGAAACCAACTGGGCTGACGCGGAAATCGCAATCCCAACGGACACAAGTCCTGCAATGCAAAATAGAAGAAGCCGGCTCACACATGCTGCCTGAAAATCAACTGATGTACCGTGCCTCCCTTGACTCAAGTATCGTCCCTCCTTCAATCCAAATCGAATCCCTTCGGTCATGATGTTGATCTCCTATCTTCTTTTCGTTCGCTGGTTAGAGTGAGATGTAGATTATCTCCCTGATGCTCCAACTGGTGGAAAATGATGTCTTTCGATCTCCCGATCTAGCACGGCTTGGAATTCTGAAGCTACTGCAGAATCGTGAACACCAAGTGTAACGGCTATAGCCATACGACTCATTGCAAATTAGTTTTGTCGGTTAGGTAGATATTGTTTTCTCTTCCCAAAGAGTCCCCGTTTGGGGCGCTAAGCGTTAAAAGGTTTCCTCCGGTTCCGAAGAAAGCGGCTTTTTACGAAACTCAAACTCTCGAGCAACTGGGAATACCACGAGAAGCTTGCTCGCGAGGTGTTTCGAAATTTACCAGTCTTCGGCGCAGAGGTGCCCAGCAAACGCCTGACTAAAGGGCGGGGGACGGATGCAGTCGGCTCAACGGATGGACCTGATGAACTTTGACACAAGAAAGCAGCCAGAGAAGGAATTCAGAATCCAGAACTCGGGAGTTGAAGGGGTAAACTGCGACCGTCGGTAGATGCTAGGCCGGTCTCATCCGGCCCATCAAATCGAGGATCCAGGCATCCTATCAAAATCTGTTACCTTTGTGACCTTTGCTGCCTTCTGTTTAAGCCGCATTCAGGGCAGGCTTGCCTCGCAGAATCTGATCGTAGATCCACCTGTATGTTCGTTCCATTCCGAGCCTCAATCGCGTTGAAGGCTCCCAGTGGAAGACTTTCTGGATCAGCTTATTGTCACTGTTGCGGCCGTTCACGCCTTTTGGAGCTAACAGGTTGTACTTCCGTTTCAGCGTGGTGCCGGCGATCTCTTCAACGATGTCGACCAATTGGTTGATCGAGACCAGCTCACTGCTGCCGAGATTGATCGGCTCCGCAAAGTCGCTATCCATGATCATCCGAGTTCCTTTGACGCAATCGTCGATGTACATGAAACTGCGGGTTTGATTGCCGTCCCCCCAGATCTCGATCTCGTGGTTGCCGGCAAGCTTTGCCTCGATTACCTTGCGGCAAATGGCTGCCGGCGCTTTCTCGCGGCCGCCGTCGTACGTTCCGTGCGGACCATACACGTTGTGATAGCGGGCGGTTCGAGTGATCAGGCCAAAGTCTTCCCGGAAATGGCGACACATTCGTTCGCTGAATAATTTTTCCCAGCCATAGCCATCCTCAGGTAAAGCCGGATAAGCGTCTTCCTCTTTGAGCGCGGTTACGTTCGGATTGATTTGCCTTTCGCCGTTGTAGACGCACGCTGAAGAGGCGAAAAAGAATCGCTGCGCGCCTTCATGCTGCGCCGCGATCAGGAGGTGGGTGTTGATCAGCACGCTGAGCATGCAGGCCGCCTTATTTCGCTCGATGAATCCCATGCCGCCCATATCGGCGGCGAGATTGTACACTGACGTTGCGCCTGTCGTCGCGATGCGGCAAACATCCAACCTCTTGAGGTCCAACGCATAATTATCAACATCGTCGAAAACCTGATACCACTCAGAGATCGGTTTCTGGTCCACTGCGCGGATCTTTTCAAAACCTTCTTCACGCAGCTTTCTAACGAGATGCCCGCCGATAAAGCCACCGGCGCCGGCAACAACATATAAGTCATGCTTGCCCATGTTTTTTATAAGGAAATGAAGTTAAAAACGGTTTTATCCCTGAGAAAGGCTCACGGGACCACTTTCCGACTCTGTTCTTATCATTGAATTGCTAATATAAAGTCAATTTGGTCCCACATTCGTTTGTGCCGCCACAGAAGCCGAGCAGCGGCCCAAAAAGCAATACCGAAGTTAAGAGCATTGTTTCGAGCCGAGCGCAGTGTGCGGTCTCGGATCGACAAGCTGCCGCCCTTGGTCGATGTCCATTCGAACACCGAACAACCCAAACCACGAATCCTTCGACTCAATCGGCCCAATGTTTTACGCCGCGACGGAGTGCGCCACCTGCGGCAGAACACTTGCGTGCTCGACTTCTGTCTCCATTTTCCTGCCAAGGAAATCCATTAAAATCTTTACTCGTTGTCTGGCCGGCAGAACATGTGTGACCACAGCTTCCAGTCCAACAAAGACGCCTTGCGTGATCTTTACCTGATCGCCTTGCGAGAGTTCGTAAATCAGCTCTTTTACTTCCGTGACACCTGTTTGGTCTCTTAATTGCGCCAAGGTCGCCTCTTCGATAGTCGGATACCAATTGCCGAACCGTACAATATCGCTGACCCCGTGAACATACAGAACGTTGCGACGCATTTCCGTCAGGTTGAAGCGGCCAAATAAATAGCTAGGAAACATTGCCTCGATAACCCATACGCTGCCCCGGCGGGTCGCCCGCTTAAATCGGATCCGCGGACAGAAAACGGTTACGCCCTCCAGCACCCGACGATGCGCTGTCGCGATATGCTCGTGCTTAGGCAGCGACCGCAGGCAGTACCACGCCAGTTCGGGGCGGATCTGCGGAACCTCTGCCAGTGCCTTTATTACTGAACACTTCATAACATCTCAGTTACTTGTCTGCTATTTGGCCGTTTGCCGCCTGGGGCCGAACTATCTACCGACAACCCGCCGCACCATAGGGATTTTGCGAGTGGATTCATAGAGAGGTGTCTCTTTCAAAATGTCACCCAATTAACCCTAAGGATCTTGAGCGCTTTACCCTAACCCGTTTTCGCCGATTCGCGGTTCAAGATCTCTAACTAGATGACATGAGCCGACAACAAGCAGCACTCGCTGTAAATTGTCTGCCGAAGGGCAGCATCGTGGTGATGGACCGCGGCTATATTGACTACAAGCTCTTTAGCCGCTGGACCAAGCAGGGGATCCGATTCGTGACTCGACTCAAAGAAAAGGCCGACTATGTCGCCTGGGAGTCTACATAGTTCTCGATCCCAAACCTCATCTTGAAAGTCGATCTCGCTCCCCACCAAATCGCTTGAATACAAGACTACACTGTCCAAGTAACGGTCATGGTGGACAGCAGTAGCTGAAAGCACACTTTTGGGACAGACTCTATATTAATTCGAGATCTACGTGGACAACCCAAATGTTATAACAAATAAAGGCAAGTATACTTGACCCAGTAATGTTCAGCAACTACGGAAACCTTCAGCAAAAATAATTGCAGTATCATTCAAAATGTTTTGGACATCAAAGGCGACATCATGTAAGCCGACTTTATGCGCCAACGATGTGGGAATCACTGGCCGGATTTCCGCCCCGAACCTAGGATGCATCCTGTTACAGCGTAATGATATTCATGACAACGTGCTAAGTAAAATAACAGCCGTGCGCTTTCCCGACGCTAGTTAGATTAGTCGCTATAGTGAGAGTAGGCGCTATAGTCAGATGAGTCGTTAGTAGATACTGGGTGATGTGTACGGAATCACCCGATTGTGAGTACAACATCATGCCGTAGCTTGGGCGCGGCTCCTCATGCGTCCTGTGACTTGGCATAAATTAGGCTTAACCAGCTTCTCAAGACAACCAAGGAAAGGCAAATAAAGATGTATCAGGCGATACCAGCTGTCCCTGCAGGCGCAGCAGAAAACGGGAATGAAGCGAATGGCGAAGCACTCTTCGTTGCTCGGGCACGATTTAACGGTGGACTACAACCAGGAAAGTGCGCGGTGACGTCGGAGGGGCTGGCATCCCTTTCGGTGGTCAAGAAATGATAGTAACCAATGAGGTGTTGAGGAATCCAGGTAACTGGGTAGCCGCAAATGGGGGCACAATGCCGGACGGTGCGGTCGTGTTCGGGCGTGAGGCCGACGGAACGCCGTTATACGTTGCCCGAGCGAATGTTGAGGGCGGAGTGCATCCTGGAAAGGTGCGCCCGGAAGGGAGAGCTGCAATGATTCCTTCGGTGGTAGAGAAGTTGGAGTGAACTCTTACGAAGTCCTCGTTCAAAGTTGATTGTCAAAAGATGGCGTTTAGTCCCACAACACGATCCGAGGCTTTTTGAGATGTCAGGGAAGGATCTTCGCGTTGAGGAGTCCTAACGCGGGATTGAACGACTTCTGGAACAAGGATGGGATTAGCAGAATGTTAATGGTTGGTTAGCGTGTGGGCGGAAGCTCTCCCTCGTGTAGCGCGATAGGGAATTCAGGCGGAATGCATGGTGTCAGGATAATGTTTACTAAGCTTCTCATCAAACGCGCATACGTATCAATATTCACGCTGCCTTTGTGCAGCGGCGTTCTATGACGAAAAAATCTGTGGGGCCCAGGGGTGGGCCTTTCGTCGATCGGTATTCACGAACGACATTTCTAAATGTGATCCAGACCGAAAGGAGGTGACCAAGGGCGGTAGCTTGGTCGAACACTTTCCAAACGCCTCTGTGCCTTGCGAATGACGTGCTAGCGCCCGGGTTTTTCAAATAAAGAGCTACTACACTGAGCTCTCGATCCCATTGAGTAAGTAAAACACAATACACAACTGTGAACGACGCTGCCTCAGCATGCCTGGATGTCCTCGTTGTTCCATCACGCTTATAGTCGTGAGCAAAACCGCTCAGGGCGCGACCATCGGGGTTTTGGAGCCAGCCTTGGGCTCTCTGCAATGCCTTGATGCAGGGCTTCTAACTAAGGAGCTTTGATCTGCACCTCATTGTCGATAATGTGGTTCAGCATTGGCGACTCGTGGCTGAACCTTGTCGAGCGTTTCTTCGGGGAACTAACCTCCGAAGTGGTTCGAGAAGGAAGCTTTCAATAGGCGATTGCCAACGAGGCTGTTATTTCGACGTGATTAAGGGACATGACACTAGATACAATCAAAAACCAAGTAGATGTTGTGAATATCTGACCGAACTGATTGTTCGCTGAGGACATATTATAGTTTTTTTATCGGGACTGAAAGGCCGCGACCAACGGCGGTGCCTTGTCTAAAAATTTGTCAGTGTAAAAACTTGGGTTTGCCATGCTTTTAACCGCTTCTGAACTAACCACTAATCAACCGATGGACTCGTGGTTCTGTCTGAGGGCTCGGGCAAAGCGGGAACATATCGCAGCGGCTTGCCTGCGGCAGATCTCTGAAGTGGAGGTCTTCTGTCCTCGGGTACGCTTCCGGAAATCTACGAAGCGAGGGGCTGTCTGGTTCATTGAATCCATGTTTTCGGGATACCTGTTTGCTAGATTTGATTATCGGACCCTCCATCGCCAAATCAAACAACGACCCGGTGTAAGCGGCTTCGTTCAATTCGGGGAACGTCTCGCACTTTTGCCTGGCGCGCTCATCAGCGAAATTATAGCCTACACCGGCACAGATGAAATAGTGGAGACCAATTGCGCACTCGAACCAGGACAGGAAGTTGAGATAACCCGAGGGCCGTTGCAGGGCTTAAAGGCGTTGGTCACGCGACTCAACACCGCTCGAGAGCGAGTCGAAATTCTCATCGAGTGGATGGGCGGCACCCTCCATGCCGAAGCGAGCGTCACGGATCTGGAGCCACTTACCAGGTCGCAATTAGGAAAAAGTCGTGGGCGGTTTCATTAAAGAAGTTCGTTATGCCTTTCTTGAATAACGGAACATGATCGCAGAGATTGTTGACGAGGTTTTCCGGGGATGTGCCGTTTCCTTCGGCCCGCCAAGTTGCCCGGAAGGCAGGCGTCCAGCGGTTTGTATACATGTCCTCAAGCAGCGTATATGGTGTTTCCGGAGGTGATTATCGGACTCGGGCTCCCGCAACCGACAAGGCCAGTGCCCGCGTAGGAAACGCACCAGATTAACAGGGATTTCTTTTGGAGAAGCTAAATGCAATTTATCCCGACAAACGTTGAAGGTGCCTGGATCATCGAGCCTCAGCTTCATGAGGATAGTCGGGGCCTCTTTGCGCGTACATACTGCGCCCGCGAATTTCGCGAACAGGGTCTGCTGGATTGCTTTGTTCAATGCAATACCTCCTGGAACGCCCGTAAGGGAACTGTCCGGGGACTGCATTACCAGCTACCGCCGTCGTCTGAGGTTAAGCTGGTTCGCTGCACCGCCGGCGCGGCATGGGATGTGATCGTCGATCTCCGACCAGATTCACCAACATATTTACAGCATGTTTCTGTCGAATTGACCGCGAAAAATCGACTTGCCTTGTATATTCCTGAATTGCTCGCCCATGGATTCCAGGCTCTTGAGGACGGTACCGAGGTTTTCTATCAGATGAGCGCCTTCTATACTCCCGAACTGAGCAGGGGACTTCGCTACGATGATCCCCGGCTCGGCATAAAATGGCCGCTTCCAGTCGCTTCGATTTCTGATCAAGACAGAGCCTGGGCATTATTGAAATGAAGTTGACTTTTAAGGAAGGGGGACGGCACTCCGTGCCGTCTGACTAATCACTTCTGACCGCCGTAAAAGGAAATACGACCTCCCGCCTTTCGGGTTGCGCCTGCCTCCCAAAATCATGACGAGCCAATCCCAAAATGAGGATCTCTCAGGCCGTTCTCTACGCGACGTGATCCAAACCTTTGACCCGTATAAGGAGGGCCAGGCGTCCTACAGGCTTATTGAGGCCCTTTATCCGATTTGTCGGAGCATTACGGGAAACGGCGTGCGACAGAGCCTGCGCGTGCTTCAGCTCTCAGTCCCGTTGGAGCTGCATGAGGTCCCGACCGGCACGGAGGTATTCGACTGGACTATTCCGAAGGAATGGAACATCCGCGACGCGTACATAAAAAATGAGGCGGGTGAACGCGTCGTGGATTTTCATCGCTGCAATCTACACGTGCTGAACTATAGCGTTCCCGTGCGGCAGAAGATGACGCTTTCCGAACTGAGACCTTACCTCTTCACATTGCCGGAAACGCCGGATTGGATTCCCTACCGCACCTGTTACTATCGGGAAGCCTGGGGATTTTGCCTGAGTCAGAAGCAGCTGGAACGCCTCGAGGAGAGGGAATATGAAGTCTGCATAGACTCGAGCCTTGAAGCAGGCCACCTGACATACGGCGAATACCGCATTCAGGGTGCAACCGACGCTGAAGTGTTGATTTCTTGTCATGCCTGTCATCCCTCGCTGTGTAACGACAATCTCTCGGGTACGACCACCGCGGCAAGATTGGCGCGCCTTTTTCGAGGCGTTTCGCTGCGTCATTCGTATCGGTTTTTGTGGGTCCCCGGCACCATCGGCTCGATTACCTGGCTGGCGAGGAACGAATCTATCCTGCCGCGGATTAAACACGGGCTTGTTTTGTCGTGCGTTGGAGACTCCGGACCGTTCACCTACAAGCGAAGCCGTCGGGGGAACGCAGGTGTTGACCGAGTGGTCGAACACGTGCTCCGCCACAGCGGCTACAAGTTCGAGGTATTGGAGTTCTCTCCCTATGGATATGACGAGCGACAGTATTGCTCTCCCGGGATTGACTTGCCAATAGGATGCTTCATGCGTACACCGAACGGCTGCTATCCCCAATACCATACCTCGGCGGATGACCTCACCCTCGTCAGCCCACTTTCGCTCGGAGAGTCGTTCCTGCAATTGTTGCGCGTCGTCCAGGTCTTCGAGGAAAATGCCCGCTACCTAAACCTCAATCCAAAATGCGAACCCCAGCTTGGCCGGCGCGGATTATACCGGGAGATCGGCGGTACAAAGGATGCGGCAGCAAGGGAAATGGCGATGCTCTGGGTCTTGAACCTTTCAGACGGCAATCATGATCTCCTCGACATTGCGATTCGTTCCGGATCGCCGTTTGACCAGATCAGCCAGGCCGCCGATGCGCTCCGCGAGGCAGGTCTCCTCGCGACAATCTGAGGACTCGCAATATGAACAACACAATCGAACTCGACGATGTGGAGATGGGAGCAGAGGAGGCAAAGAGGCGTTCGGCCGTCGCGCACTGTCGTTTCTGCCAGGCACCGCTGCGGCACACGTTTGTGGATTTGGGTATGTCGCCGTTGTGCGAGAGCTATCTCACGGCGGAACAGCTCAACCGGATGGAGGCCTTCTACCCGCTTCACGTGATGGTGTGCCAAGAGTGTTACCTTGTGCAATTAGGCGACTACGTAAGCCCGGAGCACATTTTTACGGAATATGCCTATTTTTCTTCTTATTCCGACAGTTGGCTCAAGCATTCGTGGGGTTACGTAGACATGATCTCGCAGCGGCTTGCCCTAGGAGGGCGTAGCTTGGTGGTAGAACTAGCTAGTAACGACGGTTACCTTTTACAGTATTTTGTGCAGAAAGGGATTCCCGCTCTAGGTGTGGAGCCGGCTGGTAACGTCGCCAAAGTTGCAGAGGAAAAGGGGGTTCCCACCCTGATTGAGTTTTTCGGACGTCAGACTGCTCGGAAGATGGTCGCGGTGGGTCAGGCGGCAGACCTCGTGATCGGCAACAACGTGCTCGCTCAGGTACCGGACCTCAATGACTTTGTGGGCGGTATTCGAATTCTCCTCAAACCAGGGGGAGTCGCCACCCTGGAGTTTCCGCATCTGGAGCGGCTCATGGCTGAGAACCAATACGATACGATCTATCATGAGCACTTTTCATACTTTTCGCTAATTACTGTTGAGAAGATCTTTGCGGCTCATGGTCTGGTTCTGTTCGATGCCGACGAGATTCCCACGCATGGGGGATCGATTCGGATCTATGTTCGCCACGTCGAAGACTGTTCAAAGCCGATAAGCCCGGCGGTCACGAGCCTTCGGGAACGCGAACTAACCATCGGCCTGGACCGGGCGGAGACCTACGCGACGTTTTCGGAGCAGGTCATGGAGTCAAAACGAGCTTTGCTTGAGCTGCTTATTAGGGTGCGTCGAGAGCGAAAACGCGTGGTGGGATACGGTGCGCCAGGGAAGGGGAACACGCTTCTGAACTATTGTGGCATTCGCACAGACCTTTTGGAGTTCACCGTTGATCGAAACCCATACAAGCATGGTCGTTTCCTCCCCGGTACGCACATTCCGATTTACCCGCCGGAACGGATCGGAAGTTGTCGCCCGGATTACATCCTGATCCTGCCCTGGAATCTTAAAGACGAGATTGTGGTGCAGTTAGCCTATACCCGCGAATGGGGAGCAAAGTTCATTGTGCCCATTCCGGTGGCGCGGGTTCTGGATTGAAGCTGTTCATCGGAAACGAATCGTAAAACTAAAAAACAATTATGAAGGTTGTGCTCTTCTGCGGCGGTCTGGGGACGCGCATGCGCGAGTATTCTGGGACTGTGCCCAAGCCGATGGTGCCAATCGGATACCGGCCGATTATCTGGCACGTGATGAAGTTTTATGCCCACTACGGGCACAAGGATTTCATCCTTTGCCTGGGATACAAGGCAGATGTGATCAAGAATTACTTCCGTCACTATGACGAATGCGTATCAAACGATTTCGTACTTTCCGGCGGCGGCAGAAAGCTCGAATTGTTAAACAGCGATATCGACGATTGGCGGATCACTTTTGTGGATACGGGTCTCACTTCGAACATCGGACAGCGGCTGAAGGCGGTAGAGAAGCACCTGCAACATGAGGAGGTGTTCCTAGCCAATTACACTGATGGGTTATCTGACGTTAACCTCTGCGCCTTGGTAGAAAAGTTCCTGCAGAGTAAAAGGCTGGCCTGTTTTGTCAGTGTGAAGCCGAGAGCAAGCTTTCACATGATTACCGTCGATGGAGACGGTATCGTCAAAAGCATCGACCATATCGCCAACTTCGGAGCACGCATCAACGGGGGATTCTTCGTGTTGCGTCGAGAAATCTTCCAATACATGAAGGACGGAGACGAATTGGTGGAAGCGCCTTTTCGCCGGCTCATCGCAGCGGGTCAACTTCTTTCTCACGTCCACGATGGTTTCTGGGCCTGCATGGATACATTCAAGGAGATGCAGGAGCTTGAGGATCTGTATAGCCGCGGGCATGCGCCATGGATGGTGTGGAACGGAAACCATTGAACGTCGTGACGACCAAACAGTGCAAATACCAAGGCCCGAAGACGCGCGATCTAACTCAAAGTCTTGCTGTTATAACGGGTGCTGGTAGCGGCATCGGGCGTGCCGTTGTTCTCCAATTAGCCGGTCGCGGTGTGCCCTGTTGCCTTGTCGGCCGGACCTTGAGTAAGCTGCAAAATGTCGCTGATTTGGTGAGTGGGGCTGGTGCGGAGGCAATCCCGATAGCAGTTGATCTCTGCGACCCGAAGGGCATAGCCCGCATCGCTCAGCGAGTCAGAGAGTTAGCGCGCCCTGTAGGCCTGCTGGTGCACAGTGCAGCTTTGATGACTCTTTCACTTGTGGAGGAGTCAAGCGAAGAGCAGTTCAGCAGATTGCTAAACGTGAACGTTCTAGCGCCCTTTACCCTGACAAAGCACCTCCTGCCCGAAATCTGCGCAAGCAGAGGACAGATTGTGTTCGTGAACTCCAGCATCGTTAACAATGCCGCCACCGGCACCGTTCCCTACGCGACAACCAAACACGCCCTAAAGGGGCTAGCGGATGGACTCCGGCAGGAGGTCAATTCGCGCGGCGTCCGTGTGATTAGCATTTTTCCTGGCCGGACGGCAACTCCGCTCCAAGCTTCGCTTTTCCTGGCGGAAGGACGGCAGTACCAGCCGGAAATCTTGCTCCAGCCAGAAGAGGTTGCGGCCATGGTCATTCATGCACTTGCTCTGCCCGATACGGCGGAGGTAACGGACATCATGATACGCCCGGCGATTAAGTCATGAACGGGCCTGGGAGAATAGGCTTGGAAAAATTCGATTGTTTCGTTGTCAGTGGAGACATCGTCGGGTTACCAGAGGCTCGGATCTTCCGCAGCCTAGCAGAAAGATAGTTCCATAAACCGCCTCCGAGGAAGGCCGCCTCTCTAATTCCTAACGGGCAAACAAAAGCGTATTTTAACTGAGGTATTAGGATGTTAATTTTATCCAGAAGGGTCAACGAAGGTATCGTTATCGGTGATCTTATCCATATTAAGATCACCCGAATCGATGGCGATGCCGTCAAAATTGGTGTAGATGCTCCCAAAGAAATCCCGATTTTTCGAACCGAAATTTATCCCAACGGGCAACATGGGGCTCTAAAGACGAATCTCTCGAAATTCGGCGGCGCGGAGGTGCACGCCAAGGCGGATCCAAAAGTTGCGCCAGCCGCTTTGTGATACTGCTTGGAGTGGGTGCTTTTGTAATAGATGTGCAGGCAAGGGACAACTCCTTCAGTGATAATGCGCGTGCGGCATCGGCCGTCGGCTACAGTCGCTTTCTTCAGCTTACGGCCAAAGAGCAACTGCACCTGTTCTCGCGAATGACCTCCTCAAAGAAACAGCGCCCGCTCGCGGGCCGGTCCCAGATCTGAGTGAGAACAAACTCTCCCTGCAGAATGGATGAATCGTAGCGATAACCCTCCCGGCGGTCTCTGGAACTGAAGGCATGCGGTAGTCGGCGCAACCATTTGCGGAAAAAGGCTTCGATCTTGTGCTCATCGAAGTGATCGCAGATACGCTCCAGCAGCCGGCAGGTCCTCACACCAGCAGATGCCGTTGTCCAAAGGCTCATAATCGATCCTTCGGTGCTCGAGTTGGCACTTCAGATACTCGTGCCCATTGATACAAAGCTTGGCCGTATAGGGAAAATAGGAGCAGAACTTGATAAAGGACGGTCCGAAGTTTTCATCCAGGCAGTAGAAATAGTAGAAGTTCACGTTGGCGCTGCAGTAATCGATCCAGGGGATCGTGCTGTTGCCAAAGGGCACCGTCCGGGGCACACGCGCCTTTTCCTGAGCCACGCCAATCAAGACCACTCCTTCTTGATGGTTCTTTTTGAAAGCGCGCAGCTGCCTGCATGACATCGTCCTTACGCTGGCCCTTTTTAAATCGGGGCTTTTCTCGAGATAGGGGGGTCATTGCAAAAAAAAATCCCGGAGTCGGAGCCCCGCCTTCAAAATTGAAAACTATGTTGCAATTCTCTCTTGAGTCAGTGCGTCGCGTACTCTGTCTTGGTGCCCACTCGGACGATATCGAGATCGGCGCGGGCGGCACACTGCTTGAGTTGGCCGGACAGATTCCTGATTTGGAGATTCTCTGGGTCGTGTTTAGTGCCCCGGGAGCGCGTGTCGAAGAAGCGCGCCACAGTGCGGACGATTTCCTGGCCGGGGTTGCGCGGAAAAAGATCAAGATCGGATCATTCCGTGAGAGCTATTTCCCCAGCGAATGGCCGGCGATCAAGGGTTGGTGTGAGCAGATCAAGGCGGAAATTGATCCGGATGTTGTCTTTACTCATCACCGCGACGACCGGCATCAAGATCACCGGGTTTTGTCCGATTTAGCCTGGAATACGTTCAGGAATCACGTGATCCTTGAATACGAAATCCTTAAGTATGATGGTGATCTGGGCTGTCCCAACGTGTTCATGCCACTCTCCGAGAAAGTCTGCGCGCGAAAGGTCGAATTGCTTCTGAAGCACTTCAAGACCCAGACGAGCAAACATTGGTTTTCGGGCGACACCTTCGAGGCGATGCACCGCATCCGGGGAATCGAGTGCGCCTCGGCCACGGGACGCGCGGAGGCCTTCTATTGTCGAAAGATAACTCTGGAAACACCTTAATTATCTGACGCGCAAAAATCACACGTTGCAAGTAGCGACGCGCATCCGGCAGTCGCCGGACGGGCTATACATGGCAAGCTAAGGATTTGTGATCAATGCAGGTAATGGTTTAGAAATGTTCTAGGCCGATAGGAGGTCAGCGCCTTTTCAATTTTCCCTGGCACTGTAAAACTGTCGTGCACTATCGTGAATCTTTCCCGGTAATTCTATTTTTAGATCAGTCGGGCGAACTGGGCGGAGCTGAACTTTGTTTGGCAGACATAGCGGAGTTCGCCGGAAAACGGTCGGCCGTGCTGCTTTTTCAGGATGGTCCATTTGCGGAATTACTCCGTGACAGAAAGATAACCGTCCATATTGCTACTTTGCCAAAAATGGCGGCCCGGGTAGATAAGGGCGCGCGCTTATTCGCCTACCTGCGTGCTACGCCTGGGATGGTCATGCTGATATTGCGCGCCCTGCGAATCGCGAAAGATTTCGACCTGCTGTACGCGAATACGGCCAAAGCACTCATTGTAGGGGCTGTGCTCGCTTTCGTACTCCGTAAAAAATTTTGCTTTCATCTCCACGACATTCTCTCTGTTGACCATTTCAGCGCAATCAATCGGCGCTTAATCGTTTCCCTGGCCAACCGGGCGGAGGCAGTCGTGGGCAATTCAGTGGCGACAGCGGAAGCTTTTCGTAGCAATGGAGGAAAGAAAGATCTCGTCAGAGTAATTCCTAAACTAATCGACCGAAACAACAATAGCGTTCTCCGGTGGATCCAGATACAGACCAACCACATCGGCAGCCCTTGGCGGCGAACTCTGCATCGGTCGAAAACGCACCAACTGCGCCGCCGCTGCAAGCTGATTCCAAACCTCCGTAGTACTCGCCATATCTCATCGTCATTGAATTGTGTAATAATATGCTGAATTATGCAACAATATTCGCAACTATGTTCGTTGTTATAGCAACAAAGCGTGATGTCAGCGCGCTCCCGTCCGCCGAGGATCCCGCTGGCAAGGCGAGCAACGGCAGGGGCTGAAGTTTGATTTCTTTGGGGAACAGTGTTGACGCTAAAGAAGGCGAGAATCGATTGTCCAGAAGCCTCCTCTGTGTTTATTGTGCCTATGCTAAGTTATTATTGCTACGTGTTTGACTTTCTTTTCTCGCGCCTTTCGCTGCTGCCGCAATCTCTCGGAGGTCAACGCGAGACAGGTGGCTCGCGGATGTAAGAACTGTGTCTAGAGCCGGACCGCCGCTTACCTACGAGCTGATCGCCTCAAATGCGAGCTGCGGGTTATTAACTAAAGGTAACTATTTGCGCAGACCGTTGCATGGACGATGAAAAACACACAATTGTGATAGTCGATCATCACGATACTTTTCGTGAATTGTTGTGTTGCTATCTGGAGCGTCTACCGGAGTACGAAGTAGTGGGCGAAGCCAATACAGGCCTTGATGCGATTCGAATGTTTGAAAGGACGTCTCCTAATATTGCCATTATTGACCCTCTTTTACCGCAGTTGTGCGGCCACGAAGTCATATCGCGCATTCGAAGAGAATTCCCTGAAATACGAGTTGTAGTCTTCACTGGAACATGGGACGCAACCGTGCTGGCTAATGCGCTGCGCTCCGAGCCAGATGGTATTGTTCATAAGTCCGAACGGCTAGAGATTCTGTTGGTAGCGCTTCGCACCGTTAGCATTGGGGGGCGCTTCTTTTCGCCGAAACTTAAGAGGTCCATCGATTATCCAAAAGTGGGATCCGCACAAGCTCTGTCAGCCAGGGAGATCGAAGTCATGCAATCGATCGCGGAAGGCAAATCGAACAAGGAGATAGGCAAATTACTCGGACTTGCAACAAAGACAGTGGACAACCACAGGTCTCGTCTTATGCACAAACTGGGCGTACACAATGCCGCATCTGTAACACTAGTGGCGGTCCAGATGGGAATTGTACCGGCGTCCTGACTCGGGAGTCTAGCCGCTTCGACGAAGGCGTGTTGGTACGACGGCAGCTTTTCTTGGAAATGTGCGTCGTTCGGATCGAGCTCTACCGCAGCCCGCACTACACATCTGTCGGAAGTTCTTTCTATGGCGTGTGTGTAAATCTCTTTAATGGACAACGCGGCTGCGTCTAGATAGAACCGACTATGCGGCTAAGACCAAAAGTGAAGGAGCTTCTGCCGAAGATAGCGGAAGCTATAATGGCCATAGAAAGCGATTCCCTTGAAAGGCGATATTAATCGTAAAGTCGGTCGTCCTCCTTTGTCAATGTACCTCGTGCTTGAAAGCATTCTTTGTGTGCTAACAGAGGGATGCAGCTGGAGAGCTATCGATCGACCGCAAGCCCGCTTGAAGTCCGTGTACCAGTATTGTCGTCGCTGGTGTCAACGTGGGATCTTAAAGAAAGTGCCGACTCAATGCGGGCCTGAACTCGCCCCGGGATGGCAGTTCGTAGACAGCACCCACGTTAAGGTCACCTGACGGATCCAATCCCGCCGGGGGACAGGCTTTACAAGCCATGGGATGGACCAAGGGAGGTCGCAACACCAAGATTCATGCCCTGCTCAACGCGCGCTCGCAAGCTCTCGTCATTGCCTTGTCCTGTGGGAACGAAGCCGACATCGCTTTGGGCCAGCGAGCTCACCGAGTGCCTGCCAGAAGGTTCAACCCTCATCGGCGACAAAGCCTATGACAGCGCGACTCTCAGGCAGACAGCAGCCACTAAAGGAATAAAACCTGCATTCCTGCTCGCACTAACCGCACTACGACAGTGCCATTCTCCGCCACGGTCTACCGGCGTCGCCAGCGGGTAGAAAACGTCTTCGAAAGGATCAAGCGCCATCGGCGCGGCGCCACTCGGTATGACAAGCTCGCAGAAACTGTCCTGGGTTTTGTCTGCCTGGCTATTCTGTTCACCCTTCGCCTCACATAGATGAGTTACAAACACAGCCTAAATGCTGCACATAGTAATGGTGTGTTAGCTAATGTCGAGGAATGTAGGCAGCAAGGTGGCGTGAGAGGGCGTGTGTACCGGCCTAGTCTCTTCTCAGGATTAATGATTGCTGGCAAAATGGCGCAGTGTTGTTGAAGCGTCATGTTCGTCGCAAGAAACGGCAAGGAACACGTGTACGGCTCCAGTCAGGTTCGTGTTGAAAAACCGAGCCGAGATGGCCGGTGCAAACGCGCCCTGATTTTTGTCACCGGCGCATACATTGATTGTCTTCAATTGAGCCTCATCGCACAATTCGAGGGAGCGGCCAGTGCTCCGACGCACGCGCTGCGGATCCGCCCTGCTGGACACGTGCTTCTCAGGAATCATTACGGAAAGCATCACGCGGACGAGGCGTGGCCGGTATTCACGGTGGGCGCGGAGGACCAGTCTGTGCTGGCATCACTGCCGATGCGTCTCGACGCGGCGGGTTACGAATGGCAGGATCTAACCGGTGCCGTGGATGTGGCTTTCAGAGCCTTCCATCGCGAGGAGATCTGCTCGCCTTTCTCGTTGTTCTGCGCCTCGACGGTTGAAGAACGAGCCGGTGCGTTGCATGATTTCCTGGACCAACAGATCCGCGGGCGCGCGAGCATGTGTTATTTTAACTATCGCCAGTCCGGCGAGCACATCGGGCGGGCGTTGATCGAGTTCGATTTTTCCAGTGGCGCTGAGCGGGAGACTTTCGTCGAATCGATTCCCGAACACGGCGAAGGCTATCGGTCATGCAAATCGGTGGACGAGGCGACTCTCTTCTAGTTCTTAATTAAGGAAGCGCGATTTAATCGCACGTGAGGATAAAAAACTGGAAATGCGTTTAAATACTTGGCTTTCTGGGAAGCAGCAAACTAACCAGACCAAGGAAGAAAGGCATTTCGAGTGAGTAGTTATCCGAAAATCCTGCGTTATCGCAAGCACCGAATCGAACGTCGCTTAGATCCCAAACGGCGCTGGAGTAAAAAGAAGGACAGTGGTTTTCTCTTTGGACGATTAACCTAAGATACACGTTTTAGCGCGAAATTGACATTGGAACCAACTCAGCGCAGAATCGACCCAATGATGGAGCACTCCTGGGACGCAACTTGAGCGCTGGCGTGCTCTTGACAGTGGCAAGTGTGACTGCTACCGAGCGGCTAACCAGCCCGGAGCAAGAGCAAAAGAAAATCTACTGCATCTGAACAGATTACAACCGGAAAGGAGGAAGAACTGTGCCGTGGACAGGAAATATCAGTGCTCTAGTGCTGACGTATAATCGCAAAGAAATGCTTTTACAGGTTTTGAAAGCGATCTTAGCTCAGGTTGAGCGGGCGGACGAAATCATTGTTCTGGACAATGGCTCGACGGACGGTACGTGCGAATTTCTGCAGGAATCAGGTTTGCTTGAGTATGGCGGCATTGTTCTGTACCGACGCCCGGAAAATACCGGTCCGGCTGCCGGTGTGGACACGCTCTTCCGCCTTGCGAAGGAACGCGGAAGCGACTGGGTATGGTACATGGATGACGACACGATACCGGATCCCGACGCCCTACAGGAGCTCAAGAGTGCATACTCTGAGAATTTTTCGCATCCGGAAGAAGTCGGTTTTCTGAAGAGCCTCGTCGTGTTGCCCGATGGCAGCCCTAACGGAGTCCCAGAGGTTGATCTGAGGGCTGCGCCGGGGGAGTCCTCAAGTTGGGCGGTTCGGCTCGGCGCCGGCCTCGCCAAGGTGCGCTGCTCAACGTTCGTTTCGATATTTGTGCCACGAAGTACGCTGAAGCGCATCGGTAACGTCGACCCCGAATTTCGCTTCTACGCAGAAGACACCGATTTCACTCTTCGGACAACCGAGGTGATTCCAGCTTATCTCGTAGGCAGGAGCAAGGTAACTCATATTTTTGGTACCAATTGCCGTTTCAGGTCTCTTGTGAAAAGAAATCCAAAAAGCATAGACATGCAAAGATACTATTACAGAAACAATCTGTACTTGCGATTGTACTATTACTCGTTTGGGCGCACGGTGCTTTTCGTTTGTAAATGCTTCTACGAAGCATTGCTCGCCCTAGCTTCGGACTCCTACCAACTACGCCGTATCGCGGCGATTATGCGGGGTCTCTTGAGTGGATTATTGCTTGTTATGCGCGGTAAGTCAGGCCCGTCGCGGCCGTTCTCTGACCATGAGACCCCCCCTCTTCTGATTAAGGGGAAGCCTGTTTCAGATCTACATGCTTGCGGCAGTTGATTGCCCAGGAACCGTTTGGGACCTTCCCGTTCCCGGCCCATCCGAAAATCGAACACTACTACTCCGCCCGGCCGGCTGTATTGCCAGAGATAGGCTTGGTCAGCAATTCACCGACCCGCATCACCCACCATCCAAAGTTGCTCTGGAGAGCTCGATACCGCTTTCGCGCTCCAGCATGACACTTTGACGATAGAGCGGCTGGTGGTCTGCATATTTGCCGACCACCGCATCGACTACAACCCGATCACTGGCCAGACCTTCCTCAATAATCCGTGGCGGCAGCGGTGCGGATTGCACTGCTTGCTCCTCACAGTCCTTACAAGTTCGCTTGTCGCGTTTGGTTACCCGCACAAAATATTTAGCCGGTTCAAAATCGAGTTGTTCAGAAATCTCGTAGCCGATGCGATCAGTCTGTTTGCCACGCTTACTGCAGACGCATTGTTCCGGTGCGCAAGCAATTATCTGCTTTTTTCTAGGCAGATCCGCTGGTAGTTCCTGCCGGCCCGGATGCTTGGGCGCTGCTTTAAGCGGCAGTTGCAATTGTTCCCGTGGACTCTCTGCGTCCATTTTGGCGCTGCTGACGCCAGGCTCTAATTCCAGCAATTCCAGTTGCACGTCGGAGAGTTGTTACTCCCCGGTCCGTTTCTCTTCCAATACCCGCATCTTATAATCCGCGAACCCGAGTCGATCCCGATCAATGGATAAAGAACCGTTGAATGTTTCGAATACTGCCTCCGGAAGACTTTCTTTGAGCTGGCTAACCAGCTCTGGATCCTGCATTGTGGGGAGAGTAAAACTGCTGCTCCACTAGAGAAACATAACTAGCAAAAATGCAGTTTCTTTAATAGTGTTGTCTTACAAGTGTCGCTCTCAGGTACCGTTTTCCGATACCAGTCTTTACGCCGCGTGCGCGTCAGATCGATTCCACCTAACAAGAACGACAACTATGGCATGCAATATCAGATGGGGTATACTTAAATACTAAAGATATCCAATACTGAACCGATGTGGCGACCTGTCTGACCGCGCTATCCGGCCCGCCTCTGGAAGCCACAGAGCTGGACCGGGAAGAGAAGGGTTATGTTTATCCGCAACACCGTTGGGCTGCAAAATAGAGAGCCTGTCCAGTTGGACTTATTTGCTCCGGTGCAAGAGGGTTATGAGTTTAAGGTCATTATCACCAACAAGACTGGCGCCGCCGGCAAAGTGGCTCACTTTCATGAAGGCCGGGGCTATCAGGAGAAGATTTATGCAGAATTGAAGAATCATGCCCAGATGGGTTATGTTCCCGCCCGACGGTTGGTAGCCAATAAGGTCTATCTGCTCTGTTCGATTTTCGCCCATAACTTGAGCCGGGAGCTCCAGATGCAGGTGCAGGAACCGCTACGCGGAACTACCGAGAAGCGAACTGTTCGATGGCTCTTCGAGGAACTTGATACCCTGCGCAAAACCCTCATTGCCCGTGCCGGGCGGTTAAGCAGACCACCGGGCAAGCTAACCTTAACCCTCAATGCAAATCCAACCGTTAAAAATCTGCTTCTGCGCTTTCTTGCAGCCTGATTTTATGAAACGTTGGGGTCAATGCGGGCATCGAGGATGTACCGAACATGTCGCGACCGCGGGCAGCCGGTCCGTCCGCATTGTTGGCGAAGTCGGAACCCTGACCTGTCCGACGAAACCTTGGCGAAGTCGGAACCCCGAACTCCGAACCCCGAACTTCTACTAGCATGCTTCTAACTGCTTCTGAAATATCCAGCGATCAAGCGAGCGACTCCTGGTTCTGCCTGGGGGCTCAGCCAAAACGGGAACATATCGCAGCGGCTTGCCTGCGGCAGATCTCCGAAGTGGAGGTCTTCTGTCCCCGGGTGCGCTTCCGGAAATCGACAAATCGCGGTCCTGTCTGGTTCATTGAATCCATGTTTCCGGGATACCTGTTTGCCCGATTTGATTTTCAAGCGCTCCATCGCCAGATCAGCCAAAGACCCGGTGTTAGCGGCTTCGTTCAATTCGGGGAACGCCTCGCACTTTTGCCGGACGCACTTATCAGCGAAATGAGAACCCGCACCGGCACGGATGAAATAGTGGAGATCAGTCGCGCGCTCGAGCCAGGTAGGAAGTCGAGATAACCCGAGGCCCGTTCCGAGGTTTACAAGCGCTGGTCACTCGGCTCATCACCGCTCGAGAGCGCGTCGAAAGTCTCATCGAATGGATGGGACGCGCCATACGCGCCGAAGCAGGCGTCACAGATCTGGAGCCGGTCACCGGACCGAGGTTAGCGAAGACTGCTGTTACGGTTGCATAGGGAAGTTCGTTAAGCCTAAACTCCGAAGTTGAGAACTCGTCGAAGCGCGTTGTGCCCCAAAGGGGCAGGAGAACTTAGCCCGGGTGTTTTAACCAGTGTTTTAACCCCGGGTTGCGCGTTTCCCAAGAAGGGAGTCGCCCCGAAGGGGCGGCAGATTAAAGACGAGGAAAAGAAGGGAAAAATAGCGTGGAATGGTCCCATGTCTCAATTGTGCTGCGCTCTTTTCGGCGCGTAAGATAGCAAAAAGAGCTCAACAGGCTACAAACTAACTAGGCAATGGCGGGCCTTGATATCCGAGGTATAACTCGCGGCAAAGCAACTAAGCGAACGCGAACTCGTCCTCGAACTCGTTATGCTAATCCGAAGGCGAACGAAATGGTAGGGCGAGCCTTTGGCGAGCCGCGTTTTCGTTCACCGACGGCTCAGCAGAGCTTCGCCCTACCGCTGATAAACGACGTGGCGCCATGCGCCCCTCGAAGGCGCGTGAAATGGTAGGGCGAGCCTCCGGCGAGCCGCGTTTCCTAAAACAGAGAGCCAAATTCTGGAGACAATCGAGTTTCGAGGACGATTTGTAAGATTTAGTGCCACAAGTCGATGGGACAACGAGAACAAAAACCCGTCAGAATCAAAATAACGGCCTAAAGCAAGGACAGGAATTTTATGCGTATATTAGTAACGGGCACAGAGGGTTATTTGGGTTCACTATTGGCGCCGGAGTTGGTTGGGCGAGGCTATGAAGTCATCGGGTTGGACACCGGCTTCTACAAGGAACGGATGCTCTATCGTGATGGTGCAATAACGCCTTTGACACTCGCCAGGGACCTCCGTCAGATCGAGCCGGCCGATCTCAACGGGGTGGACGCTGTCGTTCACATGGCCGAGCTTTCCAACGATCCTGCCGGCCAATTGGCTCCGCACATCACCTATGAAATCAATCATAAGGGGTCGGTGCGCCTGGCGGAACTTGCCCGGAAGACAGGGGTCCAGCGGTTTGTCTATATGTCCTCATGCAGTGTCTATGGTGTCTCCGGGGATGATTTTGTGACCGAGGAATCGCCTGTAAATCCTCAGACTGCGTACGGGATCTGCAAGACATCGGTGGAACGCGATCTGGCTTCGCTGGCCGGAAAGCACTTTGCGCCAACATTTATGCGAAATGCCACTGCGTATGGAGCATCGCCGCGGATGCGGTTTGACATCGTGCTCAACAATCTTGCCGGTTTGGCCTGGACGAGGAAAGAAATAAAAATGACCAGCGATGGCACCCCGTGGCGCCCGATCGTTCATGGGCTCGATATTTGCCAAGCGATCATCGCAGTGCTGGAGGCGCCTGTCGAAGCGGTGGCGAACCAGGTATTTAATGTCGGCGATAGCGAACACAATTACCGGGTCAGAGAGATCGCGGAGATTGTTGGCGGGGTTTTCCCTGGATGTGCTATTTCGTTCGGCCCCCCCAGTCCCGACAATCGAAGCTACCGGGTATCATTCGAGAAAATCCGCAAACACCTGCCGACCTTCAAGTGTCAGTGGGACGCCAGGCGAGGAGCCGAGCAACTGCTTGACCTGTTCAGACGGATCGAAATGACAGAAGACGTCTTCCAGTTCAGGGCATTCACGCGCCTTAAGCAGCTCGAATACCTGATTCGAACCCGCCAGATTGACAGCGATTTCTTTTGGACAAGGTAATGAAGTTCATTGGGACAAAGCTCGAAGGCGCCTGGGTCATCGAGCCTCGGCTTTATGAGGATAGTCGAGGCCTCTTTGCGCGTACCTACTGCACCCGCGAATTTCGCGAACAGGGTCTGGTGGATTCCTTTGTTCAATGCAATACCTCCTGGAATGCCCGCAAAGGAACTGTCCGGGGCCTGCATTACCAGCTCCCGCCATCCTCTGAAGTTAAGCTGGTTCGCTGCACCGCCGGCGCGCTATGGGATGTGATCGTCGATCTCCGACCTGATTCACCAACGTATTTGCAGCATGTTGCTGTGGAGCTCACCGCGAAAAATCGACTAGCCGTGTATATCCCTGAAATGATCGCCCATGGATTCCAGGCTCTGGAGGACGGTACCGAGGTTTTCTATCAGATGAGCGCCTTTTATGCTCCCAAACTGGGTAGGGGACTTCGCTACGACGATCCCAAGCTCGGTATCAAATGGCCGCTGCCGGTCGCTTCGATTTCTGATCAAGATCAAGCCTGGGCTTTCTTGAAATGAAAGGAATGTTTACCCGGGATTAAAACGCCCGTGCTGAGTCCTCCTGCCACTACGGGGCGTGGGGCGCTCGCCATTCGAATCCGCTCCAAGGCGCACGAAATGGTAGGGCGAGCCTCTGGCGAGCCGTGTTTCCTAAACCAGAGCGCCAAATTCTGGGGGCAACCGAGCACGAGTAATCCAGGAAAGGCGTGCCTTTTTTGGGTGCTGCATGAACACTTTTTCGAGCGGACACCATCAAAGATCGCAAATTTCATAACTCGCTCACTGCCAGATAGATCCTACCGGTGTTCATGGGGGACGAGATGATTATTTGGCGCGCGCATGGTCATGACGAGCCAATCGCACAATAAAGCTGATCTCGCAGGCCGTTCTCTGCGCGATGTGCTGCAAGCCTTTGACCCGCCTAAAGAGGGCGAGGCATCCTACAGGCTTATTGAGACCCTTTATCCGATTTGCCGGAGCATTACGGGCGACGGCGTGCGACAGAGTCTGGGCCTGCTCCAGCGTACCGTCCCATTGGAACTGCATGAGGTCCCGACCGGCACCGAGGTATTCGACTGGACCATTCCGAAGGAATGGAATATCCGCGACGCATACATAAAGAACGAGGCGGGCGAACGCGTCGCGGATTTTCAGCGGTCCAATCTGCACGTACTGAACTACAGCGTTCCAGTGCGGCGAAAGATGACGCTTACCGAGCTGAGACCTCATCTCTTTACGTTGCCGGAAACGCCGGATTGGATTCCCTACCGCACTTGCTACTACCACGAGGCGTGGGGATTTTGCCTGAGTCAGAAGCAGCTGGAACGCCTGGAGGAGGGGGAATACGAAGTTTGTATAGACTCGAGCCTTGAAGCAGGCCACCTGACGTACGGCGAATACCGTATTCAGGGTGCAACTGACGCCGAGGTGTTGATTTCCTGTCACTCCTGTCATCCCTCGCTGTGTAACGACAATCTCTCGGGTATGACAACCGCAGCTAGATTGGCGCGCCTTCTTCAGAGCGTTTCCTTGCGTTATTCCTACCGATTTTTGTGGATCCCCGGCACCATCGGCTCGATTACCTGGCTGGCAAGGAACGAAGCCATCCTATCGCGGATTAAACACGGCCTTGTTTTGTCGTGCGTTGGAGACCCAGGACCGTTCACCTACAAGCGAAGTCGTCAGGGGAACGCGGAGGTTGACCGCGTGGTCGAACACGTGTTCCGGCACAGCGGGTCCAACTTCGAGGTATTGGACTTCTCTCCCTATGGATATGACGAGCGACAGTATTGCTCTCCCGGGATTGACTTGCCAATGGGAACTTTCATGCGTACGCCGAACGGCTGCTATCCCCAATACCATACCTCAGCGGATGACCTCACCCTGGTCACTCCTGCTTCCCTCGGAGAGTCGCTCCTGCAATTGTTGCGCGTCGTCCAGGTCTTCGAGGAAAATGCCCGTTACCTGAACCTCAATCCAAAATGCGAACCCCAGCTTGGCCGGCGCGGATTATACCGGCAGATAGGCGGTACCAAGGATGCGGCAGCAAGGGAATTGGCGATGCTCTGGGTCTTGAACCTTTCAGACGGCCATCATGATCTCTTCGACATTGCGATTCGCTCCGGGGCCCCGTTTGACCAGATCCGCCGGGCTGCCGATGCGCTCCGCGAGGCCAATCTCCTGGCGACAATCTGAGCACTTATGCTGAACGGATGTGGTCTCGGAGGCTACCGGCGGCGGTTCCCTCCGCTTCAACCGTTGTTCGCCAGGGCAAGGGACCTGGCAAGCGGTCCGCGCCCGCTGAACGACGAATAGATAATTGTGGATGCAGAATGGATAGGAACAACATAATAATATGAACAACACATTAGAACTGGACAAAGCGGAGCAAGCAGCAGAGCAGCGAAGAGAGCGCTCGACCACTGCGCAATGTCGTTTCTGCCACGCACCACTGCGGGACACTTTTGTGGATTTGGGTATGTCGCCGCTGTGCGAGAGCTATCTCACGGCGGAACAGCTCAACTGTATGGAGCCCTTTTATCCGCTCCACGTGATGGTGTGCCAAGAGTGTTATTTGGTGCAGTTAGGTGAGTACGTAAGCCAGGAGCATATTTTCACGGAGTACGCCTATTTTTCTTCTTATTCCGACAGCTGGCTGAAGCATTCGTCAGCTTATGTAGATATGATCTCGCGGCGCCTCGGCCTGGGAAGTAGTAGCTTGGCGGTAGAACTTGCCAGTAACGACGGCTACCTGTTGCAGTATTTTGTGCAGAAAGGGATTCCCGTTCTGGGCGTGGAGCCGGCTGTGAATGTCGCCAGGGTCGCGGAGGAAAAGGGGGTTCCGACCCTCCTTAAGTTTTTCGGACGTCAGACTGCGCGGCAAATGGTCGCGGTCGGTCAGGCCGCGGACCTCGTGATCGGCAACAATGTGCTCGCTCAGGTACCGGATCTCAATGACTTCGTGGGCGGCATTCGAATTCTCCTGAAACCGGGGGGAGTCGCCACCCTGGAATTTCCGCATCTGGAGCGGCTCATGGCTGAGAACCAATACGATACCATCTATCATGAGCACTTTTCCTATTTCTCGCTGATTACGGTTGAGAAGATCTTTGCGGCTCATGGACTGGTTCTGTTCGATATCGACGAGATTCCCACGCATGGGGGATCGATGCGGATCTATGTTCGGCACATTGAAGACCGTTCTAAGCCGGTGACCCCGGCGGTCGTAAACCTCCGGGAACGCGAGCTAGCCATTGGCCTCGACCGGATGGAGACCTATGCGACGTTTTCGGAAAAGGTCATGGAATCAAAACGCGTTTTGCTCGAGTTGCTTATTTGGCTGCGTCGAAAGGGAAAACGCGTGGTGGGATACGGTGCACCCGGGAAGGGAAACACGCTTCTGAACTATTGTGGCATTCGCACCGATTTTTTGGAGTTCACCGTGGATCGGAACCCGTACAAACACGGACGTTTCCTTCCCGGTACGCACATTCCGATCTACCCGCCGGAAAAGATTCGTGAGTGTCGGCCGGATTACATCTTGGTCCTGCCATGGAACCTTAAAGACGAAATTGTGGCGCAGTTAGCCTATACCCGCGAATGGCAAGCGAAGTTCATCGTACCCATCCCCGTGGCGCGGATCCTGGATTGAAACTGCTAATCAGAAACAGAAACTGGAAAACGATTATGAAAGTTGTGCTCTTCTGCGGCGGTCTGGGGACCCGCATGCGCGAGTATTCAGAGACCGTGCCAAAGCCGATGGTGCCGATTGGCTACCGGCCGATTATCTGGCACGTGATGAAATATTATGCTCATTACGGGCACAAGGATTTTATCCTTTGCCTGGGTTACAAGGCAGATGTGATCAAAAACTACTTCCGCAACTTCGAGGCGATACACCGCATCCGGGGGATCGAGTGCGCCTCGGCCACCGGCCGCGCGGAGGCCTTCCATTGTCGGAAGCTGACTCTGGAAGCACGTTAGCCCGAAAGTCTCACGC